>Ga0194120_10001061_pt1 | contig 51014 bp, 47 predicted proteins | sample TA2MahCa65mmetaG_FD_148642 | JGI IMG/M metagenome (GOLD analysis project Ga0194120, IMG submission 148642) | Freshwater microbial communities from Lake Tanganyika, Tanzania - TA2015019 Mahale Deep Cast 65m | ecosystem: Environmental > Aquatic > Freshwater > Lake | place: Tanzania: Lake... | reverse complement strand
TGCCAGCACCTTCGCTGACCTCAAAACCACTGCGCGCAATCGGCTGTGCTCCATGCAACGCCGCCCGAGCCTGATCCGCGCCTTCTGGCAACAGGCTGAACTGCCATTGTGAAACTGTCAGGCATTTATGCAAGGCTCAATAATGCAGTTGTTTCTCCAGTTCCCGCAGTCGCGGCGGCAGGTCCGCGTCCACATAACGGCGCAGGGCCGTGCGGCAACACTCGTACTGCTGCCGCGCCTCCGACAGGCGGCCGTTTCGCAGCAGCAACTGCACGAGCGATTCGTGCAGGTCGAGCGCCTCCGGTTCAAATTCCAGCGCCGCGCGCAGCAGTGCCACGGCGCTGTCGACCTGGCCCCAGCGGATACGCAACCCGATCAGCGTACGTACCGAATCGAGATAGGAATGGCGCAGGCTCGTGCGCAGCAGGTCAAACGAGTCGCCGTCGGCGCCACCGGCGAACAAGTCACCACGATAGAGCGCGACGGCGTCTTCCAGCGGCCCAAGTGCACGCTCGTCGCCGCCCTGGCGCTGCAATGTCCTGGCGCTCGCCAGCAGATCCAGAAACTCGAACAAGTCGACCCGGTGCGGCGCCTGGGTGTCAAAGAAGTAGCAGTTGTCCCGGCACACGATGTACCGCGACGTCCCGGCACTGCGTCCCGCCTCGAGGGCCGAACGCAGTACGTTCAGCACACCGTGCAACCGGTTGGCGCCCGCCTCGACCGAGACACCAGGCCAGAGCAACTCGACCAGTTCATCGCGATGGACGGGCGCACCGCGCCGCAGGAGCAGAATCTGCAGAAGCTGCAGTGCCTTGCGGCGCGCAAACACGCTCACCGGCAGCACCTGACCGTGGCGCAGGATCTCGAAGCTGCCGAAGCAGCGGATGACGAGCGGTGCGGCCGGAACCGCGGGCGGCGGTTGCGGCAGCAATCGCTGGGGAATGGCCAGGCGCACCATTGACTTGAGATCCTCGAGAACGCGGAGGCTCCATGCCAGCGGCACCGAGTCGTCGCGCCAGCCGACGCCCAGGTAGCCGAGTGGTCGACCGGCATCGTTGAGTGGTACGCCGACGAAGGAATGGATGCCGCTGCGCTTGACGGCCTTGCGCACGAAGCGCCGATCGCTCTCCAGGTGATTGGTACCGTACGCTCGTTGATGCAGCGTGATCATGCCAGCGTAGCCGACCCCGAGCGGCATCCGCGTCCGCTCCATGAACGCGTCCCGGTCGCGACCTTCGCAGTCGACCATGACGACTTCGCGGCCGGTTTGCTCGATCAGAAACAGCTCACAGTCGTCAGCGCCGCAGGCGCAGCGGATGCCTTCGAGAATGCTCTCCAGCGAACCGACGCGATCCGCCAGAGCGCCCCGGATGACGAGTCCCTCGAAGCCGGCAACACCCGCGGTTGCGGCCGTCAGGCGCGTGAACGGGCACCAGACAATAGCGCCTTGCGCAGCATCACCGAGCGGCAACACCGCGCAGTGGGCTCCGATCCCGCCCGTCTGTGGTCCACCACAGCACGACTCGCCGTTCCGGCCATCCTCGCCCTGGCTGGCATGGGCCTTGCGACACTGGTCGGTGCCCAGCACCTGCCAGCAGGGCCGGCCCAATGCCCGGTGCGGCGGAATCTGCAACGCACGGGCGGTTTCGTCCGGCCAGCCCCGGATCCGGTAGGTACTGTCCACCCAACAGAACGGGCGGAATCCCTCCACGTTGCCGTGAACGGGCGATCCCGTCCGCCGCCGGCCGCCCGAACGAGGCCGGCCCCCGGGCGCCGCCGCAGTTCTACGCGGCGTGTGGCCCTTCCCCTCCCTCGTCCCACTGCCTGCTGATAGCGCCATTCGCCTGTTCCGCAGAGGTGCTGAGCATTGTAGGCGAAAACGTCACCTGCTGCGGCGGCAATCCCGGCCGCCATCGGCCGTCAGCGTTTGAGGCCCAGGTAACTGCGCATGGAGATCGGAGGCCGAGTCGCGTATCCGAACGGGAAGCTGAACGCGTGGACCAGCTTGGTAAACGGCAGGTAGCACAGAAAGGCCATCGCGACAATCATATGCACGCGAACGATCAGCGGCGCCCCGGCAATCGCGGCCGGATCCGGACGGAACTGGAAGATGCCTGCCAGCCAGGGGCCGACGGCGTAGGAAACGCCGAACGAGAACCGCGCGAGCGGATAGTAGAGACCGAGCCCCGTGATCGCGACCAGCAGGACCAGCACGGCAATGTCGTCGAAGGTGCTCATGGCGCGCACCTGGGGAATGACCAGGCGGCGCAGCAGCGCCCAGGACAAGCCATAGAACAGCAGCACACCCCCGAACAGGCCGGTCCAGCGGAAGAACTCCACCCACCCGGTCCAGCCGAACGCACCACCGACGAATCCGGCAACGTGGCCGGCGACCACGAACAGCAGGCCCCAGTGCAGACTGAGCGCTGCCGGGCCGATCGAGGCCCGACCAAAAAAGCCGGTGGATCGGGTGGTCCACAGGAAGTCGCCGCGGGCGCTCCATTCGACGTGTCCGCGGAACTGGGTCTTGCTGCCGGTAAAGGCGCGGTAGAAGGATCCGCCGATCAACAGCAGCAACGTGATGTATGGCAGTGCCACGAACAGAAAGTTGTCAAGCATGACCTTCTCCCGAAGCAGTCGGCGCGACCTCGCGCTCCATCAGACGCGCGCTCGCGTCCAGCAGGTACTGGTACGGACTGTGCAGTTCCTCGAGTTTCGCCCGCAACGGTGGCAGGTAGGGCAGCAGGTACTCGCGGATCAGCTTGTCACGCACCGGATCGTCCGACCCGGCCGTCAGGGCCAGGAACTCCACCATCATCGGCAGGTAGTCCGGCAGTTCTCCGCCGGCCGGACTCAGACCGAGGTGCCGATAGATACCGAGCAGTTCGATCATGTAACCGTTGCGGTCCGAGACCCCGGCCTTCGCGCAGGTCGTCGGTTCCTCGAAGGTATGGCTGCCGACGTACAGCGCGCAGCGAGGATCCAGTTCGAACAGGCTGATGTACTCGTCCTCGGCGATGTCGTGCTGCAGAAAGCGCGCGAGCGCACCGCCGGCCTCCGGATCCACGCTGTGCAGGTCCGGCAGCCACGCCCCCGCCCGCCGGCGCGCATCCTCCAGGTCGGCATCCTGCGGGCTGCACCACAGCTCGGCCAGTACCGCGTAGCCCTCCTGCAGGTGCGGCACTACTTCACTCATATTCCTTGTCCGGATCGTGCGGCGCCTTGTGATAGCTCTTGCGGCGCTTCAGCGGTGTCAGTGGGCTCATCGCCGTATACCCGGCGAAACCGCGTTCCGTGTAGGGGCTGAGATCCGCGGTTTCACGCTTGGTCGTCGGCACGACAAAGCGTTCGTTGTAGAACGACAGCGACAGGGCGCGGACGATTCCCTGCGCATCCTCCTCGGTCAGGCCGACCCGCTTCAGCACGTCGACATTCGGCGTGCGCTCGACCCGCAGACTGCGCTGGTAGTGACGGACCGCCAACTGGCGCCGCAGCGAGATGCGCACCGGCTCCTCGCTACCGGCCGCAAACAGGCTGGCGAGATAACGGATCGGTACCCGCATCTGGTCGAGCTCATCCGGGTCGATCAGCACGTCCTTCGACGTGCCCATGTCGAACACGTCCTGGTCGTCCGGCGAGACCTTGCCGGCGCTGGTGATGGCGGGGCTGAGCGGCGGCAGATAGAACAGGCTGGGCAGCGTCCGGAATTCCGGGTGCAGCGGCAACGCGAGTTCCCAGCGCTTGAACAGCTTGTACACCGGTGAGCGCTGTGCCGCGTCGATCCAATCGTCGCTGACGCCGGAGGCCCGCGCCGCGGCAACCACCGCCGGGTCGGCCGGATCGAGAATGACCTCGCGGTGGGCCCGGACCAGATCGTGGTCCTCGACCAGCGCGGCCTGCGGGACCCGGTCCATGTCGTAGAAGACGACACCGAAGGAGCGGATCTTGCCCACGCAGGTGTGGAAGCAGACCGGCGGCATCCCCGCTTCGACCCGCGGGTAACAGAGAATGCACTTCTCCATCTTGCCGGAGACCCAGTTGTAATAGGGCTTCTTGTACGGACAGGCGGAAATGCAGTAGCGCCAGTTCCGGCAGCGTGTCTGATCGATCAGGACCACGCCGTCTTCCTCGCGCTTGTAGGCGGCTCCCGAAGGACAGGCGGCGACGCAGGCCGGATTGACACAGTGATTGCAGATCCGCGGCAGATAGAAGTAAAAGACGTCGCGGAAGCGCAGACAGGCCTCGCGCTCCTGCTCGCTCATGCCGGCAAAATTGACGTCGTCCTTGCCGGTCACGTGGGTCCCGCCGGCGTTGTCCTCCCAGTTCACGTTCCAGGTGATCGGGATGTTCTCCTGCTCGGTGACCATGGACTTCGGTCTGGCGACCGGCTGTTGCTTCAGCTTTTCCGGATCGTGCAGATCTTCATAGGTAAAGGTATAGACATCATCGCCATAGTAGTCGCGCATTTCCGGCATGTGCGGATTGAAGAACAGGTTGGAGAGCTGATAGGCGCGACCGCCGTAGCGCAGCTTCAGCTCGCCGTTCTTCCGCACCCAGCCGCCCTTCCAGACCTGCTGGTTCTCCCAGCGCCGCGGGTAGCCGACTCCGGGCTTGGTCTCGACGTTGTTCCACCACATGTACTCGGCGCCTTCGCGGTTCGTCCACACGTTCTTGCAGCCGACCGTACAGGTATTGCAGCCGATGCACTTCTCCAGGTTGAACGTCATGCTGTTCTGTGCCTTGACCTTCATGGTGATCGCCCCTCCTATGCCGTCGGCAGCCGGTCAAGGTCTTCTTCGCTGTAGATGACACCCGTCTTGCCGGCGAGTGGCATCTTGCGAATCAGAACCGCGTGATCGCGTTCGGACGGGCTGGTGCCCCAGTAGTTGATGTAATAGCTGAACTGGGCGTAACCGCCGATCATCGTATGCGGATTCATCAGGATGCGGGTCGTCGCATTGTTGTTGCCGCCCCGCAGGTCCGACCGGCCGCGTTTCCTGGCCAGCGGCGAGAACGGAACATTGATGTGCCGTTCGACCTGATGATAGGTGATGGCCATGTTGCGCGGCACCTGGTGGCTGGTGACGGCCCGCACCACTTCGATGCCGTTCTCGCAGTACATCTCGACCCAGTCGTTGTCCTTGACCTCAATCTCGGCGGCGTCATCCGGGTGCAGCCAGACGGTCGGTCCGCCCCGGGACAACTGCAGCATGGGCCAGTGGTCACGGAACGAGCTGTGGATCTGCCACTTGCCGTGCGGCGTGATGAAGCGGAACACCTTGGACTTGGTTTCGGCGTTGTCGAGACGCACGTCACCGATCGCCACCATGTCCAGCGGCGGCTTGTTGGTTGGCAGTGCCTCGCCCAGCTCGCGGATGCCCTGGTGGTCGTAATAGACCTCCTGCCGCCCGGACAACGTATGCCAGGGCTTGAGGCGTTCCACGTTCATCGTCCACGGGGCGAAGGTGCGCTGTTTGCCGGTGGCCGGGTCGGAGAGTACGACACTCCACTGCGGAGTCGTGTGGATGCGCCGTGGCTGTGACACGATGTCCTTGTAGTGCACACGCCGTTCCTTCACGCTCTCGACCAGGTCCGCGAGCGGCAGACCCACCTTCTTTTCCATCTCCTTGAAGAACAGGTGTGCCAGCCGCCCGTTGAGTTCCGGTGAGATCTGCAGGATCAGCTCGCAGAACTGGTCGGCCTGCTCGAACCACACTCTCCCGTCCTTGACCGTGAGCGCTTCGTTCTGCTTGAGCTGCTCCTCGACGATCGGCGTCAGGTCGGTGTACTGCCCCTTCGAGCCGTAGCCCTTCGGTCTGGAAACCAGCGGGCCCAGCGACACCAGTTTCTCGTACACCTTCGTGTAGTCGCGCTCGACGATCGCGATGTCGGGAAAGGTCTTGCCCGGCACCGGGTCGACGTCACCCTTCTTCCAGTCCCTGACCTCACCGAGCGGCTGGGCGAGCTGATCCGGGCTGTCCATCCACAGCGCCTTGAACACGACGTCCTTCACCGGCTTCGGGAAGTGCTTCACGGCCAGCTCGGAGAACTTCTTCGCGATCAACTTGAAGGCATCCCAGTCGTGCTTCGCTTCCCAGGGCGGATTGGTCGCCGGAGTGAGCGGATGCACGAACGTGTGCATGTCGCCGAAAGTCACGTCGTACTTCTCGTACCAGAACGCCGCCGGCAGCAGGATGTCCGAGTAGTTGGCGGTCGAATCCATGCGGAAGTTCAGGTTGATCAGCAGGTCGAGCTTGCCGGCCGCGGCCGGCTCGTGCCATTCGATCTCCTGCACCTTGCCGCGGGCGGGCTCGCTGTCCCACAGCGAGTTGTCATGCGTGCCGAGGAAGTGCTTCAGTGCCAGTTCCTGACCGCGCATGCTGGTGCCGACGAGGTTGCCGCGATAGACGGTCAGTACCTTGAGTCGGTTCTCCGGCGCATCGACGTCCGGCAGAGCGAAGTCAGCCTTGCCCTCCTTGAACTGGCGGAACACCCACGCCTTCACCTCGTCGTCCGTCCGGCAGCCGGCGGCGACCGCCTCGTCGTAGAGGCGCAGTGGATTCTGCCGGTCCATCTGCGGGAAGAACGGCAGCCAGCCCAGCCGGACCGCGAGCGCGTTCATGTCGGCGGCATGGTTGTACTGCGGGAGCTTCTTCGCCCCGGCCGCCCACTGCGTGTCCAGTTCCATGCCGTCATAGCGCCACTGTCCGGTATGGAAGTACCACAGCGAAGTGGAGTTCATCAGCCGAGGTGGCCGCTGCCAGTCGAGCGCGCCACTCAGATTGACGAAGGCGGCATTCAGCCGGGTGTGCTGCGTGCCGACGTAGTGGTTGAAGTTCCCGCCGTGCTTGCCGTTGCAGCCGCACAGCGCCAGCATGACCGCTTCGTTGCGGTAGTACAGCGAGGCGCCGTGATAGAAGTGCTGCAGGCCCGGGCCGGTGATGAACAGCGACTTGCCCCCGGTCTTTTCCGCATTCTCGGCGAATTCACGCGCGACCTGGATCGCGAGGTTCCGGCTGACGCCGGACAGCCGTTCCTGCCATGCCGGCGTGTAGGGCCGGGGGTCGTCATAGTCCTGCGGGTAGTCGCCGCCGAGCCCGCGCGACACGCCGGCCTGAGCCATCAGCAGGTCGAAGGCTGTGGTCACCAGCAGCTCGGTGCCGTCCTTGCTGCGCAGCCGTCGCGCCGGGACCTCGCGCAGGATTTCCACCGCGCTCTGACCACGGCCCGGCGTCCGTCCGGTCTGCATGTGGAAGGTATCGGTGAAGTCGCTGAACGAAACCATCGCCCGCTGATCGCTCCGGCCGAGCAGCGACAACAGTGGATCGAAGTCCTCCCTGGTGACCGCATTCTTCAGTTGCAGGTTCCAGTTCCCGGTTGGTTCCTTCTCCCAGCGAAAGCCAATCGAACCGGTCGGCACGTGCAGGGCGCCGGTCGCGTCCGTCATGATCAGCTTCCAGTCCGCGTTTTCCTCCCGGGCGTACTCGGCGATGTCCGACGCCCGCACGAAGCGCCCCATCTGATACCGGTCACCATCGCGGTCGAGCACGACCAGGAACGGCAGATTCGTATAGCGCTTGACGTAGTCGGAAAAGTAGGGTGTTTCGCGATCCGCGTAGAACTCCTTCAGGATCACGTGAATGCAGGCCATGAAGTAGGCCCCGTCGCTGCCCGGGACGACCGGCACCCACAGATCCGAGTACTTCGCCACGTCGGAATAGTTCGGCGACACGACGACGACCTTGGTGCCCCGGTATTTCGCCTCCGGCAGGAAGTGGCAGTCCGCCGTGCGCGTCATGTTGAGGTTGCTGCCGGCGACGATCCAGTAGGTGCCCTGGTACCAGTCGGAACTCTCGCAGTTCTCGGTCTGGTCACCGAACATCGAGGACGAAACATGGGGCAGGTCGTGATACCACTCGTAGTAGCTGCAGTAGATGCCGCCGATCAGGTTGTTGTAGCGATGACCGGAAATGAAGCTGGCCAGACTCATCGCCGGAATCGGTGAGAAGTTCGCGATATGGTCCGGTCCGTACTTCTTGATCGTGTAGATCTGCGCGGCGGCCACCAGTTCGACCGCCTCGTCCCAGCTCACCCGCTTCCAGCCGGCCTTGCCACGAGCCGCCTTGAACGCGCGCGCGCGCTCCTCATCCTCGATCACCGCGGCCCAGGCTTCGACCGGATCCTTGCCGTTCGCGCGCTCAGACTGATAGAAATCCCACAGCACGCGGCGGATGTACGGGTACTTCGGGCGCAGCGGGCTGTACGGGTACCAGGAAGCGGTGATGCCGCGCTGGCAGCCACGCGGCTCGACGTTGGGGATGTCCGGATCGATCTGCGGGTAATCCGTCTTCTGCAGTTCCCAGCAGATCAGGCCGTCCTTGACGAAAACTTCCCAGCTACAGGCCATGGAACAGTTGACGCCGTGACTGCTGCGCACGCTGTAGTCATACGACCAGCGATTGCGGTAGAAGTCCTCCCACGAGCGGGAGTCGTCGGTCACCTTGAACCATTTGCTCTTCATGCCCCCGTCTCCGTGTGCTTGCGCCCGAACAGCAGCGCGATCAACGTGATGCCGGCAGCGGCCAGTACCGCCAGCGCCAGCGTCGGCAGGAACTGGCGGGGTCGGACCGCGGCCGCCGGTGCCGCGCCGCCGAGGTGGCCGATGAGCCCTTCGACCTGCGCCTCGCTGAGCCCGAGGTTCGGCATCGGTACGCCGAATTGCGCCAGGTTGGCCGCCGCGACCGGGTCGCCGGAGTCCCGCATCTGCTGCGGGTCGCGGATGAAGCTGCGCAACCACTCGGCGCTGCGGCGCTCGGTGACGCCGGCCAGGTCCGGCCCGATGCGCGCTCCCCCACCGATCGTGTGGCAGGCGACGCACACGGTGTCGAACAATTGGCGAGAGGCCCCGGGCTCCGAAACCTGCGCGCGCGCCGTGACTGCTGCCGCGAGCGCCAACATAACGCTTAGCAGTACGGTGCCCCGCCACGCGCCGACATGGCCGCGTGCCATGCTCCATCCTGTCGTCATGCTGCCTCCCCTGGTGCGTTCAGCTCGTGCGGCGGCACACTATCCCGACTCACTTACAGCCCACTTACAGCCGACGTCTCGGCTCGTTCGTGCTTCCACACCTGGCGGCCGCCGCGCTAGAGTAGTCGTGTTATCCAAGGGGAGCACGCATGCCTGCCGATGCCTACAAGCGTTGGTCCGTGCTGATCGCAAGCACGACAGCGTTCACGGTCTGCTTCATGGTCTGGATGATGTTTGCTGTGATCGGCGTGCCGATCAAGCAGATTCTCGAGCTCAACGAAACGCAGTTTGGCCTGCTCATCGCGACGCCGGTGTTGACCGGTTCGCTGATTCGCGTTCCGGTCGGCATGTGGACGGATCGCTTTGGCGGGCGAATTGTCTTCTTCGTGCTGATGCTGTCCACGGTCATTCCGATATTCGTGATTTCCCGCGCCAGCGAATTCTGGCACTTCATCGTGACCGGCCTGTTCGTAGGCGTCGCCGGCGGTTCATTTACCGTCGGTATCGCCTACTGCGCGCGCTGGTTCCCGCGGGAGCGCCAGGGACTGGCAATGGGGATCTTCGGTGCCGGCAACACCGGGGCGGCGGTCACGAAGCTCGTTGCACCGGCCATTGTCCTCGCCTTCGGGTGGGCGGCGGTGCCCAGGGTCTATGCCGGTCTGATGCTGACTGTGGCGGTCCTGTTCTGGATGTTCACCTACTCCGATCCGGTCCGCGAGGCGCACCGGACGGTCACGCTGGGCGAACAGCTGCGTGCCTTCAGGGACATCAGAGTGTGGCGTTACAGCCAGTATTACTCCATTGTCTTTGGCGGCTACGTTGCCCTGGCGCTGTGGATGCCGAAGTATTACGTTTCCGAATATGGTTTCGATCTGAAGATCGCGGCGCTGCTGGCCGCCTTGTTCAGCATCCCCGGCGGTGTACTGCGGGCGATCGGCGGCTGGTTTGCCGACCGCTGGGGAGCACACGTCGTCACGTGGTGGGTGCTGTGGGTGTCCCTCGTCTGTCTGTTCCTGCTCTCCTACCCGCCGACCGATTTCACGATTCACACGATCGGCGGACCCAGGACCTTTCACATCGGCCTCAGCGCCGCGATGGTCACCGTTCTGCTGTTCATCGTCGGCGTGGCGTTTGCGATCGGCAAGGCTTCGGTCTTCAAGTACATTTCCGATGAGTATCCCGGCAACATCGGGGTCATCTCCGGTGTCGTCGGCATGGCCGGCGGACTGGGCGGGTTCTTCCTCCCGGTCCTCTTCGGTGTACTGGTCGACCTGACCGGAATCCGTTCCAGCGCGTTCATGCTGATGTTCGGTGTCGTGTGGACATCGCTCATGTGGATGTACTTCGCCGAGGTGCGGCCGCTCAGCGCCGCCAGAGAGCGCGCATATCCTCAACATACACACTTCACGTGACCGTGGAGCGAGGGGGCACGATGAGCTGGATCCTGACGTGGCGGCCTGAAGATCCGCAGTTCTGGCACGATTCCGGCCGCTACCTGGCCTGGCGGACGCTGACCGTTACCACATTCTCGCTGGTCGCTTCGTTCGCCACCTGGTTCGTCATGAGCGCGGTCGTCGTCCTGATGCCGCGCATCGGGTTTCAGTTCACGACGATGCAGCTGTTCTGGCTGGCGGCCATGCCGGGGCTGGCCGGTGGTTCGCTGCGCCTGGTCCACTCGTTTCTGGTGCCGATCTTCGGTTCGCGCCTCACCCTGACCAGTGCTACGCTGCTGAAGCTGATTCCGATGCTCTGGCTCGGATTCGCCATTCAGGATCCGACCACCCCGTACAGCACGTTTCTGGTGATTGCCTTCCTGTGCGGGATGGGTGGCGGTGACTTCTCCTCCTTCATGCCGTCCACCAGCCTGTTCTTCCCCAAGCGGCTGCAGGGTACGGCGATGGGTGTTCAGGCGGGCGTCGGCAACCTTGGCGTCAGCATCACGCAGTTTGTCACGCCCTGGGTGATCAGCTTCGGCGCTCTCGGCGCTGTGGTCGGCGTCCCGCAGACCCTCCGCTCCGTAACCGAAGTGCCCGATGTCGTCGTCACGAAGGCCGACGGTGTTGTGACTGAATTGGCCATCGGGAAGCCGGAAGTCGCCTCGCAGATCGTGATACAGAAGGACGAGACCGGAATGGTCACTGACGTGGCGGCCCGTGAGGGCGGCCCGGCTGCGCTCAGAATCGACGTGCGGCGCAACGAGCAGGGCGCGGTCACCGACGTCCGCCTCCGCCAGGAGGCGCAGCGGGACGTGTGGGTTCAGAACGCCGCCTTCTGGTATGTGCCCTACCTGCTGATCGCCGGGCTGCTGTGCTGGGTCTTCCTGCGAAGCGTGCCGGTCAAAGCGTCGTTCCGCGAACAACTGGACATCATGCGCAGCAAGCACACCTGGTTCTGCGTCGTCACCTACATCATGACCTTCGGTTCGTTTTCCGGTTTTGCCGCCGCTTTCCCGATCATGATCCGCACGATCTATGGCGGTTTCGACGACGCACCCGAGCCGCTGAAGTACGCGTTCATCGGACCCCTGGTCGGTTCGCTGATCCGCGCCGTCGGAGGTCCGCTGAGCGACCGCTTTGGTGGCAGCATCTGGACCCAGATCTCTGGCGCTGGCCTGATCGCGGGCTGTCTGTTCCTCATCCTCGGCGGCTACCTGACGCCGACCTCCGTCGAACAGTTCGACGGATTTCTGTGGGGCATGCTCTGGATCTTCCTGATGGCCGGGATCGGCAATTTCGCCACGTTCCGCCAGTACCCGATCATATTCGCCCATTCTCCCCGACAGGGGGCACAGGTGCTCGGTTGGACCGGTGCCTGGGCCGCCTTCGGGCCGTTCGTGTTCTCGTCACTGATCGGCGTCTCCATCACGGCCACTGGCTCGGCGAAAACCTTTTTCTGCGGAGCAGTCGCCTTCTACGTGCTGGCCTCGGCCGTTAACTGGGTGTATTACACCAGGCCCGGAGCCGTGCGCGGAGACTGGGGCAAGGGCAGGACCTGGTGGGACCGGATTCCCGAGGCGGAACGCGAGCGACTGCGCGCCCAGGGATGAGTCCCGACCCCGAGTGCTGACCCGATTGTGGCGACGGTGTCACGTCGCCTCCAGCGACGCGCTTGACATGGAACAAGGCTGCGCCGGGCACCGGGTGCCACAATACCCGCCAGCGTTGACTCTGGCCCTGGACAGACCTGCAAGATGATCACCGATTTCATGACCGGCGAGCATCGCCACTGCGACCAGCTTTTCGCCCTGGCGGAGTCCGCCGCAAACGACGACCACCTGGATGGAGCCCGCTCCGCCTATGCGGAGTTCGAGGCGGCGCTGCTCGGCCACCTCGACATGGAGGAGCAAGTGCTGTTCCCGGCCTTCGAGGCCCGGACCGGTATGAACGGCGGGCCGACCGCGGTCATGCGCATGGAGCACGAACAGATGCGCGCCGTGCTCGGGCAGATGCAGCGGGCGCTGGCCGGCGGTTCGATGGATGACTTCCTCGGTCTGGCCGAGACCCTGAACGTGCTGATCCAGCAGCACAACATGAAGGAAGAGCACATGCTCTACCCGATGACCGACCGGGCGCTCGCCGGCGAGGCCGGAGCCATCATCGAGCGCATGCGCGCGCTGTGAACGCGCCGCCGCGGGAAACCACCCTCGACGTCCGCGGGCTCGAGCCCTGCGAGCCGCTGGACCGGATCCTGCAGGCTCTCGACCGGCTCGGCAGCGCCGCACGGCTGCGTGCACTGGTCAGCCGCGAGCCGCTGCCGCTGTATCCGCTGCTGCGGCAGCGCGGCTTCGCCTGGCAGGTCGTGCGGAACGAACCCGGCTGCTGTGAACTCCTGATCTGGCGCGCCGGCGACGCCGTGGCCGCAGCCGCGGACGGCACATGACGAGCGCAGCGCTGTCGCTCGAACAGGCGCCGCCGCTTTCGGTACCGCTGCGGTTTTTCCTGACCGCACCGCTGTTCGGCATGGCGGCTGCCGCCATGCTGCTGCTCGCCGGTCCCGACGTGCTGCTGTCACGCTGGTCGCCGGCGACGCTCGCGCTCACGCATCTGTTCGTGCTCGGCGTGCTGACGATGGTGATGTGCGGCGCGCTGTTCCAGATGCTGCCGGTACTGGTCGGTGCGCACGTCCGCCGCCCGCGCCTGTGGGGCGGCATCTGCCATGGGCTGCTGGCTGGCGGCACCGCCGCCCTCGCTGCCGCGTTCCTGACCACGGCACCACTCGCGTTCCGCTGCGCGCTGATGTTACTGGGCGGTGGCCTCGCGCTGTTTGTCGTGGTCCTCGGCGGCGGGCTGCTGCGCGCACCGCGCGTGCACGACAGCGTCCGCGGCATGCGCTGGGCCGCCGGTGGCCTTGCCGTCACGGTTGGCCTCGGGCTCGCGCTCACGCTCGGCCATGCCTGGGCATCGCTGCCGATCCTGCGCGTTCCGCTGACGGATCTGCACCTCAGTTGGGGGCTGCTCGGCTGGGTGGCCCTGCTGATCACCGTCGTGTCCTGGCAGGTCATCCCGATGTTCCAGATGACCCCGGAATATCCCCGGTGGCTGAGACGCTGGATGCCCGCCGCGATCTTCGCCCTGCTCGCCTGGTTCAGCCTCAGCGCCGCAGTGACGTGGCCCGGATCATCGCTGCCGCTTGCGGGTCTCGCCGCCGCCTGCGCCGGCTACGCAGTGTGGACGCTCGTTCTGCTGGCACAGCGGCGGCGCACGATCGGCGACGTGAACCTGTGGTTCTGGCGCCTCGGCATGGCGGCGCTGATTGCCGCCGCGCTGTTCGCGCTGGCCGGGCGCTTCGGCCTTCCGCCTGCAGCCAGTCGCCTCGCGCTGGCGCCGGCGCTGCTATTCCTCGCCGGCTTCGCCTTGTCCGTGGTCAACGGCATGCTGTACAAGATCGTGCCGTTCCTCGTCTGGCTGCACCTGCAGCAGCGAATTGGCGAGCATCCCGCCGCCCGCGGCCAGGTCGCGCCGCCGAACATGCGCGCGGTGATTCGCGAGCCGCGCGCGCGCGCGCAGTGGTGGCTGCATGCCGCGGGACTCACACTGCTGCTGGCCGGGCTGGCGGCACCGGTACTGCTGCGCCCGGCCGCCGTCGTCTGGTTCGCGTCGTTCGCACTGCTCGGTTACAACCTGTTCACGGCGGCGCGGCTCTACCGGAGCGAGGCCGCCCGCATCGCCGCCTGCGGCTGAGCGGTGCAGCACACGGTTGCCTGGTCCCGCCCCACCAGCAGCGCTGGTTCGGCGGCCCGCGTCCCGCTCGCGAACGCAGCCGCGGCGCTGGCGAGGCCGCCGGCGTCCCGCTCGCGAACTCTAGCCGATCTTTACGAGTTCGCTCGCGGGCTCCGTCCGCCTCGCCCGCGCCGTGTGATGCGGTGGTCTCGGCCGCGGCGGCACAGCGGGCGGGGGCTGGGACCTCGCGAGCGAGCAAGTGTCCCAGACCCGAGCCCGCCTGACCGTGGCGAGCGTCCGGGACCGGCAGCGAGGAGCCGGGCGCCCGGTCAGGTCTCGATGCCCCAGGCCTGCTCGGTCAGATGGCTCACGCCCGCCGCCGCCAAACGCTCACTGGCCGGCTCGTCGCGCTCGCCGAGCAGTCGAATCGCGCCGAAGTCGGCGAACAGGCGCTGGACCTCGTCCCGGCTGACGGCCCAGGGCGGGCCCTGCAGTCGCGACTGGTCGTAATCGAAAGCGATGACCAGCAGCCGCCCGCCCGGTACCAGCAACCGGCGATAGGAGGCGACCAGCCCGGTCCGGGCGGCCGGCGCGACCGCCACCAGCGCGGCCCGATCGTACACGCCGTCGATCTGGCCGCCAGCATGCGCCGCCTCCAGCAACAGCGCATCACCCTGCAGGATGGTCAGCCCCGGTACCGCGTGTCTCGTGAACGGTCCGGCACTGCCCTGTACCGGAGTCTCGCCCAGCTCCGCAAACAGCTCGTCGATCGCCGCGGCGACGAATTCGGTGCCGATGACCTCGTGTCCGCGACCGCGCAGGAAGCCGAGGTCCGTGGACTTGCCGCACAGCGGCACATAGATGCGGCGCCGGCCCGCGAAGAACCCGGCGTGCGCGGTCAGCAGCAGGTTCGGCTGCGGCTGGTGAAAGCCGATCTGCCGCGTGTCCCAGCGCTCCTGCCAGAAGGCCTGTTCCATGCTCGTTCCGGGCGACCGCCGGCGTCCGCGCCGGCCACCGCAATCATCCCACATATGGCCCCAGGCTTCAGCCGCGCGGCGGGCGCGCGCCGGCGCAGCCGCCGCGGCCCTTGACCGAGGTCAGTGAATGAACCATCATTCACCGCCATGAATACGCACTTTGCTCCGCTGGCCGGTCACGTCGCCGTCGTCACCGGCGCCGCCTCCGGCATCGGCCGCGCCACTGCCGCGACCCTCGCCGCGGCCGGCGCCCACGTCCTGCTCGGCGACATCGCCGAGGCCGCGGGTGAAGCCGCGGCGGCGGCTCTGCGCGCCGCCGGCGGCCGCGCCGACTTCATCTGCCTCGACGTCACCGACGCCGGTTCGATCGACAGTTTCCGCACCGCCGCCCACGGGCGCGCCGGCACGGCGCCGGACATCGTCGTCAACGTGGCCGGTTGGGGTCGGGTCGAGCCGTTCGTGCAGAACACGCCGGAGTTCTGGCGCCGGGTCGTCGACCTGAACCTGATGGCGCCGATCGCCGTGACCCGCGCGTTTCTCGACCCGATGATCGAGCGACGCGCCGGGCGCATCGTCAATGTCGGGAGCGACGCCGGCCGGGTCGGCAGCCTCGGCGAGACGGTTTATGCCGGCGCCAAGGGCGGCGTCATCGCCTTCACCAAGTCGCTGGCCCGCGAGGTCGCCCGCTACGACATCACCGCGAACTGCGTCTGTCCGGGCCCGACCGATACCCCGCTGATGGCGGCGGTGCCGGACAAGATCAGGGATGCCTTCGCCCGCGTCACGCCGATGCGGCGGCTGGCGAAGCCGGAGGAAATCGCCGACGCGATCCTGTACTTCGCCGGCCCGCAGGCGACCTTCGTCACCGGCCAGGTGCTGTCGGTCAGCGGCGGTCTGACCATGGTTGGCTGAGAATCAGGGAGAGAGCAGCATGTACCGACTGCAAGCGGCGGAATGGCAGCCACAGCACTTCGGCTGGCAGGTGCGCGACCGGGTCGCCACACTGACGCTGAACCGCCCGGAGCGCAAGAACCCGATCACCTTCGACAGCTATGCCGAGATGCGCGACACCTTCCACCGGCTGCAGTTCGCCGACGACGTGCGCGCGGTGATCGTGACCGGCGCCGGCAACAACTTCTGCTCCGGCGGCGATGTGCATGAGATCATCGGCCCGCTGGTCGGCATGGAGATGCCGGAGCTGCTGTACTTCACGCGCATGACCGGCGACCTGGTCAAGGAGATGCGCAACTGCCCGCAGCCGGTCATCGCCGCGGTCGATGGCGTCTGCGCCGGCGCGGGGGCGATCCTGGCGATGGCCTCCGATCTGCGTTACGCGACGCCCGAGTCGAAGACCGCGTTCCTGTTCACCCGCGTCGGCCTGGCCGGCTGCGACATGGGCGCCTGCGCGATCCTGCCGCGGATCATCGGCCAGGGCCGGGCCGCCGAGCTGCTCTACACCGGCCGGGTGATGTCCGCGGCCGAGGGCCAGGCGTGGGGCTTCTTCAACGACGTCGTGCCGCGCGAGAACCTGCTGGCACGCGCCTGGGACCTGGCCCGCACACTGGCCGACGGTCCGGCCTTCGGCCATGCCATGACCAAGAAGTGCCTGCACCAGGAATGGAGCCTGTCGATCGAACAGGCGCTCGAGACCGAGGCCGAGGCCCAGGCCATCTGCATGCAGACCAGAGACTTCGGCCGCGCGTATCATGCTTTCGTGAAGAAGGAGCAGCCCAAATTCGAGGGCAACTGAGCGCCGGCCTCGACTTCCTCGAGTGGCCGTTCTTCACGGACGGCCACCGTGAGCAGGCCCGCCGGCTGGCCGAGTTCGCGAGCGCTGAACTGGCCGGCTTCGAACAGGAGCCGGCCGACGACGCCGCGCTCGATACCGCCTGCCGGGCGATCGCCCGCCTGCTCGGCGGCGGCGGCTTCCTGCAGCCGTGCTGCGTCACCGATCCGGCCGGACGCTTCGACGTGCGGCTGCTGGCCCTGTCCCGGGACACGCTGGCGCGCCACTCCGGGCTGGTCGACTTCGTCTTCGCGATGCAGGGTCTCGGCACCGGCCCGATCTCGTTGTTCGGCAGCGCGGAACAGCGCCGCCACGTGCTGCCCGGCGTCATCGCGGGCGAGCGCATCGCCGCGTTCGCGCTGTCCGAGCCCGACGCCGGCAGCGATGTCGCAGCCATGACCACCAGCGCCCGGCGCGACGGCGATGGCTGGCGCCTCGATGGCGTCAAGACCTGGATCTCGAACGGCGGCCTCGCCGATCACTATGTCGTGTTCGCGCGCAGCGGCGAGGCGCCCGGCGCCCGCGGCATCTCCGCCTTCCTGGTCGATGCGGGCACGCCCGGTTTCGAGGTCGAGGCGCGGATCCGGGTGATCGCCCCGCACCCACTGGCGACGCTGCGGCTACGCGATTGCCGCCTCCCCGGCTCAGCGCTGCTCGGCGAGGCCGGTCGCGGCTTCGCCGTCGCGATGGCGACCCTCGACGTGTTCCGCACCACGGTCGGTGCCGCCGCGCTCGGCATGGCCCGCCGCGCGCTCGACGAGGCCATCCGACGCGTTCGCGAACGCTCGGTCTTCGGGCGCCGGCTGGCCGAGTTCCAGCTGACCCAGGCGCGCATCGCCGAGATGGCGCTGGAAGTCGACAGCGCCGCACTGCTGGTGTATCGCGCCGCCTGGACCCGGGATACGCAGCAGCGCCGCATCACCCGCGAGGCCGCGATGGCCAAGCTGCAGGCGACCGAGGCCGCGCAGCGCGTGATCGACTCCGCGGTGCAGTTGTTCGGCGGGCTCGGCGTCGTCCACGGCATGCCGGTCGAGAGCCTGTACCGCGAGATCCGCGCCCTGCGGATCTACGAGGGCACCAGCGAGGTCCAGAAACTGGTGATCGCCAGCACGTTGCTCGACGACAAACCATGAAGTCGCCGGCCGACGTCGAGGCACGGATCGGTGACCCGGCGCTGGTCGAGCAACGCCGCGCCGAGATCGTCCGGGCGGCGGTCCGGTTGTTCTCGGAGCACGGTTACTACGTCACGACGATCCAGCAGATCGCGCGCGCGGCCGGCATCAGCGTCGGCCTCGTCTACCAGTACTTCCGCGACAAGGACGACATCCTGTTCCTGGCGCTGACCAGCGTACTCGAGACCTACGAGCGCGAGATTCCGCGCGCACTCGCCGGCGTCACGCATCCGCTGGCGCGACTGCGCGCCGCGTTCGCGGCCTACTGCGCGGTGATCGACCGGCTGCGCGAAGCGACCGTTCTCACCTACCGCTCGACCAAGTCGCTGCGGCCCGAACGGCGGCGTTACATCATGGCGGGCGAACGGCGGACCAACCGGCTGCTCGAAGCCTGCGTCGCGGACTGCGTGCGGGCCGGCTACCTGCGCCGGGTCAACGTGCCGCTGCTGGTGTACCAGTACGTGCTGTTCGCGCACGCCTGGGCGCTGAAAAGCTGGGCCTGGCGGCGCCGTTATACGCTGCGCCGCTATGTCCGTGAGGGCCAGGCGCTACTGATCGATCCGTTCCTGACGCCGAAGGGCCGCCGGGTCCGCTGATGATCCATTGCGAGATTTCCGGCGCGGTAGCCACGGCCACGCTGTCGCGGCCGCCACTCAATGCGATCAACGAGGAATGGCTGAGCGCACTCGCCGGCGCCGTGCAGGCCGCCGAGGCCCTGCCAACCGTCGCCGTCCTGCACCTGCGCAGCGACCGGCGCACCTTCAGCGCGGGAGCCGATCTGGCGTTGCTGCGGGAGCGCTTCGCCAGCGCCGCCGGCCGCGCCGCAATGGTGGAGTTCGTGCGGCGGATGCAGCAGGTCTTCGCGCAGCTCGAACGCTCGCGGCTGGTGTCGGTGGCCGAGCTCGGCGGGCCGGCTCTCGGCGGCGGCTTCGAGCTGGCGCTCGCCTGCGATCTGCGCATCGCCGCCGATGAGGCGAAGCTCGGCCTGCCCGAGGCGGCGCTCGGCCTGCTGCCCGCGGCCGGCGGCACGCAGCGCCTGACGCGCCTGTGCGGCGCGACGACCGCGCGGCGGCTCATACTCGGCGCCGAGGTACTGAACGGCAGGCAGGCCCTCGAACTCGGCCTGGTCCAATGGTCGATGCCCGCCGCCGAACTGCCGGCCCGCGCCCGCGAACTGGTCCTGCACATCGCCGGGCTGCCGGCCGCGGCGCTGGCCGCCACCAAGCGCTGCATCGCGGCTGCGGCGGCTCCCGGCGATGCCGGCTTCAACCTCGAGCTCGAGGAAACCGCCCGCCTGTACGCCGTACCCGACACGCAGGCCCGCGTACAGAAGTTCCTCGACCAGCGACGCTGATCCCGTTCAGCAGACCTCGCCACCGGCGATCGGGATGCTCTGCCCGGTAACGCTCTCGGTCCCGGGCCGGCACAGCCACGCCACTGCGTTGGCGACTTCCTCGGGCCGGATCAGGCGCCGCTGCGGATTGTGCGCGACCAGCGCGGCCAGCGCTTCGGCCTCGCTGCGACCGGTCCTGTCGCGGATGTTCGCGATCGCCTCACGGACCATCTCCGTGTCCGTGTAGCCCGGGCAGACCGCATTGACCGTGATGTCGTGTGGCACCAGTTCGAGCGCCAGCGCGCGGGTCAGGCCGATGACACCGTGCTTGGCGGCGCAGTAGGCCGTGCAGTAGGCATAACCGACCATGCCGGCCGTGCTCGCCACGTTCACGATCCGGCCGTGACCCCGCGCGATCATTGCCGGCAGCACCGCCTGGGTCAGATGCACGACGCCGCTCAGGTTGACCTCGAGCATCCGCTGCCACAGGGCCGCGTCGGTCTTCAGAAATGGCGCGCTGACCGCCTGCCCGGCGTTGTTGACCAGGATGTCGATGTCGCCGGCACGCGCGCGCGCCGCGGCAACTGCAGCAGTCACCGCGGCCGGGTCGGTGACATCGGCGCTCACGAAGCCCGCCAAGCCACCGAGTCGCGCGACAGTGGCCTGCAGCGGTCCGGCCGAGCGGCCGAGCAGCGTCACACGGGCGCCGTGGGCCGCGAGCGTGGCGGCGATCGTCGCACCCATGCCCCGCCCGCCGCCGCTGACGAGCGCGTGGCGATCCTGCAGCGAGTTGCTCATCATCCTGAAGTCCTCACCAGGGGATACCGGCCGCGAGCCGGGCTGCGATCATCACTGGCGCGCGCCGCCGGCAATCGACATGTTCCTTGGGGGCCACCGCCGGTCACGACCGGATCCCCGCCCGCCGCTCGGCCGCGACGATCGTGTTCTCGAGCAGCATCGTGATCGTCATCGGCCCGACGCCGCCCGGCACCGGCGTGATCCGGCTGGCAACCTCACGGCAGGATTCGTAGTCGACGTCGCCGCACAGCTTGCCGTCCGCGCCGCGGTTGATGCCGACGTCGATGACGACGGCGCCGGGCTTGAGCATGTCGCCAGTGACCATGCGCGGCCGGCCCGTTGCGACGACGAGCAGATCGGCGCGGCGGGTGTGGCAACGGAGATCGCGCGTGCGCGAATGACAGACGGTGACGGTGGCATCGCGTGCGGTCAGCAGCAGCGCCATCGGCTTGCCGACGATGTTCGATCGGCCGATGACGACCGCCTCCTGGCCGGCCGGGTTCACGCCCGCGTGCTCCAGCATCCGCAGCACGCCGTACGGCGTACACGGAATGAACCGGGCGCGTCCCTGCACCAGGGCGCCCACGTTCTCCGGATGGAAGCCATCCACGTCCTTGTCCGGCGCGACGGCGTCGAGCACGGCCGTTTCATCGAAATGCCGCGGCAACGGCAGTTGCACGAGGATGCCGTGGATGCGCGGATCGGCATTCAGCTCGCGGATCCGCGCCAGCAGAACCTCCGGCCCGGTGTCGGCCGGCAGCGAGATCCGTTCGGACAGCAGGCCGGCCGCCGCGCAGGCATTGACCTTGTTGCGCACGTAGACCTGCGAGGCCGGGTCGCCACCGACCAGCAGCACCGCGAGTCCCGGCTGGTGGCCCGCCGCCGCCAGTGCCGTCACGCGGTCCCGGAAACCCTCGCGCAGCGTCCGCGCCAGTGCAGTGCCGTCGATCGGAATGGCCGCCATCAAGGACTCCCCGTCAATCCGCAAGCCAGACACGCAGTGGCCGCCCCAACACCGTCCGGTCGGCAAACGGCGAGCCCGGCAGCGCGAGCGCGTCGAATGGCGCGCCCGGCGCCAGCCGCGCCGGCAGACCGAAATGCCGCCGCGGCGCCGCCGTCGCCGCCGTCAGCACGCGTTCCAGCGACACGCCCGCCTCCAGCCAGCGGTCCATTTCCTCGCGGAGCGCAGTGCCGTGCACCACGCCCATGCTGCCGGCATCAGTCCCCAGCAGCAAGGGGACGCCGAGCTCATCGGCGAGAAGCAGGTGCGCGGCATGGTCGTCGAGGATCCGGCGCAGGTGGCCGATCGTCGTCGCCGACCAGCCGGACGCCTCGGGCTGCGCCCACTGAAAGTGCACCGGGCTGAAGGTCGGGGTCCAGGCGATCTGCTGGTCGCGCATGCGGGCCAGCGTGTCGCGGTCCATGAAGAAGCCGTGCTCGATCGAGTCGACGCCTGCCGCAACCGCGATCGCCAGGCCCGCCGCACCGCTGCAATGGGCGAGCGTCCTGCGGCCCAGCGTGCGGGCCAGCGCGACAATCAGCGCGGCCGCCGCCTCGTCGAACTGCGGCTGGTCGGTCACGGCACCGGCCTCGAAATCGATGATGCCGGTCAGCACCAGCTTGATCTCATCGCAGTCCGGCGCGAGCGCCGCGAGCGCCGCGCGGATCGCGGCGTCGTCGGCCACGTCGCGGGCGATGAACGCGCCGTAACGCTGCGGGCGCCGCAGGCCCGTGCCGGCGGAGCGCACGCGGGCCAGTTCCCGCGAGCCGCGCGCCTCGGCGCGGATGCGGTGGTTGATTCCGTGCCGGTCGCCCGCATCGCGCAGCAGCGTGATGCCGCAGGCCAGCGCGCGGCGCGCGCTGTCGCGCGCGGTCGCCATCAGCTCGTCGAACGGCCTGTTGAGATGGGCGGAACGCAGCGCGCCATTCGTGACGTCGCCGTCGAGGAACAGGTGCACATGCGCATCGACCAGTCCCGGCATCAGGAAGGGCACGCGCGTCACCGCGGCGCCGGCACCGGCCAGCGCGACCGACTGGTCACCTGCAGCGATGGTCTGCAGCCGGCCCTCCGCGACGACGAGGCTCACCGGCCCGGTCTGCCGCCGCTCGCCGTCGAACCATTCCGCGGCGACGATGACCTCACGACCGCCGCCGGCTTCCGGCTTCATGCGCGGTAGAACCGGCGCACGGCGCGCAGCGCGTTGCTGCCGGTCTGCTCGAGGAAGTAACGGTAGGCTTGCAGCACGGAATTGTCCTCCGGCAGCGGGGCGTACCCGCGCCACGGCGTGCCGAGCACCGTGTCGAATCCGTACGGCACAGTCAGCGTCAGGAATGCATTCTCGAGCTGATGCCTGAGATCCGAGCCGTCCGCCGCCTTCGCCGGAAGCTGCTGGCCGATGTTTGACAGCCCGCCCATCAGGTGCAGGCCGGAGAGTTCCGGGTCGGCACCGATCAGCCGGACCGCTTCGATGGTCGCCCGGTTGAGGCCCTCGGTGTCGGCGATGATCGCGGCCACCGACAGGTCCACGAACACATCCCCGAGCGGCATGCCGTACTGATCGCGCAGCCGCAGGGCCGTGCGCCGGGCGGTCGCGGCGATGTCGGCAGCGGTCTTATTGTTGCGGGCCACGCCGTCGAGGCAGCTCTCGGATGCCATCACCATGACGCGGAACCGATGCTCGCGATACAGCTCCATCGGTTCCCAGCGGTGCTCGGTAATCGAGTTGAGGAGCGGCAGTTCGCCGCCGGCGCGCTGCCGGTCATAGGTCGCGAGGCACCGCCGGAACAGCTCGGTATTCGGCACGTCGAAGGACAGCGGCACGGTGACCACGGCCTGGATCGCGCGGATCACGTCGACGAGGAACGGCTGGTCGACCATCGCCCGCGAGCCGAGGTTGACGTTCAGCGCAGACGCGCCGGCTTCGACCTGCCGGACCGCCAGTGCCTGGATGCCGGCCAGGTCCTTCTGCTCGAACAGCGCCTGCGTGCTGCGGAAGCCCGGATTGATCCGCTCACCGATGATCCTGATATCGAATACTTCTGAGGTCTTAGTCATAACTAATTGTTTATACGCATAATCATAAAGCTGCAACAGACGCGCCAGCCGTCCGCGCGCGCAGCCGGCAGCGTGGTGCGGAGGGGCATTCGTCGCAGCGCGACCAGTGGCTGGCAGGCAGGTCGCGGCCGATCCCGCAGACCATCGTGACCGACTTGATCGGCTTCAGGAGCTGGCCGCCATGCAGCGCGACGCCGATGCGCGCAGCCTCAGCGAGTCGGAGCACAGCGGGCTGTGCCGCCAGCTCGAGGCCCGGATCGCCGGCCCGCAGTTCGCCCGCCATCGTCAGCCCGCGCCGTCGCGCCTCCATCAGCATGCGGTCGAACAGGCGCCGGCCGAGCGCCAGCACCAGCTCGTTCGCTACCTCGTCGAGTGCCACCGCCAGCGCCGCCTGCCTATCGCCGAACAGCCCCCGGATGCGCGCTTCGAGTGCCGGCCCCAGCGTGCAGGCGCCACAGGCGAGCCCGGTCAGCTCGCCGGAGTCCGGCAGCAGGCGATCCGCCAGCAGTTCTTCGCCACCTGCGCGCAGCGGCGATCCGGCCGGCGCGTCGAGCGGTACGAGGCGGAAGCAATAAGCGGGCTGCGCCAGTTCCTCACGCTCGAGCAGCGCGAGCGCCGCGCCGCGCAGCCTGGCCCGCGCCGGCGACAGGTCGGGCGGCGGATTCCGCTCTGCCTCCTGGCACAGTTGTACGGCCCGGATCAACGGCATCAGCGCGTCGCCGGCGCGCCGTGCTCAGGCCGCAATCTGCAGCCAGCGCTTGCAGAGGTTAACCGCCTCGACCGCGTTGATGCCGAAAGCATCGGCCCCGGTGTAGCTGCGTACCGTCTCGTCGATCTGGCCGCCGCCGATCATGATCCTGACCCGGTCACGGATGCCGGCCTGCTCGAATCCCCGGATCGTGTCCTTCATCGAGTCGAACGCCAGCGTCAGGAAGCCCGACAGGCCGACCACGTCCGGCTGGAATTCGTTGACCTCGTCGATGAACTTCTGCACCGGCACGTCGATGCCGATGTCCTTCACTTCGAAGCCGTTGATGTCGAGCATGAACGTGACGATGTTCTTGCCGATGTCGTGCAGGTCGCCATGCACCGTACCGATCAGCACGCGGCCCAGCTTCTTCTGTGCGCCACCGCCATCCTTGATCAGCGGCTTCGCCATCCGGCCGACCTGTTCCAGCATTTCCCCGGCCAGCACCAGTTCCGGCAGGAAATACTCACCTTCCTCGAAGCGCTTGCCGACGATGTCCATCGACATGCGGCACAGCTCCAGCACCCGCAGCGGATCCCGGCCGTCCTGCAGCAGCATGCGCCGCGCGAGGTCGAGCGCCTGGTCCTCGTTCATGTCCGCCAGCCAGTCGACAAGCTGCTTCTCTTCGCCGTTCAGTTCGCTCATCCGCACTTCTCCTCGTTGCCGCCGCTCTCTGGTTCAGTTCTGCCGGGGCCGGGCCGCGAGCCCGGACTCGACGATGATTTCCGCCAGTACCGATTCGTTGCGATGTCCCATCAGGTGTATCCCGGCGACGCCATCGATGACCGCCAGCTCCCGCACCGTCTCGATACAGACGCGCTTCAGCTCGGCCGGCTCGTCGGCCGCCGCCTCGATGCGGCGCAGCAGACCCTCCGGCACCTGCACGCCGGGGACGTTGGCCACCATCCAGCGCAGGGCCCGCGCCGAACCGAGTGTACCAGCCCCGGCCAGGATGAAAGCCTGTTCGTGCAGGCCGCGCCGCCGCACCGCCGCCATGAACTCCGCAAAGGCCGGCACGTCGAAGCAGAACTGCGTCTGGATGAAGCGGGCCCCCGCGGCGACTTTCTGCTCGAGGTTGGCCAGCCGCTGCTCGCCCGGTGGCACGAACGGGTTGACCGTCGCGCCGAGGAACAGGTCCGGCGCGGTCGTCAGCCTGCGCCCGGAAGCAAACTGACCCTGCTCGCACATGCCGCGCGCGATGCCGAGCAGCGTGACCGCATCGAGATCGAACACCGGCCGTGCCTCCGGCTGGTCGCCGCGCGAGACGTCGTCACCGGTCAGGCACAGCACATTGCGCACGCCGAGCGCGGCGGCGCCGAGCAGGTCGCCCTGGATCGCGATCCGGTTCCGGTCGCGACAGACGGTCTGGTACACGGGCACGTAGCCATGCGCGGCCAGTACCGCCGCGGCGGCGACACTCGACATGTGGCAGTTGCCACCGGCGCCATCCGTGATGTTGATCGCATCGACGAGGCCGCGAAAACCCGCTGCGCGCTCCAGCAGTTCGGCCGGATCGGCCGAGTCCGGCGGCGCCAGCTCGACAGTCACCACCGTGCGTCCGGACCGGCACGCCGCTTCGAACGGCCCCAGCGTCGTGGACCGCACCCGACGCGGCGGTCGTGGTGGTGCGCTGACCACCGGCTCACGCTGGCCGTGGATCACCTGGATCCAGGTCGAGCGTCCGTGACGCTGCCCATCGACCGGTGGCAGTGTCGGGCATGATTCCGCCAGAGCCGGCTCGATCCGCCGCCGCCCGTCCATCACTTCGACCCACACGCAGCGCATCTCCGGGCGCACCTCACAGCCGCCATCCACCCGCACGCCCCCGCAGGGCCCGTTGCGCATCTGTTTCGGGCAATTCATCGGGCAGGCCATGCCGGTCAGCGACAGCACGCACTGGCCGCACTCGCGGCAATCGAAGAACAGCCGCTTCAGCGTCCGCTCGAGCGGATAGAGCAACGCCTCGCCGCGGCGGGGACCGAGCCAGCGCAGCAGCGGCGCGAGCAGCGGCGCCACGCCGGCGCCCCAGCGGTAGACCCGCCGCAACCCGCGCGCATGCCGAACCGACCACAGGCGCACCGCGTACATCGCCGTCCTGTCTCTCTCCACGACCGCCGGCCCCGCCGGAGGCCCGACAACGAATTATCCTGCCTGCAGCGCCGGGCTGGCGACCCATTGAGCGCTCACGGGGCCACGGTACCGACCGCCCGCTGGATGTACCGATACACGATACTATCGTACCGCATCAGTGGCCTGAGCGGAACCTGCGGGATGCAGCAGCCGCGAGATCGCGCGCCCCGACGGTCGTGGCGTAGCGGACGCGACCGTCGATCTTTCATGTGGGAAAGCTATACTGCTGATGGATCGAGTGATCCCAAGGTGCTCGACCGCATCCGCAAGGCCGGGGACTTCAACCTGGTGACGGAGGGCAGCCGCTGGCGGCCCCGCTCGGAACCTCCGGGCCGGACGGGCGGTCGAACACCGCAAGCCACAGGGAGTCTGCCGGCCTATGACTACGACCAGCTTTACCCGGACCGCCATCGCGCTGCACTGGCTGATCGCTGCGCTGCTCTTCGTGACCTTCCCGCTCGGCGTGTACATGCACGAGCTGCCCATTTCACCGACCCGCGTCGAGCTGTTCTCGTATCACAAGTGGATCGGCGTCACGCTGTTCCTGCTGGCGGTGACCCGCGTCGCCTGGCGCTGGGGCCATCCGGCGCCGCCGCCGGTCGCGGGCACGCCGGCGTGGCAGCGCATCACCGCGGCCGCAACGCATCACCTGCTGTACCTGCTGGTGATCGTGATTCCGGTTTCGGGCTGGCTGATGAGTTCGGCCAAGGGCGTGACGACGGTCTGGCTCGGCCTCGTTCCGCTGCCGGACCTCGTCAGCAAGAACGAGGAGCTCGGCGAATTGCTGGAGGAAGTTCACGGGAGTCTCAACTTCGGGCTGTTGCTGCTCGTGGTCCTGCACATCGCCCGGGCCATCGATCGCGACGAGGTGATGGCCCGGATGCTGCCGTTCCTGGCGGGGCGGAAGTCAGAGTGAGGTCGCGCGCCTGGCTGCTGACTGCCGCGCTGGCGCTTCCGGCGATCGCCCAGGTCGGGTCGGCGCCGCCCGCGGCGGACGCCGCGACCAGCCGCATATTCGCGCGCGCCAGCCAGATGGGCGTACCGATCGAGGGCGAGTTCCGCCGGATTCAGGCCGAACTCGACTTCGATCCGGCCAGCCCGGCCACCGGCAGTGCCCGGGTCCAGCTCGATGTCGCCAGCTTCGATCTCGGTGACGAGGAGTTGAACCGCGAGCTGCGGCGACCGGAGTGGTTCGACGCCGCGCAGCACCCGGTCGCGACCTTCGTGTCGAGCGGCATCACGGCGCTTGCTCCAGGGCGTCTCGAAGTGGCCGGCCTGTTGACGATCAAGGGCCGGACGCTCGCGGTGGTCGTGCCGGTGCAGCATTCCAGCGACGGCCAGCGACAGGTTCTGGAGGGATCGCTGCCGATCCGCCGCCTGCAGTTCGACGTCGGCAGCGGCGCCTGGACCGACACCGCGGTCGTCGCCGACGAAGTGGAAATCCGATTTCGCCTGGTGACGGCGCAGTCCTGAGCGCCGCCCCGGTAACCAGCGCGGAGATTGTTCCGGATGAGCATGCAGGGATTCGTCGCCACCCTGCTGCTCGCACCCGCGGCCGCGTTCGCCCAGACCTACCAGCTCGACCCGGGTCACACCTATCCGAGCTTCGAGGCCGGCCACATGGGCATTTCCATCTGGCGCGGCAAGTTCAATCGATCGTCCGGCACCGTGACGCTCGAGCGCGCGGCGCGGACCGGCAAGGTGGACATCCGCATCGATGCCGCCTCGATCAGCTTCGGGCATGCGCAACTCGACGAACACGCCCGCGGGCCGGACTTCTTCAACGCCGAGCGCTTCCCGGTGATCACCTACCGGGGCACGATCTCCGGCTGGCAGGGTGAGACGCCGACCACCGTGGACGGCGAGCTGACGCTGCTCGGCGTGTCCCGGCCGGTGACCCTGACCATCCACTCGTTCCGCTGCGTCCGGCACCCGATGTTGAACCGGGAGGTCTGCGGTGCCGACGCGTCGGCCAGCTTCCGGCGCTCGGAATTCGGCATGAGCTACGGCCTGCCGCGCAACGCCGACGAGGTCCGGATCCTGATCCAGGTCGAAGCGCTGCGCGCTGAGTAGGCCGCGCGGTGCCCTTCAGGACCGCGCGCCGGTATCGTCAGCGCGATCCGCGGCAAGGCGCGCCATCGCCGGGTGCTGGCCCTGGGCGAGACCGGTGATGAACTGGCGGTTGCGTTCCACTGCGGCCTCGATTTCATGCACCTCGGCGTCATCGAGGTGCCGGAACTTGCCGAGCACCCGCAGGTACTCGCTGATCGACACCGGGTGACTGACGTCGCGGGTCAACTGCAGCCCGGCGGCCGGCGTGAATTCCCACAGCAGCACGAAGTCAGACTCGACGGCCTTGCGCGCCACCTCGATGTTGTCCTGCGACGGGAACCGCCAGCCGGTGGTGCACGGCGAGTAGATGTGCAGGTAGGCGAAGCCCCGTTCGGAAGCCGCCAGCGCCCGGTCCAGCTTGGCGTAAAGATCCTCCATGAAGCCGGTCGAGGCGGTCGCCACGTACTCGCAGTTGTGCATCATCATGATGACCGGCAGATTCTTCGCGTGCTGCGTCTTGCCACGCCCCCGTTCACCGACCGGCGTGGTCGAGGTCCATGCACCGAACGGCGTACAGCTCGAGCGCTGCATGCCGGTGTTCATGTAGCCTTCGTTGTCCACGCAGATGAACAGGATCTCCTCGCCGCGTTCAGCCGCCCCGGACAGCGACTGAAAGCCCACGTCGGCGGCACCGCCGTCCCCGGCCAGGGCCACCGCGTGGACCTTGCGGCCGAGCCGGCGATACTGGCGCCTGATGCCGGTCAGCATGGACGCCGTGTTGGTCAGCAGCGGATGGAACACCGGCACCTTGGTCCCGGTCTGGCCGTTGTAACCGACCGAGCCCATGCCGGGAATGCAGCCCGGCGGCGTCGCCAGCACCGTGTCGGGGCCGATGCGGCGCAGGGCGTGCCGCATCACCAGTTCGGTGTTGCAGCCCTGGCAGCCGGACAGACCCGGCGCAAACAGATCCTCGAGATCGCCGACCTCGTTGTAGATCCGCGCGGTCGTGAGGTAGCGCAGAGCGCCGGTGCTGCAGACCCTGACGCAGGCCGGATCCCCGGCGCAGGTATCGCACTTAACGACGTGCTGCGCGGCGGCGTTGTAGACGATGCCGCCGTAGGCGCAGCCCACGGTGCACAGCAGGCAGTTGACGCACTTGCTGCCGTCCCAGGCGATCACGCCGTCAGCCAGGCGCTTGTCGAGTGCGGCGGCCGGGCAGTTGGCGACACACTTCGGATCCCCGCACTGCCGGCACAGGGCCAGTGCCAACGTATCGCCATCGGCACTGATCTGGATGCGGGCATTGGCGCTGTCGGCGCTGCCGGTCTTGACCTCCGCGCAGGTCCGCATGCAGTCGCCGCAGCCGTTGCACAGCTCCGGGCGGAAGGCGATGGTGTTGTAGGCCGGCATTCGCTGCAGCTCCTTCTGCTCAGCGCCAGGTACGCGACATCACGCCGCGGGCGGCGCGCTGCGGGTCGGCGAGGAACGCGGCGCGCACCGGTCCGAGGTCAATGCGCCGTTGGATGATCTCCCACATCACGCCGGGGTCGAACGGCGAGTTGATGCCGAAGATGCCGGTCAGTCGGTCGGCGTCCATGACGATGCGCAGATAGCGCCCGGCGCCGGCTTCGCTGCGGACCGTCGCGCCGCAATCCTGCCGGCCGACGGACACGGCCTGCTGGTCAAAGTAGGTGTAGGTATTGAGCGGCACGCCACCCTCATACGGCCGCAGCCCGGGATCCCCGGCCATCGACTGGCCGGCGACCCGGCCCTGCTCGACTGCATCCGGCAGAATCCCGTTGATGATCCGCGCGCCCGGATCCGCGGCGTAGAAATCGCGGGCCTGGGCCACGTCACCGGCGGCCCAGACGCCGGCCGCGCTGGTGCGCATGCAGTCGTCGACCAGAACCCCGCGGTCGGTCGCGATCCCCGATCCGGCGAGGTAGTCGAGTACCGGCGTCACGCCGGTCGCGACCAGCAGCAGGTCGGCAACCAGTTCGCTGTCATCGTCGAGCCGCACCTGGATCCGTTCGCCCGCGGCCGCGACCGCCGCGGCCCGGCGCCCGAGCCGCAGGCACACACCGGCGTCCGTGAACGTCGTCTCGATCAGCGCCGAAGCCTCCGCGTCGAAATATCCAGCCAGCACCCGCGGCTGCATCTCGACGATCGTCACGCCGACGCCGGCCTTGACCAGGTTCTCGGCGGCGTGCATGCCGATCAGGCCGGCGCCGAGAACGATGGCTTCACGCGTGCCGGCTACGGCATCGCGCAGCGCCACCGCGTCCGTCAGCCGCCGCAGCACGTGAAACTTCACGCCGGCCAGTCCGGGAACCTGTGGCACGATCGGATCCGCGCCGGTGGCCAGCAGCAGTTTTTCCCAGCCGAGCACGCTGCCATCGTCGAGGCGAACCGAGCAATCCGTCGTGTCGACCGCCGTAACGGTCCGGCCGCGCCGGAGCTCCACGCGCTGGCTCGCCAGCCAGGATTCATCCTTCAGCGCCACGCGCGCCGGCTGCGAGCGCCCGGAGACGACATACGGCAGCACGGTCGGCGAGTATGGCAGCGCGTCGTCGCGCGTGATCATCGTCAGGCTGCCATCCGGATCGTGCATGCGGATCGCCTGCAGCGCTGAGAGTGCCGCATGGCTCGCGCCCACGAGCAGGTAACGGACCGGCTGCGCCATCTCAGCGATCCTCCTCGTTCAGCCAGATGACCCCGCCTGAACGTCCCTCCCGGGCCTGCGCCCGGGTCAGCGCGATCGCCCGCTCGAAATGCCCGATCGTCAGGTCGGCGCCGGCCAGACCGCCGATGAAGCTCAGCGTCGCCGGCCGCGCCGCGGCCGACTGCAGCGCGGTCAGGACATCCTGGTACAGCGGCCCGCAGTTCCAGCCGAAGCTGACGGAACGGTCCACGACACCGATCGCGCGGACGCCATCGAGCGCCCGGACCAGCGCCTGCACCGGGAACGGCCGGTAGGTCTTGACGCGCACGAGGCCGACGGCGAGCCCGCGCTCGCGGGCGGCGTCGACCGCATCTTTCGCGGCCCCGCTCATCGAGCCGATCGTGACCAGCGCGAAATCGGCCCCCTCCATGCGATAGGGTTCCACCAGCGCCGGGTGGCGGCGACCGATGATCCGGTGCCAGTCCGCATGCACCGACTCGATCACACTGAGCGCGTTCTGCATCGCCGCACAGTGCCCCTTGCGGTAGCGCACGAACATCGCCGGACCGGGCCCGCCGGCGCCGCCGGTCAGCGGATCCACCGCCATCGGCCGCTCCGGGTCGAGAGCTGCGTGCCAGTGCACCGCCGGCGGCGGCAGGAACCGATCGACCTCGGCCGGCGCCGGCAGCTCGACCCGGGCCGCGCCGAACGACAGGTAGTTGCCGTCGTGGCAGACGTTGACCGGCAGCATCACGTTGCGGTGTTCGGCGATCCGGTAGGCCATGATTGTCGTGTCCAGCACCTCCTGCACCGACTCGCAGTAGAGCTGGATCCAGCCGGTTTCGCGCACGCTCATCGCGTCCTGGTGGCCGCCCCAGACGCTCTGCGGAGTCAGCGTGTCGCGCGTGACGATCGACATCACGATCGGCAGGCGCAGCCCCGGCGTGCGCAGGTACGGCTCGAACATGAAAGCGAGACCGGGGCCGCAGGTCCCGGTATAGGTGCGGGCGCCGGCCAGTGCCGCGCCCTGCAGCACCGACAACACCGAGTGCTCGCCCTCGACATCGACGATCTCGGCGTTCAGGCGCCCGTCGGCGACGAACTTCGCCAGGTACTCGACCAGCGAGGACTGCGGCGTGATCGGATACACCGCGACCATGTCCACGCGCGCCAGCGCCACCGCCCAGGCCGCCGCCTCGTTGCCATCGCAGACGAGCACTCGCGACTCGGTCTGCGCCTGCGGCTGCGGCACGGCGTTCATGCGCCCTCCTCGACCATCGTGATCGCGCGCTGCGGACATTCGCGCGCGCAGATGCCGCAGCCCTTGCAGGTGGTGAGATTGAAGTCGAACCAGGCCGGCCGCTCGACCACGCACTGGACCGGGCAGTACAGCCAGCACACCGCGCACTTGACGCAGCGCTCGCGATCGACCACCGGCCGCATGCTGCGCCAGTCGCCGGGCAGCATCGGCGTCAGGCGCGTGGCGATCGGACACAGGTCATCCGGCACCGCCGCCGTGTCGAAGAACGGCCGGGATTGAGCGCGGGTCATGCGGCCACCCGCCGCTCGAAATGATGCACGACCGTCGCGGCGAAGCCGCGTTCGAGCGCCAGCAGGTTCTGCTGCAGGCCCGCGTCGCGGAACTCGGATTCACGCACAGCTTCGCGCAGCGCTGCGAGCGAGACGAGTCCGGTCGTGCGCGCGAAGGCCCCGAGCATCAGCGTATTGGTGATCGGCCGGCCGAACAGCTCGCGCGCGATCGGCACCGCGTCGAGCAGGCCGACCGTCGCGACCAGCTCCGGTACCTGCAGCTCGGTGACCGGCTTCGCCGTCGTCTGGATCCAGGTGCCGCGCTCACGCAGGCCATCGAAGATGTTGACCGCGCGGCCGACCGTCGGGTCGATGCACAGCACGCAGTCCGGGCGATAGATGTTGGTCATCTGCCGGATCTCGCGCGAGTCCATGCGCAGGAAGCTGGTGACCGGGGCCCCGCGCCGTTCGAAGCCGAATGACGGCACGGCGACGACAAAATGCCCCTCGTGGACCAGCGCCGCGGCGAGGATGCTGCCGGCCAGGACCGCCCCCTGGCCTCCTCGCCCGTGAATGCGCAGCTCGTACATCGGTGCCCCCGTCAGCCCTGCAGGTCAGCCTGACATACCCGCAGGTATTCCGCCATCCGCTCGCGCAGGTCCGGCGCGAGCGGCTGCGGCCGGCCGGCGTCCATGTCGATCGACACGATCACGACGCGGGCGCGCAGCCGGAGCTGGCCGCCGACGCGGCCGGCGATGCGCAGCGTGTACGAGGTCCGGCCGATCGCCTCGAGGATCAGTTCGAACTCGACCACATCGCCCAGCCGGCACGGCTGCCGGAAATCGCACTCCAGGTGCGCCGTCGGGAAGCCCGTGTGCGTGTCGAGGATGCGCGCGGCGTACGGGATGCCGAGACAGTCGGTGAACCAGTCCTCGACCGCGGCCTGGAACATCTCGAAGAAGCGCGGGAAGAACACGTAGCCGGCCGGGTCCGTGTGCGTGAACCGCACCAGTTCCCGGTGTACGTAGCGCTCCCGGATCGGCTGCATCGCGGCGCTGCCGCCTGGTTCAGGCGCGGAAGTGCGAAGGCACGTCGCCGGAGAAGTCCTCGTCCGGGCTCAGCCGCTTCGCGCGCTCGAGCAGCTCCGCCTCGGACTCGACCCGGTCGGGATCCGTCACGCAGCACTCCTGCGGACACACCGCCGCGCATTGCGGCTCGTCGAAGAAGCCGACGCACTCGGTGCACTTGGCCGGATCGATCCGGTGGATGGTCGGAGCGGCGCTGATCGCCTCGTTCGGACACTCCGCCGTACAGGCGTCACACTGGTCGCAGGCGCTCGTGATGATATAAGCCATCGGCTCCTTCCTCTTCCTCGGTCAGGGGGTGAATGCTGGCCCCGCTTGCGCCGCCGTCCGGCGCGAGCGGCGCCGGAATCGCCGGCCGGCCGCCGCTCTTCATGATGGTGCAGGCGCGCGCGGGCCGCAACTGGCCCGGCCCGCCGCCGAGCGGTTCAGGTCCATGCCCCGCGCCCCAGCCGCCGCAGTCCGCGCCGGACGAACGTGCCGATCATCTTCTTGCGGTAGTCGCGCGGGAAGAAATCCTGCTGGTAGGTCGTCACCGACTTCTCGGCCCTGGCACAGGCCTGCGCGACCACGGCCGCCGGCGCGGCGCCGCCAACCAGCGCGAAGCGCCAGTGCAGCGGATGCGTGCCGAGCCCGGTCAGCGCGACGGCAAGCTCGACGGGTTCGCCGCGCTCGTCCTCGCGCACGCCGACGGCGACGCCGAGCGACGGAAAATCAAGCGCGTTGCGCACCGCGAGCTTGTCGTAGTCGATGCGCAGGCCGCCGGCCGGCGGCACCTCGATCCAGCCCAGTACTTCGCCCGGCTTCAGCACGTTGCGCTCCATGCCGTCGTTGCGGTAGAAGCGCCGCAGCGGCACGCGCCGCTCGCCGCGACCGCGCAGCAGCACGAGGCGGGCGTCGAGCAGCAGCAGCACCGGCGCGGTGTCCGAGACGAAGCGCGCCTGGCACTGCGGCAGCTTGCCGCGCACCGCGCTCTTGACGATGTGGCAGACGTCGCCGTCGACCTTGAAGCACGGCGCATGCACGGTCCGGTTCAGCGGACTCTGGTTCACGTAGACGCAGCGGTTGTTGACCAGCAGGTTGCCACCGAGCGTCGCCCGGTTGCGAATCTGCGGGCTGCCGACCCGCGCCGCAACGGCCGCCAGCGCCGGCTGCCGCTCGCGCACCAGCGGGCTTTCCGCGACCTCGGCCAGCCGGGTCAGCGCGCCGATCCGCAGCGTGCCGTCGCTGGCCAGCTCGATCCCGGCCAGCTCGCCGACGCCGTTCAGCGATACCAGCACCTCGGTCGCAAGCTGCTGCTGCTTGAGCTGTGGCATGAGGTCGGTACCGCCGGCCGCGAGCGTGAAGCGCCGCTGCTCCTTGCCGAGCCGCGCCAGCAGTCCGCGCAGCGCCGGCAGCCCGGCTGGCCGTTCGAAATCGAAGCCCGTCATCCTCGTCGTCATGCCGCACCTGCCTTGCGGAGCGCCGCCAGCACCCGGTCGGGCCGCATCGGTACCTCGGTGAGCCGGACACCGACCGCGTCGTAGATGGCGTTGGCGATGGCCGGGATGATCGGCGCCAGCGGCCCCTCGCCGCCCTCCTTCGCGCCGAACGGCCCCTCGGTCTCGTCGCTCGGCGTCGGCACCAGCACGACCTCCGGCTGCTCGAACGCCGACGGGATCTTGTACTCGAGGAAGCTGGCGTTCTGTACTACGCCGTCGTAGTGCACGACCTCCTCCATCAGCGCCTGGCCGAGACCCATGTGGATGCAGCCCTCGATCTGGCCCTGCACGGCGAGCGGATTGAGCACAGTTCCGCAGTCGTGCGCGCAGGTGGCCCGGTCGACCTTGACGAACCCGGTCTCGGGATCGACGGTGACCTCGACGATGAACGCAGTGAAGCTGTAGCTCGGACTCAGGCCGGCCGCCGCACCCTTGAACGTGCCGCCGAGTTTCGGCGAGCGGTAGGTGCCGAAGGTCTGCAGGATCCCCGGTTCGTCCAGCGCCCGGCGCACGGCCTCGAGGAACGGCACGCTGCGACCGCTGGCCACCTGCGTCACCTGACCGTTCGCCAGCCGGAAACCATCGCTGTCGTAGTCCGGGTTCGGCCCGAGGTAATCCGAGGAATAGTCGGGCCGGCGGCGGCCCTGGCGGAAGAAGTCGCCCGGCGGCTCCGGTTTCTCCCACGCCGGCTCGGGCAGCTCGAGCAGCCTGCAGGCCGCCGCGACCAGCAGCCGGCGCATGCTGATCGCCGCGTTGCGGGCCGCGTTGCCGGCCATGAAGGTCACGCGCGAGCTGTAACTGCCGAGGTCGACCGGCGTCAACTGCGTATCGGCGACCACGACCTTGACCTGGTCGAGGCCGATGCCGAGCACCTCGGCCGCCATCATCGCCAGGATCGTGTCGATGCCCTGGCCGATGTCGGCGGCGCCGGAGTACACGGTCACCGTGCCGTCAAACTCGAGCGTCAGCCGCACCGTGCTGGACGGACGGTTGTTGCGATGGATGTGCGCCGCGCTGCCGCTGATGTAGAAGCCGCAGGCGACACCGACCCCCTTGCCGTAGGGCAGCCTTCCGTACTTGTCGCGCCAGCCGGACCGGCGCATCGCCTCCTCGAGCCCGCCCTTCAGGCCGACCGAAGTGATGCGGAAACCGCCGGAGAGCAGCGTGTTCGGGCGGTGGATCATGTCGATCCGCCCCTGGCAGGGATCCACGCCGGCCTGCACCAGCGCCATGTCGAGCAGCACCTCCGCGGCAAAGCGTGCATTGACGCCGCCGTGGCCGCGCATCGCGCCGCACATCGGCTTGTTCGTGTACACGCGCCGGGTGCGGAAGTGCAGATTGTCGAGCCGGTACGGACCCTGCAGCAGAATGCCGTTGTAGTAGGTGGTGACGACGCCGAAGCTGCCGTAGGCACCACCGTCGATGACGATGTCGGCGTCGATCGCGGTCACACCCTGCTGCGGGTCGTAACCGAGCTTCATTGTCATCGTCGTCGGGTGCCGGCCGTGGTTGCTGATGAACACTTCCTCGCGGCTGAAGTTCACGCGCACGTTGCGGCCGGTCACCAGCGCCAGCTTCGCCGCGATCATCTCGTGCGGGAACGGATCGCTCTTGCCGCCGAAGCCGCCACCGAGGTGCGGCTTGATGATGCGGATGCGGTGCTCGGGAATCTCCAGCACTTCGGCCATGGCCATGTGCAGGTAGTGCGGCACCTGCGTAGCGCTGTACACGGTGAGGTTGCCGCGCCCGTCGACCGCGACCTGGGTCGCATGCGGCTCGGTAAAGGCATGCGTCACCGGGGCGAAGGTGAAGCGCTTCTCGACCACGACCGGCGCCGCCGCCAGGCCCGCGCCGACGTCGCCGTAGTGCTGATCGACCTGCTTGTGCAGGTTGTTGTCGCGGCCGAGACCGGGGTGCAGCGGCTCGGCGACCGGCTTCAGCCCGGCCCGCGGATCGAGGCAGGTGTCGGTGACTTCGTACCGGATCTCGATCAGCGCGAGCGCCGCGGCGGCGAGGTCCGCGGTCTCCGCCGCCACCGCGGCCACCGGCTCGCCGATGTAGCGCACCCGTTCGCGGGCGATCGCCGGTTCGTCCTTGCTGATCACCAGCACGCCGAACGTGTGCCGGAAATCTGCGCCGGTCACAATGCCGCGCACGCCCGGCAGCGCCGCCGCCCGGCTGGTGTCCACGGCGACGATCCGGGCGCTGGCATGCGGCGAGCGCAGGATCGCGACTTCGAGCGGATGGTGCAGGCGGATGTCGTCGGTGAAACGCGCCCGGCCCAGCACCTTGTCGCGCGAGTCGATCTGCGGGACCGGCCTGCCGACGATGTTCAAGCTGCTCATCGTGCACCACCCTTGCCGGACAACCGCTCGGCCGTGGTCACGAACGCCTGCTCGATACGGTTGTAGCCGGTGCAGCGGCACACGGTGGCCGAGACGCAGGCCTTGATCTCGTCGCGCGACGGCGACGCCGTGCGGTTGAACAGGTCGACGCCGTTGATCACCATCGCCGGCGTGCAGAAGCCGCACTGGATCGCGCCTTCGTCGACCATCGCCTGCTGCAGCGGGTGCAGCGTTTCGCCCCTGGCGATGCCCTCGATGGTCGTAATCTCGCTGCCGGCGACGTCGGCCGCCAGCAGCAGGCAGGACAGCATCGGCCGGCCGTCGACCAGCACGCTGCAGCAGCCGCATTCGCCGAGATCGCAGCCGCGCTTGCTGCCGGTCAGGCCCAGTTCTTCACGCAGGAACTCGAGCAGCGTGGTGCCGGGTCCGGCAATGCCGCGCTGCTCGATCCCGTTGACGCGCAGCGTCAGCACGCGGGCCTGCTCGCCGGGCGCGGCCGCTGGCGCCGCATTCGTCGTAGTCATCCTCTGCCCCTTCCTTTCCGTACCTGTCGTTGTGCTTGATCCCAGGCGGCCCCCGGCGCGCGGTCAGCGGCCGGCGAACTGCGGTCGCGTGCCCTCGAGCACGCTGCGCAGGCCCGCTCGGTTCAGGCAGCTTGGGGCTCCGTGGCCTTTCCCTCCAGGCGCTGGTGCCGGAAACCGGCCCACAGCGCTGCGCCGATCGCGCCGGCGTAGATCGAGTCCGGATGGACGATGATGCGGGCCTTGAGCCGCTTGTCCTTGTCGGCCAGCTCCTGCATCGCGGCGACGAAACCGGCGTTGCGCGCCAGCCCGCCGGTGACGAGGATGTTGCCGGTCGCCTTGATCATGCGCAGCAGACCGATCAGGCGCTTGGCCATCGACAGGTGGATGCCGCGCAGGATGTTCGAGGTCGTGATGCCGCGGCTGACCATGTTGATGACGTCGGTCTCGGCCAGCACCGCGCAGATGCCGGAGACCTGCTCCGGTGAGTCGCCCTGCAGCGACAGCGCGCCGACATCGTCGATCGCGACGCCGAGGTAGCGGGCGATGTTCTCGAGGAACTGCCCGGAACCGGACGCGCACTGCGAGGTCATCCGATAGGCGAGCACCTTGGAGCGCTCGTCGATCAGGATCGCCTTGGCGTGCAGCGCCCCACAGTCGACCACCGCGCGCACCTCCGGATTCAGGAACACCGCGCCGCGCGCGTGCGCGGTCATCGAGAAGAAGTGCCCGCGCCGGAAATCGACCAGCTCGCCCTCGCCGGTCGTCGCGACGTAGGCGATGTCGGCCTCGGTCAGGCCGTGCCGCGCCAGCACCCGGTCATAGGCGGAACGCAGCACTTCCTTGACGTTGCGCTTGCGGATCTTGTCGAGGTCCTTGAACAGCAATTCCTCGCGCCCGCCGTCGAATTTCATCAGCACCGTCTTGATCGCGTCACAGCCGACGTCGATGCCCACCGTATAGAACATGTTCGTTCTCCTCAGGCCGCGCACGGCGCCGGCTGCCCAGCCGGTGCGCCGCCGCAGGTGTTGAGCTTCTTGATCTCGAGGTCGGCCATCACGCCTTTCGGGTCGCGCTTGGCGAACAGCGCCCCGCCGACCGCGCCGGTAAAGATGCTGTCGGCACTGATGTTGATCTTCATCCGGCCGTAGTTCTCGAACACCAGGTCCTCGAGCGCCCGGGTGACGGCCTGGTTGCGGGCCACGCCGCCAGTGAAGGTGAACTCCGGCTGCACCCCGCCGGAGCGCGCCAGCAGCGACATCGCGCGCAGGATGATCGCGCGGTGCAGGCCGGCGAGGATGTCCTCGCGCTTCTGGCCGAGCGACATCAGCTCGCGCAGCTCGGCGCCGGCGAACACCGTGCAGGTCGAGTTGATCTTGACCGGCTTGGTCGACTGCAGCGCCAGCGGCCCGAGCTCGTGCACGCCGATGTTCATCTCGTCGGCGATGTAGCCGAGATAGCGGCCGCAGCCGGCCGCGCAGCGGTCGTTCATCTGGAAGCCGGTGACGATGCCGTGCTCGTCGACCTGGATCGCCTTGGTGTCCTGGCCACCGATGTCGAGCACGGTGCGGGTCTGCGGGAACATGTAGTGCGCGCCGAGGCCGTGGCACAGGATCTCGGAGCGGATCTGCTCGCGCGCGAACGGCAGCGTCAGCCGCCCGTAGCCGGTGCCGACCGTGTTGAGCACGTTGAAGCGGCGCTCGGCCGTATCGGTGACCGCCGCGCCGATCTCGGCCGCGAACGGCGCGAAGCGCTCATCGGCGCTGGCCCGGCCGGTGGCGAATTCGAGGTACTGGCGGTACAGCCCGGCGAAGCTGTGGTTCTCGACGCGGATGATCGCCGCGTCGAACAGTCCGACCAGCCGGTCGAACGATACCGGCAGCTCGCGCGTCACCTGCTCGGCCTGCTTCAGGTAGTGGCTGGTAGCGAGATCGCGGAAGAAGTCGCTGGCCGCGGCGCTGCCCGGAAAGAAGTCGGCCTGCGCCTGCTGGTCGAGCGCGTCGAAGATACGGCCCAGCGCCTGGTTGATCCGCCCGGTCTCGCCGGCCTCGAAGCCGTGGGCGGCGGCCAGGCCGTGGCACTCGGCGCGCAGCGCCTTGAGCTGCTCGAGGTGCTGGGCCAGCGCGTAGTTGCAGGACAGCACCGCCATCAGCGGTTCGGCCAGCGCGCCGATGCGCGGACTGGCCTCGAGCTTCTTGCGCAGCAGGCCGAAGCGGGCGTTGATTTCCGCCTCCTCACGCGCGACCTGGCAGGCCAGCTCATAGTTGCTGCGCGAGTTGGTGATGCCGCGGCCGAGCACGCGTTCCTGCTCGTCGAGGAACACGGCCTTGGTCGTGGTCGAGCCGAGATCGATGCCGATGTAACAGTAGTCCATGGTGCTCTCCGTCAGGCCGCCAGCCGCTTGGCTTCCAGCATCTGGAAGTACGACTCGAGGCGGTTCTTGATGTTGGCGGCGCTGAAGTAGCGCGGGTCGACCAGGTCGCTCTCGATGAAGGCGCCGGCCTTGCCGGTGCGCTTCTCCAGCTCGCGCAGCATCATGAGCTGCCCGGCCGAGAACGAGTTGCAGCTCTTGATCGAGTTGAACAGGAAACCGTCGGCGTCGTAGTCGCGGATGTACTGCTCGATCAGGTCGACACGGGCCGGCAGGTTGCGGTTGGTGTAGCAGCCCAGGCAGTACTCGGCCAGCGTGTTGAACGGATCCTGCGGGTCATGGCGGAAGCCCTTGTCGTACAGGCCGCCGACCTTGGTGTAGGTCGAAGCGACCATGACCACGCCCTCGTCGTAGAAGATCTTCCAGAACTCGCGGAAGCTGGTCCAGTTCGGCGGGCCCTCGACGACCACCCGGTATTTCTGCTGGCGCAGCTCGCCCTCCGGGGTGGTCGGTCCCATGCCGTGGGCGATGCGGAAGTCGACCTCCTGGCGCAGCGCCCGATAATACGCTTCGCAGCCCGGCACGCCGCGGAAGGCGGTGAAGATCGGCCCGATGTAATAGACACCGCCGAAGTAGCCATCGATCGGCGAGGGCCGGTGCTTGCCCGACTCCCACACGTAGACGAGGTCGTCCTCGGCGCGGGCCGAACTGGCCAGCAGTTCCGCCAGCCGCGCCTCGTCCAGCTTCTTGCCGGACACCTGCTCGAGCACCGGCACCAGCACTTCGCGGAGCTGCCGGGCCGTGTACTCGCGCATCGACGGCGTGATGCGGCCGTCGCCCTGGTACGGCACCTGCAGCATCACCATCGGACAGTTGTACTCCTGCTTCAGCAGCTCGAACCATTTCATGAAGGTGAAGCAGCCCGTGTACGACAGCAGCAGCAGGTCGGGCTCCGGCAGCGGTTCGCCGGTCGGGCCGAGATTGCCCTTCTTCAGCATGCCGATGTCGCACTTGACGTAGGTGCAGACGTCCTCGGAGTGGCCGAGCTTCTCGGCCTCCTGGATGTAGTCGCCGCTCAGCTTGCGCATGCCGGACTGCAGCGCATTGACCTCCGGGTGCACCGGCAGCATGTCGAAGGCGAGGATCAGCTCGTTGAGGTTGCCGGGGACGAAGGTGTAGACGACCTTCTTGCCGTCCTTCCTCGCGCGCGCCAGCTTTTCGTAATGCTCACCCAGCATTTTCTTCTGGATGACCATGCTCTGTTCTTTCTGCACTTCAGTGTTCATCAGACGGACCCCCACAGCTTGATGGAATCAGCAAAGGTGCCGGCCTGTTCCTTGATCACCTGGATCTGGCCGGTGTTCTCCGAATAGGTGAAGGCGGTGTACGGAATGCCCGCGTCGGTCAGCGCCCGGGCGCCCATCGGTCGGTCGAGCAGCGCCGGGTCACAGAAGCTGGCCGCCGCGAAGATCACGCCCTCGGCGCCGCGGCTGCGCACCTGCTGCACGAGGTAGTCGCCGTTGTGGCCGTCATCGACGTAGCGGGTCGCCGTCTGCACCGTGTCCTGCATGTAGGAATCGGCGATCGCGCGGATCGGATCGTGGCTCTGCGGCGTCTCGCTGTGCTGGTAACGGGCACCGAGGACCCAGTCGTCGTCAACGATGTAGCAGCCGCTGTTCTCCATCGCCCGCACCATGCTGAGCGGCGGCTGCTCGCAGAACAGCCCGGAAGCCACCACCCGGATGTTGTCGCGCAGCGGCCGCTCGGTGCCGCGCGCCGCGCCCAGGTAGTCCTGCAGCAGCGCGGTGTGTTCGGACACTTCCAGCACGTTGCCGGCGCGCAGCAGCAGGTACAGCTCGCTGGTCGGTACCCGGTGCGGCTGCTCGGCGCGCAGATCGTAGAGCTCGGTCAGCGCGCGCCGGTTGTCGTTGTACAGCGCGATCGAGCGGTTCAGGCGCTCGGTGGTGGCCTCGATGCCGGACAGCCGCTCGAGGTCGTGCAGCATTTCGCGCAGTTCGGCGCGGTAGAAATCGTAGGCGGCCGGCACCCAGCTCTGCGGAAAGTCCACGTAGCGGACGTAGCGATCCGGGAACATGATCTGCCACATGCCGCTCAGGTTGCGGATCACGTCGCAGATGGCCGGAAACAGCATGCCGTCGAGGCAAGCCAGCTTGCCGGCCAGGCCCAGCTCGATCGTCGAACGCGGGATGTGGCAGATGTAGGACTGGTAGTAGGCGTCGCCGCGGATGATCTCCACCTCGTCGGCGCCGCCCATGATGCCGACCGGCAGCATGCCGGCGGCGTGGATCAGCTCGCGCGGCACGTACACCGGCATGAAGCCGATGGCCTTGGCGCCATGGCGTGCCTTCCAGTCGCGCACGTAGCCAAGATCCAGATCATGGTAGAGGTCTTCGCACCGTTCGACGATCGCTCGTATGCTCATGTCGCTACTCGCTGGTTGCGGCGGCCCGGCTCCCGGCCAGGCAGCCCTGGGTGAAGATTCCGAAGATGTCCCCGGCCAGGTCGCGCGGCGAGCCGAGCTCGTCCACCGAGTACCAGCCGAAGATCCAGTTCATCATGCCGAACAGCAGCCAGGCCTTGCGTTCGACCTCGGCACGCGGCGTACCGGGCGCGTGCCCCGCCAGGTATTCGCTGACCGCATAGCTCAGCACCTCGGAATAGCGCTGCTTCAGCCGCCGCACGACCTCGCCGTGGGCCGGGCTCATCGGCTGCGTGCCGAGCATCAGCACGCGCATTTCGCTGCGATGCCGGCTGAAGTAGTCGACGTGGGCGCTGATCAGGTCGCGCAGCAGCGCCGCCGCGTCGGCCGCCGTGGCCGGCTTCGCCCGCGCGCGGCTGCGCCATTCCTCACGCAGGCGCTCGGCGTTGCCGAGCAGCGACGAGAAGCCGCGCTCGTTGATCAGGTACAGCAGGTCTTCCTTGCTGGAGAAATGGTGATAGAGGCCGGACAGGCTGCGCCCGGTGGTCCGCGCCAGATCGCGCATGCTGGTGCCGTGGTAGCCCTGCCGGGCCATCAGGGCCGCGCACTGCGACAGGATGTCGTCCGGGCATTGCGTGACGAGGCGGGCCGGCGCGCTCATTTCAGGCGTCCCGCCACTGCGGCGCGCGCCTGGCGAGGAAGGCCGTGATGCCCTCGTTCGCGTCGCCCGTCGCCATCAGTTCGTCCAGATAGAGCGCCTCGGCGGCGCCGATCCGCGCCCGGTAATGCCCGGCCACGGTGGCCCGCGTCACGCGGTGTGCGCAGCGCAGGCTGGAGGCGCTGCGCGGCTGCAGATTCTTTGCGAAGTAGGCGTCGATGGCCGCCTTGAGCCCGTCAGGCGCCGTCCGGCCGGTCACCAGGCCGAACTGCTCCAGAGCCGCTGCATCCACCGTCTCGGCAGCCAGCACCAGGCGCGCGGCCAGCGCCGCCCCGGTCATCTGCGGCAGCAGCACCGCCGCCACCGGGGGGAACACGCCGAGCGTGATCTCCGGCACCGCGAAGCGCGCCGTATCGTCCGCGAACAGGAAGGTGCAGGCCAGCGCCAGCTCGAAGCCGCCGCCGAGGCAACGCCCGCTGACCTGCGCGACCGTCGCTACGGGGTGCTCCAGTAGTTCGCCGATCAGCGCGTGAAATACCGGCAGCATCTGGCCGACCTCGTCGGCCGTGTGCTCGGCGACGCTGGCGCCGTAGCAGAAATGCGCGCCGGCGCCGCGGATCACGATCCCCTTGCGCCGGGACGGCGCCCGCTCCGCCGCGAGGAGCTTCCGCAGTTCCTGCATCATCGCCGCGGTCAGAATGTTGGCCGGCGGGCTCGCCAGCGTCACTTCCAGAAGCTGGCCGTCGAACCGTTCGCTCAGAGTCAGGGTCAGGTAACTCATCGAGGCTCCAGTCTGTCCGGCTACCGACCGAACGATCGTTCGGTCGGTACGGGCGTGAGTCTACGCGCACACTCGGTCCGGTGCAACCCTCCCGTTCGGACCTGCCCCCGCCCGCCATGGCGAACAAGTGATTTCACCCAAGGCGCCACGGACCACTAGGATTGCGGGTCGACAGCTCAGGACGGGCAAGCAGGATTCCCTGATGGCATCAGCCGAACGCGCCGCAAGTACCGCTGTCGTCGTCGGGCCGTGAGCACGCGCATCCTGCCGCGACTGCCGGGCTGGCTGTGGCTGGTCGCCGCGATGACCGTCGTCGGGCCGGTCTCCATCGACATGTACCTGCCCGGCTTTCCGCTGATCGAGCGCGAATTCGGCAGCGGCGTCGAGCACACGATGGCGGCCTACCTGTTCGGCATCGCGCTCAGCCCGCTGGTCTACGGCCCGCTCAGCGACCGTTTCGGGCGCAAGCCGCCGCTGTATTTCAGCCTGGCGCTGTACACCGCCGGTTCGCTCGGCTGCGTGCTGGCCGGCAGCATGGGCCAGTTGCTGGCCATGCGCGTGGCGCAGGCCTGCGGCGCCGGCGCCGGTTTCGTCATCGGTCGCGCCATCGTCCGTGACCGCTGCGAGCCGCACGAGACGGCGCGCGTGTTCTCGCTGCTGATGCTGATCTTCAGCCTCGGTCCGATCCTGGCGCCCGGCGTCGGCGGGCTGATCATCGGCTGGTGGGGCTGGCGCGCGGCGTTCTGGTTTCAGGTGCTGTTGGGCCTCGGCCTGCTGCTGATGATGCACCTGACGCTGCGCGAGACCCAGGACCCCGCGCACGTCGTTCCGCTCAGAGTCCGGAACATCGCCAGCGGCTACGGCCGGTTGCTGGTCGACCGTGCGTTCATCGGTTTCGCGCTGGTCGGCGGCTTTGGCATGAGCACGACGTTCTCCTACGTCACCGGCGCCTCCAACGTGATGGGCCCGACCTACGGGCTCGCGCCGCGCGAGCTCGGCCTGCTGCTCGGGCTGAACGGACTCGCCTTCATGCTGGCGAGCCGCCTGAATACGCTCGCCTTGCGCCGGCACGGCCCGACCGAAATCCTGCACCGGGCCGCCGCCGGGCCGCTGCTGTGTGCGGCGCTGCTGGTCGGGGCCACGGCGTTCGTGCAGCCGCCGCTGGCTGTGTTCGTCGCGCTGCAGCTTGCGCTGTTCGTCGCCGTCGGGCGGGTCAACCCGAACTCCGCCGCGCTGGCGCTCGCGCGCCATGGCCGCCAGGCCGGCACGGCCTCGGCCCTGCTCGGCTCCATCCAGTCGCTGATGGGTACGCTGGCCGGCGTCAACGTCGCCACCTTCACCAACGGCACCGTCAACCGGCTGGCCCTGCTGATGGCAATTCCGGCCGCGTGCGCCTGGCTGAGTTATCGCTGGGTGCGCGGCCAGCAGTCGGCCGGCGAGGCAGCGTCTCGATGAGGTCTGTACCGGTGGCCACCCGCACACCAGGATCACGCTCAGCCGGCGATCACGCATGCTGTGGCAGCGACAGAATGCCTCAGGGGGGGTCAGCTCATGCAGGAAGCTGCAGGATGTTCCTTGGCCGGACGGACCGTCCGAACCGCTCTTCTCGCCGCCGGCGTGGTCCTGCTGCTCGGCTCCTGCGCGACGCAGCCCGAGGCGCCAGCTTCGGCCGGCACGCGACCGGACATCCTGCTGATCGTCGCCGACGATCTCGGCTGGTCGGATCTTGGCGCCTGGGGCGGCGAAATCGAAACGCCGCAACTCGATGCGCTGGCGCGCCGTGGCCTGCGCCTGACGAATTTTCATACCGCACCGACCTGTTCGCCGACCCGGGCGATGCTGCTGACCGGCGTCGATCATCACCGCGCCGGCATGGGCGCGATGACCGAGACGCTCGCGTTCGTTCCGCAGTATCGCGGCCGGCCCGGCTACGAGGGACACCTGAATCAGCAGGTCGTCACGGTCGCTGAACTGCTGCGCGACGCGGGCTACGCCACGCTGGTGTCCGGCAAGTGGCACATCGGTTACGAGACACCGGATCTGCCGCCGGCCCGCGGCTTCCAGCGAAGCTTCGTGCTGCTGCAGGCCGGGGCGCAGCATTTCGACGGCGGGCCGCTGATGGCGATGGACCGCCAGTCGGGCTTCCGTGCCGACGGCGCCGAGGCAACCTGGCCGGCCGGACGCTACTCGAGCGACTACTTCACCGATCAGATGCTCGATTTCCTGCGCCAGGTGCCGCGCGAGCAGCCGGTCTTCGCCTACGTCGCCTACACCGCACCGCACTGGCCGCTGCAGGCTCCGGACGAACTGATCCGCAAGTACGAGAACCGCTATGCCGGTGGCCCCGCGGTACTGCGCCGCGAGCGACTCGAACGCCTGCGCCGGCTCGGTCTGCTGGCCGACGACGACCATGCCGCCGACCCGCCGGTGAGCACCGCCGAATGGTCCGCGCTGCCGGAAGCGGAACGTGCGCGCCAGGCCCGCATCATGGCCGTGTATGCGGCGATGGTGGACAGCATGGACCGGAACGTCGGCCGGCTGCTCGATGAATTCCGGCGCAGCGGGCGGCTCGCCAACACTGTCATCGTATTCCTGTCCGACAACGGCGCCGAGGCGATGGAGGCGGAGAGCGCTCCGCTGCCCGGCCTGCGGGAGTGGATTGCGCAGAACTTCGACAATAGCCTCGCGAACGTCGGGCGGCCCGGCTCCTATATCAGCCAGGGGCGCTTCTGGGCACCGCTCAGCAACCTGCCGTTCCGCGGCGTCAAGGGCGCGACCCATGAGGGCGGCATCCGCACAGCGGCCTTCGTCGTGCTGCCCTCCGGCGCTCAGGGTCGCATCGATGCGTACACGCACGTGCTCGATCTCACACCAACTTTCCTCACGCTGGCCGGCGTCCGTCATCCGGGCACCGAGTACCAGGAGCGCAGCGTGTTCGCGCTGGAGGGCCGCCTGCTGCCGCTGCCCGGCCTCGCTGCGGCGGCTGACGCCGGGCGGGTCGCCAGCTTCGAGCTGTTCGGCAATCGCGCCACGCAGGCCGGCAACCTCAAGGTCGTGTCGCCGTGGCGCGGTCCGGGCGGCTCGGCCCCGTGGCAGTTATTCAATCTCAGCCGCGATCCCGGCGAACGACAGGATCTCGCGGCCGGGCGTCCGGATGACGTAGCCCGCCTCGTCGCGCTGCACGAAACCTGGGCACGCGACGCCGGAGTCGTGATGCCGGCGCCGGGTTTTCCGGGCTACGGCAGCCGGTAGCTCACCACGTTTCAAGGTGCAGCCGCCGCTCGTCGCGCAGGCGGCCCTGCAGGGACTCCCAGTCGAGGCCGCGCGCGGCGGCCGCCGCGCCGAGCGCCTCGAGCACGCCGGCCTCCATGCCGCGCACGCCGCAGACATACACGTAGGTCAGCGGATCGGCGAGCAGCCGGCCGACCGCGTCGGCCTGCTCCCGGATCGCGTCCTGCACGTAGCGCCGCGGCTCGCCGGGCACGCGCGAGAACGCGAAGTGAATCTCGATGAAATCTGGCGGCAGGCGCAGCAGCGGGCCGAAATACGGCAGTTCGCCCGGCGCGCGCGCGCCGAAGAACAGCACCAGCCGGCCGTTCGCGCCGTCGCCGCGCCGCCGGCGGCGCCGCTCGGTCATCGCCCGCATCGGCGCCGAACCGGTGCCGGTGCAGATCATCAGCAGGTTGGCGCGCACATCTTCCGGCATCAGGAAGCTGGTGCCGAACGGCCCGATCACCTGCACGTTGTCACCCTTCCGGAGATCGCAGATGTAGTTTGAGCAGACCCCGTAGGTTGGCCGGCCCTCGTGGTCGACGGTGACGCGCCGCACCGTCAGCGCGAGGTTGTTGTAACCGGGGCGCTCGCCATCACGCGGCGAGGCCACCGAGAACTGACGGGCGTGGTGCGGCCGCCCGTGCGCATCCGTGCCCGGCGGCACGATCCCGATCGACTGCCCTTCCAGCAGCGGAAACGGCGCCGCACCAAAGTCGAGTACCACGTGGTGGATGTCGCTGTCGCTGCCCGCTTCGGTCAGGCGATAGTTGCCCATCACCGTCGCCGTGGCCGGATTGCGTGGCGTATACAGGTTCACGCAGGGCTGCGCCGCCGACAGCGGCGGCAGCGTCGCCCCCGTGACCAGCGCGGCGGGCTCCGGCGGCGCATCCTCCGGCGCCGGCCCGGCGGACGCCGCGATTGCGACGGCCCCCTGATCCTCCGGCAGCCCGTCCCAGCCGAGCTGATCCTGCGCCGTCCAGGCTTCCGCGCGCAGCACCGTCCGCCAGTTGTCGATGGCGCCGGTCGGGCACGGCGGGATGCAGGCCAGGCAGGCCTTGCACACCGCGGGATCGACGACATAGTTACGCGAATCGTGCGTGATCGCCCCGTTCGGGCAGGTCTCCTCGCAGGTGTTGCAGCGGATGCAGATCTCGGGATCGATCAGGTGCTGCCGCAGCAGCCGTGACTCGCGCGCATCCATCCGTCGCCGCCTGCGTGCCGCTCAGTTGAAGCGCACGTACTGGAAGTCGAGCGGCTGGCGGTTGATCCCCGCCGCCGGCGGCGCAATCCAGCTGGCGAAGCGGCCCGGCTCGACGACGCGGCCCATCAGCGCGGCGACGAACGCCAGGTCCGCTGGCGACGGCAGCCATTCGTGCTTGCGCCGCGCCCACTCGGCATCGTCCACGACACGCCCGTCCGGGCTCACCCACACCCCGGCCAGCGAGCCGATCCGGCGGTGGAAGCCCTTGTGCGGAGCCTGCAGGCGGAACGGCAGTCCGGCCTTTTCGATCACCCGGTTCCAGCGGCCGATGCCGGCGATCGAATCGCGGATGAAGTCGTCGCGCAGCACTTCGTTGAGCGCGTTCAGCATCGGCACCTCGCGCTCGACCAGGCGACCGCCATCGAGCGCCAGCACCGGGTAGCCGCGCCCGAGCAGGCGGTGATCGTCGTCCCGCTTCGTTTCCTCGAAGCGACCCTTCAGGCCGGCGCTGTAGAAGGTCGCGGCGTTGCTCGACTCGTCGGCGCCGAACAGGTCGATCGTCACGCTGAAATGGAAATTGAGGTAGCGCTGGATCGTCGGCAGGTCGATCACGCCGGCGGCGCGCAGGCGCACCGGGTCGTCGGTGCCGAGCTCGTTCATGACCTGACAGGTCCGCTGCACCACGCGCGACACGCCGGACTCGCCGACGAACATGTGGTGCGCCTCTTCGGTCAGCATGAATTTCGTGGTCCGCGCCAGCGGGTCGAAGCCGCTCTCGGCCAGCGCGCAGAGCTGGAACTTGCCGTCGCGGTCGGTGAAGTACGTGAACATGTAGAACGACAGCCAGTCCGGCGTCCTTTCATTGAAGGCACCGAGAATGCGCGGATTGTCGGCGTCGCCGGAATGCCGCTGCAGCAGCGCTTCGGCCTCCTCGCGGCCGTCACGGCCGAAATACTTGTGCAGCAGGTAGACCATCGCCCACAGGTGCCGGCCTTCCTCGACGTTGACCTGGAACAGGTTGCGCAGGTCGTACAGGCTCGGGCAGGTCGCGCCGAGGTGGCGCTGCTGCTCCACCGAGGCCGGCTCGGTGTCGCCCTGGGTGACGATGATGCGGCGCAGGTTGGCGCGGTGCTCGCCCGGCACCTCCTGCCAGGCCGGTTCGCCGCGGTGCTCGCCGAAATGGACCTGCCGGCCCGGCTCGGCGGCGTTCAGGAAGATGCCCCAGCGATAGTCCGGCATCTTCACGTAGTCGAAATGCGCCCAGCCCTGCGGATCGACGCTGATCGCCGTGCGCAGGTACACGTCGAACTGCTGCGACTCCTCCGGTCCGAGGGCGCGCCACCAGTCGAGGAAATGCGGCTGCCACTGCTCCAGCGCGCGCTGCAGCGTCCGGTCCTCCGCGAGGTTGACGTTATTGGGAATCCGGCCGCTGTAGTCGATCGTCATCCGCCTGCTCCTCACACCCGCCCGGTGTCAAGCTGTGGCCGCTCGCCGCGGCCGTAAGTCTTCAGCGTACCCTTGTCACCGGTGGCGTTCGGGCGGTTGAAGATCCAGTTCTGCCACGCGCTCAGCCGGCCGAAGATCCGCGTCGTCATCGTTTCCGGACCATTGAAGCGCAGGTTGGCTTCGAGACCGGTCAGCGCGTCCGGCGACAGGCTGGCACGTTCCTCGATCGCGATGCGCACCTCGTCGGCCCAGTCGATCTCGTCGGGCGCGGAGGTCACCAGCCCGAGACGGAGCGCGAGGGCCGCGTCGAGCGGCTCGCCACTGTGCGCGCGTACCGCCGCGAGCGACGGCTGCTCCCGGTAGAAACGTCGCTCCAGCCGCGACTCACCGGTCGGCAGCGGATACCAGCCGAAGTTGGCGGAACTGAGCGTGATCGTCGGGGCTGCCGGTGCATCGGGCTGCGCCAGCATGTAGGCGCGGTCGCCGGCCAGTGCCAGCTCGAGCAAAGTACCGGCGAAGCACGAGCCCGGCTCGATCAGCGCGAACAGCGTGCGCGAGGACACGTCGAGCCGCGCGAGCGCGCGACGCAGCAGCCCGATCGTCTCGCGCACGAACCAGTGCGTGCGGTGGTGCTCCAGGACCTGGTCCACGGCCAGCACCAGCGCCGGGTCGCCCGCCGTGCGCAGCAGCCAGATGCCGATGTCGGGTTCGTTGGTGCGCATCGACAGGATCGCGTCATCCAGCTCGCGCCCGAGCGCCAGAGGCCACCAGTCATCGCCGGCCGCGACGATCCCGGTGATGTCCGCCGGGCCGGCAGCACCGGGCGCGCGGATCACGAAGCTGGCGGTGCGTCCGGCGCGGTCGATCGTGACGCTGACATGGCGATAGCGCAGGCCAGCGGCGCTCACTTCCCGCTGCAGCGGCCCCAGCGTGATGCCGGCCGCATCGGCCGGGCGGTCGCTCGGCGCGGCCAGCTCGAGCGCGCG
>Ga0194120_10001060_pt1 | contig 51089 bp, 36 predicted proteins | sample TA2MahCa65mmetaG_FD_148642 | JGI IMG/M metagenome (GOLD analysis project Ga0194120, IMG submission 148642) | Freshwater microbial communities from Lake Tanganyika, Tanzania - TA2015019 Mahale Deep Cast 65m | ecosystem: Environmental > Aquatic > Freshwater > Lake | place: Tanzania: Lake... | reverse complement strand
TGGCGCAAACGCACGCAAACGCCCCTAGGACGCGCGGAACGCAGCGGGGGGCGGCAAAACCGGGGGCAAAAAAGGTCCGCCGGGCGCTGCCGGGCACGGCGTGGAGGCGAAAAAAGGCGCCGGCACCTCCGCTCCGCGGCTGGCCGGCGCGGGGCGGTGGATTCTGGTGCGCCCGCCGCGTTGTCAACGACTTCGCGCTGGCCTAGACTGCGCCCGCGTTTTTGGGCCGCGGTCGCGCGGTTCGGACGCAACCGCCGATTGCCATTGCGCTTTGCCCGCCGGCCGCCCATCTGGCCCGGTGCGCGCACCCACACTGGAGTTCCGATGCCCGTCGCCATTCCGTCCTACGGCCAACCGATCACCATGAACGCACAGGGTCTGCAAGTGCCCGACTGCCCGATCATCCCGTACATCGAGGGCGACGGCACCGGCCCGGACATCTGGCGCGCCAGCGTGCGGGTCGTCGACGCGGCGGTGGCCAAATGCTACGGCGGCAAGCGCAAGATCGCCTGGGTCGAGGTGCTTGCCGGCGAGAAGGCCTTCAACCTGACCGGCAATTGGCTGCCCGACGAGACCGTGGAGACCTTCGCAACGTACTTGGTCGGCATCAAGGGTCCCCTGACCACGCCGGTCGGCAAAGGCATCCGGTCGCTCAACGTCGCGCTGCGCCAACTGCTGGACCTGTACGTGTGTCTGCGGCCGGTGCGCTACTTCACCGGTGTGCCAAGTCCGGTCAAGCACCCCGAGAAAGTCGACATGGTGATCTTTCGCGAAAACACCGAGGACATCTACGCGGGCATCGAGTACGCCGCCGGCACCGAGGAGTCCAAGAAAGTCCTGGAATTCCTGTCCGCAAATTTTCCGAAGGAGTTCAAGAAGGTGCGCTTCGGCACCGAAAAGGCCGCCCAGGATTGGCAAGCCCGCCTGGAGGCCGTCGGCGCGCCGCGCCGCAACGTGGGACTCGAGGTCGGCATCGGCTTCAAGCCCGTCAGCCACCTGGGCACCGAGCGGTTGGTGCACTCGGCACTGAGCTACGCGATCAAGCACAAACGCAAATCGGTGACCCTGGTGCACAAGGGCAACATCATGAAGTTCACCGAGGGCGCCTTCAAGGACTGGGGCTACGACCTGGCCCGCTCGATGTTCCGCACCCAAGCGGTCACCGAGCGCGAAACCTGGATCCTCGGCAACAAGGAGAAGAACCCGGGGTTGTCGGTCGAAGAGAACGCCCGGATGGTCGACCCCGGCTACGACATGATGGTGCCCGATCAGCAGGCCGAGATCCGCGCCGAAATCGAGGCGGCGCTGGCGCTGTGGCCGACCCACGGCGACGGCAAGTGGAAGAAGATGCTGCTGGTGCGCGACAGCATCGCCGACATCACCTTGCAGCAGGTGCTCACGCGCCCTGAGGATTTCAGCGTCATCGCGACGTTGAACCTGAACGGCGACTACCTGTCCGACGCGCTCGCGGCCCAGGTCGGCGGCATCGGCATCGCGCCGGGCGGCAACATCAACTACGTCAGCGGCCACGCCATCTTTGAGGCCACCCACGGCACGGCGCCCAAATACGCCAACCTCGACAAGGTCAACCCCGGGTCGGTGATTCTGAGCGCCGTGATGATGTTGGAGCACCTGGGCTGGCAAGAGGCGGCCAACGCCGTCGTCGCAGGCCTGGAGGCCAGCATCGGCCAGAAACGCGTCACCTACGACTTTCACCGCCAGATGGACGGCGCCACCTTGCTCAAGTGCAGCGAATTCGCCGACGCCGTCATCGGCAACCTGCCGTAGGAACGGGACATGCCGCACGACCTGCCGGTGTCCTCGACCCGCCTCGCCTCCCAAGGATTGGCGACGGATGCGGCTGCAAAGCCCGATCCGCTGCCCAGCTTGGCCTCGTGCTTTCCAGCATCGACCAAAGCGGCGGTGGGCGATCTGCAGGTGCCGGTGCGGCGCATTGCGCTCTCTGACGGCGCGTCGTGCGACGTGTATGACACCACCGGCCCGCAGGACTGCGACCCGCGGATCGGGCTGCCCAAGCGGCGTGCGGGCTGGATGGCCGGCCGCGCGGGGCTGGCGACGCCAACGCAGTTGTGGTTCGCGCGCCAGGGGCTCGTGACCGAGGAGATGCGCTTTGTGGCGCTGCGCGAAGGGGTCGACGCCGAGTTCGTGCGCAGCGAAATCGCCTCTGGCCGCGCCATCCTGCCCGCCAACATCCGCCACACCGAGTTGGAACCGGTCGTCATCGGCCGCAATTTCCTGGTCAAGATCAACGCCAACATCGGCAACTCGGCGATCCGCAGCGATATCGACGAAGAGGTAGACAAGCTGCGCTGGGCCATCCGCTGGGGCGCCGACACCGTGATGGACTTGTCGACCGGCAAGGACATCCACCGCACCCGCGAATGGATCTTGCGCAATAGTCCCGTGCCCATCGGGACCGTACCCATCTACCAGTGCCTGGAGCGCGTCAAGGGCAAGGTCGACCAGTTGAGCCTGGCGCTTTTCCTCGAAGTGCTGCACGAACAGTGCGAGCAAGGCGTGGACTACTTCACCATCCACGCGGGCGTGCGGCTGCCGTTCATCCCGCTGACCAAGGACCGGGTGACCGGCATCGTCAGCCGGGGCGGGTCGATCCTGGCCAAGTGGTGCCTGCACCACCACAAGGACAATTTCCTGTACGAGGGCTTTGACGAAATCTGCAAGCTGATGGCGCGCTACGACGTCAGTTTCTCGCTCGGCGACGGCCTGCGCCCGGGCAGCATCGCCGACGCCAACGATGCCGCCCAATTCGCGGAGTTGCGCACGCTCGGCGAACTGACCCGGGTCGCCTGGGACCACCACTGCCAGGTGATGATCGAAGGCCCCGGTCACGTGCCGATGCACAAGATCAAGGAAAACGTCGATCTGCAGATGCGACTGTGCCACGAGGCGCCATTCTACACGCTCGGCCCCCTGGTCACCGACATCGCCCCGGGCTACGACCACATCACCAGCGCCATTGGCGCGGCGATGATCGGCTGGTACGGCACCGCCATGCTGTGCTACGTCACGCCCAAAGAGCACCTGGGCCTGCCGGACCGCAAGGACGTCAAGGACGGCGTCATCGCCTACAAGATCGCCGCCCATGCCGCCGATCTCGCCAAAGGCCACCCCGGGGCGCAGCGGCGCGACGACCTGCTGAGCAAGGCGCGCTTCGAGTTCCGGTGGCAGGACCAGTTCAACTTGAGCCTCGACCCGACCACCGCCCAGGAACTGCACGATGCCGACCTACCGGCGCCGTCCGCCAAGGTCGCGCATTTCTGTTCGATGTGCGGGCCACACTTCTGCTCGATGCAGTTGACCCAAGACGTGCGGCAGATGCCCGAGGTCGACGCGGGCCTGGCCGAAAAGGCGGCCGAGTTCCAGGCGGCGGGCGGAGAAATCTACGTCAAGCCTACGGAAACCGCGGAAACGTCTCGACCCGGATGAACTCGCGGGTCACGCCCGGCAGCACTTCCAGCCCGAAAGCGAACGCGGTCACAACCGGCACCAATGCGATCTTCTTGGTCTTGCCGGTGGTCGTCACATCGGCCGCCCACTGCGGCGTCGTGACCAAAAGCGGGCCGTTGGCCAGCTTGAACTCGCCGCGTTCAATGATCTCGAGTGGTTGGCCCTTCTTGCCGCGGTAGAGGCGGTACGCGGGCGTGATGTTGAACAGGTCCTGGAAGCCGTTGTCGAGAAAGCGGAACTCGTAGCGGCGCACCGTCTCGTCGTCCTGGTTCTCCCAGGCCCCGTACAGATCCGTGGTCGAGGCCGGCACCCAGCCCTGCGCCGCCGTTTCCGGGGCCGTCTCGGCCGGCAATTCCGGTGCGCGGGCGACATCGGCCGAGGTCTCCGCGACTGCATCGATGGATCCTGCGGCCGCATCCGCAGGTTCGGTCGCCGCGCCGCCCTCGCATGCCACCGCGCACAGCCAGAGCAGGCATGCACCGAGCGGCGACGGCCGGCGCCTGGGGGTGGAGGGACGGCCGCGCTTCACGTGCCCCGCGCAAACAGCGTGAGGTCGCGACCCACGCGATCGGCCATTTCCATGCACACCGACAATTCCGGGTGGCGCACCACCCAGAAACCGTCGGACACCAGGGTCTGCAGCCAGTTGCGGCGCATGGACCCGACTGGCAGCAAGTTCTCCCACACCAGGTAGGGGCCGAACTCCTTGCGCAGCTGCTCGGCGCCGCCGATGCGCACGATGCGGCCTTCGCCCATGGCGCGCTTGAAGATGGTGGCGACGTTGTACTTGCGCTGCACCCGGCCCTCGAAGCGGCCCCAGCATACGATGCGCGCCCATTCGGCGAAGGCGTCGAAATCGCACGCGTAGTTCATCTGGTCGACCTGGCGTGCGCCGGGCGGCCGGCCGCCGATCTCGCCGAATACCACCTCGCCGTCGGCCTTGAGGTACCACTCCATGTGGGTGAACCCGTCGCGAAAACCGAGGGCTTCGATGACCTTGTGGCCCATCTCGACGCCACCGCGCAGGGCCGCCTGGTCGACGTTCTTGAGCGCGATGACCTGCGGGCTGATCCACTCGTTGGTGCGGGCGATGAGCGGCCGCGGCCGGTACCACGCCACGTTGTGGTAGCGGATGTGGCCGTGGCAGGTGAGCGTGTCGAAGGTGAACTCCTCGCCGTCGATGAACTCTTCGACGCTGACTTCGGCCACGCCGCGCAGCTGCGGAAGCACGGCTTCCATGCGCCGCGCGTCCTCGACGCGGTGGGTATTGGCGCTACCGGCCCCGGCGATCGGCTTGAGGATGAGCGGAAAGCCGATCTTCTCGGCGGCCGCGCGGATTTCGCCCTCGGTGCGGGCCCGGCAGTGCCGCGGCGTGCGGATGCCGGCGGCGTCCAAGCGCTGTTTCATCACCTCCTTGTCGCGAAAGGGCAGGGTCTCCTCGACCGTGAGGCCGGCCACGTGCAGGGCCTCGCGCAGCCGGGCGCCCAGCACCATCCAGAATTCGCCCAGCACCTCGACGCGGTCCACCCGGCGCCGGCCGACCCACTGGCGCACGCGGGCGACGACGTCGGTTTCGTCAAAGAGGTTGGGCACTTGAAGGTAGCCCGACAAGTGCCGTTTGGCCATGTGCGGCAGCGCACCGGCGGTCTGGTCGCCGACGCCCCACACGCGCGCGCCGACCATCGACAGACCGCGCACGAATTCGGGCATCTCGGTCGGATAGCCAGGGGAGACAAAAATCACGTCCATGCAGCACCTCGGTCGGCGAGGGTAAAGCGGACCGGGGCGCCGGTGCAAGCCGGCGGCAAGCGCAGGCAGTAGCGATCGCCCAAGCCCGCCTCAAACTGGTTCCCTGCCTCGGCCGGCGCTTCTCCCGCCACAGTGCTGCGTTCCACAGACCGCGACCGCGATAGCGCCAATGCACGCAGACCGGCGTTTGCGGGACAGTGCTGAAATCGCGCGGTTTTTTCGACTACAACACGGCGGACTGCGTTTCGGGTGATGTGCCGGCCACCGGTTCGCTCATGGCATCGAGCACGGCGACGGCGGCGCTCCCGCGGCTGCGGTAGCCGGGGACTGCGGCAATCCCGGCGGCAGCATCGGCGAGGACCTGCAGCGGTACGCCCAGGGCCCGAGCGCGGAGGTGTCGGACGGCGGCGTCCAACTCGGCACTGACACCGCAAAGCCCGGCGGCAGGCGCAATCTGGCGCCTCTGCGTTCGCCACCAGAAATCCGAGCCGCCCCCGCTTGGACCGCTTCGCCGTCGATGCCCAAGGCCCGGTGCTGGTGTACTTGGCCGAAGACAGCGAGCCGAGCGTGCGCCAGCGCGTGCATGGGATATTCGACCACCGGTCGCTCGACATCGCCAAGCTCGATGTCCACGTCATCGTTTCGCCGGTGCTGCGCCTGGACCTGCAGACCGACCAACGGCGGCTGGCGCAGGCGGTGCAGCGCTACCGGCCGCGTCTGTTGCTGCTGGACCCGCTGGTGCGCCTGCACCGGCTGGACGAGAACAGCGCCAGCGAAATCTCTGGGCTGCTCGGGTACTTGCGGCACCTGCAACGCTGGGGCAACGTCGCGGTGGTGCTGGTCCACCACGCCAGCAAGAGGCAGCGGGCGCAGCCCGGCCAAGGCCTGCGCGGGTCGTCGGATTTACACGCCTTCGGCGACAGCAACGGCTACCTCGCCCGCCACATGGGCATTTCTCAACAAAAAACGAACGCCCGCTGGAGCGCCTCAGCCCAGAGTAGCTTCGTTTTCACGGCCCCGGCCGCAGCGTCGCCTATCGGTGTCGGACTTGGGCCAGTATTGCCGGGCGATGCTGGCACCGCACCGGTCGGCAAAGCCCCAGCGGGATCGGGATCGGCGGTTGCGGTCGCCTCATTCGCGGCCGGCTCATTCAGAAGCGGCAGCGCGGGGGTTGGCGGATCGGACGCTGCCTCGCTGTCTGCCGGGGCCTCCACCCCATGGGCCGACAGCGCCCGGACCGATCCCCACGCGGTGGCCGGCATTGCCGTCAGTTGCAGACCCCGGCCTTGCAGGTACCCTGGCACAGCTTGCCGCAGCCGCCGCAGTTCTTCGGATCGTCGCCCTGCGTCCATGTCTCGCAGCCGCCCGATTGCTTGTCGTTGTCGCAGTCGCTGTAGCCCGCCTCGCACGGTCCCACGCAGGCGCCGGCCGTGCAGACGGCCGTAATGTGGATGGCTGAGCAGACCAGCCCGCACCCGCCACAGTTGAAAATGTCATTGGCCGCAACGGCGGCCTCGCAGCCGTCCTGCGCCCTGTTGTTGTTGCAGTCGCCGTACCCCGGCGCGCAGGGGCCATCGCACACGCCCTGCGAGCAGGTCCCGGCGAGGTGCAGGACCGCGCACGAATGCCCGCATTGGCCGCAGTTCAAGGGGTCGTTCTGCAGGTCTTTGCCGGGGCAGAGACTTGCAGGCCCCTTAAAGTCGCAAGCGGAGGGCTTGCCCATCGCCGAGCAAGCTGTTCGCGCTCGACGCTGCGTTCAAGGTGACCCTCGACATTGGGTGAGCGCGCGCACTGACGTCGGCGCCAGCCACGCGTCAAGGCATCCGCTCTCGCCCGCCCGCCCGACCCTGTCCCTGTCCCTGGGTCTGCCCTGCACCTGCCCGGCGCAGCCGGCTGACACTGAAAGCTCTGGGCGGTCGCAATGTCGAGCATGACGCGGCCCGACCGCCTCCAACCGATTGGCCGCGATCGTCGGCCGGCATACATAGCGCACCAGATGGTCCAGCCGATCCCGCGCGCATTCGTGCACCCGCGTCGCCGCGTGGATGTTGAGGCCCTGTGATTCCAGGCACAGCCGCCCCACGCGACGCGGAACGGTCGGCGCCAAACCCTTGCCCGCCGGGGCTTGCAACGCCTCCAGTTCGTCCTTGCCGAACAGCGACTGCCGCAGCAGCGCCGCGAACGATGGCTCGGCCGCCTGCAACGGGTCGTCGCCGTTCGACACCGCCTTCGCCCGCTTGGCGAAATGTCGGTCCACCTGCAGCGTGACCCGCTTGCCGCACGCCATGAAACAAGGGCCGTGTCGGCCAGCAGTGCCTCCAGTTGCTCCTCGCGCAGCGGCAGGGCGGTGTAGAAGTGCAACTGGTCGGCGTCGCCGTGCTCCGACCGCGCCCAGGCACCGTCTGCGCAAAGCACATGCCAGTGAGGGAAAAGCGCTAGTGCCGACAGGTCAGCGATGAGCCGCGACCACAGCGGCAAGATACTGGCGTAACTGTTTGGCGCGCATCGCGTTTCCTCGGGCCAACCCCATCGCAAACGGGCCACGGGCCACTTCGTCCATGGCGGCAACATCTTGCTCGCCGAGCCACGGCTGCGCCAATCCCGGGCGCCAACTCGTGCCGCTGCATGCGACGACCGCGGCGATACGCAATAGGTCAGCAGCGTCTTTGCCGCCCTTGGCGCTGGCACGTCGGTCCGCGAATGCGCGCAGTTTCAGCGCCATCAAGTGTTCGGGGCAGGCCAGGCGCATTTCGCCTACCACGATTGACGCTGCCATCACCTCGTCGAAGGGCACGATGAGGCGGGAATGGCGTTCGGTGTAGATGTCGAATTCAAAGCCGTCTTTGATGATCTGGTGCCTACTCAGGCGGCGGTTGGCCGTCACTTCCTCCATGTCGCGTAGGTCAGCCATGTCGGCGAGCGAGATGTAGAAATCGGCGTCGTGGGTGAACTCGGCGAGATCCGCGACCGGGGCTGCATTCTGCGTATGCAAGTAGACGGCAATGCCGCCGATGAACACCACGCCGTCGGGAAACAGCGCCGCGATTTCATTGCAGGCGAGCAAGAGCTTGGAAAATTCAGCGGTCTGCATGGGCGATCCTTGCGTTCAGCACGATTTTACGTTACAATAACGAAATGTCAAGTCCGTTTTTCATCCCGCCGGCCAGAATCGTACCGAGCATTGACGTCTCCAGCGCGGTGCCCCTGTCGGCGTTGTTGGCCGCCGCGGGCGCTGAGTGCAAGGCGTCCGGCGCCTGGACCGAAAGGCAAATCGTGGTGGACCGCGGGGCGCCGGGTCTTTTGGAGCGCGAACCGGGTGATTGGGCCGCCGTGCGGATCGGTGTCGTTGCCAAGGTTTCCGCGCGCTCGGCTGCGCGTTTCGCCGTGCTGGTGCTGGCTTACGGCATCATGGATTTGGTGGCGCGCCAGAGCATTGCGGGCTTGCCGTGGGCGCGGCCCACCGTTCCTCGCGGGCGCCCGCGTGCCAGCGCCCCGCTGAGCGCCGCGGAACGGCAGCGACGGTGGCGGTCGCGGCACAGGGGCGGATCGCGGCCGGCATGAGGGTGCCCAGATCGGCGCGAATTGCACATGGGCGGCCGCCGTCAGGCAATGGCGATCAACTGGCCAGTGAAGGCTCTGACGTCACTCGATTTTCAGCCCGTCCCGCAACCCCACCAGCGACGTGAACTGCACGGTGAGGTCGCCGCACGTTCGCGTATAGCCTGCGGACACGTCCGGCGCCGCCACGAAATTCTTGCCGATTGGATGCAAGTTGCGGAACGCCGCGAGGCCCTTGGGCGAAAAGCTGGCGGCCGACCATTTGCACTCGATGCAATCGGCCGGGCCATCGCGGTGCGGCAGCACGAAATCGACCTCGCGCTGCTCTTTGTCCCGCCAAAAATGCGGTTGCGGCAAACTCGGCCAGGCCACAAGCGATTCCAGCACCATGTACTTTAGCCAGATCCGCACGTGGTGCGGCCCGACCGCTTCCAACCGCTTGGCCTCGATCGCCGGCCGGCACACATACCGCACCAGATGCTCCAACCGATCCCGCGCGCATTCACGCACCCGCGTCGCAGCGTGAATATTGACGCCCTGGGATTCCAGGCACAGCCGCCCCACGCGGCGCGGCGGAGCGGGCGCCAAACCCTTGCCAGGCGGCGCTTGCAGCGCCTCAAGTTCGTCCTTGCCAAACAACGACTGCCGCAGCACCGCCGCGAACGATGGTTCGGCCGCCCGCAGCGGGTCGTCGTCGTTCGACACCGCCTCCGCCCTGTGCTCGCGATCACGACATGCCGCCACCTACTCTGCCGCGATGCCCCCTCCGCTCCCAGAACCCCGCATTCTCGATAGAAGCCGACCCTGACCCTGAACCTGCCCCCGGCAACTGTCCGGCGCAGCCGGCTGACACTGAAAGCGCTGGGCGGTCGCAATGTCCGCGGTACCAGAGGCCATCCTCCCGCAGATCCCCGCTGCCGCAGTTGCCACGTTTTCGCGCAAGAGCGTGCAACGCCCGGTCCTCAGGCTCAGCCGGCGCCCGACATGCTGTGGCCGAGCTGTCCCAACGCGGCGCCGGACAGGCCCTGATACAGGTCCAGAGTCAGGACAGGATCAAGACAGCCGCCACTGGCCAGCACAGCATTGGCTTGCCCGCCTTCCGACGGCCCCCTTGCCCAAAGCCCCCGCCCTACTTACAAACCGGCTTGCTCACCATCAACGAATACCCATCCGTACTCGCCCCGGGCACCCCTTGCGCAAACGGGCTGTTCACCACCTTGGCCCCGTCCGGCGGACTCGCCGGACACGTCGTCGCCGCCACGCACGTACAGTTCTGCAGGTTCGCATCGCAGTTGTGCTGCACGATCGGCGCGTCCACCCACTCGTTGTAGTTCAGGTTCAGTTGCTGGCCAGAGTTGTTCCACACCTGGTAGCCGTCGGGGCAGCTTTCGGGCGTGCAGCAGTTTCCGGGCTCGGCCTTGCCGTTGCAGTAGAAGCGGTTGTGCTTGACGGTCGCGCTCGCCACGCCGTTCAGGCCGATCGGCGCCGTGCCCGTGGCCAACGCCGAGCGGTACACCAAGCCCCAGTGGCTGTTGCGGAACACATTGGTATTGCCGCTGAGCTTGCCGGCCTCGACGTAGACGCCAGCGCAGCCGGCGTTGCGGATGTGGCTGCCGCTCAGGCTCACTTGCGGGTTGTTGACGGCGTAGGCAGGGTTGCTGCGCAGGGCGATGGCGTCGCCCAGGGTGCAGCCGGCGACCAGGCCCGTCAGCGTCACCACCGCGTTGCTGTCGGCGCGCAGGCCTTCGGTCATTACTTTGCTGCCGCACAGCGAGGTTTGCGCTGTCGACGCTACGCCAATGTGCGACGAAGTGGTCGGCGAGAATACGCAATTGGTGCTGGCCCACACGCCAATCGATCCCTTGCCGGTGACGCGGAAGAACGCGGCCGCGGTGCTCTGCGCGCTGCCGTTGTCGGTCCGGCACAACATCCCGATGTCGTTGCCGTCCAAAAACACCTCGTAGCCGGTGCCGCTGCCATACATGACCTTGCCGCCGTCGACGCGCAGACCGATACCGCTGCCGGCAAAGCGCAGACCGTACGTGTAGGGCTCCAAGGTGCCGCGCACCCGGCCGCCGACCGCCGCGCCGACGAACTCGGCGTTGGCCAAGCGGATGGTGGTGCCAAGCGGCACATCGACGCCAATCGACGCCTTGGCCGACCCGCCCGTGCAGCCACCAAAGCGGACACCGTACACGTAGTGCAAGGCGCCGCCGCTGGCCGTCAGCGACACCAAGCCAGCCTTGCCCGGAAAACACGGAGTCCCCGCGGTGTTGCCCACTTGCACGCCGTGGCGCAGCACGATGGGATACGACTCCTTGACCGACATGGTGTCGGCGCTGTCGCCTTGGACCATGATTTTCCAACTGACCTTATCGGTCTGCGCGTCGAGCACCGCCAGCGCCTGAGTCACGGTGTTGCAGTAACCGCCCAAGGTGTTGGCGTTCTTGGTGCGGCCGCAGCACAGGTTGTCGACGCCGGATGCCAGGCTGCCGTGGACGTAGATGGTCTTGCCCGCTGGCCACGCCGGGCAACTGGTGCACACGCCCTGGGCCATCACCTGGCCGGCGCCGCAGCTGCACACGCCCGCCTTGCAGGTGCCGGTGTTGGCTCCGCAGGCCGTGCCTTCGCTGTTCAGTTTCGGCGTCCCGAAGACGCAGGCCTTGCTGCCACCCTTGCAGCCCTCGAAGCCTTGGGCGCAAGTGTCTTCATAGTCGCACAGCGTGTCGCCGAGCGGCCCGTCTTTGGCCGGCACGGCGTTGCAGCCGCCAAGGGCCGGGTCGCAGGCGTCGACCGTACACGGGTTGCCGTCGTCGCAGACCTTGGCAAAGCTGCTGCATTTGCCGGTGCCGGGCTCGCACTGGTCCTCGGTGCACACCGCGCCGTCGTCGCATTTGGCTTTGCCTTTGCAGGTGCCGTTGGCGCAGGCGTCGGCCGCAGAGCAGATGTTGCCGTCGTCGCAAGGCGGGCTGCCGGCGGCGGGCAAGGGCTGGCAGACGCCGTTGCTGCACTTGTCGTCGGTGCAGACGTTGCCGTCGTTGCAGTTCTTGCCGGTGCCGCCGCAGATTCCCTTGGCGCAGGCGTCGTTTTCGGTGCAGGCGTTGCTGTCGCTGCAGGTGGCGCCGTCGGGCAGGCCGGCAAAGCTGCACTGGGCGGTCTTGGGGTCGCAGGCGTCGACGGTGCACGGGTTGCTGTCGGTACAGGCTTTCTTGGCGCCGGGCAGGCAGGTGCCGTTGCTGCACTTGTCGCCGGCCGTGCACAGGTCGCCGTCGGCGTCGCAACTGTTCGTGTTGTTGGTGTACTGGCAGCCGATTGACGGGCTGCAACTGTCGTTGGTGCAGGGGTTCTTGTCGTCGCAGTTCAGCGTCCCGAAGGGCTTGCACAGGCCGGCCACGCACTTGTCGTCGGGGGTGCACTTGCTGTTGTCGGCGTTGCAGGTGCCGCCTTCGTTGATGTTGGTGGGGGCGCACTTGGCCAGCTTGGGGTCGCACGCCACCTGGACGCATGGAGTGCTGCCGGTGCAGGTGATGACCGATCCTGGCTTGGTCTTGCAGCTATACGGTGCCGCCGACTTGTCGCAAAACAGCGTGCCGTTGCAGGGATTGCCGGTGTTGCCCGCCGCGCAGTCGGCGTCGGTGTTGCATTTGCAGATGTCGGCTCCACCTTTGCAGGCACCGCCCGCGCAGGTGTCCTTGACCGTGCAGGCGTTGTTGTCGTCGCAGGCCAGGGTGTTGTTGGCGTGCACGCAGCCGGTCTTGGCGCCGCAACTGTCGTCGGTGCACGGGTTCTTGTCGTCGCAGCTCTCTTTGGCTTTGGCGAGGCCGGCGCACTGCTTGTCTTTGCAGGTGTCATTGTCGGTGCAGGCGTCGCCGTCGTCGCACGGGCCGCCGGTCGGGGTGTTGGCGCAGCCGGTCTTGGCGTCGCAGGTGTCGACCGTGCACGGGTTTTGGTCGCCGCAGACCACGGCCTGGCCCTGGCAGGCGCCGTCTTTGCAGGTGTCGCCGGCTGTGCAGACCGTGCCGTCGCTGCACGCCGCCGCGTTGAACGGATACGCGCACTTGCCCACCTTGGCGTCGCAGCCGTCGTCGGTGCAGGGGTTGTCGTCCTTGCACTGCAGTTTTTCGCCTTGCTGGCAGACTTTCTGGGCGCAGGCGTCGCCGACCGTGCAGGCGTCGCCGTCGTCGCACGCGGCCACGTTGGCCTGGTTCTGGCAGCCGGCCTTGGGGTCGCAACTGTCGTTGGTGCAGGGGTTCTTGTCGTCGCAGGGCACCGTTTCGCCTTGGCACGCGCCGTCTTTGCAGCCGTCGGCCGCGGTGCAGGCCGTGTCGTCGTTGCACGGGGCGGTGTTGTTGGTGTAGGCGCACTTGCCGGCCTTGGCGTCGCAGGCGTCGTCGGTGCAGGGGTTGTTGTCCTTGCAGACCAGCGCCTGGCCCTTGGCGCACGCTTTGTTGGCACATTCTTCGCCCGTGGTGCACGGGTCGCCGTCGTCGCAGGCGGCGGTGTTGGCGACGTTCTGGCAGCCCTCCTTGGCGTCACAACTGTCGTTGGTGCAAGGGTTCTTGTCGTCGCACGGCGTGGGCGTGCCGTCGCACACGCCGTCGGCGCAGGTGTCGGCCGCCGTGCACGCGGTGCCGTCGTCGCACGGCGACCCGTCTTTCTTCTTCTTGTACGAGCAGTTGCCGCTCTCGATGTCGCAGTTGGCGGCCACGCACGAATCGGGCGGCGTGCACACCTTGGGCGCGCCGTTCTTGCACTGGCCGGCCTGGCATACGTCGCCGACCGTACACGGGTTCTGGTCGCTGCACGGCACGTTGTCGTCGGCGGTCTGGGTGCAGCCCTTGGCCGGGTCGCAGGCGTCTTTGGTGCAGGCGTTGTTGTCGTCGCAAGCCTTGGGTGCGCCGGCGACGCACTTGCCGTCCTTGCACTGGTCGTTTTCGGTGCACACGCTGCCGTCGGCGTCGCACGGGCCGTCCTTGGGCGCGTGGATGCAGGTCTTGGCGGCGGCGTCGCAACTGTCGTCGGTGCACGCATTCTTGTCGTCGCAGGCGGCTTCGTCGGTCTTGCCGTCGCAGTCGTCATCCTGGCCGTTGCAGGTCTCGGCCTTGACCTCGGGCACCGAGCACGCCGACAGGCCCTGGTCCGAACAGGCGCGCTGGCCCTGGCACTTGCCGATGACGCCACCCTTGTCGTCCTTGATGAACTGGTAGCAAGCGGTCGTCAGCTTCTGCTGGACGGCCCAAGGCGAGCAATCGCAGGTGCCAAAGGCGTTGGCGTCGCCCTCTTTGGCTTTGCGGACGCACTGCTTGGTGGCGGCGCCTTCGACCGAGGTGACCGCCTGGCAGGCGTAGCCGGCGTCACAATCGCTGTCCCCGGCGCAGGCGATGCCGCAGAACCTGCCCTGCGGCCCCTGGTCCACGCACACCGCGTCCTTGAGGCCCAACGACTCACACTGGCTCGACTTGTCGCACGGGTCGCAGAGCCGTCCGAACTTGGGCACGCACACGGTGGCGATGTCGCCGCCAGGGCTGGGGATCGCCGCGCACTTCCAACCGGCCTTGCATTCGGTGACGCACGGTGTCACGCACTGCTTTTGGGCGTCGGGACCGAGGATGCACAGCCCAGTGTCGCACTCGGCGTTGTCCTTGCACGGACAGCCGGCGGCGCCGGGGCAAGCTTGGTCTCTGCGAGGTCGGGCAGGGCCGCCACATCGCCGGAATCCGCGCCGGTCGCACCTGTTGCGTCTGGATCGCCGCCGACCGAGGTGTCACCGACCGCCGAGGCCGCGTCGCCCGCGCCCGCGCTGCCGTCGGGGGCCGCTGCCTCCTCGCACGCCACCAGGACCAAAACGCAGGCGGCCAAGCCGCCCCGCCAACGCCAGCCCACCGGACCCGTTCGCACCGCCATGACCCCTCCCGGCGGGCACCGAACCGGGGGGAGCCGGTGGCCCGCGTCGCGCAACGGCGCGCAGCATACCGGGGGCGGCGGCCGGGCTCAATTGCAGTGGGTCAGTTTCCCAGCACCGCGTCGCGCAAATCCTTGTCCGCCGGTCGGCTGCCGAACCAGATCGACCACATGGCCACCATGAAGGCCTTGCCCGGGACGGTGACTTTCTCGGAACCGCCGATTTTCAGGGTCGTGCCCTTGGCCGGGCTGTAGGCGAACTGGATGACCAGGCCCTTGCCGATGCTGGCCGGAAATGCGGCCTTGACCCGGTCGATGTCGGCCTGCAGCTTGGCGCGGTCGGCCTCGCCGGTGTTCTTCTCCAGGCCGTCGTCGATGGCGTCGCGCATCTTGTCGCCGCCAATGCCGCGCAGCATGTGCAGCCACAAGAGCTTGGGCTCATCGGCGTTGACGATGTGGGCGGAGGACTTCTTGGCGTTGGCCGAGTAGACGCCCATTGCGTACACGTTGGTCATCCACTTGGTGCGGATGCCGACGCCGATGAGGTTCACGGTCGCGCCGGCCGCCGAGGTCGATTCCGCAAAATCGACGCCTTCGACGGTGCGAGCGTAGCAGGCAGTGGCCTGGACCCAGGGCGCGAGCGCGCACACAGCGACGCACGCAACCAAGAAAAGAGGACGACTCATGAAATTGCCTTTCGGATCGGGCGTGCCCGCCGTGGTTTGGCCGCGAGCTTACTTGGTCGCGGGCACCAGCGCAAAGCCGTCGATGCGCAAACCGCGGCTGCGCAGGATTGCCGTCATCTGCACGGTTTCCGGGCCAAAGCCGCTCCAGTCGATGCCGGGCAGGGCCGCGAGCGCGGTGTCGAACGCCCGCTGGTCGTCCAGCATCGGGTCGCCCTCGGCCAGCCACTTGCTCTTGAAGTAGAGTGGTTGCGGGTCGTGGGGCTGGCCGTCGTAGGCGAAAAAGTCGACCCGCTGCCGGCGCAAATCGACCTTGGCGCGCTCGACCAGCTTGGGCACCGCCTGGCCCCAGAACTCGTCGTAGACGTGGAACGTCAGCTTGCCCGACCGGTCGTGAATCTTGATGACCTGGCACGCGCTGGCGTCGCCGTACAACTGCTCGCCGCAACCGACGAACACCCGCAGCACGGCCGGCACCTGCGCCAGCCGGCGCGCCGTGAAATACAGGCCGTCGCTGTGCTCCAGGTGGCCCAAGCGCGCCAGTGCCACCGCGTCGCACGCCGCCGCGACCACGTCGGCATTGCCGGCCGAGAACAGCAGCACCCGCGCCGCGTCGAGCGCCGCCGACTCGCCGCCGAACCACTGGGCGATCTCCTGGGCCAGGGCCGTCGGCGCGCTGGCAAACGACCGCCGCCGCTCGAACACCTGCAGGGCCAGGTACACCAGCAGGTCGTCCTTGCCGAGCGGCCCGCCGCAACCGCTGCGCTTGCGCAGGAACGCCTGCTCGTCGTCGTCGCGCCGGAACACCAGCACCACGCCCGGCGCCACCACCACCGGCTGGCGGCCGGTCACCCCGCCGACCAGGTGGTCGATCTCTTGCTGTGCAAACTGCTTCTCAAAGCCCGCCGCGGCGTCGGGGTCGCTGTGGAACCGCGCGTAGGCCGAGTGCCCGGCCAGCGGCACGGCGACGGCCAGAACCTTTTTGGTCAAATCCCAGGCAGCGGCCAGCGTCCGCCGGCGCTCGACCGGATCCTCCACGGCGTTGAGCACGTAGCCCAGGTTGACGGCGTCGGTCGCCTTGCGCGGACCCTGGGGGGCCGTGACCGGATCCCAGCCGTGTGCCTCGACGTTGGCCGCGCGCAAGGCCGCGACGTCGCGCCCCTCGCCGCAGCCGTAGTCCAAGAGGCCTCCCCCCAGCAGTTCGTGCCGCACCAGGGCGGCCACCGGCGGCGACACCGGCCAGGACAACCGCAGCGGACCGGTCGCGGCGGGCCGGGGCGGTGTCGCGGCCAAAGCAGGCTTTTTCACTGGACTGCGTTGTGTCACACACGCACCGTTGGCGGGCGCCGTGCCGTGCCACGGGCGCCCCTTGGGGTCGCGAGTTTCGCGGCTGTCCGGGCGGCGCGCAAGCCGAGCGCGCAAAGGGCGCACGCTTGCGCATCGGCCGTCACGGGCACGGGCCGAGGATCTCCAATTCGTCGAGCAGCCAGCCGAATTTCTGCTTGTTCGAGGTGTCGTATTTGGTTTGGTCGAACCAGGCGCGCAGCTTGATCGACTTGCCCGCGAGGTTGCCCGGCAGTGCCACCTGTTGCTGCACCCACTTGGCCGCGGTGGTGCCGCTTTGCAAGTTGGCGTTCTTGCTCCAGACGCTGGCGAGTTTGGCGCCGGTTTGCGCGTCGTGCACGTCCAGGCCGCACTGGTGGATGGCTGTACCCGGCGACACGTCGAGCAGCGTCCAGAAGCGCAGGGCTGGACTGGCGGGCAGGACGATCGACGGACTGGTCGCCGCGCCCTTGTTGGCGGTGCTGTCCTCGAAACTGACTTTGGCCGGAATGCCGTAGCGCAGCGCCCCGGCCCCGGCGACCTGGGTCAACGTCGAAAAGTGGAAGTAGACGGAGGCGCTGGATTTCTCGACTGTCCAGTTGTTGATCGCCGCGGTGTCGAAGCGGTGGCGCAGGTGTGGCCCTTGGCCCTGCACCGCCTGCATCGTGCAGGTCGCGGCCTTGCACGCCGGCACCTGGCACTTGGCGTCGCCGCCACACTGGGCGTCGCTGGTGCAACAGGTGGGACCGGCAGGCTTGGGATAGCTGCACAAGCCGGCGGTGCAGGTGCCTTTGACGCATGCGTTCTGGCTGCAGGGCGCGCTGGCGCTGCAGGTCGCGGCCAGCCCAGCGTACACATGGGTGCAGGTGCCGTTGCTGCACCCGTCGGTGCTGCCCGGGTCGAGGTCGTCGCACTCGGCGGCGGACTTGCAACAGCCGACGCCTGGAGGGTTTTTGCACACGCCGCCCTGGCACAGATCCTGGGTGCAAGCGTTGCCGTCGGCGCAGTCCTTGCTGTCGGCGCAGCACTTGCCGAGCGGGGTCCAGGTACACTGGCCGTTCTTGCATGCGTCGGCGGTGCAGCCCTTGCCGTCGTCGCAGGCGAAGTCGTTGCTGCAGCACAATGGGATGGCCTTGTGCTGGCAGGCGCCGGCCAGGTCGCAACTGTCGGTCGTGCACTTGTCGCCGTCGTCGCAGTCCTTGCTGCCCGCGCAACCCTTGGGCGTGTCGTAGCACAAATAAAGCAGGGTGTTGCACTGCTGGCCCTTGGGGCAGTCGGCGTCCTTGGCGCACTGGTAGCTCTGGCACTGGCCCTTGAAGCAAAAATGCGGGTCGGCGCCCGGTGGCAGCGGGTCGGCATTGCACTGGGCGTCGGCCGTACAGGGCTTGGGCGCGCACGACCCTTCGAGGCACACCTGCCAAAGGGGGCAGCCTTCGCCACAGGTCGCGGGCGCGGCGATTTCGGCCTCGTCGCCGCCGTCGCTGGCCCCGTCGACCTCGGCCTGCGCGTCGGCCACCGCGGCCTCGGCCCGGGTTTCGACCGGATCGGCCACCTTGGTCATGCAGCCGCAGGCGACAAATGCCATCAAGATCAAGGATCTGAACAAAGTTACCCTCGGATCACAGCAGGTGGGTCTTCCAGTAATGCGCCACCGCGGCAATCAGGGCGTCGCGGTTCGATTTCTTGGCGAAGCCGTGGCCCTCGTCCAACGCCAGCATGTACCACACCGGTTGGCCGGCGGCCCGCACCGCGCGCACGACCTGCTCGGCCTCGCTCTGCGGCACCCGCGGGTCGTTGGCGCCCTGCACCACGAAAAGCCGAGAGCGGATGCGGTTGGCGTGGGTCAAGGGCGAAATCTGGTGCAAGAATTCGCGCATCCCCGGCTCGCGCTCGTCGCCGTATTCGGCCCGGCGGCTGTCGCGGCGGTAGGCCTGGGTGTTCTCCAGGAACGTCACGAAATTGGAGATGCCGACGATGTCGATGCCGGCCTTGAGCCGGTCGCCGTACTGCACCAGGCTCGCCAGGACCATGTAGCCGCCGTAGCTGCCGCCGTAGGCCGCCACGCGCTTGCTGTCGAGGTCGGGTTGCGTCGCCACCCAATCGATGAGGGCCCCGATGTCGGCGACCGAGTCCTGTCGGCGTTTGCCGTTGTCCAGTTCGAGGAACGACTTGCCATATCCGTCGCTGCCGCGCACGTTGGGCACCAGCACCGCGATGCCCAATTCGCGCACCCAGAACTGGACAGCCGGGTCGAACCACGGCCGCGCCTGGCCTTCGGGGCCGCCGTGGATGTGGATGACCGTCGCAAACGGCCCCTTGCCGGCCGGCTTGTAGGCAAAGCACGGAATTTGCCGGCGCCTGCCGCCTGCCATGTCAAACGTCGGGTAGTGCACGAGCTTGGGCGCCGTGAACACCTGTGGCGGCAGACCACCGGTCTCGGTCTGGGTCCAGCGCGCCACGGTCGGCGGCTTCTTGTCCGATTCCCAGCCTACGACCCACACGTCGCCCGGGGTGCTCGCGCCGGTCAACGACACCGCCAGCGCCTTGCCGTCTGGCCGCCAGCGCATGCCGCTCAGCACGCCGTCGGGCAGGCCCGGCACCAGCACCGGCCGCAGCTTGTCGTCGAGCACGTACAGGCGCGCCCAGCCATCTTCGTTGACGTGCAGCGCCACCTTGCGGCCGTCTTCCGATACGTCGAACTCCTCCACTTTCCAGGGGATGTTCGCGGTCACCGCCACCGCGGACCCGTCCGCCGCCACCCGCACCAAGCGCTGGAATTCGGCGTCCACGCCGGTGGTCACCCAGATGGCGCCAGCCTCGCCGTATCGCGCCGTACCGTAGGCCGCCTTCTTGCCCTCCTTGTCGGCGCGTACCGGTCGCAGATCGCCCGACTGCAGCGTGCATTCGAAGATCTCGGCTTCTTCGATCGACAGGAAGTGCAGCAAGAGGACCTTCTGTCCATCCGGCGACCAGTCGGTGACGCGCCAGTTGCCGACCAACTCCTTGGCGAGCTTGGGGGCGGGCGGCGCGTCGAGGTCGGGCCCCGGCGTCCACAGGTACAGGTCGAAGTCCTTGCCGTTGCGGCCGGTGCCGACGAACGCCAGGTGCTTGCCATCGCGCGACCACTGCGGCGACTCGTGGCGGGCCTTGCCGTCGGTGATACGCGCCAACTTGCCGTCCGCGCGCCGGAAGTGGAAAAGCTGGTAGAACTCGCTGCCGCCCACGTCGATGCCGATCGCCGCCTCAGCAGTCGGGTCGCCCTGGGGCCCTGCCAGCGGCCCGGTCAGCGGTCGGACCGCTGCGAACGCCACGGGCTCCTGGCCAAAGGTCCACTGCGCGCGCATGCCAAGCGGCGCCGCCACGTGGTGCAGTTGGCTGGTTTCGCCAAAGCGCGTGGCGACCAAGAGGCCGCGGCCATCGGGCAGCCAATCGACCAGCCGCAGCGGCCGGGCGTTGCTGTATTGCAGGGCTCGCACCACCAATTCCGGCGGGGTCTCGGGCACGCCGTCCAGCCGCAGGTTGCCTTGCTGGCGCACGGTCGGCGCGGCTGGTGCGGGTGGCGGCGGTGCTGCGTTCGCGGCGGTCGCAAAGGCCATGAGCGCCCCGCAACGCGCCCAGATCCGGGCAAACATCGTCATCGGTTGGTTTCCATGGCCCCCTGGCCGGCTTGTCAAGCGCTGCACAGCGTGTCAGGCTGGCGCGCTATCTTGGCGCGGCCGCCGGTCGGGCGCAATTGCTGCCGCTCGCCAAGATCCTCAACCCCGGATGATGACCACCCAAACCGCCGCACCTGTCCATGACGAAGCCCCGGCGCTCGTTTCCTGTGCGGCGCTCGCGGTCGGCTATGCCGGCAAGGCGATGCTTCCGCCCGTCACCCTGCAGGTCCGGCCGCGGCAACTCTGGGCGGTGTTCGGGCCCAACGGCAGCGGCAAGTCCACCGTGCTCAAGACCGTGCTCGGCCTGCTGCCGCCCGTGGCCGGAGAATTCGCGTGCACCGCGTCGTCGCTCGGGTACGTGCCGCAGCGCAGCGAGATCGACCCGGCGATCCCGGCCCGCGTCATCGACATGGTGCGCGCGGGCGTCGAGCGCAAGTGGTCGTTCCTGGACCCATCGTGGACCTGGAAGAACCGCGCGGCCATCGACGACGCGCTCGGCGACACCCACATCCGGGCGCTCGTTCGCGAACCGTGGACACATCTGTCCGAGGGCCAGAAGCAGCGGGTGCTGATGGCGCAGGCCCTGGCCGGCAACCCGCAACTGCTGGTGCTCGACGAACCGACGAGCGCCATGGACGTGCACGCCGAGCGCGCCATCTTTGCGCTGCTGGACGACCTGCGCCGCCGCCGCGACCTCGGGGTGATGGTGGTCGGCCACAACCTGGGGGTGCTCGCGCGCTTCGCCACCCACGCGCTTTTCGTCGACAAGGACCAGGCGGCCGTCGACGCAGGGCTGGTTCGCGACGTCGTGCGCGGGTCGGCGTTCGTCGAACGCTTCGGTCGCGGCGTGGCCGAACACCTGGGGGCGTCCGATGCCACCTGAGGCTCCGCCGACGCTGCGCGACTTTTTCGCCGCCTGGGAGCTCTTCGCCGACCCGGCGCTGGCGGGCGCGCTGGCCGGGGCGCTGCTCGGGGCGCTCGGCGTGTACGTGGTAGTGCGCCGCATGGTGTTCCTGTCGGCGGCGCTGGCGCAGGCGGCGGGCCTGGGGGTCGCCGGGGCGTGGTTCGCGCAGATCCATGTGGGCGTGCCGGCGGGTCTGGCGACACCGACGGTGGGCGCGGGCCTGGCGAGTGCGCTGGCGGCAACGCTGATGGCCAGTGGCGAGGCCGGGCTCAAGGGTCGGCGCGACGGTTGGCTGGGCGGCGTGTACCTCGTCGGCGCGGCGGGCACGCTGGCGATCGGCACGCGCATCGTCCAAGAGGTCCAGGACATCGAGACGATCCTGTTTGGTTCAGCGGTCGCGGTGTCGCCCGACGACCTGCGGGCGCTGGCGTGGACGGTCGGTCTGCTGGGGGCGCTGCACCTGGTCGGGCTGCGCGGCTTCGTGCAGGTGGCCGTCGACGAGAACGGCGCCCGCGTCCGCGGCCTGCCGGTGCGGCTGCTGGGTCTGCTGCTGATGGGGTCGCTGGCACTGGCGGTGTCGTTCGGCACGCGCATTCTCGGCGCCCTGCCGGTGTTTGCCTTTACGGTGCTGCCGCCCCTGGCCGCCCTGCGCCTCGCGCCCAACGTCGGCCATGCCGTGCTGTGGGCCACGCTGATCGGCGCACTTGCGGGCTTCGCGGGCTACGTTGCGGCGTTTTTGTGGAAACTGCCCGTCGGCGCGGCGCAGACGTTGACCGCGACCGTGCTGCTGGCCATGGCCTGGGTGGCCGGCAAGGGCCTGCAGTGGCAGCACAACCGCAGCGCCCACCGCGGCGGCCACATCCATGGCCCCGGCTGCGGCCACGTCGCCATCCGCCACGGCGACCACGTCGACTACCTCGACGACGGGCAACTGCAGCACCAAGGCGGCGCCGGGCACGAAGTCCACCATCTGCACGGCCACGTCGCCGCGGCGGGTTACGACCATGGGCATGACCACGACCACGAAGGTTGTCCGACTGCACCGCAGGGCCACGTGCACGGTCCCGGCTGCGGCCACCCGCGCATCGCCCACGGCGACCACCATGACTACCTGGTCGGCGGTCGCCTTCACCACCAGCACGGCGACCATTGCGACGATCACGGTCCAGTGGACGTGGTCGAGTAGCGGACCGCCGACCGCAACCCATGTGTCCACCGTCGGTGCGGCCACTGCGCTTGGCCTTGCGACCTACTTGAGCACGTACACCCGCTCGTCGGGCCGCAGCATGCCGAGTTCGGTGCGGATCATCTGCAGGCGCACCTCGGGCCGCTTGTCGAACGCCTCGACGCGGGCGCTCAACTCCTGCCCGCGCATGGTGGCTTCGACCAGTTGCGCCTTGAGGCGCCGCAGCTCGGCATCGGGATCGGCCTGCGACCGTTCCGCCGTCCACGCGTGGTGCAACCCCGCGCAACAGACGGCAGCAAACACGAGGTACATCACCCCGCGGACCGCCGAAATCAGCCAGTTGCAGGTCCGCCGCACCCAGGACATCGCGCGCCTCGGCCCGCGCGGTCGGCGGGCGTGCCGACGGTAGCGCAAGACGGGGCGTTGTCGAGTTTTTGGATCCGGATCAAGTCGTTGCAGCCCCGGCCCCGGCGGCGGATTCCGAGGGCCGCGCCTCCGACGCCGGCCGCAGATCCTTGCGGATGCGCAATTCGAACCTTGCGCCGCCCCCTTCGGCTTGCCGGTAGAGGACGCTGCCCAGGTGGGCCTCGGCGACCTGCTTGACCATGGCCAGCCCCAGGCCGGTGCCTTCGCGTTTGCCGTGCGTGGCAAAGGCGTCGAACATGCGGTGCTCGAACTCGCGCGGCACGCCCGGACCGTTGTCGCGGGTCTGGATCACCAGTTCGGCGCCCTCGCTGTACACCTGGATCTCGAAGCGGGCCGGCGCCGGCCGCAGCGCCGGGTCCACCTGCCCAAACGCTTCGCGGCTGTTGCGCGCAAGGTTTTGTACGGCGCGCAGGAGCTTGCCGGCGTCCATGCGCACTGCACCCCGCTCGTCGCAGCGCAGGTCCACCGTGACGTCGGACCCCTCGAAGATGTGGTGCAGCGCCGCCTCGACCTGGCCCATCCATTCGGGCACCAGGGTCTTGCGCGGCAGGATCTGCACGTCGCCGCGCGCAAAGCCGAGGACCTCGCGCGCCATGTCGTTCATCCGGCGCAATTGCTTGAGCACGCCGTCGGCGAGGTGCGCGCGTTCGCCAGCGTTCTCTTCGGTCTTGAGCAGGTGCACGTACCCCGATGCGACCGTCATCGGCGTCTTGAGATCGTGGACGACGCCGGCCAGCGCGCCGCCGATCGCGGCAAGCCGGTCCTGGCGCTCGGCCTCGGTGCGGGCCAGGCGGTGGCCGAGCGCGTGGCCGATCTGCTGCCCGACCAGTTCGACAAAGCGCACCCGATCGTCGCTCAGACCCGCGGCGTCGCGCGCCATCCAATAGACGCCCAGCGATCCGACGCGTTCGTCGTCGCGCTGCAACGGCACGCACAGGCCGGCCTGAGGAGTCCACGGCAACTCGTGCAGCGCCGCCAAGCGCCGCAGTTGCACCTCGCCGGCACGGCACGGATCGCACAGCGGTTCCCCTTCAAGCACGCGGGCGTGCATGCCGCTGCCGGGCAACGGCAGGGTCTCGACCCGATCGTCGCCCGGCCGAAAGCGGTGCACAACGCACCCCTGGCCGGCGACCGGCAGGGCGATCTCGGCCGCGTCGGCGCCGACCGCGACCGCCAAGCGCTCCAGGACCGCCGCGACCGCCGTCTCGAAGGTCGGTGCTCGCACGGCGTCGCGCTCCAACTCGTACAGGCTATCGATTTCGCGCGCCCGGTCTGCGCTTTCGACGCGGGCGCGCTGCAAAGCGACGTTGTTGGCGCCCAGTTCATCGACCAACCGGGCGTTGACGATCGAGATCGCGGCCATCGACACCACGGTGGCCAGCAGCGACTCGTCGTCGACGGTGAAGTAGCCACTGCGCTTGTTGAGGACTTGGGCCACCGCGATGACGGCCTCTTGCCGGTCGAACACCGGCTGGCACAGCATGCTCACGGTGCGAAAGTCATTCTCGATGTCCCAGCTGGCGTCGAAGCGGCCGTCTTCGTACGCATCCTTGACGTTGGTGCCCTTGCCCGTCTGCGCAACCCAGCCCGAGATGCCCTGGCCGATCTGAACGCGAATCTCGCGCACGGTGTCGCCGACGGTGTGGCGCGCAACCAACTGATCGCCTTCGACCAGATACAGGGTGGCCCGCTCAGCGTCGAGGATCCAGGCCAACCGGTCCATCACCAGCGCCAGAACCTCGTCGAGCGACCACGCCGCCGACAGCGCCCGCGCGATGTCGTTGACGCCCTTGAGGCGCAGATCGGCCGCCATCGCCACGAGGCCGCCCGCTGGCGTGGCTGCACCGGCGGCCGGAACGCTGGCCGCAGATGCCGGGACCGGCATGGGGACCGCGGCCGCCAAACCGGTCCGCCGCGGGTGTGCTGGGGCAGTCGCCATCGGGTCGGTCGATGCGCCTTGCGCGACCCGCGGGGCCGGCCTACTGCGCCTTCTTGTAGACTAGCCGGCCCTTGGGCGGTGGGGCGGGCATGGCCACGGTGGTGGCGTCGACGACCTCGATGGTCATGATCATCGCGTCGGCCTTGGCCGGGTCGAACTTGTCCAGGCCCATCTTGAGCGCCTGCACCCCGGCCGCCGGCCCTGCGGCCTTGAACTTGAACTCATGGGCAGGGCTGTCGACCTTGGCCACCGGGCCCTTGATGAAAAGCTCCTCGCTGCCGTCGTCCTTCTTGCCGAACGATACGAACACCCACTGGTCGCCTTCCTTCTCCAGGCGGATGCCCTCGTTGGCGCCCTGGGCCGCAACCTTGTCCATGCACGCCTTGGCCTTGTCGGCGTCGCCCTTGGCCTCTTCGTCGCAGCCCTTCTTGTGCAGCGCCATGGCGTCGGGCGAGTCGGCCAGTGCGAACATGAATTTGCTGCCAGGGGTCAGCACCGACGCGGCGTCGGGCGCTGCGGTCGGCGAGGCCGCGGCCGGTGCGGCGGCGGGTGAGGCTTCCGCGGGTGCGGCGGTCGGCGAGGCAGCGGCCGGCGGTTCCTCGGCCTTGGGCGCCTCGCCCTTGGGTTCTTCGGTCTTGGGCGGCTCGGGGGGAGCCGGCGGCGGCTCCTTCTTGCACGCCCCTGAAACGATGCTGAGCGCGGCCGCCAGCAAAACCAAACGAGAACGAAAACGCGACATGGAACCTCCCTGCGTTGTGGCCGGACGCCGCCCTTGGCGCGGGCCAGATGGAATCGGACGCCCAACCCCGGCGTCTCGATTCGCCCCGCGCCAAGTGTGGGCCGATCTGTAAATTCCGTCAAGGGTTTGCGCTCGGAGGCTCTCCTGCGGCCCTCTGCGCCCGCGATCGGCGACCGGCCGCCCCGAACCCCGGCCTACGCCGCCAGCCCGCGCAACACGTAAGGCAGGATGCCGCCGTTCTTGTGGTACTCGACCTCGACCGGCGTGTCGATGCGCGCCAGGGTCTCGAACACCCGGGCGCTGCCGTCCTCTGCCGTCGCCCGCACCGGCACGCGGTCCCCTGGACGCACCTCGGTCGCCAGCACGTCGAAGGTCTCTGCACCAGTCAGGCCGAGCGCGGCCACCGATTCGCCGGGCAGAAACTGCAGGGGCAAGATGCCCATGCCGACCAGGTTGCTGCGGTGGATGCGCTCGTAGCTCTGGGCGATGACGAACTTGATGCCGAGCAGCATCGGGCCCTTGGCCGCCCAGTCGCGCGACGACCCCGACCCGTATTCGACGCCGGCCAGGATGCACAAGGGCGTTCCGGCCTGCTGGTAGCGCATCGAGGCGTCGAAGATGGTGGTGGTCTCGCCGCTCGGCAGGTGCCGCGTCCACCAGCCCTCGCGGTCGGGCACCAGCGCGTTCTTGAGCCGCACATTGGCAAACGTGCCGCGCATCATCACCTGGTGGTTGCCGCGCCGCGCGCCGTAGCCGTTGAAATCCTTGGGCGCGACGCCGAGCCCGATGAGGTACTGACCGGCCGGCGAGTCCTTGGCGATGTTGCCGGCCGGCGAGATGTGATCGGTCGTCACCGAGTCGCCGAGCACCGCGAGGCACCGCGCCCCGGCGATGGGCTGCAAGGCCTTGGGCGCCTTGTCCAGGCCCTGGAAGAACGGCGGGTTCTGGATGTAGGTCGAGTCGGCCTGCCAGCCAAACGTGCTGCCGGTCGGCACGTCGAGGTTCTGCCAGTTGGCGTCGCCGCGGAACACGTCGGCGTAGACCTTGCGGAACATCGCGCTCGACAGATTCTGGGCGATCGCCGCCTCGACCTCCGCGGCGCTCGGCCAGATGTCCTTGAGGTACACCGGGTCGCCATGGGAGTCGCTGCCGATCGGCTGCGTCGTCAGGTCGGTGTTCACGTCGCCGACCAGCGCGTAGGCCACCACCAGCGGCGGCGAGGCCAGGTAGTTGGCGCGCACCGCGGCATGCACGCGGCCCTCGAAGTTGCGGTTGCCGGACAGCACCGACGCGGCGACGAGTTTGCCTTGGGCGATGGCCGCCTCGACAGGTTCGGGCAGCGGCCCCGAGTTGCCGATGCAGGTGGTGCACCCGTAACCCACGACATGAAAACCTAGAGCTTCCAGGTCGCCGAGCAGTCCAGCCGCGCCCAGGTACTCGGTGACCACCTTGGACCCGGGCGCCAGGGAGGTCTTGACCCACGGCTTGGCGCGCAGGCCCTTGCGCACGGCGTTGCGCGCGAGCAGGCCCGCGGCCATCAGCACGCTCGGGTTGCTGGTATTGGTGCAACTGGTGATGGCGGCGATGACCACCGAGCCATGGCCGATGGTGTGGCCGTCAGCGGTGGTGGCGGTCGCATCGGCGGCGGCGCCGGGCTTGATCAGGCCCGGCAACTCCTTGGCGAACGCCTGCTTGACCTGGCCGAGCGCCACCCGGTCCTGCGGGCGCTTGGGGCCGGCGAGCGAGGGTTCCACGCTGCCGAGGTCCAACTCCAGCACCGACGAGAACTCGGGGTCCGGCGTGGCGTCGGTGCGGTAGATTCCCTGGGCTTTGGCGTACGCCTCGACCAGCGCCACGTTCTCGTCGGAGCGCCCGCTGAACCTGAGGAACTCCAGGGTCTTGTCGTCGATGGGGAAGTAGCCGATGGTGGCGCCGTATTCGGGGGCCATGTTCGACAACGTCGCCCGGTCGGTCAGCGCCAAGTTCGACAGCCCCGGGCCGAAGAACTCCACGAACTTGCCGACCACGCCGTGCTTGCGCAGCAGTTGCACGACCGTCAGCACCAGGTCCGTCGCCGTCACGCCCTCCTTGAGCTTGCCGTGCAGGCGAAAGCCAACGACTTCGGGCAGCAGCATGGTGATCGGCTGGCCGAGCATCGCCGCTTCGGCCTCGATGCCGCCGACCCCCCAGCCGACGACGCCCAGGCCATTGACCATCGGCGTATGCGAATCGGTGCCGACGCAGGTGTCGGGGTAGGCCAGCCAGCTGTCGCCGGTCTGCATGGCGAACACGGTGCGCGCCAGGAACTCGAGGTTGACCTGGTGGACGATCCCGGTGTCGGGCGGCACGGCCGAGAAGCCCGAGAACGCCGTCTGGGCCCAGCGCAGCAACTGGTAGCGCTCCTTGTTGCGATCGAACTCCAGGTCGGCGTTCAGGTGCAGCGCCGCCGCCGAACCGAAGTGGTCCACCTGCACCGAGTGGTCGATGACCAGATCGACGGGTTGCAGCGGGTTGATCTTGTTCGGATCGCCGCCCCAGCGGGTCATGGCGTCGCGCATGGCCGCCAGATCGACGACGGCCGGCACGCCGGTGAAGTCTTGCAGGATCACCCGCGCGACCCGAAAGGCGATCTCGACCTCGGGGTGCCGGGTCGGCTGCCAGCCGGCGACGGTCTGGATGTCGGCGCGCTTGACCGACGAACCGTCTTCGTGGCGCAGCAGGTTCTCGAGCAAGATGCGCATCGAGACCGGCAGGCGCGCCATGGGATGGCCGGCCCTTTCGAGCGCCGGCAGGCTGTAGTAGGTGTAGTCGCGGCCGCCGACGGTCAGAACGGACCGCACGCCGAAGGTATTGTCACTCATGGAAACCTCGTGCGGCCCGATGGATACAGCAGCCGCTTGGAAGTTGTCAGCAAGCACCGCGGCGCCCGGCCGCGTGCGCGCGCGCAAGTAAGCAGGCTGGGGGCGGCCGGCAAGGGCCAGCGGGTCAGAAATGCTCGCCCGGCCGCAAGAACCGCCACTGGCCGACCGCCAACCGGCCCAGCCGCACCTGGCCGATGCGGATGCGCTTGAGCCCGATGACTTCCAGGCCGACCAGCGTGCACATGCGGCGGATCTGGCGTTTCTTGCCCTCGCGCAGCACGAACCGCAACTGGTCGGGGTTGGGTCGATCGACCTGCGCGGGCAAAAGGGCCTGTCCGTCCAGCCACAGACCGTGGCGCAGGGCGGCAATCGCCTCGGGTGTGACTGCGCCTTGAACGCGCACCAGGTATTCCTTGTCCACCTGGCGGTCCTCGCCGATCAACTGCCGGGCGACGCGGCCATCCTGGGTCAGCACCAAAAGGCCGGTGCTGTCGATGTCCAGCCGGCCGGCGGCAACCAAACCCTTGCGCTGTTCGGGCCGCAGTTCGCCGCCGCCGAAGCTGCGGTCGCGGTTGGCTTCGACCACGAGCTCGATCGCGTGCGGGTAGCCGTGCTCGGCCTGGCCGGACACGTAGCCGACCGGCTTGTGCAGCAGCACGGTCGCCAATGCCGCCTGCTGCCGCGCCGCCTGGGTCCGCAGCGCAATGCTCTGATCGCGCCGCACCTTGCTGCCGAGTTCAGCGACCACCTGGCCGTCGACCTCGACCAGACCGCGAGCGATGTAGTCGTCGGCCTCGCGGCGCGAACACAGCCCTAGCTCGGCCATGCGCTTGCTCAGGCGCACCAGGTCGGGGGGGCTGGGCAATTCGTCGTGTTTTTTCGGGGCGTCGGGCATGGCGCGGACGATAGGCCGTCGCGCTGCGCGCGGCAAGGCAAGATGGCCAGCCGGGCTGCGCAAAAAATGCGGTTGTCACAACGCCATCGCCGCCGTATCCTGTACAGTTTGCCCGCGGCCGGGGATTGGGCTCGCCCGGGCCCCACACCTCAGCAACCCGATCACCCAGTCGACCCAAACGCAGTCGACCCAATCGCGCGGTCGACCCACCCACCGCATCGACCTTCCCACTTCAAGGGGCACGCATCATGGGCATTTTCTATCGTTGGCGGTTCTTCGCAGCTGCAATCTGCTGCGCGGGCACCCTACCGGCATGTGTGGCCTCCACGCCGACCTCGGGCACATCAGCTCCCGTCGCCGAAGACGCCAACCAGGCGACCGTCGGCACCGGCGGTGGCATCATCGAGTCGGACGCCACCGTGGCCAGCAAGGCCGACGCCGGTTCGGGGGGAGCGGACGGCGAACCGACCACTGGACCCGTGTTCAATCCCGACATCGGCTCCTCCTGTGCGATCACCGGCGCGTGTCCAGAGGGCCTGTCGTGCATCGGCGGGGCCAGCAAGGACTCGGCGCAGGTCTATTGCACGGTCCAGTGTGCCGCCGACCAGGACTGCCCCGAGAGGTTTGCCTGCACCAAGCAGGGCGTCAACCCCGACAAGACCGACAAGAAGCTGTGCACGCGCCGCGACTTCTGTTCGCCCTGCGCCAACGACGCCCAGTGCGGACCCGGCGGCCGTTGCATCGCCATGGGCACCGACAAGTTCTGCTCGCGGTCGTGCAACTTGGGTCATTTCGAGTGCCCACGCTATGCCGAATGCCTAGAGGTGGCCGAGGGCGGCGCTGCGTGCGTCCACAACTCCGGTTCGTGTCTGGGCGACGGCAGCCTGTGCGCGGCGTGCGGCGCAACCGACAACTGCGCCACCAAAGACGGCGGCGCCGGGGGCATGTGCCTGACCTACAACCACACCAAGGAACAGTTCTGCAGCGCCCCATGCGAGGCCGGCGATGTTTGCCTGAAAGGCTACGGCTGCGTCGGCATCGGCGCCAGCAAGAGCAAGCAGTGCGTGCCCTCGGACAAGACGGCCCCCAAATGCGTACCCAAGCTCAACAAGCACATTGAAGAGGGCGACATCCTCGACGACTTCGCCATGGTCGGCTTCCTCGACACCGACGGCGACGGCAGCCTGCTCGCCACGACCACCGGCAACGAAGAGCCACGCATCATCAAGCTCAGCGAATACGCCGACCTCGGCTTCAAGGTGGTGCTCCTGAACGTCGCCGCCGGCTGGTGCGGGCCCTGCAAACAAGAGACCACGACCTTCAAGTCGCTGCTCGCCAAATATCCAGACCTCGGCATCTACCAGGTGCTCTACGACGGCACGCAGCAGGGCTCAATGCCCACGCTGCAGCTGGCCAAGGACTGGATCAAGAGCTTCAAGGGCCAGGGCGCGGTCGGCGTGGACCCGGACCGCAACGTTGCGCCGATCAACGTCGCAGGTTCGACGCCGCTCAACCTGGTCATCGACGCCAAGACCCGCAAGGTGCTCAAGAAGGTCAACGGCCTTCCGGCAACTGGCGTGGGCGGCATCATCGCCCCGTTCATGAAGTAGGCCGCCAGCCCGGCCGAACCGCGAGAACCTGTGAAAAGAAAGTCCCCGTGCGTCCTCGCCGCGATCGCGGCGGCGGTGGCCGTGGTGTGCAGCGGGTCCGCCTGGGCCCAGTGCGCGACCTGAGCCAATCCGTCGCTCCCGGTGGGAGACGCCCTGAGCACAAGCGCCAACCCGGCGGCGGCCACCAATGCGTGGCGCGCCCGCGCGGCGGTCGTCTATCTGCAGTCCGGCGCCGACCAGCTCTACGAGGGCAAGGCCGAGATCGAGAACTACCTGCAGATGAAGATCAAGATGCAGTTGGCGACGCTGTCCGTCGGGGTGGACGCGCCGTGGGGCATGGGCCTGACCGCCATCGTGCCGTGGGTCGAGATCTGGAAGGCCGAGGCCCTGATGCCGGATTCGACCTACACCGGCGTCGGCGACCTCGAAATGCGGCTGCGCCAGGACGTCAACCAGTTGTTTGACCTCAAGATCGGCCCACGGCTTGGTGTGTCGCTCGGCGCAGTCGCCCCGACCGGCGTCTATCTGGCCGCCCAGACCCAAAGCAGTTTCCTGGTCGAACAGAGCTCCAGCGGGGGCACCCGCGAGCTCAACATCGGCCGCGGCGTGTGGTGGCTGCTCGCCGACGCCGACTTTGCCTGGGCGCCGCTGTCGCGGCTGCTGGTCCACGCTGGCGCGCAGTGGCGCTCGCCGCAAACGACCGCGGCCGACGGCTTTGGCTGGGGCGACGAAATCCGCGCCAACCTGGGGGTGCGGGTCACCGCGGTTGAACGCTACCTGTCGCTGGGCGTGGTCGGCGACGTGCAGCACCGCGGGCTGCCGACCTACGCGCCCAAAGGCCTGGACGGGCCGCGAGAGTCGTTTCCCAATGGCGGCGGCACCAACGTCTACGTTTCGCCGGGCATTTTCAGCAATCCCATGGATTGGCTCGGGTTCTCGGCGTCCTATCGCATGCCGGTTTTCAACGACGTCAACGGCCAGCAGATCGTACAGGGGCCGTCGCTGTTCTTTGGCATGAGCGTGAACCGCTGTTTCGCCGACCCGCCTGCGCCGGCCCCGGTCGCAGAGCGCCCCAAACTCGCCGTCGTCGGCGACAAGGCCAAGGTGGCAGAGGTGGCGGCGCTGGTGGTCCCCGGCAAGATCACCATCGTCGACTACTGGGCGACCTGGTGCGCGCCGTGCGTCAAGTTGGGGCCGCAGTTGGAGGCGTTTGCCAAGGCGCGACCGGCTGGCGACGTAGTGATCCGCAAGGTCGACGCGACCGAGTGGCAAGCCGAGCAGTGGTCGCACTACCTGCCCGACGCCGCCGGCCTGCCCGTGCTCGACGTGTTCGATGCAACCGGCATCCTGCGGGCGCGCCTGCAGGGCGATGACGCCGACCGCTTTGCCGAGGCCGTGGCCGCCCTGGCGCCGGCCGACGTCACACCGACTGGCAAGTAGCCGGCAAGCGGCGTACCATCGGCGGCATGAAGACCCGCCACGTTGCTGTCGTTTTCTCTGTGACCATCGTCCCCGGATGCGCCGACCCGGCGCCCTCTGGCGAGTTCACGTTGGCGGATGCCGGCGGCATCTCGGGCTTTGACAGTACGCTCGGCGGCGACGCGGCAGGCGGCCGTCTGCTCGATACCGCCAACCACGACGCCAAGGCGGCGTGCCCCGGCGGCGCTGGTTGCCCGTGCAGCCAGAACGGCGATTGCGACAACTCGCTGTGCCTGGACACCAGCAAGGGCAAGTTCTGCGCCAAGGTCTGCGTTTCGGACTGCCCCGCCGGCCAGAAGTGCAGCTCGGTCACCACGGGCACCGGCGACACCTTCTTTGCGTGCGTGGACCCGTACGCGCGGCTGTGCGACCCGTGCTCGACCGATCTGGACTGCCAGGTCCAAGGCACCGGCACCGGCCAGTCGGTGTGCATCGACCAGGGCGCCCAGGGCCGTTTTTGCGGCACGCCCTGCGCGGCGGACGGCGAGTGCCCCGCGGGCTACAAGTGCGCCGACGTGACCTCGACCAGCGGCAAGCCGGCCAAGCAGTGCCAGCGCCAGCCCGAAGTCTCTGGCGGCGAACCCGCCCTGTGCGTCTGCTCGGAAGCTGCCATCGCCAAGAAACTCTCGACCACCTGCAGCAGCGTTGCCAAGGACTCGGGCGGCAAGGTCATCGGCCAATGCCCAGGTGTACGCGCGTGCGCCGTGGGCGGTCTGTCGGCGTGCCAAGCGCCCCCCGCGGCCAAGGAGACCTGCGACGGTCTGGACAACGACTGCAACGGCCTGACCGACGACGCCGCATGCGACGACAAGAACCAGTGCACCACCGATGTCTGCGACCCGGCCAAGGGCTGCAGCCACCAACCGGGCGACCTGCCCTGCGACGCCGACCAGAACGCCTGCACCGTGGGCGACCAGTGCAGCAACGGCGTGTGCCTCGCCGGCAAGGCCAAGGACTGCAACGACAGCAATCCGTGCACCGTCGATTCGTGCGCGGCGGCGAGCGGGTGCGTCCAAAAGCCCGACGACGGCGCGCCCTGCAACGACGACAACCTGTGCACGGTCGGCGACCTGTGCGCGGGTGGGTCGTGCAGCGGCGGCAAGCCCAAGCCGTGCAGCAGCGCCGACCCGTGCGTGGACGCCAAATGCAACCTGCTCGACGGCGGCTGCAAGTACACCCCAAAGGTCGAAGGCGCGCCCTGCGAAGACGGCCAGGCGTGCACCGCGGGTGAAAAGTGTACCGGCGGCAACTGCACCGGCGGCCAGGCCAAGGGTTGCGACGACGCCAACGCCTGCACCATCGACAGCTGCGACGCGACCGGCGTCTGCAAGAACGTGGCCCTGGGCAGCGGGGCCGCCTGCAATGACGGCAACCCGTGCAACCAGGGCGCCAGTTGCGCGCAAGGTGCCTGCCAGGGCGGCAAGCCCAAGAACTGCGCCGACGCCAACCCGTGCACCACCGACACCTGCGATCTGCAGACGGGCACCTGCAAGTACGCAGCAATCCCCGGCTGCACCGGCACCTGCCCCACCGGCGTGTGCCCCGACGACGGCAACCCGTGCACCACGGAAACCTGCCAGGCCGGCCAATGTCTGGTCGCCAATGCCCCGGCCGGTCCGTGTGCCGTCGGCGGCGACAGCTGCAACCCGGGCACGTGCGCGTCGGGGGTGTGCAAGGCCAACGGCCCGGCCAAGAAGTGCGACGACGCCAACCCGTGCACCAACGACGGCTGCGACCCCAAGACCGGCGCCTGTGACTATGTGCCCAACACCGCAGCCTGCAACGACAACAACCCCTGCACCAACCCCGACGCCTGCGCGGGCGGCGTATGCAAGGCCGGCGGACCGGCGTGCAAGCTGGGCGACCCGTGCACAGGCCCCAACCAATGCCTGGAAGGCCAATGCGTCAACGGCAAGTGCAGCAAGGCCGCGGTCAACTGCGGGATCGTGGGCAAGGCGCCGACTGGGGCGCTGGGCGACCTCATCCTGTCGGCAGCGACGGTCATCGACACCGACGCCGGCACGGTGACGAGCGGCAGCACGGTCCTGGTGCCGGCCGGCGCGCCGGGCGTGTACGAGGTCCAGCCCCCTGATCCCGGCGTGGGTGCGCCCGTGCCGAACATCCTGGTTCTGGACACCAAGGTTTTCAAGGTCTTGGCTGGTGCCGTGGTCAAGGTGCAGGGCAAGCGGGCGCTGGCGATCCTTTCGGCCGGTGCCATCGACATGTTGGGCGCGATCGACCTCAAGGGCGGCAATGGTGGCAACGGCTCGCCGAACTCGGGAGGTAGCAAGGGGCCGGCAGGCGGGGGTGGCTTTGACGGTGGCGGTTTTGTCAGCGGTCCCGGCTGCGTACCAAGCAACGGCATGGGCCACGGACCGGGTGCCGGGCCCGCTGGAGGGTGTGGCAGCTCCGGAGGCAAGGGCAATACCGGGGGAGCGGGAGCCGGTGGTGGCGGCGGCGGCGGTGGCTGCGGCGGTTCAGGTGGCGGCGGTGGCGGACGCTCCGATGGCGGGCAGCCCGGCAGCAACGGCTTCGCGCCCACGGCCGCACCTGGGCCCGGTGCGGCCTATGGAGCCACGCCCGGCGGAAGCGCTGGGTCCATGTGCGCGTCGCCAGCGGGAGAAAGCAACCCAGGGGCACCGTTTGGCCAGGCCTCGCTGCTTGCCGGCGGATCGGGCGGGGCGGCTGGCGGTTTCGGTGGCCTGGGCGGGTTTGGCGGCGGTGGCGGCAGCACCCAGGGCACCGCTGCGGGCGGAAGCCCGGGCATGCCAGGCGGCGGCGGTGGTGGCGGCGGCGGCGGTGGCGCGCTCTTGTTGTGCGCTGCGACCCAGGTGCTCGTCGCTGGCAACGGCGTTCTGGCCGATGGTGGCCTGGGCGGCGTGGGTTCCGGGTCCGACCTGGCCGGTGCCGGTGGCAAGAACCTCATTACCGTCAAGGTGCCCTCGGGGGGCGGCGGCGGGTCGGGTAGGTCGGGTGCCGGCGGCGGCGGCGGCGGCGGCGGTGGCGGCACGCTGCACCTGATTGCTCCTGCGGTTACGTTGCAGGCGGCGGTCAGCGCCAAGGGCGGGCCGGGCGGCGGAGCCGGCATTGGTTTTGGGTCGGGCGGATCGGGGGGCCAGGCGCTCAATGGCGGCGGCACGGGTGGCAGCGGCGGTGGGCCCGGCGCAGGTGGCAAGGGCGGCACCGGCGGCCAGGGCTTCGTTCGCATCCAGACCGACAGCTTGCAGGGCAGCCTGTACATTCAGGGCAAGCTGGAACAGGTCGCCCTGTAGCCCGCATCCCTTGGCTTGACACCACCGCCCGCTGCCCTACCTTTTGCCGCCTTTTGCGGCCGCGCATCCGCCGCACGATCCGAGGTGACGGCGATGGCCCCCAATTTCACGGCACGCAGTTGGCTCTGCGCCCTGGCCCTGACCGTCGCGGCGACGGCGGGAACGGCGCCCCTGGCCGCGCCTGCCCAGGCCGAGGTCAAGATCGGCATCGTGGACCTGCAAAAGGTCCTCAAGACCACCGTCGCCGGCAAGGCCGCCCAGAAGAAATTCGACGACCTGCGCAAGGCCAAGCAAGGCCAGTTGGAGGCGCGCGAAAAGGACCTCGCCAAGCGCGAAAAAGAGCTGGTCAGCGCCCGGCAGGAGATCGAAAACGCCCTGCAGGCCAATGGCGGCAAGCCGACCGAGGAACTCAAGGCCAAGGTCATTGCGCTGCAGGACAAGGGCCGCAAGTTCGAGGGCGACGTGCTTGAGCACGAAAAGAAGAAGCGCGAAATCGTCGACGAGTTGGCCAAGAAGGAGAGCGAACTGCTCAAGCCCATTGAGGAGACGATCAAGACCAAGGTCGACGCCATCGCCAAGGAGCGCGGATTGGGCGTCGTGCTCAACCGCCAGGTCGCCATCTACGTCAGCGAAGCGCTGGACATCACCGGCGAAGTCATCAAACGGTGCGACGGGCCATAGCCGCCGCCGTCGCGTTCGCGGCGGGCGTCGCCGCCGTCCCCGGGTGCCGGCGCCAGGCCGACGCGCCGATCGCTTCGCGCGACCTGTTCCCCGACATTGTCGCCCCCGCGGGGCCGCAGGCCGTCGCCAGCGCCACGGGTGCCGTGGTGCGCGCAGAACGGGTCACGGAAACCGAACCCAACGACAGCCCCGACCGCGCCCAGCCGCTCAGCGCCAACGCCGTGGTCCAAGGGGCGCTGTCGCCGACCCCGGCACCCGCGCCCGTCGAACTGCCGCCCGCCGACGCCAAGCCGCCCAAGGGCAAGCGGCCCAAGACCCCGCCTGCGCCAACGACGATCGACGCCGACTGGTTTCGCTTGCCGGCGGTTGCGCCCGGCCAGGCCATGCAGGTCGAGTTGCGCAGCGGCCCACCGTGCGCGGAACTGGAAATCCACGATGACGCGGGCACGCGGCTCTTGCGCAGGGCGAAGTTCGTGCGCGGCGTGCGCCCGGCGTTCGGGCCGCTCGGCACCACCGCCGGTGCATCGATGGTGCGCGTCGTGTGCCGGGCCGGCAAGGCCAAGGCCGGCGAAGCGCCCGGAGGATCCTACGAACTTGCAGTCTTTTCGCGGCCTGCGCAGCCGGGCGAGGTGCTCGAACCCGACGACACGCCGCGACCCGACCTGCCCGTGCTCGCGGTTGGCGCGCCGTTGCAGGGCACGCTGTCGCCAGAGGGCGACGTGGACCAGTTTGCCTTGTCCGCCGCAGGCGTCCAGCCCGGCGACGCAATGGCGCTGTCGGTGACGGGCGCGCCCGATGTGCAGTGGGAACTGGCGATTGCCGCTCCAGACGGCAAGCCCGTGCTGGTGCGCACCCCGCCCAGAGGGCAACCGGTGCTCATCCCCAACCTCGACCTGCACGCGCTGCCGGCCGGATCGCTGCTGCAACTGCGCGTCAAGCAGGGCCAAGCCCCGGACAGCCCTTACGCCGTGGGTGTGCAGCCGTGGCTGCCGACCGGCTGCGCCCGAGCGCAGGAGTGCGCTCAGCTGATTCCGCAGGAGCGCGAGCCCAACGACTTGCCCGATCACCCGTGGACCGTGCCCTACCAACCGATCGAGCAAAGGGTGTCCGGCGTGCTGGGCGGTCTGGGCGACGTGGACCAGTTGGCGCTGCCGGTGCCTGTGGGCCAGGTTGTGGGGTTGGCGCTGCAGGCGCCGTCCTCGGCCGGTCTGGGGGTCCAGTTCGCCGCAGCCGCAGCGCCGGCGTGGACCCTCGCCGTGCCCGCGGGAGGGGTCGCGCGCGTGCCGGCATTGGCCGGCGGCGTGCAGCCCATCCGCATCGAGTTGCGCGCCGTTCCCGCGGGCGCCACCGTCGCCAACGACCCGTACAGCGTGCGGTGGACGCCGGTTGACGCCCTGGCCTGGGAGGCCGAGGCTGGCGACGAAACGGCCGGCGGCCTCGCGTGGCTGCCCGCCGCGGCGCTGCTGCCGGTGGGCGACGGGCCCACCCTGCCCGGCGGCGGTTGGCAGCGGCGCGGCGTGTTGGTGCCGCAAGGCGACCGCGATGCCTTTGGGCTGGATCTCCGCGAGGCGGCGGTCCCCGAAGGCCTGGAATTGGCGTGCGGCGGTGACGGCGCGCCGGGCCTGACCTGTGCGGTGCAGGACGTGGCCGGGCGCGACGTGTTGCGCCTGGCAGCCGGTCCGCAGGGGGCCAAGGCGCTGCTGGCCCTGGCGCCCGGGGCCTACCGCGTGGTGGTCGAGGCCCGCGGCGGCCGACCCAGCGAACGGCCCTACACGGTGGTGTTGCGCCGCGCCGCCGAAGCTGCGCACCTGCCGGTGGCGGGCACGGCGGCCGATGGAACGGGGCAGCGGCCGGCGCCGGATGCGCCTGTTGAAAGTCGGTAGCCCATGTAGCCCTGCGCTCGGTACGGATCGCACAACGAGGTCTGGCCCCGACGGATGGAGATCAGCGTCTTGCGAGGCTGCGGCGACACGACGACGCCCTGCCGGGCGAGGCGTGCCATCGGACGGGCAACTGAACCTGCACCTGGGCCTGCGCCTGTCCGGCGCGGCCGGCTGACGCTGAAGCGCTCGCCTGGTCGCGGTGTCCGTGGTACTGCGGGGCATCCGCAGCCGGGTCGCCGTCCGTGCCAGCCCACAATGGCCACGCACGCCCGTGCCGCGCCAGGCCCTCAGGGTCAGTTGCCGCCGGTTTCGTCTGGCCGCGAGTTCGGCGCTGTGGCGGCAGGCAGGCACAGGAACGGGAACAGGGCCGGGTCAGGCCGAACCCGCGGGCTTGCGGCAGAAGCCGACCCTGGGCCGGACCCTGCGCCCGCACCCGGTCCGGCAGGACGAGTTTGCCGCACGCGGCGACGCCGTGAACAAACTCGGTCCGACTGTAACGACAGGGCTTTTTGCAGGAAATCGCCGCTGGCGCGCGCGGGGCCGGCGGGCGCGGATGGCTGCAAATGCGGTTTTCGCCGGGATACGGCGCTTTCTTGGGGCCGCTGACACCCGACAGCGGCTGCGGTGAAGGCCTGGCCGGTCTCCGCTGCGTGTTGTCGGCGAGTGCCATCACGCACGTCGTCTTGCCCGACTGGCGCGGAGCGTGCAGCACAAAGTAGAAGCGGTCGTGGACCAGTTGCTCGGTGCCCGGCGGCAGGCGCTGCAACGGCGGCAGGGTGTAGTGCCACTCAGCGCGGTTGGCGTGGGCGGTGTTGAACTGGCGGGCCATTGCGGGCGGCCGGGGCCGCGGAAAAGCGCGGCGGTGGCGCGAGGATAACACGCACGCGCCGGGCCTTGGGAATTTGGAGGTGGCTGAGGACTGGTTGGCGTTGGCGGGCTTTTTGGCGTGGGCGGGGCAAGGGCTCGGGCGCCTGTGACGGACAAGCGTTGCCTTTCAGCAAGGTCGGTGCCGTGGCCCGCGGGGCAACAATGGTCGCGAAGGGGGGGATTACTACGAAGACGACACTCCGGATTGGTCAGGGCGGCCGCCGGATGAGGCTGCCGTTTGGGCGAAATTCCTGGGTGCGAATCCAATCGCGTCGGGCGCGCAGGTCTGCAGGTGTTGCGCACGGGAAGCAGTTTGGACGCCAAAAAGGGCAGGTGTCGGATTCGCTGAATTCCTCGTCGGCGCCGCCCCTGCACCGATACCACCCTGGCCGGTCAAACTCGCAGGCAAAGCCCATGCTAAAACGAGGTCCTGAATGGTCAAGCGTCTCGTCACAGCGCACAGCCAAGCCGTACCTTGGGGCGTGCACATGAAAGGGCGGGTCTTCGCGCTCGCCGGCGAAGCGAATGCCCTCGCAGACATCAGCCTTGCACGTCGTCAGCCAGTGCAGCAACTCACATTGCCACGGCCACTTCAAGTACCACCATAGCGCCAGTCGCCGCGGCCGATACGGTGCAGTCCAGGCGGCGTCCTCATTACAAGATTCAGAGAACATTGGCCACTTTCCGTGAATCGCTGGCCAGAACAGATCGCTCTTGTCCAAGCCCTCGGGCAGCAATTCGACCGGGAGTGCAAGATTTTGTAGGTCGATCGGTTCACCGTCTCGATTCAGCTCGGTCAAGGCGTATCTCGTCTGCAAGAAGAAGCCTGCCGACAACACAGCCAAATCAATGATCGAAATCACTACTGTACCCTGTACGCAAGCCAAAAGGGCTCAGTTTCTGAACAGAAGCATTCTTGCGAGCGGCAAACGATTCTGCGAAGTAGGTGTACCGACGCGAGAATAGCTTGGTGAGGGTGAACTCCCAGAAATGTACCACAGCATGCCAGTCTTCCTCTTTCATCAAATCACTGTGGACCTCAGGAGCGCCCATAGCGGCATTTGCCGCCTTTAGCGTGTCACGCTCCCGCACCGGCGCCCGCATCAAGAAACCCTCAGCGCCAGGCCCCAAGCCAGGGTTGACGACACCCCAAACCGAGTAGACCACGCCGACGCTGGCGCGCCGAAACAGTGTTTCGCCGGAATTCGGGTTGTACGAGACCTCCCCATCCCCCAGCACCGCCGTCCAAAACGAGTACAACTGCAACGCCCGAATGATCATCGCATTGTTCGTATCGCGCCGCTCGCCCTTCGCACGCTTACCCGTCACCGGCACTGCCGGCCCGGCTCTGCCGCCCTGGATCTCGGCCAATACCGCACCAACAGCCCGCCCGGCGACGGCCGCCTGCGCGCCAATGACCGCCACTGTTCCGCCGATTGGTAGCCCGATTTGGTAGACAGGCCTGCTGAAATTCGTCGCAAAGACTGCCAGGAACGCCGCAGCACCCCCTGAGGCCAGCGGCCGTGGCTCAGTATAGTCCAGCAGGTCGGCCGTCTGCTTCGTGCCCTTCGCCCCACTGCAGGACATCAGACACAAGATCGGCGCAAAGCGCGGCGGTGGCCCAAGTTTTTGGGTCTTGCCTTGTTGTGCTTGGGCAACGTTCACCACGTTGGGCAACTGCACGGCCCAGGGCGCGCGCATCGACGCTCGATCGTCGGTCACCGCGCGCAGCCAGGCACGAATGGACACCCATGGGAAATACGGGGCCGCATCAAGTCGGCCCAAGCCAATCTCGTCGCCGTTGCTGTGCGCCACCACCACGAGCGTGTCGGCCGGATCCCTTGCAAGGAAGTCGAAATGGCCAATCGCCACGGCCGCTGGCGCCTGCGCTGACCCCACAGGTTCGCCGTCTTTCGATTGGCTTTTTGGCGTCGCCCAAACCTCCGCTCGAACGGCGCAAAGCCCGGCTGTAAACAGTACTTGGCGCGCAGACGGCTGTCGAATGGCCAGTTTGTGCCGCTCAAGTGCCGATTGCGCCAGCCAGGGCGTATCAACTTGCTCAACGACTTTTTCGTCTAGTTTTGGCAAGGCCCCGCTCGAGATTTCGTTGCACTTGACATCGGGTGCAAGCCAACCACAAGGCGCGCGTTCCTTCGGTTCAGTGAGCGCGAAACGCCCAAGCAAGGCGCCGCCGCGCAGCGACACACCCGTTTTCGGTGCCAGGTTTGACGCAAACACTTGGGCGACATCGGCAGACGGGAAGACGGGAGCGAGCGGGCCCTTGCCATTCTTGGTCCAGTAGTACTCGTCCGTGTGGATCCACGCGACCGTGGGCGCACGCTTGTCCGGGGTGGCGAGGTCAGTCAGATTATGGCCCGAGCGGAGCACTTGGTACGCCCCGCCAATTCCAGGCTTTGCAGCCGTCCCCGCGGCCGCATCTCCTTGCAGCAGCAAGAGCGGGTGCCGGACATTCGACAGCGGGACAACCGGTTCAGTCACCAATCGTGCACCTGTCGGCGCAGGCGTGGTCGCCGTGCCAGCGAGTCGCTGGACAAGTTCTAGGGCATCGATAGGGTGCGACTCGTAAACAGTTGATGACTTGTCGCCAGCCGCGGCGTAGGTTGCCATGCTGGGGGCGGCCATGCTCAGAGTCAGTGGCGTTGTTTTCGCATCGACCTCGACAGCACCAACGTAGCGCCCGTTCTGGAATTTCAACGAGTGGACCAACCGAAAGAAGCGGACTTCAACGGCCGCCGCGCCGGCCACATGGGCACGTGCCACGATGGGCGGTCGGACCAGTGCTTGGCTTGCGGTCGCCATTGCTGCCGTCGGCGGTAAGGGCCCGGAAATGATTTACTCAATCATTTCTTGGGCCCGTTTGCTTGCTCAGTGGGTCGCCAGCTCGCGGACCAAAGGTCCGACTCGCGGCTCCGCCCTGATGTGAGAGTGATCGACTTATTGTTTTCCAGTCCCTAAGGATGCCTGGAATTCGGCAATGCCGCTCAACGTGGCGCAACGGCCAGCGATGGATGCTGTGACCACTCGGTTTTGGCGATTCTGGGTCTGCTCGTCCGCCGGGCTGTGCCACGGCAAGTGCGCATAGAGCGGCAGGGGGTCAATCTGAACCGGCCCTTGGCGAGGCTTCCACGCCATGTGGACCGAAACGTGCCCTTCCATGCTCATTGCGGTAGCAGATACCCGGCCGGTCGCCGCGCAGTTCGCCGGGGAGTGCTATGCAAACCCGGCCACAAGGTGCACTCCATCGATGACGACCCGCACGTCGTCGGCAACCTGCAACAGATCCTTGGGGTTGATCTTCATGAGCGCAGAATCGGAAACCGGGGGTGGTGCTTTCTGCTGCTCTGCCGCTGCCTTATTTGACGAGCCGCCAAGGATCGTAAGCGGCGCAACACCCGGCTTTCCTTCGCCGCCACTCGTCCCATTGCTCGCCTGTTGCCCTGACCCAAAGCCCTGTAGTCCGCCGACTTTGGCGATGGCCTTCACGCTGCTCACCAATTCGGCAAGTCCTGCCTGCGCATCGGGTTGCGCCATCGCCTCCGCCACCAAGGAGTCGACCGCAGATCCGCATTGCGACAACTCGCCCGCCGCCTTGAGCGCCTCGTTCATTTGGATTGCCAAGGCAGCCGGTATCGAGTCTTGCAGCGAGGCGTTGCTGTTCAACTCCGTCAAGTTCAGGCGAACAGGCAACAAGATGTTGCAGCCGTTGACCTGGAGGTCGTCCAGGCGGTAAGCGTCTTGGAACGGAAAGTACGCACTGAACTTGTCGATCCCTGTCGCGCCGTGGAGCACGGCATTGACCATCCGACCAAGGAACTCGCGCCCGACGGCCCGCTCGATCCAGCGCAAGTAGCGGCCGGTGTAGTGGTCGGCGTAGTCATTCAGATGGTCCAACACAGACTGCAAACTGGCACGCGCACCTGGGGATGGCCCCCCGCTGGTTGCATCCTCTGTCGGACCGAGCAGCGTGTCAATGGCCATCATGAACTGGACGACGACCCGCGCCAGCAGGCTGCCAGGATCGTTCGGTTTTTGTTTCGCGGCGGCGCCTGTTCCGTCTACGGCGCCTCCCAGCAGCGCCTTGAGTGCGTCCGGGTTGGCCGTAGCCTTGGCGGAACGTGCGAACTCGCGCAGCAGGCCAACTTGGTTCACGCTCCAAATGGTCGGCTCCGGCACAGCAGACTTGCTCATCTTCTTCAGCGTGTTCACGTAGTCGAAGTGGGCCTGCCAAAGCAGTTTGAGGTACGCCCATTGCGCAAACAGCGGCCCTAGCCCGACCGATACCCACGCGTCGTACTCGTCAATACTGGATTTCGAGCCCAGCTTAGGATCCGGCAGGCTAGCCGCACCAACGGCATACCCAACGTCCACCGTGCCGCCGAGAAGCAACGCAGTCAGCGCGTCAATCTCGATCTGGTCGACCGCCTTGCCGCCTCCGGCCAAAGGCCCCATCTGCCGCGCCGCGCCAATCGCATCATCCAAGACGTCTTGGAGCGCGGCATCAAACAGCGCCTCCCGCAAGAACCCCGATCGTGTCACTAGGAACTGGCTGTCAAACGATAGCGGTCGAACGCGCACCAGCAGGGCCGGCTCCACGGTATCGACCGCGGTGGCCACCCGAAAGTTCTTGTAGAGTTCATATCCCCAAATCTGCAAAGTCTGTGTTTCGCTTGGGTTGCCGATCTTGCGGGTTTGCGTCGTCTTGGTCGTCGTCTTGGTCGTCGCCTTCACGGCGATCTTGGTCTGGGTCTTGAGTGCCGTCGCAGCCTTGCGCGTTTGTTCATGCACACTGTTGACGGTATTGGTGAGCGCATTGCTGGCCTGTTCGCCGTAGCTCGCAGTGACGGAGGCCGAAGGCCCGGCGCCGGCCACACCGTAGCTCAAGGTGCCGCTCACCGACCACTGATTTGCACGCGCGGCTGTCTGTGTGACCGACAAAGCCTCACGATCGGCCGAGGTGGACTCGGTCGACTGGTCCATCTGCGTCGTGTCCTCGCGCGACTGTTCCATGGACCGCCGCTCGAACCGCTCGACGGCGAGTTCGACCTGTTCGCCTGGCGCGAGCGAGAGCTGCGACACCAGATCGCCAATCTCGACCTTGCGCAACTGCCAGATTTGGCGGTAGCGATACAGCAGGCCGGCGTGGGTTTCGATGTCGACCTTGCTCACACCCGGCAGCGCTTGATCGACGGTCACCTGCTCGGCCTTGGTCGACGTGGCCCGATAGAACTGGACCAGGCGCACGACCTGCGTCGGCTGTTGCGGCACTTGGACGGGGTTGCCCAAAGTGCGACCGCAGAAAGGTTCCTGCGCGTGGTTGTCAAAGCCTGGGTCTGCGGTCTTGGGGGGCATGGGCTTGTCCTGCTACTGAGGGCCAATGCAGCTGGGCGAGGCGGTTGGCACACGCGGAAGTTATGGTACCAGCGCCACGCCGACTTCGACCGTGGCTGTCGTGCCCGCAGCGAGCACGAGTTCGATGTCAAAGCGGTCGGTCATCGCCGCGCTGGCCTGAACCTTTGGCGTCGTCGGTGCCATTTGATCGGGCGTGACCTCAGGGAGGACTGTGAGCCGGATGGCGCTGGTTGTGGCGATCGCCGCTCCGACGATGAGGGGAACACGCGATCCTGTCGACGGCAAGGCGAAGACCAATGGCGTGACTTCTGGCGACTCACCGGAAATTGAAGTCACTCGAACGTCGATCACGACGCCGCGGCAGTGGCCCACTCGCAGCGGGTTGCCGAGTTCGTCCTTGGTAAGTGGGTTCGCGCCGCTGACAAGCGCGCCCGTCGGTACGTTGATGTATTTCATGGCTCCCTCGTGCTCGATTGGTTACCGCGGCCGCATGGCGGCGTTCAGACCGCCCAAACTGACCGCAGAACCGCCAACGTGGCGACCGGCGGCTCCGAGCAGGTTCATCAAAGCGTGCGGCCGAATCCCGGTCCGCATCTTGAGCGGGTCCGGCAATGGCATTGCCGGGCGGACGATGTCGACGAGGTAGTTGTCGCCGGCTGCAGCGAATGTGCGGCGGACTGCGCCATCCTGCATCAGCGCAGTCGTGATCGCTTGCCCCACTTGCTGGGTCGAGAGCCGCACTTGTTCAGCGACCACGTCATCGAAAACAGGCTGCCCCTGGACCGCGTTCGAATCGAAAGCGGCGAGCGCGCGGCCCACATCCCATGTGTAGGGCGGCATGGCCCGAGTACTGGGCGGCTCCGGCGCCGGCGCAGTATTGCACACCAGCACGGCCCGCCCAGCGACATGGTCACCGCCGCGCAGGTCCGCGTCGCTTGCCATCTGCTGCGCGGTGATGGCGACGTCTGGCGAGGCGGTCGGCCCGACCTGCAACACCGCCCAGAACGGCAGATACGCCGGGTCGCCTTGAACCCGCAGCGTCACCTGACGCGTTTCTGGGTTGGCGAACAGCGCGATCGTCGCGCTGGCGGGTGCACCGACGCTGCCGAGGCGATCGAGCAACAGTGAGCCAACCTGACTCGCTACTTGGGCAGCTTCCCAAAGCCATACGGTCTCCCAGTGTGCCCTGGGCAACGGTTCCAGGCGCTGCTGGACCTGCCGGCGCCATGACCACACCGGCACATTGGCCGCGGTCTGGTTGTCGTCCAGTTCACGCAGGGCGTACTCGTTCCAGCGCATCACTTCCGCCATGCGGACTGATCGATCGCCTGCGCCTGCAAAGGCCGCCACCGCCCACGGCATGGTGTCCAAGGTATCGAGCGTCATCGCATTGAGCGCGATCAACTGCGTCAGCGATGCCAGTGAGGGCCAGTCAAGCCCCTGCGCAAAATCGATGGCCGCCTGCCGCCAGTTCATCTCGAGCAGGGCCACGAATTGCCGAAATCCGTCGTTTGTCCCCATGCAGATTTGGTCCAGCGGAAAGGCCAGGGAAACCGCGGCGTCGATGCGGTCTTGAGGGAACGGCAAGCGTCCGAGCGAGTAGGCGAACGCGGCCTGAAGGCGCAGCAGGGCGTCGTCGAGCGCGATGCGCACGGAGCTGTTGCTGTCATCAAACGCAACGGCTGTTGGCGTGCCCCACTGCCCGACCTCCAGTGCGCTGCCGTCTGTCGTTTCGATCGGGTTGCTGTTGCCTGGGCGCAGGCAAACCAAGTGGCGAAATCGATTGTTGTCGTCACGAAGTGAAGTGTGCGCAACGGCGACCCAAGGCGTTGCCTGGGCACCGGTGGTGTGCGTTCGGTCCCAGACCACGCTCACCCGCCACGAAAACGACTGCAGCGCACCGCCGATCACCGTCTGGAGTTGGACCTCGTACTCACCTGGCGATGTCCACTTGTGCGTGGTATCGGGCGTAGCCGGCGCGTACACGCCGGACGTGATGTCGCCGTCGCCCCAGTCGAAGGTCCACTCGAACGTGGTCACGTTGCTCAGCTTGTTGGCGTACTTCGCGAGTTCGAACTTCACCGAGGTCAAGGCCAGAACCACGAGGCGCTCGCCGACGGCGCCTTCGACTGCGGTAACAGGGTACATGCGCTCACCTCCGCCGCGCCGGCTGTACCGCGCGACGCCGAAAGACCTGGGCAAGAACCGTGCCAGCTGCCTTTCAGCACGCAACTATCTGGAATCGCTACATATCGTCATCCGGACCATCGCCACGGTCACAGTGACCGCTGCCGCCTGGCCACGTGACTCCTTGGTTCGGCCACACGTGACCAGACCCCGCCTCGCCTCGCGAACCAGGGCGCCGCCGCAACCACCGCAACAGCGATGTGCGGTCGACGCCCAGGTCGGCCGCGGCCCTGGTGCGGTTGCCGGCATGGCGCTCGATCGCAGCATCCACGGCGTGCGCCTCCAAGCGCAGTGTTCGTTGGCTGTGGTTTTTCGCGCGCGCTGCGCCTGCGGTCCGAGAATCCAAGACGGCCTCTGTCGCAGCGGCTGACCAGTGGGGTGGCGATGACGATTCGACCGCTGCGGTCGGGCTGGTCGGCGTCACAGCCCCGGCAGCGCCGAGCAACCCGAAGACCAACTCCGCCGCGCACACCGGGCTCAGGTCGCCTGGCGTACGACGACGGGCTACGCGCGCCAGGGTCTTGTCAAGCTCGCGGAGGTTGCCGGGCCAGGAGTAACCGCGCATCCGAACAAGGGCGTCGCTCCATAGTATGAGGGGGGGGGCATACTTGGCCTTGGCCTGCATGGTGGCTGCGAGGGCGGGCAGTTCGGCGAGGCGATCGCGCAGCGGTGCCAGGGTCAAAACTTCATCGGCGATACGCTCCAGCAGATCAGCCCGAAAGCGGCCGGCATGTACCGCAGCAGGCAGGTCGACATGGGTGGCACAGATGAGGCGCACGTCCACCGGCAGTTCGTTGCGGCATCCGAGCGCAGCGACTACGCCGGCCTCGACGGCACGGAGCAATTGAGGCTGGACAGCAATCGGCAGTTCGCCGATTTCGTCCAGAAACAGTGTCCCACAGTGCGCCCGCGAAAACGCGCCAGCGTGGTCTGCAACCGCACCAGTGAATGCGCCGCGACGGTGGCCGAAAAGTGTGCTCGCGGCCATCTCGGGCGTGAGCGACGCGCAATTGACGACGACGAAGGGCCCACTCCGCCGGCGGCTTTGCGCATGTACGGCCTGCGCAGCGACACCCTTGCCGGAACCGGTTTCGCCACAGAGTAAAAGCGGAGCGTCGTGGGCTGCGGCTGCCGCGACGGCAGGTGCGGCCTTGCCGAGCAAGACGCTGGCGACAGCCAAATCCAAAGACGAGCGTGCGCTTGCTTGGTCGTGCTTGGCCATGGGTCCCCCGGTGGCGGTCGCGGGGCACACGGCCCCCTTGGTGCGCCCGCAGCCGCAAAGCCGCAGTCGCGTGCGCCGGGGAAACGCACGGCGGCAGGCTAGCAAGGCCGCGCCAGCGCGGTCAACGGCTTGGGCGGAGCGCGGGTACGCATCGCAAAATTCGGTCTGGCCCCGACGGATGGAGATCAGCGTCTTGCGAGGCTGCGGCGACACCACGACGCCCTGCCGGGCGAGGCGTGCCATCGGACGGGCGACTGAACCTGCACCTGGGCCTGCGCCTGTCCGGCGCGGCCGGCTGACGCTGAAGCGCTCGCCTGGTCGCGGTGTCCGTGGTACTGCGGGGCATCCGCAGCCGGGTCACCGTCCGTGCGTTTGGCCCGTGCAGCGACAACCGCGGGCAATCACTAGCTTGCCTCTCTGAGGCCTGGCGCAGGTCACTGTGACCGCCAACGTCTGGTCACGTGACCGCCTCGGTCGGCCACACGTGACCATGCCCCAATGCGCACGGCACGCCAGGTCGCACGTGCGGTCACCCAAAGGTGCCCCGTGCCCAAGCCCACCCTGTCCCCCAAGTCAACCTGGTCCCTGCGTCAGTCCCTGAGCGGCGGAGCCTCCTGAAGACCCGCGCAACGTCGTGGCAAGCTCGCCAGTCAGCGCCAGACGCTACCCCCGCCAACCCCAAACCGGCACGCCCTGCGCGCTGCCCACCTCGCCTAACACTTTCATTCGGTTCGCCCACTTCTTGCGAACCGTTGCCTTGCGGCGGTCGAACACCAACACCGACACCGACGCGCACGGCACACGCGCGGCGTACTCGTCGACCTGGGCCAGCGCCGCCGGCAGCGGGTCGGCCTTGTCTTGGTACCAGACCTTGAGCTCAAAAAGGTGGCGCTCGAAGTTGTCGGCGTAAAGGTCGACCGCGCCATCCGCCGGTTTGCGCGGCCACTTGACCAGGATGTCCATCCGCTTGACGCCCGCGGCGTACTCACGCTCGACCTGGCCGCCGCCGTTGACCACACGCTGCAAGAAGCCCATGACCACCAACTGGGCGGCCACTTCGTGGTATTCTTCGCTTTTCACGAAGCCCTCGCCGTGTTCCTGCCAGAAGTTCTGGAACGCAGCGCGCAAACCGTCGATGTCCAGGCCGCCGTCGTCGCGGGTCCAGCGGCCTTGGACGATGCGCAGGTCGCGCTGGTGTTTGGCTGCGAGACTGCGCGCGATCACTTCGCGATAGATGGGGTTGGCAATGTCGCCCACAGGGCCGGTGATGAGGCCGATGTCCCGGCAATAGCGGTCGTCTTCCCAATCGGCGTAGGTGACGTCGCTGCCGGCGATGATGGGCTCCAACACCCGCCGCACGCGGTCTTCGCGCAACCGCGCCATCAGGCTGTCGAAATGGGTGCCCCATGCCAGAATGATGCGCTCCTTGGCGGCGTCGATTTGCGGTACGTCGATGGCGCCACGCCAGCCTTGTCCGCTGACCACGTCGTTGGCAAGCGCGTTGACCAGCAGCGGCTGGCCGCCGGTCAGTTCCAGCACGCGGTCAATGGTGGCCTCCGTGAATGCTTGGCCGGTCTCAGCGGTGTGTTGGGCGTACAACGCGGCGATCTCTTCGCGCGAAAACATGCGCACTGGGATGGACTCGCGCTTGATGTTGAACGGGCTCGCCGTGCCCAGCCGCTCCGACCCGCCCGACGCCACCTTGTAGTCGCGCACGTCGCGCATGCCGAAGATGCACACGCTTTGCGGGAAGGCGGTGGGGCGCTCGGCGTAGCCCATCCGCAGTTGGCTAAGTACCGAGATGAGTCCGTCATTCTCCAAGGTGTCGATCTCATCCAAGAAAAGCACCAAGGGCCGGCGCAAGGCCTTGCTCCAGGTCTTCAGGAAGCGATAGAGCCGCAAGCCAGGCTCTGAGGCCGCGTCCTCGGCTTCCGGCGGTGGCGCCTCATCGGGCGGCAGTTGGTCGCTGGCCAGGCGCAGAAGCATTACCACACGCGCAATCGCGGCCGATTCGGTGACCGTGGTCCGCGCGGACTCCAGGGAGGTGACGATGACCGCATACCGCCCATCGGCCCGCAGTTTGTCGGCCAGCGCCAGCACGCAGGTCGTCTTGCCCGACTGGCGCGGCGCGTGCAGCACGAAGTAGAAACGGTCGTGGACCAGTTGCTCGGTGCCCGGCGGCAGGCGCTGCAACGGCGGCAGGGTGTAGTGCCACTCGGCGCGGTTGGCGTGGGCGGTGTTGAACTGGCGGGCCATTGCGGGCGACCGGGGCCGCGGAAAGCGCGGCGGGGGCGCGAGGATAGCACGCGCGGGTCGGGCTGGGGGAATTGGGCGGGCGGGTTGGTCGCTTAGGCGCAATGCCATTCACATAAGCGGCGCTGGGGGCGTCGGGCCGGGCAGTGGCGCTGGTGCGGGGTTGAGGAAGTAGCCAGGGGTGCCTGGGTGCCGGTTTGGGCGCGTCCGGCCTCGGAGGCCGGAGCGGGCCCTACTCGGGCTCACTGCCGTTCGCCCTCCCGGAGCCCCGTTTTTGGCCGCCGGAACGTCGACTGTGGTGGTCACGTCATTGAGGTGCGGCCAAAAACGGGTCTCCGCGCATTCGCGTGACGGTCCCTCGCGCGCTGGCGCCGTGCCACTGGGCCAGTGTGATGCCGGATCGCGGTGCGGTGAGGAAAGGCGTTCCGGTTGGCGCGGTTGGGCCCGATGCGAAAGGGATGCTAACCCGAAGGGCGGCGTCCGACGCCGCTTTTTGGGCGCCGCGCCCAAAAAGTTGCAGCCCGGTGCCGGCGCCGCGCCGGCATTCGCCCAACTGCAGCTGCTACGCTTGGTTCGTCGTCTCGCGCCTGCCAGTTCAAGCCTTTGCTCTGCGCCAACCAGCTCAGTTCCTCCATGGGCGATTCGCAGAATCGTGAACAAGTCCCCAGGTTAGCGGGGGACGTTCGTGTGCGCCAACACGGGTGTTTGCGCGCGCGAACACCGTGGCGTGGCCAATTTGGCTGCCGAAAACCCGGCCCTTTTGGCTGGCGTCGAGGGTCCAGCTTGCTGCCGTGGGCTGCGAAATCGCCAGACGCCCCATGCAGCGACGTAACGGCGCTGGTGATCAGGCTTTGTTGATCGCCTCCTGCGCAGGGGCCGTGGTGGGCCGTTTGCGCGCGTAGTTGCTCATCTTGACCTTGACTGCGCGGGGATACGCCCGTTCGGGGCGTCTCTTG
>Ga0194120_10001057_pt1 | contig 51157 bp, 54 predicted proteins | sample TA2MahCa65mmetaG_FD_148642 | JGI IMG/M metagenome (GOLD analysis project Ga0194120, IMG submission 148642) | Freshwater microbial communities from Lake Tanganyika, Tanzania - TA2015019 Mahale Deep Cast 65m | ecosystem: Environmental > Aquatic > Freshwater > Lake | place: Tanzania: Lake... | reverse complement strand
TTACAGAATAACTGAAAAAGGTAAGGAGAGACTAAGAGGTCAGAGACTCTTCCAGTTAATCAGGGGTCTGCCCTTTGTGGACTCAGCTAAAGAAGTCGAAGAGCTCTTTCTAAGGTTTCAGGGATCAGATGAGGGTATACAGATTGATAAAGAAGGCCCGAAGGAGCTTCCTTCCTTTGATGTCGCTTGGCAATGGCTCTATGAAGATGAAGCTGGTATCGGAACTAAGGTTCCAATGATATGGCTGTTCTTTAAGAAGCATAATTCAGCACTTCAGAACATAGCTACAAATCCTAAGGCCAAGGAACTGATGGAAGATTTCACTAGTCAAATTTGGTTGAAATTGCTAAAAGATTCTGGAAGGAGGCTAACAGCTGTTGCCACTAAGTTAAAGGCTAATGGAATAATGAGAAGGTATGCATCAACTTCATGGTTGGGTTCGCTCATGGCTGACCACTGGCTTGGAGCTTTGGAAACAATTGCAGATTGCCCTCCCGGGCAGCGTGCTGAACGTCTAATAGTTTCTGCGCCAAGTTATAACCCAAAAGAGGATATCATAAGCGGTATACCTATAGCTAATGAACAGTTCAACAATGAGCTTCGAAAGTTTTGGGAAGGGTTCAAGGTTAAGGCCCAGAAGATCCCAGAGTTCAACTTCTGATTAATAATTAAAATTTATAAGCGGTACAGCTAACACACCCACACTAATAGCAAAAATCAATAATTTTTCAAATTTTATTAGAATTTTTCGTTTAATTGGAAAGCATGGTTTTGTCTAAACGCAAGTAGTGGCATGTCATATCTCCATAAGGTTGAGGCCTGTCAATTTGTCATATTTGCGTTTGATCCTAAGGTTCTTGTATTCGTTCATCATCAATTCGCATGCAAAGAGCTCTGTCCCTTCAAGCAAATGCCCCCCAAACGCTCTGCCCTCCTTATCGCTCAGAACCAGATGTGCATGAACTACCATCTTCCCTTCTAATTCGGAAACATTGCCTATGCAGGAAACTATCTCCATCGGTTCATTGAACTCCAGCGAGTTATACTTCTTTGTTGTCTGGTCATAATAGCTCAACTTAGCTTTTCGGACGGCCCCGATAGCAGTAAAGGATGCAGACTGAAGTTTTACTTTTGTCACGATGTCTTTTATTGAATTTAGAAGGTCTGATCCATAAGGAAGCTTGGCTACATAGGATTTGGAGATTTCAGCTTGCACAAACGACATAATCACGCTTGCAAACCACTAAGCAATTAACTCTTTAATCTGCTGAACCTTTTATATCTACAAAAAAGGAAAGGGCAAGTTATGATTGCGATTATCGGTTCAGGTAGAGTTGGCACATCAATTGCCTTGCAATTGATTAGCAGAGAACTCGATGACATTACGCTGATCGATATAGTTAAGGGCTTGCCTCAAGGGGAAGCACTTGACCTCGGTCACACGGCTTCAGAAATGGGCTCAGATGTCAGTATACATGGGTCGAACGATTACGCAGACATTAAGGGAGCCAATATCGTGATCGTTACGGCAGGGCTGGCAAGAAAGCCCGGCATGTCAAGGTTAGACCTTGCAATGAAGAATGCTGAAATCATAAAGCCAATTTCGCTGGAGATAAAGCGTTATGCACCAGATTCAAAGGTCATCATAGTAACAAACCCGCTTGATGTGGTGACTTACGTTGCATTCAAGATAACGGGCTTTCCAAAGAACAGAGTCTTTGGTATGGGAGGGATGCTAGACCTCTCCAGACTGAAATATGCTCTAGCAACGAGATTGGGGATGTCAAGGGCCTCTATTCGGGCCCTAGTCATTGGAGAGCATGGAGAGAACATGGTGCCTCTGGCTAGGTATTCCTCAGTTGGAGGAATACCAATAACATCTCTATTATCAAAAAATGATCTAGATGAAGCTGCAGAAGATGCAAGGAAGGTAGCTGCAGAAGTCATTGCGCTGAAGGGAGCTACAAACTTCGCACCTGCCAACGGCGTAGCTGGGATGGTCGAATCCATTGCAAGGGATAGGAAGACGCTTGTTGCCGCTAGCACTTACCTTGAAGGAGAGTATGGAGTTAATGGTATCTGTATAGGTGTGCCGGTGATACTTGGAAGCAACGGCGTCGAAAAGATAGTTCAGATCGAACTTGACGCAGACGAGAAGAACAGGTTCATGGAAGGCGTGAAAGTCCTCAAAGAAGCAGTCGCCAGCATCACACTCTAGCTGTAGCAGAATTTCCTTTAATTCTCTTGACTTCTTCTGTAATTAGAGGCAGAACCTTAAACAAATCACCGACAATACCAAAGTTGCAGAACTTGAAGATTGGTGCGTTTGGATCGTTGTTTATTGCAACTATGAACTCCGAATTCTCCATCCCTACTCTATGTTGAACCGATCCTGAAATCCCTATCGCAAAATAGAGCTTTGGAGACACGGTCTTCCCACTCTGTCCTACCTGCCTATCTCTAGCCAGCCAGCCTCTTTCAACTACGGGCCTAGAAGCACCTGACGAGGCTCCGATGGTCTTCACAAATTCCTCGAATATCTGCATATTCTCTCTGCTCCCGAAACCCATCCCTGCAGATGCAACTATTGGAGACTTTACAAGATCGTCTGAGCCTTCAACCCTAGCCTTCTCAACATTCAAAATTTTCGTACGTATGTCATCAGGTTTGAGTTCCACCTTGACCTTCTGCACCTTTGTTTTTGAACTTCTGGGCTCGAGCTTTTTGAACGCACCCGGCCTTACAGTGACCATCTGTGGCCTTGTCTTTGTCAGTATTTCGGAGAGGTCTTTGCCGCCGAAATCTGGTCTTATTTGAATCAGCTGTTTACTTTCATTCACTTTCAGGTCCGTGCAGTCAGCAGCAAGGCCTGTCTTCAGCCTAGCAGCCATCTTAGAAGCTAAATCTCTGCAGTTCGGAGTCGCGGGGAAGAGAACTACGGACGGTTTGTAATCCAAGACTATCTTAGCTAGAACCTTGGTGTATGCATCTGAAGTATAATGCCCAAGAAGATCATGCTCTGCCACTATGACCTTCTCCGCCCCATATGCTGTCAGAATCTTCCCGAACTCAGATACATCACTCCCTAGCATTACCGCCGTGATATCCTCCTGCAACAATTCCTTCAATCGGTAGGCAGCAGCCAAAAGTTCGAGGCTTGCATCTCTAGGCTTTCCACCCTTTGTTTCAGCATATACGAAGATGCCTTTCCAGTCATCGATCTTTGAAGCTGCAGGTGCTTGAGCCATCATTCAGAACCCTTGATTAGTTGCTTTTCAATTAGGATATTCATCAGTTCGCTTACAGATTCTTTCGAATCCCCTGATTTTATCATCCCGCCGGGCTTTGGCGGAGGGGGATACACCTTAGAAACCCACGTAGGAGAACCCTTCAGCCCGTAAAGGCTCAGGTCCCCTCCAAGCTCTGCAGCGTTCACGACGCGAATCTCCTTCTTCTTCGTCTTGATAACTTCTCGGAGGGTGGGGAGCCTCGGCTTGTTCAGACCCTCCATGACTCCTAGCAGAATAGGGGTTGGAGCTTCAACAGTTTCGATCTGGCTTTCGACCTCTCTTTTTACTATGACTTTCTTCTGATCTGGAAAGACTTCCACGCTTTTGGCATATGCCACGTGTGGAATGTCGAGCTGCTCCGCAACTTGTATCCCAGTCTGCCCAGTTTCTGCATCTATAGCCCTCCTCCCGCAGATTATAAGATCGAAATCTTTTCGAAACGTTTTGATCGCCTTTGCAAGAGTGTAAGCGGTGGCAAGAGTGTCAGCGGCTGCAAATGTTCTGTCGCTGAGAAGAATCGCATCATCAGCACCCATTGATAGGCATTCGAATAGAGCTGCTTTTGCCTGAGGGGGACCCATGCTCAAAATCGTGATTCTTCCTCCATGTTTCTCCCTGATTCGGAGAGACTCTTCAACGCCTATTCTGTCATCAGGGTTTACGATACTGGGCACTCCCTCCCTGATCACGTTGTGTGTGATCGGGTCAATTCTGAGCTCTGCAACATCTGGAACCTGCTTGACACAGACTACTATGCTGACCAAAAATGATCACCCGAACCTAAAATTCACGCCCTTCCCTGCTGGTGGCGATGTAACCCTGATCTTGTCGAAGGGGCAGACAACCTCGCAGGCCCCGCATTCTAAGCACCCTTCATATGATATGATCAACTTCCCTTTATCCCAGTTGTAGTCATCTACGGGGCATACGAAGGTGCAGGGCTTAAGGCTGCATTCAGTACACTTGCTCGTATCTACGATTAGATGGTTCTCTTCATGCACGTTGAACCGGTCTAGAAACAGTCTCTCTTCCAGCTTCACGGTGCCATCCCTCTTACAGAATAGGCATCACGAATAGCCCTCAATACTCCAACCTTCTGCCTAAATTTCTTTATCGCTCTTTTATGTTTTAGACTCTTCGGCTCGCTGTCTATATGTAGCATGTCTGCCAAAAGCTCTCCAACAAGGTCAGGGTAGACTCCAAATAGCCTTTGATTCTGGATTAACTGCTTGTGAGAGCTTGATTTTCTCTTCATCTCCTTCATCACATAACTCTCGTCAAGCATCTTCTGGTATATTGAAAGTGATTTTGCAGAAAAATCGTTGCTTTTCTTCGCATGTAAAGCTACCTTGCCAACCATCATTCCAGAGGCCATTGCGAGGTTAGTTCCCTCTGGATAAGAGCACAGATATGCTGCGTCACCAGCTATCATTACGCCATTACCATACATTCTTGGCAATCTGCTGTACCCAGCTTCAGGTATAAGGTGAGCAGAATATTCCTTGGCCTTGCCCCCAGCAATCAGAGGCTCGATCATAGAATGCGATTTGAATTCATCCAGGAGCTGGTAGGGTTTCATCTGCAGCTCCATAAGATGTGAAAGCAGGATTACTACTCCAACGCTCAGACTGTTAGAGTTTGTATAGACAAAGCCGCCGCCCATCTTACCATGCGTGCACCCTATAGTCTCCATTCTGGCACCTTCGCCTTTTCTGAGATTGAACCTTGCCTCGATAGTTTCAGCTGGTAATTCGATGACTTCTTTTACGCCTATGGCGACCTCGTCTGGATTTGGAGCGCTTCTCAAGTTTGCTTTTACTGCTACGCTTGAGTTTACGCCATCGGCCCCTATGACCACATCTGCATAGAGCTCGTTTTCTGCACCCTGCCCTGCCCTTATGCCTACAACTTTACCATTTTCTTCTATGACATCGTCAACGGCAATTGAAGTTGCCAGCATGACTCCAGCTTCTTCTGCCCTTGATGCGTACCATCGGTCAAACTTTGCCCTGATTGCTGTATAGCCGTTGTAAGGAGCCTTGCCCTTTCCATCTACCTTGAAGCTCATCAGGAGACCAGAGTCTTTCGACATGACCATGAATCGCTGATCTACTATCTGCCTTTCTAGGGGAGCAGTCTCCCAGAACTTTGGAACTATCTCTTCCAGAGGCCATCGATAAAGAACACCGCCGAAGACGTTCTTTGCCCCGGGGTATTCACCCCTCTCCAGCAGGGCTACTCTCATTCCTTCTTTGGCCATTGTGAGGGCTGCGGTTGTCCCAGCAGGGCCAGCACCAACTACTATGGCATCGAACTTTTCTCCGTCAGCGTGCATTTTGCAGCCCTTCTGTATAACATCTATTATTTATTTCGCAGAATCTCAGAAATGCTTGAATACCGGACAAACTAATATGCAACCCCTTTTCTTGCTGATAGGGTTGAACCTTGAAACTAAAGAGCTTCCGCGTCATGAACTACAGGAGCATCGAAGACTCTGGAGATGTCCCAGTCAGTGATTATACCGCACTGGTAGGCAAGAACGAGAGCGGAAAGACTTCGTGTCTAAAGGCTATCCATAAGTTCAATCCCACTCAACCAGAACCTTTTGATGGATTGCGGGAGTTCCCTCGCAACCGTTTTCACGAATTTACGGGCACTGAGCCAGTAGTTTCATTGACCTTTGCCTTATCTGATGAGGAGGTTAACAAGCTCGCAGCCATAAACCAGAGGTTCAAGGATTCCAATATTATCAGAATTACCAGAGATTACACAGGCGGCTACAGGTTCGAGTTTCCTGAAATCGATAACCCTCCGCATATAACGAAAGAGATCGTTGTTAACCTGATAGGCCAGATCAAGGATACTGGCTCAAACAGCTTAGGCGGGACTGCCGAAGGGAGACCGCTGCAAGAACAGCTTGTGGAAGTTCTGAACAAGATTATCGCTGGGCTGAGCGATACCTTCGATGCGAGGTCGCCTGAACAAAAGAAGAAGCTCTTGGAGCAGTTGCAGGACGTCCGTTCAATGATAGCATACTCCAACGCTGCTGTCGATACGACGCTAGTAGTAGATGTCATTGAGCAAGTTATACAAATCATAAATGGAGACACTCTGCCAGAGGTTCAGGCATATCTCAGGCAGGCGATGCCCAAGTTTATCTACTTCGACAATTATTCGATAATAAACAGCAGGATTCACATACCATTTTACCTGCAGAGGCTGAAAGCTGGTGCCCTGACACCTGAAGATAAAACAACCAGAACGTTGTTCAGGCTTGTCAATCTTGATCCAGAGATTCTAATGAGACTCGGAAATGCGGAGGGGAAGAGCCCTGAACGACTGCAGAAGGATATTGACGAAAGAACGGTCAGGATGAGTAGGGCTAGCATGGTCATGAGCGGGGACCTTGCTGAAATCTGGGGGCAGAAGAGAAACAGGGTCGAATTCAGGCTGGACGGTGATTTTATCAGGCTCTGGATCGCGGATGCGGAAGGTTCTACCATCGAGCTTGAACAGAGAGGGAAAGGTTTCCAATGGTTTCTTTCGTTCTACGCAGTATTCAACGGAGAGTCCGAAGCAGGCCACAAAAACGCCATTCTGTTGCTCGATGAACCCGGTATGAACCTGCATGCTTCGAGTCAGGCCGCCTTGGTAAAGTTCCTTAGAAGGCTTTGCAAGAAGAACCAGTTGATCTATACTACGCATTCGCCATTCATGATAGATATGGATGCGCTTGACACTGTAAGGACAGTTTCGGAGAGCAGAGGTACAGGAGCAACGATTTCTGCAGATGCTTGGAGCAAGGACAAAGACTCTTTATTCCCGCTGCAGGCAGCGTTGTATTACTCTGTTTCCCAGCCGCTACTTGCCGCCCAGAACAACCTTATCGTGCAGGACATCACCGACTTCTGGTACGTGGCAGGCTTCTCTGATATGTTCAAGCAGCACAATCTGGCTCATCTCAGCGACAAAGTTGTCATAACGCCTGCAGGAGGGGCAAGCAACTGCGTCCTGCTCTCTGCCATGCTGTCGACTCAGAACCAGAACGTATGCGTGTTATTGAACTCTGATGCAGTTGGGGAGAAGGTCAAGGAGGATTTACTGAAGACCAAGATTTTGCAGCAGAACAAAATCATCTACGTAAACCAAGTTGGCGGGAAGAAAAGGGATATGGAGTTTGAAGATCTATTTCCAGAAGAATTCTACCTTAACTATGTCAATAGGGCCTATGCTAAAGAATTGGCAGACAGCCCCATGACTTCTCAAGTCCCCTTGCATGGTCCAACCATACGCAACAAGATCGAGCAGTACCTTACACTAAGAGGAGCGGAGTTTCACAGGAGCAGGCCAGCACGCATAATGTTAGAGGATTTACGTAGTATGAAGGCGAGCGATCTTCCAGAGGAATTTGTCAAGACTATGGAAAACCTGTTTACCATGATAAACGAAGCTCTGCTTCCGCCGCAGGGCGATTAATGCATCAGGGTTTCTTCGGACTTCTCGTGCCTGTGCCTGTCCATGTGAATATAGCAGAAGGTTGCTCCGCATTCCCTGCAAGTCAGATAGTACCCATAACCCAGTCTCCTGCCGCAGTAGCCGCATGTGGGCCTTTTCTTCTGCTGTGTAGCTGGAGAGCTCAATTCTAACTCTTGCAGTTCTCCAGAGACTATTGACATTAAATCGCAAAGTCATAATAATTTTGCAATAATGTAATAGAAATTCCCTAAAAGGTTCATGCCTGCCTGTGCTTATTTGGCATATAGTACTAGTTATAGAGCTCATTTCCTTGTTTTTGTATATAAACTCAAAACACCTCATGCACTGCAAAATTTGCTATTGATCGTATTTAGACCCGAAAATTTGATAAGGTGAGAATTTTAGCTCAAAAAGTCCTATTTTTAGCGGTTGGGCTTTCCCCATTAAGCCAAGTTAGTGTGCTAACCCCTTGACGATCTCCAGCCAAGCTCTTGCAACGTTATCCAGATTGTAGCCGCCTCCTCCCATAGCAACAACCTTCCCTTTGCAGAACCTTTCGCTCATAGCGTACAGATTTTCCGCTGCGAATTTATGGCAATCTGGAGTATATCGTAAATGAGTAATAGGATCGCCTGCTAGGCCGTCTGCACCGCACTGCAACAGGATCAGTTCTGGCTCAGCCCTTTTTGCAAACTGCATAACTCTTGCGAAGGCTTTTTTGAACTCTTGAAGTCCTGCACCAGCATCCATGACGATATTCATCTTCCTTCCAGAAGCCTTTCCAGAGCCGATTTCATTTTCGAAACCTGTTCCCGGGAATAGAAACCTTCCGTCCTCGTGCATGTCAGCAATCCAGACCTCTGGATCGTTGTAGAATTCGTAGAATACTCCGTCTCCGTGATGTGCGTCAATGTCAACGTACAGAATTCTGTCAAGTTTGTACTTTGATTTGGCTATCATTATCGCTATCGCTGCATCGTTGAAGACGCAGAAACCCGAGGCTTTGTCTCTCCAAGCATGGTGCAATCCTCCAACGGGGTTGAAGGCGTTTGAGGTTCTGTCGGACATCACCATATCTAAAGCTCTGAGAGTAGTTCCTACTACGTAGAGAGATGCTTCAAAGACGCCTTTGAATGCTGGCGTGTCTCCTCTGTCTAAATAGCCACTTCCAACTTGCGAGGCTTTCTTCACGAACTCCACGTATTCCGGTATGTGGAATGACAAAACGTCAGTTTCGCTTGCTAATACTGGCTCACATACCTGCACCTTTTCGGATTTTGCAATTCCTTCTTGGTTTGCCAGCTCCCAGAACTTTTCTACCCTTTCTACCCTGAAGGGATGTCCTGCTGGAAAAGCGTATTTGCGGAGGGCTTCTCCGTAAAAGAGGGCAAATTTCTGCATCAGCAGGGAAACTTTAACATGAATAATTAAAGATAAGATCTAAGGCTGTTCAAACTATGGCCACTAGAAGACTATCAAAAATTTGGCAGGTTTGTATTTATTCGGCTTGCTCAGATTTTTCCACTAGCTTTTCCTAGACCCCTAGCCAATATGAAAATAAAAACTGCAATGAATACTGCAGCAAGTATCAAGGAGGATTGCCAACCTAAATCAGTTAAAGCTTTGATACCGAATTGTTGTCCTGTAATAGAGAAAAATACAATTACGATTGCTATTACAAATATTAATGTAAATACCACTAAGGACAAAGCTCATGATTCCAGCCGTTTCTCGCTTAATTTGCACCTGCGAGATTAGAAAATGCAATTTGTACTTAACCCCGCCTATCGCTTGTCTATTTAGGATTTTAGTTAAACTCTCCGGAAATAGCCATCCAATCTTATGTGCCATATTTCGCTATAAGGGGCATTGCCTTTCTGGCAACTTCCTCTGCATCCCTGCCTAACACTACTATCATCGGCTCTTTTCCCCAGTCCCCTTCATGATAAATAATATCGGGAACCCTGCCAATTTTTCTAATCGCTTGCTCCGCACCCCAAGCAGTGCTCCTCCCTTCCTGTATCTTGATTTCTTTTGGTTCCTTCCTCCTGTCATAAGACGAAACTACAAACTTTGATTTTGCATTTTTAATCAAGGATTCATCGTACCTGATATTTATCGCAGAGCGCACTTCAGCATCATGCTTCATAGCAACCAAGACCATTTTAGCGACATGGGAAGAAGCCCCAAACGCAGGAAAAGAAGAAGCGCGAGCCTTATTCCCAATTCTAACAATCCTGCCGGGAATTGCTGCGACATCTTCGATGCCCTTTGCTTCAGGAAGGGCCATGGCAATATTAGACTGCGATTCAGGTATTAGACCAGCAAACTTGCTATTTGCTTCAATGATGCTAACAGCCCTCTGGATGCTGGACAGCACCTGCACCTTTTGAGCGTCAAGATACAACTCTCCAGTAGGATTTACAGGGCCATGACCCTTTCCTATTTGTAATCCGAGTTCTATAGCCCTAGTGACAAACTTCTTTGCAATCCTAACCGATTCCTCAACATCTTTCCCTTTAGCTAAGTTAGCGGTTATAGCAGCAGAAAAGCAGCAGCCCGTCCCATGCGTATTTTTGCCCTTAACCCATTTCTCCTCAAGCCTCAAAGTCTTAGTCTTTGTCACAAGAGTGTCAATAGAGCTATTACCAACAGGCATGTGTCCTCCTTTTATGACTACTGCTTTTGCGCCCATCTTCAGTATTCTTTTCCCTGCCTTCTCAGCATCCTCAAGGGTTTTGATCTTTAGGCCAGAAAGAACCTCCGCTTCTGGAATATTGGGAGTTACAACAGCAGCAAGTGGGATTATCTTTGCGATGAGAGCATCTCTGGCTTCTGGCAATAGTAAAACAGAGCCGCCTTTTGAAACCATTACAGGATCAACCACAAGAAGAAAACCGTACCTTCTTACTTCTGAAGATACCGCATCAATAATGGTGCTAGTATGTAGCATCCCCGTCTTTGCAGCATCAACCCCAATATCATCTGCAACTACCCTTATCTGCGCCCGAATCACTTCGGGACTAGCGTCCATGACCTTGGTAACATCTCTCGTGTTCTGAGCAGTTATTGCTGTAATTGCGCTCATTCCGTGCACCCCAAAAGCAGCGAAAGTCTTCAAATCAGCCTGTATCCCAGCCCCCCCTCCAGAATCAGAGCCTGCAATAGTCAGTGCTCTTTTGACCATCTGACCACCTATAACTCAATCACGATATCCATGCTCTTCTGAAGTTTATCCAGCAGCCTTCTCTCACGCCTTGAAATGCCCGTCCCCATGTCGTCTGCAGGAAACTTCCCTCTGTAACCATTTGCTACAAACGTAGAGCATTTTGAGATGACCTTCAAGAGCCTTGCCAGCTCCCCTCTGTGCAGAAAAAGCGTAACATCATTTATGAAAAGTATCTTTGAGCGCTTCTCCATGAATTCGGAGAATAAGGCCCCAATGTTCTTTGCGTTAGCCAATGCTAGCTTCTCCACCTGCTCCTTTGAACCCCCATCAAGTCTTGGCGCATAGACATTCTTCGGTGCCATGTACTGGACAAGGTCAAGGTTCTTCAGATAGTAACGCAGTGTCTTTCCCATAGTATAAGAGCCGACATCTCTTTTCCCCGGGGCCATGTCAATGACAGTGATCTTAGCTCCCTGCTTCGAGTTTATGGCTTCATCAAGGAGTTTAGCCAGTAGAGCAGTCTTGCCAGAGCCTAGGTCTCCAGTTATCAGGACTTTCTTGCCCAAGCAGTCAGCAAATCTATACTCCGAGCTTAATCCCTCTTTTTGCAAGGCCTGTTACCACCAAAAATCCAAGTATCGTGCCAGGAATGCTGCTGGCCCAGAAGCTCAGCAGGAATGCCATCCACTGTTCGCTGAAACCAAACACTGCTGGTAATGGTCGAGTCCCTGCAGCAGGTGCTACTATGAATGCGCTGATCAATGCTCCGAGCCCCGTTCCAATTGGCTCCAGCAAGCCTACAAGGGGGCTCTTCTTCAAGTATTTGTATGCAATACCAACAAGCAGAACTCCTGGCAACCCTCCAGGTATGGCAAATATCGAGCCCGTGCCCATGCCTATCCTTATCAAGCCTATCGTCAGCGCGACTCCTCCTCCCATCCATGGCCCCAACATTATCCCCGTTATGATATTGATCATGTGCTGGTAAGGTAAGACCCTTACTGGCCCTACTGGTATCGAGCCAGGGTAAATCGAGAGTGCTACACCTAAAGCTATCAATAAAGCTGCCAGTGCTATGTAGCGGGAAGTTATCATTTGGAGCACAGGTTTTTGTAATGCTTATAAAGCATTTAATAAGTCAGTTATATCATGCATCCTCCATGCGAGCTCATGACCGAAACCTTTCTTCCTGCTATGAGAGGACTCGTAGCACACGAACTGGCAAAGAAGGGCTTTTCGCAGTCCAAAATTTCAAAACTTTTAGGAGTTACACAGCCCGCAGTGAACCAGTATCTTGCAAAGCCCCAGGGTTTCTATTCCCAGAAGGTTTCAGTTCTGGGAATAGGCGAAGCAGAATCTGCAAGGTACGCATCCCTGCTTGGAGAGGATTTAGTGACAAATCAGGTCGCAGCCGTGCATACACTCTATACGGTTTGGAGGCAGCTTCTGCTGGAAGGGAAGCTCTCTGATCCAAGCAGAATTTTAGATGGACGGCCCCTGTGCGACATCTGGACACCTATGATGAATCCTGCTACGACGGGAGATGAGAGGGTAGCGATAATAGAAGAGGTAAAGAAAGCGGTAAGGATGATAGAGGGTTCAACTACCTTTCCCAGCATAATGCCCGAAGTCTCCGTGAACCTTGTAATGTCTACCAGATCGCCGAAGGGCGAAGCCGATGTCGCTGCTATGCCAGGAAGGATAGTTAACGTAAAAGGCAGGGCCAGGGGCCTTCTGGCACCGGAATTCGGGGTTTCGCATCATATGGCAAGAGTACTGCTTATTTTACATTCAAAGTTTCCCGCAATAATATCTGCGATGAACATACGCTATGATCAGTACGTTGCGAAGGTTCTGAAGCAAAACAAGATTGAATGCGTGATGACCGATCCCTCAGGCAGGGAGGGCTCAGATCCTGTATTGCATTCAATCCAGCAGCTCCTTCCTAAAATCAAGCAGCAACCTAAGGCAGTAATCGATGCAGGGGGGCAGGGAATAGAGCCGATAACATACATCTTCGGGGAAAGCGCATTGGATGTAGCCACGAGTGCGATAGCGATATCGCGACAGTATTCGACGCTGAGCACGAATTAACTACGGACTCAAAACCGGTAGACCGAATAACTTAACACAAAGCTGCTGAACCCTGACGATTCTATGTCAGCAGACGCCAAGAAACTCAGAGATTACGCTAAAGCACTGGAGGAGACAAAAGAGGCTTACAAGGAGGGCTTGAAGCTGGGCTCGCCTGTGAGAAAGCCTGTCAAACAACTAACAAACCCTTCTTCGCCTTGGAAAGGAATGGCCACTGCGGGTGCTGCAATACTGCTTTCGCCAGAGCCCTTCAGCGATGTTGTAGGAATTCCCTTATTTTTAGTCGGCACAGGCATGTCAAAGTATAGGTCGCCTGCAAAGCTTTCTGATGTTTACAAGCACCATCAGGCTTTAAACAAAACACTGAAAGAACTTAGAGAAGGGCTGCGCCTCTAAACCCGCTTCAACTTCGAGGCTATCGTCCTAGCCTTCTCCATATCCTCAGCCTTGTCCACCGTCATGAATGAATACAGATCTGGATCGAGGGGCTTTAGGTCTTCTTCAACGCTGACATACCTTACTGCATAAAGGTTGTCAATTATAGATGACATGTTTACGATGTCTGCCCCCCTATTTGCAACTTTGAGGAAAGCCTTTGTAGCGTAGACCGAGGTCAGGGACTCGATGTTGCCGTTTGTCCATCTTGGTATTGCAGCATCGTAGTTTCTTGCCGCTTCAAACAGAGCATGAATCACGTTCGGTTTAATGAAGGGGGCATTCCCAGATACCACAAAGCAGTGTTCCGCCTTTGCCGCTTGCAGTCCGCTTACAACCGCTGGAACTATCGAGCTGTCACCTTTGTGCACGATAACTTTGACGCCGAAAGGCGATATCGCTTCAACCAAAGATAGGTCAGGATCCCTCCTGAAGACGACGTAAATCTGATCTGCAACTGTCCATACCGCATCGAGTACATATTCCAGAAGAGTATTCTGCTTGGCAGAGTCGAGATAGTCAGTAGATGCCTGCTCGACATCTGGTTGATTGTCGAGTATTACCGCTGACCTTGCTGAAACATATGACATTTAGTACTTTTCAAGCGTAAAGATGGGCATGATTTAAGATTTCATGGTAGAATTTGTATTGAATGTTGCTATGTTAGTAGAGCAAGGTTAATCTAACCTGCCTGCAGACCGACTGTCGTCCTTGGTTTATACGTTACGCAACATTGTTTACGAGAAGATAAAGTCTGAAGGGCACATCACAGATATTGAACTGCTGGAAGCCTTGAAGAAGGCCGGAGTAGAGGCTACCATGCGGGACATAAACAAGATCCTCCTGCATTTAGAAATCCTAAACCTAGTTTCCGTAAGGTGGGTAGGGAAGGACAAAAGAAGGATAGAGATAGCAACTAAAGAGGCCGAAAAACCCCACGCTATATGGTAGTCAAGGAATCCTTTTCTTAACCTGCACGATTGTGTGAGCTATCTTGACTACTCTGTCATCATGAGTAGCGATGATGATGGTCTTCTTCTTCAAGGCATGGTCGCTCTTGACAAAAGCGACTACCATATCGGTCATGACAGGATCTAGTGCCTCCGTAGGCTCATCCAGAAGCATGATTGGAGGATCCAGCGCTATGCTCCTCGCAATGGCAATGATCTCCCTCTCGCCAACGCTCAGTGTCCCAACTATCCTGTTTCCCATTTTAGGAATTCCAATTCTCTGCAGAACTTCCTGAACCCTCCTTGCTCTGTCCCCTTTTGGAATATTCTGGAAAATTAATGGCAGTTCGATGTTCTGCGCAATAGTAAGCTCTGGAACAAGGTTCTGAGTCTGAGGAACTATCCCGAAGGTCTTGGCTCTGAAGACTGCCAACTCCTTCTCTGGCATTCGAACGATGTCGATGCCTTTTACGATGACCCTACCAGTATTTGGCTTCAAAAAACCTGCAACCATGTTCAATAGCGTAGTCTTCCCAGAACCTATCGGGCCCTTAAGGGCCACAAACTCTCCATCACGGAAGCCAATATTCACGCTTTCGAATATCCTGTGCGCCGAAACCTCTCCATAAGACTTGCTAACGCCCTCTAACCTAACAGCGTAGTTCACGGCCATCGCGGAGACCTTGAGTTTATTTTCCTGCAAGAGTCTCGCGTGTTCCGATATATGACCCTACCGTTGTTCCAGCAAGTGCTCCGAATACTAGCAGCGCATTTTCAAGTAAACCGGCTGTAAAGCCTGTCGTTTGCATGACAAACAGTGCACTTACCCCAAAGATGAACCCTGCAACAGAACCCAATAGACCGACCATGACAACATTGACGAGTAATGTCTGCAGCAAAAGGGAATGGCTCGCACCAAGTTCTTTGAAGACTCTGATGTTCCTGTCAGATCTTTCTATCGACTGTCTTACAAGGTAATACTGAGAAAACCCAGCAAAGACGAATGCTAAAAATGGAACTGCAAACCTTGCTGGAGAGCTGATAGTTCCAACCAGAAGTGTAGAGTTTACCATTATCATAGAAGAAATGATGAGTCCCAGTCTCAGCTGGGACCTTTCCATGTGGAGCCCCCTGATGACAATCTCCATTGGGAGCATTTTTCCAACACCAGCAGGGTTATACGGTTATTGTAGGAGCGATTTGATCCTGCTTTACTCCAGCATCGGAGCCTGTAAGCCAAGCAAGAATTCCTGAAATTTCTGCCTGCTCCTCTATATCGCTCTTCAGGATTCTGTTGACCGACTCCATGGCCGCTCTGTAAGCTTGCTCATCGATTTCGCCAGTCCTGTATTGAACCTTCAACCCAGCACTGAACTTGCTGATCTGAGCGTTTCTGCGTTCTAGCATAGAGATCCTTTCCTTCAGTGCATCTGTTAGAGACGTGTACGTATTGCGGAGAGCTGTGATCTCAGAGTCATACACCATCTTCAGGTGTTCGTATGCTTCTGCAGATATTTCTCCTTCTTTGGAGAGGTTGTCCAAAACTGTTGCCCTTTTCTGGGCCAGAGTTGTATCCCTCTTTAGTCGTTCGACCTCCTCCTTCCAGTCTGGGAGGAGAACTACGTATTCGCCCTCGAAGAGAATGCGCTCGTTTGTGTATTCACCGAAGTCCCCTCCTGTATGCTCAACTGCCAAGGCCTTGATGTGCCCTGTGTTGTCCAGAGAGAAACCTATGACGTTTCCTATGTGCCTTCCGTAGCTATCCTTTACTTGCTTCCGAACCAAGTTTACCAAGGTCTGAGAATGCATCATTTTTTTGACCTATTCGCGAATTCAGCACAGATCGAACATAGCATATCATGTCAATTTGGTTGAGTAAGTAGGTTAAAAAATTCAACATGGCGTTAGGGCAAGGATAAATAAAGCAAATTCAGGTGCAGATACAATGCTACTGGAGCCTAAAATGCAAGGCAGTTCATTTGCAAACTACTATGAACTGACAAAACCTAACATCTGGTATCTTCTGGTATTCACCGCTTTAGGTGCAGCCATAGCAGCAGGAGGATTGAAGAATCCTATAGGCGTAATATTGGTTATAGTTTCAACTGCTTTAGGTTCAGCAGGAGCAAATACTCTGACATGCTATATCGACAGAGATATTGACGCAATCATGCAAAGAACAAAGCACAGGCCAATACCTTCTGGGAGGATCTCTCCTGCAAGGGCTCTTTATTTCGGCCTTGCCATATCAGCTCTTTCGATAGCACTTGCCCTGCTTCTCAATCCATTAAGCGCTCTGCTGATGTTTCTAGGCATCACGGACAATGTTGTAGTTTACAGCATGCTATTGAAGAGGAGGAACCCAATGAATATCATCCTTGGAGGTTTCTCTGGTGGTGCACCCGCACTGATAGGGTATGCAGGTATTACAAGTCAAATTTCGTTGGAGGCAATCCTTGTAGCATCATTGGTGATGATATGGATTCCTGCGCACATCTGGAGCCTTTCTCTAAGGTTCAAGGACGATTATTCAAAGGTCAAAATTCCGATGATGCCGGTAATAACAAGTAATTCAACGGCGATCAGGGTAATTTCGTTCAGTTCCATACTTCTAGTAGTATTTTCATTGATACCATACGTGCTTGAAATATTTGGGTTGGTGTATCTAGTCAGCGCTGTAGTTCTTGGTGCTGGAATAATCTATCTTAGCATAAAGTTGCTCTTCCTCCCTACAGAAGAAAGAGCTTGGACGCTTTTTAAGTTCACGAGCCCGTATCTAGCCATAATCTTCGTTGCAATGATGGCCGATGCTGTGCTCAGGTCATCTTCTTTATAGCTTCTCTAAGCTCTTCTAAGCTCTTCCCTTCGACATCGATTCCCAGAGCTCTTGCAGCCTTTTCCAATTTCTCTCTTTCTTCTTCCGAGTCCTTTTTGCCTAGTTTTTCAGTTTCCTTTGCAGATTCCACCTTACCCTTCTCGAATTCTCCCTTCGCCTTCCCCATAGATCTTGCAAGTTCTGGTATCTTCTTAGCACCGAAAAGCAGAAGGACGACTATTACGATCAAGAAAACCAGCTCTGTTGATCCTAGACCAGGTATTATCAGGATGTGTGTGTTAGACAACGCAACGAGATATAACATACATGTACTTTAGCATTACTAACAAAGAAATTAAAGTACCTTCACACCAGCTGAGCGCATGAGCAAGAAACCTGCGGCTCGAAAGCCGAAGGAAAAAGCAGCTGAAAAGAAACCAAAGATGCAGAAGCCTTCTGCTCCTGCTCCAGTAGCCAAGATTAGCACATGGGAACTAAAGGAGCGATTCCGTTCGGGGCGTGGTTTTTCAATGCAGGAGCTCAAGGAGGCTAACATCTCTCTGGGCATGGCTAGGAAGTTAGGACTCTATGTTGACATTAAAAGGTCTACAAAAAGGGAAGAAAACATATCTGCACTGAAATCTTGGCTAAAGTAAAGTTCTTGCATAGTGGTAAATGTATTCTTGAGCATATCCTGCATATTTACCAAAATAATCCCGCATGGTCTTCGATATTATGTCATAATCTTTGAAACTTAACGAACCTCTATGTCCTAGCTTGCTAAGAAATTCTTTGTCGAACAATCTGGCATATTGGTTAACAATAGTCCTGAGTATCCACACATCTATAGGCAAAGCTTCAAGCTTGTCAAGCGAAAATAATAGCACACAATCGGCTACTTTCGGACCTATTCCCTTGAAGATTTTCTTTTGCTGGAACTTTCTGAGTAATTCTTCTCTAGCTTCCCCGTAAGTATAAGTGCGGATTTTGTCGAAGATGGTAACGTCTTTAGCTATGACGTTTGCAGTAGCTTTAATGAACTCCGCCCTATATCCCGCCTTGCAGTCACGTATTGATGCGACGCTAGCCTTTGCAAGCGTATCTGCACTTGGGAATGTATAGAATTCCTTAGCATCGAATGTCATGCGTTCTCCGAACGTTCTGCAGAGATTATCGAGCATTCTTTCAATTTGGGGTATGTTCGTGTTCGTAGCGCAAATGTAGCTCAGCATGCATTCCCATGGATCTTGACGCAGAATTCTAAGACCCCGGTACTTTTGCAGAGCGTGCGAAACGAACTTATCATGGCTTATTACCCTAGCGATTGATTTCAGGTCATCATCGAAACGGAAGTAGTTCTGGATTCTATCGTGCCAGTCTACTCCACTTGAGCCTGTAAATTCCAGATGCTCTCCAATCTGCCTGAGTTTTATTGCGCCATTGCCCAAAACACCATGCCAATATTCTCCAATCTTCTTCCAGTGGAATACTTGCCCACATTCCAACGAATAATCAAGATTGAATGGTTCTGGAGTCTCAATCTTAGAAACTCGCATTGCTAGGAATTCTGCTCACTTATCTTCCTAAGCCTTACGTTTAGTATTCCATTCACACATGTAGAACCTATTATTTCTACGGGATCAGCGAGTTCGATTTCCTTTGCAAAATCGCCTGAACTCTTGACCCTAAGTTTTCCCTTCTTCAACTCTACCGAGACACTGGAATCTGGTCCGGGAACCTCGGCGACAAAAATAATAGCATCGCTAGTCGGAATAAGATCGTACGTCCATCTTCTCTTTTGGTTATCAAATGGATTTGTGTTCTGCCTGAATATCTTCTTAAGTTCGAAAAGCCAGAATATTAACAACGCTCCTGCAAGTGCCGAAAGAACAATTGCCAGCAGTCCTCTTTGAAATCTTGTGATAACAACTACGATAACGCCAAGCATAGCTATTCCTGCAACCATTAGTATTGAGTTTAGTACTGTGGCATAATTGGCCCCTTTTTTATTCACGGTATCCTCCTTTTCCCTTGGCATACGATACAGACTTTATCACTATTAGAAGTCTTGCACATCATGTGTCCTTAATATGATTATGTGCGTTATTCAGACATATTAAGCAAAGATAAACAGTCCACAATTAAAATAGGTGCAGGAATACGGTGAACGGGATACAGCAACTGAACAGTGTACCTGTTAATTCATTGATGAGTGAAGCCCTCTGACAGATCAGGAGACCGAGCTTTCTAAAGTAATAGGGATGCTGAAGAAGAATGATTCCTACGAAATCTTCTCTGTTCAAGCAGGTAAGGTTCTAATGGTTACAGTTCGTGATTTGCTCAACGCCAAGAATCTTTCAACGAGCAGGTTTTCAACCATAGCAGCAGTCGTACCAAAACTTTCTCCCGATGACAGGCTTGGCAGTGTAGTAAGGATTCTTAGCGAGTACAGAATACGTGCCCTTCCTGTCGTTCAGAAGGGGAAGGTGGAAGGGGCATTGAAGATTAGGGATATCGTCAAAATGATGCAAGATTCCATGTCTTCCAGCGTTAAGGTATCAGCTATAATGACCCCGAATCCAATAACTATTGACTCTGGCGACACTGCTCTGAAGGCCAAGAATTTGATGCTGAGAAGAAAGATAGATCATTTGCCGATAATGAGGAATGGCAAACTTGCAGGCATTGTGGATTCGGATTCAATCTTATATGCCATAAGGTCTCCTGAAAGGCAGCCTGTGGCGTGGGGTTCTAGTACTTTTGAAATGAAAAGGACGCTGAACTTCCCTGTAGACGAAATAATGAGTGGTCATGCTCTGGAGGTTGCTCCAAATGATTCACTGCAGAAGCTTATCGCAGAGATGCTCAAGGCGGGGACCAACGCGGCTTTGGTAACATGGGCTCATGAGCTGCAAGGCATAGTTACGTTCAGGGACGTTGTCAAGATTCTTGCAGAGAAATCGAAACAAGAGCCGCAGGTGTATATTGTCGGTTTGCCAGACGACCCATTTGAATCTGAGACCGCAAAAACGAAGTTTTCCAGAATAGTGGCAACGCTGTCGAAGAGCATGAGGATAATCGAGGCTAGAGCCAAGATAAAAATGCAGAAGACTTCAAAAGATAGGGAAAGGCGAAGGTATCAAGTAATGGTTTCGATAGCGACAGTAAATAACATATACAACTTTTCTAGAGAAGGTTTTCAGCTATCTGATATATTCGATCAGCTGCAGCAGAGCATAAAGCGAATTAATGTAAAAAGGCCGAAGACGAAACCTACTGCACGTAAGATGTCTGAAACTGAATAGAAATTAGAACCGAAGAGGCTTTATTCAATGGAGTCTATGTCTGCATGATTGAAACTATTACTTTGCATGATGCTAGTATCGTTCCTCGTTCTTCCTACAGTCTTAGCCCAAGCCAACGATAATTCTCCATACATTGAGGAGTTTCCTGTTCCCAAACCATACCTCGGTCCTCTTGCGATAACCTATCACGAAGGAAATATTTGGTTCACTCTTGATGGTTCAAATGCTATAGGCGTTTTTAGCACTAACAACAAATCTTTTAGAATGTACAGTCTACCTTGGCAGCCGACAAAACAGGCGGCACAGTATGGTATGGAGGGAATTGCTGTTGATAAAGATGGCATGGTTTGGTTCACTCATTCAAGTACATCACGAATAGGTAGATTCAATCCGCAATCCCAGATGTTTTCTGGAATAGTTGTAAGGCCCAACGCATCAATATTCAGAGTACTTCCTGACAAGGCTGGTAATATTTGGTACAGCGACGTTCAGAATAATAAGATAGGTCTTGTTTCACCCGAAGGTGCAGCAAGAGAATTTGATTTACCAACTGCAAAATCAGGCCCTGCTGGTCTGTTTTTTGATTCGTCTGGCAAGTTGTGGTTTACTGAAACCTTTGCAAAGAAGGTAGGAGTGCTAGACATTCAGAGCAGTTCGATAACAGAGTTTCCCGCACCGCGAGACTTCATCAACTCTCCTGTAGGCATAGTAGTCGACAACGCTGGCATTGTATGGGTCGCAGACCATGGGGGTGCTGCAATAGTGCGGTTCGATCCTAAAAACAATACGTGGAACAAGTTTATCACTTCAAGGCCTCCTCCAGACTTGTTCCCTGTATCCCTTCCAAACGATCTTTTGTTGGACAGGCAGGGTAATATCTGGATTACAGAGCATGGTGGGAACAAGATTGCAAGGTTCGACCCCAAAACGAGCCTTCTTACTGAATACCTCATTCCCAGTTTGCCTGCAATAACACTGTGGCTTACAATAGATGATGCTGCAAATATATGGTTTGCAGAGGCCGAGGGAGGTAAAATAGGTAAGCTTGATACGAAAAAGCCGGTGCCGTTTACTATATCTATTCCTGCTGATACCGTTTCTATATCTGCGGGCAAAGAAGCAATCTTCTCTGCAAACGTAGAATCATCGCAAACTATTAACAAAATTTCTATGCTGAGCTATGGCTTTCCAACTGCGCTAAATGTCACCGCAAAGATCAAGGAACTTCCTGTTCAGCGTGGAGGTTCGCAGACTATTGATTTCTTGGTTAGCATCAGGCACGAAATAGATCAGGGGAAATATGGCTTTGCGATCAGTGCGAGCGATGGAAAGGTTCTCCAGACCAGAACCATAACAATCGATGTCGAGGCTTCAAGACCTAATCAAGACTTGGTTGTCTACACTTCTGTTGGCATTGCAGGTGTGACTATTGCAGCAATAGTAGTGTTCTTACTCGTATTCAGACGCGTATGGAGAAGCTAAAGCAGTTTTAGAGTCATCAGTATCCTGTCAAATGATTCTCTTGACCTGCCGTTTTTGTAGTTCCTCAAAACCGCAACAATGTCAGAAACATCAGTAAGCCCAAGCCTTCTCCTTATTGTTGATGCCACAGGTCCTCCGATGAGAAGGTACTGAGCGGCTGCAGTGACATTTGACACTCTTCGGGTAAGGCTTGCAGTTTCAAAATCAAGTATGGTTGTCCTATCGCCAACTATCACATGCTTTCGAAGGTTGCTCAACTCGCCATGATCTAGCCTTATAGAATCCAATGCAAAACACTGCTGCAGTATCTCCCGAATGCGACCTCTCAGCACGCCAGTCGAACCCTTGCCTTGGAGACCCTTGACCCATTGCAAGATATCGGTTCCATCTGCAAGCTCCATAGCTATTACATTTCTTGACGCTGCAAAGACCGTCGGCCCGACCCCTGCCTTGTTTGCAAGTCCCAGCAGTTGTACTTCCCTAGCAACACTGGGCCTGTTCGAATCGGTTCTGCGTATCTTCAATACAACCTTTCTCTCAGCTAATAGGGCCTTGACGACTAAGCTTGTGCACCCTTTGCCCAGCACTCGCACATTGCCTATCCTGACATTGCCGGAGAATTCCACCTTTTTTACTCCTAAACTTCTGAGCTCGTTTATCCTGCTCTTGCACGTTCGAGAATCTCCTCTAGGGTATGCTAGAATGTTATTCCAAGGTTGCTCAGCAAGACCTTCAATCGAAACAAGCGATGACTCTGTTTGTTGAAGCAATCTCTGCTACGGCCTCCTTCAACCATTTTCTGCTATTTGCAAATTGCAAAATCTCTTTACCAACAAGTATGCGGTTCGTTGTCCTAACTTCTTCGCGCAGACCTGCGGAGATTCCTGATGATGCGATGCTGGAGCCTAGAATGAACTCCAGAGTGTCTGCAATATTTAGGAAATCTCTTTTATTCAATGAATGTACCTTTCCGTCCGTGCCTATCCATAGAAGATCTGACCTCCTTTTGTTTGCTTCAGCGAATTTTATGCTATCTTGGGAGAATGTAGTTTCTGGTCCTGCTCTATCCTTCCTTTGTGAAAGTTCGGTATCTTCTAAAAGGAACAGAAATGCGCTTTCCTTTTTGTCGCTACTGGCAGATATGCTACGCAACACGTGGAAGTCTTTCTCTGCTAAATGCATTTCAAGATGGTAGAGACTCTTATTCAGCTGCCCCCAAAGTTTATCGACTGTTCTTTCTTGATGTTTGAAGGTAACTACTACAACATTACCCAGATTCTGACTTTTTAATTGTAGAAGATGTTTTCGGCTAAAGAAACTTGCGCTTGGCCTCTCGAGGAAGAGGCCCGCACCAAATATGAACTCTGCTACTCTCTGCTTCGAAATAGCAGCTCCAAGATTTCTTCGGGGGTCTACAGGGTCTAGGATTATTAGCGGAGTGTTGTGTAGATTGGCATATATCTTGTCGCTCTCTGCAGGTACTATACTCTCGCCAAACTTGATCGCACGGACGTTTCTCAAAACCTCAAGAAAGCTCCCAAATTTCAGAATCAAAACTTCGGCGACATATCCGCTGAAACCCCGTGTTTTAATTTCTGCACCATAAATTCTCAAACCCTTCAGAAAACTCTTAAGCAGTCTAGTTTCTCGTTTCATATCAGCGTTGAATTTCCGCTTTATCAGTTCTGTGTGATATGGAGACCTATCGGCAGCACTCTTCCATTCTCCAATTGGGACATCATAGCAAGCAACAATATTGGTCTTAATTCCTTCAACCCAAGCCTCAACGTACGGATGTTCAGAATAACGGAGATATGGAGAATACCCATGCAGCGCCTGCTTGCCTATTTCTATACCAAGTTTACCAAGCTCAGCCTTGTTTAGATCTGGTGGGACCTTTACGAATATATCAATGTCAGCGTCCCCAGCAACCCATGTTCCTTTAGCAAAGGATCCTGCAAGCAAAGGTGTAATCTGCATCTTTTTGTTCTTGCTGGCGTTTTGAACCCTCCGCATAAGATGTTTTGTTATTTTGGCTATTCTTTCCTCTTCCTGTTTGGATGGTTCAGAGCGCTTTATTTGAGCTGCGATTATCTTTGCGAGAGTAGCCTGCGACAAAGTTATCCCAGCTTGAAACTGTAGAGGTCTGTGTATATAGGCCCTGCAGAGGTAAGTTCACTCTTTTTCAACTTGAACTCCTTGAGTTGTTGACCGCCAAACCGCATGGAGGAGTTGCTGCTAACAACATCTAGAATTTTCTCCCTGGCCTTCCCGCTTTTTATCCGTGCAACCGTTAGATGAGGTTCAAAAGGCTTGTCTGGCTTGAACCTTGAGCCTGAAAGTGCTTTCACGATGTTATCCGCTATGACCTTCAAATTATTTGCTACGTTACCATCTACACCTACCCACACAACGGTTACCCTGTTGGGATTAGGAAACACTCCAGTCCCTACAAGTTCCCCCTCGAAAGCTTGCTGCTTGACAGCAAACAATCTCTCTTTCAATGACAATGTCTCTTCTTCGGAGACTTCGCCAAGGAATAAGAGGGTAAAATGCATGTTCTGTGTGTCCACTATTTTCACGTCTCCTCCTGTCTGTTTTATCTGCTCCTGAAACTTTTGTATCGCAGCAAGGGTTTCAGGGTTATCGATGTCCATGGCTATAAAGGCCCGCATTAACAATTCACAAAAGTAAGGAGTATTTATCGGTGAATCCAAATAGAAACGGTATTAAGATCGTTGTGTAATGGTTTTGGGTTCTATTGATTCAGCACAAGATTGTCTGCATCACTGGCATGCCAGGAGCTGGTAAATCTACGGTAGCAAGTATAGCTCAGTCTATAAGCTTTGAGATGATAAACATGGGTGATGCGGTCAGGGAGGAGGCCAGAAGACGGAATCTACAACCGTCAGATGCAAATCTAGGCAAGATCATGCTGTCACTGAGGAGAAAATATGGCAAATCTGCAGTTGCAGAACTATGTGCAGAAAAAATCAAGAATTCAAAAAGCAGTTATTTTGTAGTAGACGGGATAAGAAGCACCTATGAAATTGACGCCTTTAGAAAACTTGGAAATGTTATCCTACTTTCAATACAGGCATCTCCAGCCACTCGATTCAGTTTTCTGACTTCGCGTAAGAGGAAGGATGCGCCTCTGGATGAGAAGTCTTTTGACTCGAGGGATTCAAGAGAGTTAAAGGTTGGAATTGGAGAAGCCATTGCCTTAGCAGACTTTGTTATAGTGAACAACGGAGTTACCATTGACGAATTAAAGAGGAAAGCGGAAGATTTCCTACGCCGTGTCAAAGAGGAAAAACAGTGAAGAACTTAGATGCAGTGGTTCAGGTAGAGGTTTCCGCACATCTTAACAATTCTGAAAGCCTCGAGAAACTCTCCGCAGCGATCGCTAACGTATTTACTGATTATCCAATTAAGCAAAATGAGAATTTTTTATTGGAATCAGACAGTGTTGGGAGTCTTTCAAAACTCTATGATTACATTAGATCTAAGCAGACAATAGGCGTGGTCCGAAGCAGGTTGTTGAGAAATCTTGCTGGAAATGAAACCTTTCTGCTTTTGAACAGACAAGCAGCTTACGCTGGGTCTATTGTAATTTGCGATAGCGAGGCAGAATCGCCTTTGGGTGCCATCAAACTCACCCTAAGATCTTCTGCCATTCCGAAAGTTATCGACTGGCTTGCACCTCGTCTGGATAGGGAACATTGATTCGCATCATGTCATCGGCTGCTATTGTGTCTGGATGAACTTCTCGAGCCTCTTCGACAAGAGAAGAGACGTCTTTGTACCTTGAGCTGAAATGTGTCAAAACGAGTTTCTTGACCTGTGCCTTCTTTGCGAGTTGTGCAGCTTCCCTCGCAGTCGAATGGTATCTTTCAATGGCAAGTTCTGAATGTTTTTCGCTGAAGGTAGAATCGAATATGAGCAAATCTGCTCCTCTAAAGAATTTTACAAGCTTCTCTGTTGGTCTTGTATCGCCAGATATCCCTATCTTCCTGCTAGGCCTCTGATGACCCATTACGTCGCTCGGCTTGAATGTTTTTCCTTTGATCTTGATTTTTTTGCCGTGCTGAAGTATACCCCATCTTTCCTTCGGAATGCCAAGTTTGACCGCCTTTTCTGGGTAGAAGACACCACCTCTGGGAAACTCTTCCAGCAAATATGCATAATTTATTGTGGTATGCATTCCTTGGCAAGCTTTGATAGCATATTCGTCCGTCCTGACGATAATCCCCGCTTTTACTTCCTTGACAATCAGCTCATAAGTAAGGCCGAAACCCAGAATCTCCCTGTTTCTCTTCACGAATTCGACTATGCCTTTGGGTCCAAAGACACGCACGGGTCTGCTTCTGTCGTACATTGCCATGCTCTGTAGAATTCCCAGCAACCCTATTGAATGGTCACCATGCATGTGGGTTACGAATATCTTTGTCTCCCTGTTCACGCCAACTTTGGCATTAAGCAAGTTCCTCTGGGCACCTTCCCCAGCATCGAAAACCATGAGTTCTGGACCCCTTCTAATCGCTATGCAGCTCAACCCCCGTTCCTTGGTGGGAACTGCAGAGGATGTCCCCAGAAACACGATAGTGAGATCAACCATATTCTAAAATCACGAACTATGTTGGTATTCCGCAATTACCCTTGTAAGACTCCTATGCACCCTTATCTTATGGTTAGCGATCATGCTGAAACCTTCTACAGAGAATTTCATGGGTTCAGGATAAACTAATACCATGCGCTTACCTGGTTCTAAAATATCTACAGCGCTCTTGAAGAAATCCTCTAACATTTCTCGGCTGCTATTGCCCGTGAACGCGGAAGTCTTGCCATAAGGAATGTCTGTTGCTATCCCACTAACACTGTGTAATGGAAGGTTTCGTGCATCGGCCTGAACTACTGTGTAAGTCGGTAATCCTAAAGCTTTCAAGTTCAGCAGGGATCCTCTACAGAGTTCGTCAAAAATGTCTATTCCTACGGCATCAACTCCCATCAGTGTAGCTTCCGTGACAATGGTACCAGAGCCGCAGAAGGGATCAAGAAATGTTTCGCCTCCTCTGGCTTTAGTTAGATTGACCAAGCACCTTGCAAATTTAGGAAACAGAGCCGCTGCATAGAAAAACGGTCGTGTTTTTGGCCTCCTTCTTTCCCAATGCTGCTTGACCTTTTCTGCTAGAGAATAACCAAGATGTGCAATGCCATCCCTGATCGCAGCAACAAAAGTTGCGTCAGGACTTTTCATCGAAACCCTCAGTCTTGGATGATTTTGCTTGATTATTGCAGATATCTTCCTTTCTACTAAGACCGATGAAATGATGTTAGCAAGGTCGTAGCAGTCGATGCGGAACGTTTGGATATTCTCCACGATGCTAGATAGGTCAACGCTCTGAAGTTTTTGCAGGTTATCCAGTTTGGCACTACCTAAATTTTTGCAGCCTGCCAAAACATAAGACCCCCTATCCAGAACTTCCTTTATGTTCTCTAGTTTCGTTGCTCGCAATGTTAGAAATCTGTTATTCCCAAACACTGCAGAAAAATCATTGCCGTAAGTTTCGAGCAAGGCATAAAGCTCAGAATGTGCCAGTGTTCCTCCATCTCCAGAAAAGACAAAGAAATATTCATCCTCAGGCCCCAGATTATTATAAATTATCAACTGCTTTCAAGGCTTTTGTAGTGTTCCGCTATCATCGGGGCAACATCTATTTTACTTGCTGGGCTGGGAACCGAATTCGTTGCTATCACTTCTTCTACACCTGAAGCCAAGATTTCTTGCATTGCATTACCCAATAATAGCGCATGGGTACACAAAGTAATGATTCTTCCTGCACCGTTTTTCTTCAGAAACCTAGTTGCTCTTTGTATGCTTGTGCCTGTACTTATCATGTCATCGACAATGATCAAATCCCTGCCCTCCAATGGAGGTATGCTGTCCTCTATTGTAACCTCACCAGTAACCCTGTCACGAACCTTCTTCAACGAAATACTTTCAAGATTGAGCAGCTTTGCAAATGCCTGAACCCTGTTCTGTCCTCCATAGTCTGGAGAAAGTGCCAATGGGTTTGAAAACTCGAAGTTCTTCCTGACATGCTCTGCAAGAAGTGGAATGGCTGAAGCGCTGTAGGCTGGAAATGTGAAATATCCTAAACCTCTGGTGCTGTGTATGTCGATCGTCAAAAGAGACTTTATGCCTGCCGAGCGCAATAAATGCGATAAAACGCCAAGACTGATTACTTCGCCTTTCTGGAACTCTCTGTCCTGCCTTGCATAGGCCAAGTATGGAATGAATGCGTAGACTTCTGCTCCCTCTTCACTTAGTTTGTGGCACAAAAGGAAGAGCTGCATAAGATGGGAATCAGCAGGATAATATGTGCTTTGTACAACGATCACCTTCTTATTTCTCACGTCCGTAAGAAGGCGGACTTTGTTCTCCCCATCTGGGAAGACTTTGTACTCAAGACTGACGGTTTCCGTATTTAGAGCCTTGGCCATCTTTTCACCCAGCTCGGGAGAGGCTGGTCCCGGGGCTACTAGCCAATTGCTCATCGCAGACAAGAGAAGGGCGTTTGGAGCCCTTAATAACCCATATCCTAAAAATTTTTATGCATAGGATGCCGTAGTACTGGACTAATTTTTGGTTGTTGCAGGATTTTCTGCAGTTTCTTGAACTAATTCTGTCTTTACACGTGCAATAAATCAGAAGTTTTCTAGCAGGTCTCCGCCTTCGTTCTTGAAGAGTTCATTTATTGTTTCGCCCTTCCGTATAAGTTGAATTTCCCCATTCATCCTGCGCATCAGAATTGGAGGTTTGGTCTGGCAGTGAAATGGCATATTGAAGACTATAGAATACGCCCCAATATTCTTGAAGACCACAAGTTTATCCTTTTCAGCACCAGCAAGATTGGACGCAGGCGAAGTTGGGAAGATGTCATATGTGTCGCAGAGCCTTCCTGCAAGATTTAGTTTCATCTCTTCAACCTTGTCAGACTTTGGAATCACTTCTTGGGGATACATCTGGTGCAATAAAGCAGCATCAAGGAGTAAATGATACCCTGCATCTACAATAATAAACTTCTGCCCTCCGTAGACCTTTGTATTTACAATCTTTGAAATTAATATTGCGGCTTCAGCAGCAAGATACCTCCCACTCTCGATGAAGAGTGTGAATCTTGAACCAAGAGCCTCACAAAGCGCATTGAGCCTTCCTGCCACTAGCAGTCCGATCTCCTCTGGCATTGGTACAGGTGTACCATAGAATACTGGAGTTCCTCCCCCGATGTCAAGAACATTAATCTCAAGGTCAGGGACATCCTTCCGCATTTTAATAACAAATGCTTCAAGCTTGTCCAGTGCATTGATGAAGCAAGTAGGATCCTCGATTTGTGAGCCGAGGTGGAAATGGAAGCCGTCAAATTTTAGTGATGGAGTAGCAACAATTTTTCTGATCATGTTCGTAGCGCTGTCAGTTGTATTTCCGTTGAACGGGACTCCAAACTTTCCGTGCCTGTATGAAGCTCTGACTTCTGCTTTTACGCCGACTTCTGGATTAATCCTAATCATCGTGCTTACTTGAATGCCGAGACCATCTGCAACTTCTATAAGATTGATAAGGCCGTTATAAGAACTTACGACGATTCTCTTGACACCAGATTTGATTACTGTTTCGTACTCTGGTTTCTCCTCCGTTACACTAGTATAAATGACATTTTCTGCACCGCCTCCAGTTCTAAGGAAGAATTCCAACTCTCCTATTGATGTCAAATCGAAGATGATGCCTTCTGACTGGAATACTTTCATCACTGCAGGATTGAAGTTGGCCTTTATCGAATATGCTACGCGTACTGGGCCGTTGAAGGTACTGTATGCATTCTCAAGCGTTGCTACTTTCTTTCGTAGTGTATACTCATCGATAATGTATATTGGAGTACCATATTTCTCGACGAGCTGCTGAATTTCCAGTTCTGAAAAAATTGGAATATACGAGTTGATCCGTGTTAACGGCTGATATGATGTTTCAACCAATTTTGCTTGGTCATTTGCACTCCCTAGAAATTGCTTAAAAATATTATCCCTCTAGGAAATGAGGGAAGCCTCATTAAAATTGCTGTTGTATAAAGTAAAAAAAAGAAAATAAAAAATAGGCGTATGTAGAGTTAGGTTCGCCTAATTTTCTACTTCTTGCCGATGATTATTTCGATCGTTGAAACGTTTCTTGCGTCTTGACCCTCTCCAACCCTCTCCGTATCTATCTTGATATCCTTGATCGAATAGCTGTCTGCTCCCAGTCTTTTCGTAGTTATTTGAGCTACATCGGCCGCTCTTGCTATGGACATTCCTCGAGCCTTAATTACAACTTCTCCCATTTGGGCAAGCTGAATCAATGCAGACATTGCGTAGCTCATAACTGGCTTTTTGCCTATATAGATGTGGTTCGGAGGTGAGGTCCTTGGAGGTCTTACCTCGGCTGTATTACTGGTTTCTGATGCTGTTGACATGTTTGATCTAAATGAAATAAACTTGGTTCTAATTATATAAAGATACTGTGATAGGCTTTAGGAAGCGTTATATTGTATTGCTCCGATTGTAATGATGGTGCAAATTTCTGCCGTCCGAACAATATGATGCTTTACTTCATAGGTTAAGCGACAATCTGAAGAAGGTTACTACCGTTGGTAAGGTTACAAGACTTCAAGTCCCTAATCCAAGCGTATTCTGGATAGGTAATAAGAGCATATTCAGGAACTTTAGTGAATTCCCCAAGATTCTCCGAAGGGATGCAAACCATCTGTTGATGTTCCTTGCAAAGGAGCTTGCAACTGCTGCTTCTCAGGATGGTGACAGGGCCATATTTATAGGAAGAAAGGATCCCCAGTCGTTTTCTGTTCTAATCAACAGGTACATGAAGCGTTTTGTTATTTGTCCTGTGTGTGGCAGCCCCGATACACATCCAGACAAGGAGCACAGAGTCCAGATTTTGATCTGTGAAGCTTGTGGCGCTAGATCTCCTACTGGGCAAGGTTAATTTTGTGAAAGACGAATTCAGCATGAGGATTATTGCAGGTAGTGAGGCTACCATAGTCAGCGTCTGCGATGCCGAATTGTTAGGTACCACTGTAAAAGGTGATGGCCTTGTGATGAATGTTTCGAAGGAATATTATGGAGAGGAACTCGTCGGTGCAAATGATGCCCTGACGATGATAAAGAAATCGGACGTTGCCAACTTGGCAGGGGAGAGGATTGTAGATTTAGTCGTTAGTCATAATCTGGCTAGCGAAGAAGCGGTGAAATTTGTGGGCAAGACTGCCTTCCTTCTGATATACAGGTTTACTTAATCTGCAGAACTGATCAAGTCTTGAATTCTGAAGAAAGTACAAATGAGATTGTCATGAAGAGAGCACTCAGGCAGGTATTCAAGCATGAGAAGGAGAACCGCTTCCTGACTAGAAGATCTGAAGATTTTCAGGTCATTGAAGAGGTCTTTGACAAGCCTACATTAATGACTCTCTATTCCATGATGAATTCTGGATTTTTTGCACACCTAAACGGCGTAGTAGGTTCTGGAAAGGAATCGAGGGTGTACTGGGGTGTCAGTAATGTGGGTAAGGACGTTGCAGTGAAGATTTACCTTATGGTTTCTGCAGACTACAAGAAAAGAACACTCTACATTTCTGGTGATCCTCGATTCAGAACTACGAAACGTTGGTCGCATAGATTGGTGGAAATCTGGGCTCAGAAAGAATTTAGAAATCTTAAAACTGCATTTGTAAATAGCGTAAGAGTTCCAAGGCCTATTGCCGTCAGAAGAAATATCTTGGTTACAGAGTTCATTGGGGAGAGGGGAAAACCTCCACCATTGCTTGCAGAAAGTGAGGTTACTAAATCTGACTACAAGAGCATCATTGAAATGATCACAAAGCTGTACAGGAAGGCGAAGTTAGTCCATGCAGACTTGTCGGAGTTTAATATATTCAAGGGAAGAGAGCTCGTTATATTCGATATGGGCTCTTCTGTCGATGTGCGACATCCTATGAGTCGAGAATTCTTGACACGGGATTTAACCAACATTAACCGTTTCTTTTCTAAAAACAGAATACCTATAGTCCCGCTGGATGATCTTGTTAAGGAGATTGTTGGAGATGAGCTTTCGTCAATCAATTCGAGTCCCGTCTGACAGGCTTGGTGCACTGGTCGGCAAACAGGGTAAGGTGAGGAAGTGGGTAGAAGAGATTTGCTCAGTAAAATTGGAGATAAACAGCGACTCTGGAGAGGTTAACGTAATTTCAGGTGCAGATTTGGAGAAATCTGATCCTTTAAAGGCTGTTCAGATTGTCAATGCGATTGCCAAAGGTTTCTCTCCTGAAAGGTCTGCAAGGCTGCTGAAAGAGGATAATTTGCTCGACATTATGGATCTCACTGCCTATGCTGGGAAGTCAAGGAATTCGATCGAACGCATTAAAGGGAGAGTTATTGGGTATCGGGGGAAGGCAAGGAGAGTAATCGAGGAATTGACAGGAACTTATGTTTCGGTTTATGGACATACCGTCGCTGTGATAGGAACTTCGAACCAGATCAGGCAAATGCAAGAAGCGTTAGATATGCTAGTTTCGGGAAGCCCCCACAAGGCGGTTTATTCGATGCTACAAAGAAAACGATCTCAAGCAAAGCTTGAAAGGCTAAAACTGTGGGAGGAGAGCCCGATTGGTTAGCGCGCAAGTTTCTTTCAGCGAAATTTCTCCCAGTGAATTCTTCTATCGGAACAGAGACCTTGCTGGGTTCAGCAATCCTGCTAGGGCCCTATACATGGCTACGAGGGAATTGGTTGAGAATTCGCTGGATGCATGCGAAACTGGAGGCGTCTTACCTGATCTGTATACAAGGATAACTCCCCTAGATCCTAATGCAGAGGCTGCAGACCCCAGAGCTTACGTACTCAAGGTGCAAGATAATGGCCCCGGCATAGAACCCAAACATGCTCCAAACGCCTTCGGAAGGGTATTCTACGGTTCGAAGTTCAAACTAAGACAGGCAAGAGGAATGTTTGGTATGGGCGGCACTATGGCCATACTTTACGGCCAGATTACTACAAACAAACCTGTTAAGATTACAACATCCATTGATGGCAAGAAGTTCTATTCTTTCACAATGCTTATTGATATTCAGGAAAACAAGCCCAATATACTTTCGCAAGAAACCATTGAAGGTGATGGGCACACTGGAACTTCTGTTGAAATTATCCTTCAGGGAGATTTTCTTCGCTCCTCGCAGAAGATCGCCGATTATTTCAGGCAGACAGCACTTGTGAACCCGTATGCAAATATAACTTATGTCGATCCCACTGGAAGGCTATCATCCTATGCAAAAGCTACTGAAACCATGCCAACTCCCCCACAGGAAACTGAACCACATCCTCACGGAATTGACGTTGAAGCCATGCGCAGGCTGCTTAGACAATCGGAGAAGAAGACATTGCTGAAACTGCTTGTTGAAGATTTTCATAGAGTAGGAGAAAGGACTGCCATCAAGTTCCTTGAGTTCGCTAAGATTACTCCACAAATAGAGCCGAAGGCGCTGAACAATGAAGATATAGTCAAAATTGTGGACGCTATGCACAAGTTCGCTGAATTCCTTGCCCCCGATGCGAGCTGTCTTTCGCCATTGGGCGAGGAGATACTCAAGGCAGGTATTCAGAAGGAGCTCCAACCAGAGTTTCTGGCTACGGAGATAAGACCGCCATCTGCGTATTCTGGCTTTCCTTTCATAGTTGAAGTTGGGCTTGCCTATGGAGGTAAGTTCCTGCAAGAGGGGAAAAGACTGTTCAGGTTTGCCAACAGAATCCCATTGCTGTACGATGAGGCTAATGATGTTGCATGGAAGGTTCTAAACGAAGAGATAGACTGGAGGAACTACAAGATACCTGAAAACGCTCCTATTGCTATTATAACTCACATCTGTTCGACAAAGGTTCCGTACAAGACCGTTGGGAAAGAATACCTTGCAGACAGGCCAGAGCTAGAGAGGGAGCTGAAGAATGCGACAAGGGAAGTTCTGCGTCAGCTCAAGACCTACCTTTCAAGAAAGGGTTCTATGGAAATGGTCAAGAGGAAAATGAACATTTACGGCAAGTATCTTCCTTTGATAGCAAGATTTGCGCAAGAGCTTTCTCAGGCCAGCAGACCCCCACGTTATCGAGCTTTGTTGGGAGAGCATACACGTGACGAAAAAACCGAAGTGCTAGGAGAGAGTCAAGTAGAGCAGGCGCAAGAAGAGGAGAAGCAAAGTAAACTTGAAGAATTCGCAAACGTCTAAGAAGGAAGAGATAAAGTCAACTCTGAAGGAGATGGGGAAAAAGGTCTACAATGACCTTGACCAGAAAAGGTTCCCACAGGTTGAATTTCCAAGCAGATCAGTGAGAAACATTGTGTACGATAACAAACTGAAACAGTACATACTCGGAGCTAATAATGTTACGCGCTCTACAGGTAACATCAAGCACGTTAGACCATTCACACAATTATTCTGGCTGGCTTACTTTGCTAACCAGCTGGTTTCTGAGTCTAAAACCTCTACGCTCAGGGATGTATTCTATTCATCGCAGGCGTTTGACATTGACTTTGTTGACCAGCCTGAATCTGATGAAATCATAACGGATCTTGAAGCGGTAATTACAAGACCAAGAGAAGATTTCAATATCTATCCAGAAGAAAGGTCTGCAATATTTGGCGACCTTACTATTGAATATACCGTGCCTGGTTATGAAGGCAAGAGGACTAACCTTTCGTCGCATCCAGATGGCTATCTCATTGGTCCTAGTTTGAGTACCGCAGACTTTCACGATACATCAGCAGAGATGATCATTGCGATAGAGAAGGGTGGTCTATTTACAAGGTTTGTTGAAGAAAAAGTGCATTCACGCTACAAAGCCATAATCATAGACACTGCGGGACAGGCCCCCCGCTCGACAAGGTACATGCTCAGAAGGTTGAATAGAGAACTCAAGCTCCCTGTGTATATTCTAACTGATGGAGATGTTTACGGAGAGCATATTGCCATGGTCATAATCTCTGGCTCTGTAGGCGCTGCTCACCTCCGAGAATTGACAGTTTCAGATGCCAAATGGATAGGCGTCTGGGGTTCGGATATCATAAAGTACAAACTTCCAACGATACCGATGACGGACATCGATATCAAGAGGATCTCTGAATTAAAGAAAGATCCCAGGTACAAGGGAGGAATATGGCAAAGAGAATTAGATGTATTTCTTAAGCTGAAGAGGAAGAGCGAGTTGGAAGCCTTCTCCAAATATGGCTTGACCACGATTACGGACAAATACCTGCCAGAGAAACTGCAAGAAGCGAAGAGTCTCTAGAAATCATAGAGCGCAAATATAGTAATTCTGCAATATTTTCTATCTTGCACTTTTTGAGCTTATGTGGGGGGGGGACCTAGTGGTTATACATAGATACATGCCATATTAGGGCTTTATATTGTAGCCCCCCGCCTATAGAAGTCAGCCTGAGGGTAAAGGCAGGCAACTAGCAACCAGCTATGGATATATAGTTCAAAATGGTAATTCGTCTGCTAGAAATGCAGTTCTATTCGCTTGCACTTCCCTTCCTATACTAGCGTGTATACTAAATTATTTCAGCAGTGATTATCATGGTTCACCGTATCGCCGTTTTGGACAAGGAAAGCTGTCATTCAAGGAAGTGTCAGCAAGAGTGCATGAGGTTCTGCCCAGTCAACCTTGATGGTAGCGAATGCATAGTCCTTGGTGCTGATGCAAAGGCTGTAATCAGCGAAGAACTGTGCACTGGATGCGGTATATGCATCAAGAAGTGCCCTTTTGATGCCATAACAATACTGAACATAGCGGAGGAGATAGGGGAAGACAAAATCCACCAGTATGGCATAAACACATTTAGGCTCTACAGACTTCCAACGCCAAGAAAAGGTTGCGTAGTTGGATTAGTTGGAAAGAACGGTGTAGGCAAGACAACAACATTGAACATACTTTCTGGGATGCAGAAGCCTAACCTTGGGAACTATGAAAATCCACCAGACTGGGACATAATACTCGGCGCTTTCAGCGGCACAGAATTAAGATCGCATTTAGAAAAAATCTCTCAGAACCAGCTTAGGGTTTCTCTAAAACCACAGGCGATTTATAGAATTAGAGAGTTCTGGAAGGGTGACGCATCATCGCTTTTGAAGAAGATGGACGGAAAGGGAGCATACTCAGACCTTGTCCAGGGCTTGAACTTGAAGAAGTGTATCGGCAAGAACGTTTCAGATCTTAGCGGCGGAGAACTGCAGAGGCTGGGTGTGGCAATAACAGCTGCAAAGGAAGCCGATTTATACCTCTTTGACGAACCATCATCCTACAACGACGTCTTCCAGAGACTTGCGGTAGCTAAAGTCATCCATAGTCTGGCAGGGGCTGGCAAAGCCGTAATAGTTGTAGAACATGATTTAACATTTCTAGATTACCTTAGCGAAAGCATACACCTACTCTATGGAGAAGCAGGCGTATACGGGATAGCTTCAAGAGTACTGCCCGCAAGGACGGGTATCAACGTATTGCTTGACGGATATATCCCTGCTGAAAATGTCAGGTTTAGAGATCATAAGGTCAACTTTGATGTCTTCGCTCCAGTAGGAGAGGAAACCACTTTCCCTGAAATAGCCAGGTATGAAGAATTGACGAAGAAATATACAGGCTTCACTCTGAAGGTTCACGCTGGTTCGATAAAGCAGGGGCAAGTTATAGGCATAATCGGTGCAAATGCACTCGGTAAGACAACTTATCTGAAGATGTTAGCAGGGGTAGAAAAGCCTGATAGTGGAAACATATTCAGTGGTGCCAGAATATCTTACAAGCCACAGTACCTTTCGTCTGATTACGATGGAGACGTAAGGACATTCCTCTGGAGTGTAGGAGGAGACAAAATCGACGATGCAACTTTTCAATCCGCTCTGATTCAGCCACTTTTGATACACAAACTATACGAGAAGAACGTGAAGAACCTTAGCGGAGGAGAACTGCAGAAGGTTGCCATACTGAGCTGCTTGATGCAGGATGTAGACATTTATGCCTTGGATGAACCCTCAGCGTTCATCGATGTTGAAGACAGGCTCACCTTTGCCAGAGCGATTCAAAAGTTCGTAAAGTCGCAGGGCAAGACCGCTCTTATCGTCGACCATGACATTCAGATGATAGACATAATTTCTGATTCTCTGATGATTTTTGCGGGGGCCTCTGGAGAATCTGGTTCCGCATCTGCCCCGCAAGCAAAGGAGGACGGGATGAACAGTTTCCTGAAATCTCTTGGCATAACTTACAGGAGGGATATTGAAACTGGGAGACCAAGGGTGAACAAACCTGGCAGCAAGCTCGACAGGGAGCAGAAGGATATGGGAAGGTACTACTATCTTGCAAGAATAGTTGAAGAGGAAAGGCCTGAAACCCTTTGAGGATGCTTAAGCAGGCACTTTCAAACTTATTATCAGAAAGCGAACTAAGCGAACTTTATTCAGGTTTCGATATTGTAGGCGACATAGCGATAATCAAAATTCCAGATTCTTTACGGGTCAAAAAGAAACTAATCGGACCCATAATTCTTCAGAAGCTAAAACCAGTTAAGGTCGTTCTGATGCAGAGTGGCCCTGTGTCTGGCGAATATAGGATTCGCAAACTCGAACATCTGGCAGGTGAAGAAAGGACATCAACAATATACAAAGAGCATAGTTGCACATTCTTGGTCGATGTCACGAAGGCGTACTTCTCTCCAAGACTCTCTACTGAAAGGCTCAGGATTGCAAAACTAGTAAAAGAGGGAGAAAGAGTTCTGAATATGTTTGCTGGGATTGGAATTTATTCGATCATTATCGCAAAAGTGCAACTAGAATGCGAGGTTATTAGCGTAGAAATCAACCCAGATGCGCACAGGAGCGCAGTCGAGAACACAAGGCTCAACAAAGTCAGCCAGAAAGTTAAGCCTATAGCAGGTGATGCAAGAGAGATTATCAAAAGTGACAATATTGGTAAGTTTGATCGGGTGTTGATGCCATTGCCAGAAAACGCCTCTGAATTCATTGGGGATGCAATTTCAGCTCTGAAACCTGCAGGTGGGTGGATCCATTACTACTGCCATACACAAGCTAAAGATAAAGAAGATGCAATCAGCAATTCAGAAAGAGAATTGTTAGAGAGGTTGCAGGGCAGGGGTAAGATAAATTATATGAAAGTTGTGCGGGAAGTGGGACCAAGATGGTTCCAAGTAGTGGTTGACATAAAGTTCTGAGATTACTTCTTTGTCATCTGCATCCTGTAGATTGTTTCCACTCGTTGTATGGTGTCTATCTCATCTACATTCTTGTCGAGCCTTATCCTCTTAATTCTTGGAAATCGTAGAGCGTAACCACTATCATGCCTATCGCTTTTTTGTATAGCATCAAAGGCAACTTCCAAAATGATTTCTGGTTTTACGGCCATACGATAACCCAAATCCTGAACGAGCAGAGAGTTCACTCTCTCTGTCATATAGTCGATTTCTTCATCAGAAAGACCAGAGTAAGCTTTGCCGACTACTCTGAATTCTCCATTATCTCTCACTGCAAAAGTATAGTCAGAAATGGTTCCTGCCCTTTTACCATGACCATATTCTGCAGCAACTACAACAACATCTAATGTATCAAGTTCTTTTTTGAGCTTAACCCAGTATTTCCCCCTTCTGCCTGGCCGGTAGGGAGATTCTGGGTCTTTTACGACAAGGCCTTCATATCCAAGTTTCTTGCTTTTCTCAAAAGCCCTCTGCAGAGCTTCTGCACTGCTTACAGTTTCAATTCGCGAAAGTTGGATTATGTCTGGAAGTTTAAGGCTTTCCAAAATCTTTCTCCTTTGCAAGAGTGATTTTTCTAGCAGAGGTCTCCCATCAAGATAGAGAATATCAAAGCATTTGTAGACCACAGGTACATCTTCCATTATTTCTTTAGTCGGGGACTTCTTCCTTATTCTTCTCTGTAATTCCTGGAATGGCAGGGGCCTGTCATCCTTGAAGGGCAAGATCTCGCCATCAAGCATTATTGTATTAGGAATCTTGCATATTGCCTGAGCAAGGTCAGGAAAACTCCAAGAAATGTCTTCAAGTCTGCGGGAATATGCTTTGACTTTGGAATCAAATTTGTGAACTTGTGCCCTTATGCCGTCATATTTGAATTCTGCATAGACCTCCTTTTGATAATACCGTGCTATGTCTGCTGCAGTTTCCATAGTTTCCGCAAGCATAAAGTTCGTAGGTCTGAATATCTGCACCGTTGCCTTGTGTAGTTCATTTTTCAGCGCTAGAGATGCTGCCTCACCAATATCACCTAAGGTAAGGTTTACAATTCTAACCTCCTCAAGGGGCTTTCTTGAAACCTTTGCTAGAGACTCTTCCACCAATCCCTCCACGAGTCCTATTCGCATCTCACCGAGAAAGAGTTTGGTTAGGTACTTAGCTTCGATAGGAGTGCAGTCAAGGAAAAGCCCTCTTAATACTTGTTTCCTCCCTTCTTGAGAGCCCTTGCCAGACATTCTTGACATGCTCTCAAATATACGTTGTACATCCAATACAGCGAGATGTCTTTTAAAAAGTGGTTGAACGACTTTTTTTTCGAGCACTTCTTCTGCTACATCCCCAAGATCTCCGTATTTTCTGTATACTTCACCAAGGTCTCTTGGGTTTACTGAACAAAGATCAGCAATCGTATTCCAAAGGAGTGAATAACCTGCGAAGACCTCCTTTTCCGTCCATCTTGGAAACAAATAGCCTGAGAAGTATCTACAGACTACGGCCAGTTCTTCTTCATTCAATTTAGACAGGAAGGCACTAAGAATGGAAACTTTCCCATTTTTGCTTGGAGTTGCCTTTATGCTTTCAGCAACTTGGGCAAACTCCAGAAAACTTGTCATGCAGACTAAGATGCGTTAGGAACGAGCGACAAAGCCATGAGATATGCAGCCTCTCCATCTCTATAATAACCTGAAACCTTCGAGGCTATCTTGAAGTTAAGGTTCTGATATAGTGCAATAGCAAGTACATTGCTAACTCGCACTTCGAGATAAACTTCTCCACAGCCTCTCTGCACCATCCCATTGATAGCTTCGAGAACCAAAGATTTGCCCAAACCTTTTCCTCTATGTTGATCCAGCACGGCAACTGAAACTATGTGTCCCTTTCTTGCAACCCCAAACTTCTTAAGATTTGAAAAACCATATTCTATCCTGCACATTATGTAGCCTACAATATTTCCTTCTAATTCTGCAACATAGAAGGTTTCTGGTGATTCCGTCAAGAGCTCATCGAAGAATGAATCAGAGTAATGCTCTGGTAAAGTAGTCAAGTTAATAGAAACTACTCTGGGTAGGTCTTCAGATTTGGCTGGCCTGACAGTGTATTCTCCTACTCTTTTGTAGTAAGTGTTCTGCAAGGCAAACATATACGGGGATACAAGAAGTTTTAAAGGTTAGCTAATATCAATCGATTTCCAGATGGAAAAAACCCCAGAAGACACATCTCTCGCGTTTGAGGAGATAGACAATCTTGTACGCTCCCAGTTTACAGTAAATTCAGTCATGCTTAGGGACAGTGATATGGTTGAATATACGATTGAAAGGGCGTCAACCGTTAAGAAGAATTTCGAGACATTAGTTGTGAGTCTGAAGCAGAGAGGAGGTGCTGCTGTACTAAGGTCTTCAGAGTCTGGTTTGACCCTGCTGGCTCGCAAACACATAACGTATCCAGCATCAACCTCAAGAATTCCAATGCTTCTTTTGTTCGCAACGATAGCAACGATAGCAATTGACGGCATACTAAGGTTTCTTGCTTTTGAGGGATCGATTACACCTATAATAGTTCTCCTTTATACTGCAGGTCTTTTTGGGATAATTGGTACTCATGAACTAGGACATAAGATCGCCTCTGGATTGCATAAGACAAGATCTTCGATGCCCTATTTTATCCCAGGTCTCCCTACGGTCTGGCCTACGTTTGGCGCACTAATCAAAGCAACAGAACCTCCAGTCAATAGGGATTCATTGTTCGACCTTGGCATATCTGGACCTCTAGCTGGATTAGCTGTAGCAATTGTTGTAGCTGTTGGAGGGGGCTTAACGGCTGTAAGCCTTTCAGCCGAAGAGATTGCAAAAAGGGCTGCTGATGGTACGTTTAAGGAGATTCCTCATATTGATATCTTCAGCAACTTTATTCTAGGCGTCTTCGCTAAGCAGACCGAAGGTAGCATACTCGTTCTCTCGCCTTTGACATTTGCAGCGTCTCTAGGCTTCTTGGTTACCTTCCTTAACCTTCTACCTGCAGTTCAGCTGGACGGAGGGCACGTTGCAAGAGCAGTATTTGGCGAGCGTAAGCACATGTACTTCTCTTTTGGCAGTGCAGTTGTAATGTTTGCACTTGGTTTTTGGCTCATGGGAGTACTAGTTCTCTGGATGGCTATGCGGGCTCCAGACATGAAACCGCTCGACGATGTGTCGGAACTGTCGCAATCAAGAAAATTTGGTTTTGTTCTAGTTCTGATTCTAACTATCGCACTTTATTATTTTACAATCTTTAACAACCCATACTTCTCACTGTCATAACTCTAGACTTTCAGCAGGGTCTCCGACGCTTGTGGAACTATCAGTGCCTTGGTTCGAGAACCCTTCGAAGAAAGTAAGTGGTTCAGGGCATCACTAGCCTTTTTTGCGCTTTTTAACCCGAACTTACTCTCAATATAGTAATTTGGTAAAGTCGACACGAGAATCAGCTCATGAGCCTTTGCAATCTCTTGCAGGAATACTAAGTCTTCGATACCTTCGATATATTTGCCCAATCGCGGAAGGTTTGCGGAATCTAACCTTCCTGTTCCGTAAAGCTTGAACGCATCTACACCCAAACCTTCACCACACTCCGCAAGAAGTACGACGGTACTCTTATCGCGTAACCCTTTTAAAATATTCCAGAACGACTTGACGCTAGAAGAGAGGGTTTCACTTGCCCTGTTACTGCCAGGACTGATAATCGCTGCTCTCGCCTTCTCTGCAACAGTCTTTGTGGACAGTGCTAGAAACTTTTCTTCTGCCTTCTTTTGACTGTCCAGCATATCTCCTATCTCAACATCGTTAATGTCCTCTTGCGAAGGCACAACGGATATCGACAAAACATCTGTTAGTTGGTTCGCGTTTTCCCAGACCATTTTCGACGCTTCCGTATAAGTGCCTACGGAAGGTTCCAGAATCGGGTAGGTGAGAAACGAGTTTCCAATGACCAGGCTCTCTATAGCCCGCAGAATCGAAATGAGACCTCCTGAGAACCCAAACAATCCATCAAATCCAACTTGGGAGAGCAGTATTTTGGTCGTAGCCTCTCCATAAACTTCTGAAATTGGCTTACCTTCTGCAACTTGTGCTGTAGAAACTCTAAACGGTAATGCTTCCAACTTCTTCCTTACAGAAGTAACGCTTCTGTGTGGCACTAAGAACTGAATATCTGCACTATTGTAATTTTTTTCGAGTAACATCTTTCCCACAATCGCAGCTGCTTTCAAACAGGGTTCATAGTCATCTGCGACTAAGATTCCAACTTTACCTGCGAAGTTAATTTGCGATAATTTCTGCTTGGTTTCATCCTCAGTAATTGGACGTACTGCTTTTTCTATGCTTTCAAGGATGTTCTCTATCCGTATGTCTATGGCGACCTCTACAGACCCGTAAGGAACCCAGATTTCTGGCAACCGCACCTTTTGTTCAAAAGAACATAAATTTAAGGCTGGGCTTGATAGACTGGGTATTCATGATGCTGTTGACTACAAAAACTTGGGCTACAGAGAGGAAGGAGATAATTAGGAACTTGGGCAAGATCCTTGTGAAGAGCGGGGCGCTAAAATTTGGAGCTTTTACCCTTGCTAGCGGGAAGTTAAGTTCGTATTATATAGATCTACGGATAGTCCCTAGCTTACCTTCGCTATTTGAGCAGGTGATCCATGCCTACAAATCCCTGATAAAGCAGAATATTCGTGGAAATGGGTTTGACATTATTGCAGGGATACCTACTGCAGGGCTGACTTACGCGTCGGCACTAGCGTATGAACTTTCAAAGCCTCTTATCTATATGCGAAAAGAAAAGAAGGAACATGGTACAGGGAAGGACGTCGAGGGACTTCTGCCCCCTGGCGCAAAAGTTGTAGTGATTGATGATGTCATAACTACGGGTGGGTCGCTGATAACGGCTATCGATTTTGTCAGAAGAAGCGGAGGAACCGTAGAAAAAGCAGTCGTACTTATTGACAGACTTGAAGAAGGTAAGAAAAATCTTGCAAAAATTGGCGTCGACCTTGTTTCTCTAACGTCTATAACAGAGATAACAGATTTCCTCTACAATATGAACATTATAGAGGACGCTCAGAGAAATGCCATTTATGTTCAGGCTGGTATCAGTAAATCATGAGCTGCCGCTGCTCCAGTATATTGTGAAGATTGTTCACCGCCTTGTACACCTCTATTTCCTTCTTCGCACCTGTGCATACAAGCTTTCCGCTGGCGAAGAGTAGGATTACGGTCTTGGGCTCTGACATTCTGTGAATCAAGCCTGGGAACTGCTCAGGTTCGTACATTGATCTGGGGAGCTGCCTTGCAGCCTCTTCAAGGTGAACATTTCCTCCAAGGCTAGCAGAAGCTACGATATTCTGAATCACAATTTCGGCTTCGTTTACGATTTCGATTCCTCCCTTCCGAAGTTTTTGGACTACTGTTTTTACCGCCTTCATCGCTTGGTCTTCCGACTTGGCTCCAGTGCAAACCATCTTCCCAGAACTGAAGATCAGCGTCGCGGTCTTCGGTGTCTTTAGTCTGAAGACTAGACCTGGAAATTGATCTGGGTGATACTCGACATCGGTAAAAGTCCTGGTGATCTGGTTCAGATCAACTCTTTGGTTCACAGAAGCGGAGGCGACAACGTTTTCAATGCTGATTATTGGTTTTGTCTGCGGCATATAATACCGAGCAGCAAAAAGCAACCTGCCAGTATTTAAAGGGTATATATACTCTAATCGTTTGTTGGTTTGCTAATTATACATCTGTCTTCCATGTTTGGGCCTTAGTTCGACTGCAAGGATTACACAGATAATTATGATCATTAACCCATAGTTAAGAGGAGGACTGAGCCATATAGCTGTGTATCCGATGTACGGCAGGCTAAATATGACAGTTCCAAGGTAATGCTGTGGCCTTACAGTCCAGCTGTCTTGGCTTGGGTTGTTGTCTCCTCTAGTTTTAACCCCTATCCCTTCTGCGTCATGCACTACGTCGTTGACCCTGTGCACTATGATCCTTTCCATGTTAATAGGGTATTTGTAAACGATTATGTCTCCCACCTTCAGAGATTCGATAGAACCGCCATTTCTTATAGCGATGACATCGCCGACTTTTAGAGCAGGTACCATGCTCCCGCTGGAGACGACGAAAAATGGAGTCTGCGTTCCCAGAGATGCAGTAAGGGTTAACCATCCTCCGAGGATTATCACTGCTACTATAGCTAGGCTAATCAGCTCGCTTTTCAAAGTCCTTCTTCGAGAAGTTTCGTGGGATGCGCCAGTCAACTGCAGACATCTTGAAGTTCCTTTTTAATAAGCTATTATCTATTGCTATCTCGTGTGAAGCCATAAGTTAATAGGAATTCTCTGTGAGTTTGTTCTAAAAGGCAAAAATTACTAGTTGCTCTGATATACTAAAACGTATAGCATGTTATATTTAGAGTATTGTTCGGGTTAGTAAAGTACGATAGTAGTTGAATAGATAAAAACATACTTTTTAACCAGAAGCAAGGCGAGTGTTGCTCGTGCAACAAGACTACGACGTAATAATTGCAGGAGGAGGGATGTCGGGGCTAATTTCAGCAGCCAGCGTAGCTACCTACTCCAAGCAGAAAGCGAGGATTCTAGTCGTCGATAGGAATTCTCAGCCAGAAGCAGGGAAGAAGACTGCAAACGGGTGGATTTGCGGTGATGCTGTCAGCAAGAACAGCGTCGATTATCTAGCAAACAGTATCGGGATAAGATATGCAAAGCCAGAACTGGAGCATGATGTTAAAGGTGTGTATGTATATTCTCCAGATCACCAGACAAAAGTCCTTTTTGAGGGTGCTGGCTATACTATCAACAGGAAGATTCTGCCACAAAGACAGGTTAAGGATGCAAAGAAGCTTGGTGTAGAATTTCAGTTTGACGTTGCTTTGGAATCTCTCTTGCATGAGGATGGCTATATTACTGGCGTGCAAGGGAGAAGCCTAATTGATGGAAAGACATTCAAGAAGACTGCTAGGATCGTCATCGATGCTACCGGCTCTGCATCCAAACTAAGGGCTAACTTGGCCATTGAAAGCTACATGCAGAAGGAAATCGACAAAGATGATATGGAGGCCACTGGTCGATACATCTACGATTTTGAGATTGGGAAGGAAGACAAAACATATTTCGATCCTGATTACTGCATTATACATCTGGATGAATATCTGGCTCCAGGAGGCTACGCTTGGACTTTCCCGAAGGGGCCAAAAAAGGTGAATGTTGGACTTGGCATCCAAAAGAAAGCTCTTGAAAAGAGGAACAAACGCTATGCTAAAGATGATAATCTGCAGAGCCTTATCGACGAATACGTAAAGAGCAATGTTGCAATAAAAGAGCCTAGACTTGCGGAGGGAAAGAACGATGAAGGGAATGCTAAAGGGAGCTGGCAGGTTCCTGTTCGAAGGCAAAATGACTGTCTTGTAGCCAACGGCTATGCTCTGGTTGGAGATGCTGCTTGGATGCCCCGACCTATTGATGCTGGAGGGATAGGCCCTTCGATATATGGGAGCGTAATTCTTGGGAGGATAGTTGCTACGGCTCTGGAGACGAAGGATGTCAGTCAGAAGGGCCTCTGGCAGTACAATATTGACTACATGAACCATTATGGCTACCAGATGGCAAGCTTTGAGATCTTGAGAAGGTATCTGCAGACTATGACAAATGAGCAGATCAGCTATGGCATGAAGCACTTCCTTTCTGAAAACGATATTGCTAACATTGTCAAAAGGCAGCACCCTAAATTCAACCGTGTTGCTTTACTGAACCCCATGATGTGGTTCAGGATTCTGGGCAATTTAGACCTTGCAAAAGACTTGAGATTTACCGCTACAAAGAGCGAAGAACTAATTCAGCACAACTTGAAGTATCCAAAGTCGCCGGAGGGTTTCTTGGAGTGGCAGAAAGGCTTGCACGCTTTGCTTCAGGAAGCCTATTCAAAATTCTAATTACAGTTGTACATTGAACGCCGGGGGTGGGATTTGAACCCACGAGGCCCTTGCGGGCCACAGGCTTACAAGCTAGGAAGTTTCCAGGCCTGCGCCCTACCAGGCTAGGCGACCCCGGCCTGACATTACGCCCTTCAATATTCAGATTAAACTCTTCTGTTTAATTGGAAGCCTCTTCCTTTGGCTTGCTCTTCCACATCTTGGGGTATGTACCTTGCTTCATTATTACCCTGTTAGGCTCAGCAGCTATGCCTTTCTGCTGAGATCTTATTTCGTCAGAACTCATTGAAGCTTCAGCAAGTGCTACGATCTCTCCCTTCAAAGTGTAAAACCCGACTGTGTCCCCCTTTTTTATATTACCAGAAACCTTCAGAATTCCAGGTATTGCAAGTTTGGCTCCATTGCATACCGCTTCTACAGCTGAATCCCTGATTACAACGCTTGGGATTGCCTGCATCCCATACTCTATTGACAGTATCAGTTTCTTCAATTTGCTTTCATCGCCTTTCTGATATTCGTAGTATGCATCAGCAAGGTCATGCAATCTGACAAGCCTATTCTGTTCACTCAAGTTGCTCACCCTCGTCCTCCTCAATTCGACCATGGTCGCACCGCAGCCGAAGACTTCGCCCATGTCGTAGACCAATTTCCTGATGTAAGTTCCAGACTCGCACAGAACCCTTAAGATCAGCAACCTTCCCTGCTGCTCAAGCAGTTCAAGCTCGTAGATCGTCCTTGTCCTAGTTACCCTCTTTACGGAAGACCTTTGGGGAGGCTTCTGAAAGATTTCTCCAGTAAATTCCTTGATCACCCTTTTTAGACTTCCGTCGTCAACTGGATCGTGCAGCCTTGCAACGGCAACGTACTCTTTTGAGCCCAGCAGCAATACGGAAAGGGCCTTCGTAGCTTCTCCCAAGCCTATTGGGAGCAGACCAGTTGCAGGAGGATCGAGAGTTCCGCTATGACCTGCCTTTTTGACATTAAGAATTCTCCTTACCCAAGCAACCACTTCATGACTTGTAGGGCCCTCAGTCTTGTCGAGGGGTATGAGCCCATAATCCAAGAGCTGCTTTACGCTTCTGTTCTGAGGTGCGCACCCATATTTTGGGTTGGTATCTTCGTGTGCTATTTCTATCAGGTTAGACAAGCTGCTTCACTATTGTGAATACGATCTCCCTGACCTTATTGCTCGGCAACCTGTCCGTAGAAATTACAAAATCAAATACTGAGAGGTCGTCCCCAAACCTTATCGCATACAATCTCTTATAGAGTTCTGCATTTTCCCTGTCCCTCTTTTTCACGACCTTTAGAGATTCATCGTAAGAGGTTTCATCCCTCTTCGACATCCTCTCTGCCCTGTTTTCTGCGGAGGCTTTGAGCCATATCTTCAGAGCATCATCGCATAACCACGCCAAAGGATAACTTGTTACCACAACGCCTCCAGCTTTAAGCTTTTTAATCAGTTTTGCATCGACTTCTTTGTCGAACTGGGGGTTCTTTTGCCTCTCTGCAAGAAACTTCAGACCATCTTTAGTGTCCCACCAGTCGTCATCCCCAATTCTGTATCCTTTCTCCTCCGCAAGTTCCTTCAAAGCGTCCCCTCCAGAATAATATTCGAGACCAAATTCGGTGCATACAGCTCTTGCCAACGTAGTCTTGCCTACTGCTGGCATTCCCGATATGATGATGCTAATCATCTATCTAATCGCTTCGAAGATCTCATTTGCACATTCGTCTGGCTTGCCTTCAGCATTGGTAACCATCTTTATCGCAGCACCAGCAATAACTGCCGAAGCAGAGAGCATGGATTTCGCAATCAACAATTCCATTTCTATAGTCCCACGCTCTATAATATCCCTGACCCTAGTAGGGTCGTTCTGCCTTCTTGAAATGATATCATTTGGGTTTGCTTCAACAAGAATGAGGTTTGTTGGTGAGAGCGCCTTCAGAATGTCGTTAGGGAGACCCGGCATGTAACCTTCTTTCGTGCTGATGAACAGATGAGTATCTACCAAGACTATTGGAGCGGTTTTCTTTGCAATTGCCGAAGCAGCGTTAATTTGCAATTGTTTCTGGGTTTTGACATCGAGCTTTCGCATATCATCCCTGCTCTTGACACCCATCTTCTGCGCCGCTTCAAACATCACTGTACCGAAGACTACATATGCTGTCTCTATATTCGCATCTTTGAGCATCTGTCCCAGCTTTGTCACCACTGTAGTCTTACCTACGCCGGGGATTCCAACTATGACTACTTTTTTGCTAGCGCTCACCATGTCTATCGCCTCCTAGTTAAGCGGGTTAATACCTTTCTGACAAAGCGTTTTATGATCTGACACTATGTGCTTGCTAATTTACCTATAAGTTATTGCTGCAATTAATCAGGAAGTCCTTTTTCTCGAAAAAAGAAAAGAGTATTGGTTGCCCTAAGGCAACCTTTGCGTTTATGCCTTCTTCTTTCTGCTGAACAGTACTCCTGATATTACTACCAGAACTACTCCTATACCAATTGCGGCATATGAGATAGGGCTGATAGTTTCTACAGTTACTTCCTTTGGTACTTCCTTGATGACTTCTTTGATCACTTCTTTAGGTACTTCTTTGATCACTTCCTTTATGACTTCCTTGGGAACTTCTTTGATCACTTCTTTGATCACTTCTTTAGGTACTTCTTTTATGACTTCTTTAGGCACTTCCTTTATGACTTCTTTGGTAATTACTTGTGCTTGAGGTAGCTGGCTAGGCAGGCCTAGTGCTACGAGTGTTCCATCTGATGGGGGTAGCCAAGCAGCCCTAGCTGCTCCCGTACTACCTACGTAGAGGAAGATTTTCATCTGCCCGTCTTTTGATGCACCTACCGTAGGCATATTTCTCACAGGGAAGCCATAGAACTTTGACGATAATAGTTTGCCATTATCTGCGTCTAGGAATCTGAGATCGCCATTGCCATCATAGTATATGACCATTCCACCCGTTATTGAAAGCCCACCTCTGAACGAAGTGTCTTCTTGTCTATATGTCCATACCTGGCGTCCTGTATTGACATCTACCGCATAGATGTTGGTATTGGTCACGCTCTTGATCGCTGTATTGTTAGTGAATACAGGATTCAGTTGTGCGTTTGCCGCTCCTCCCAATGCTCCTATTCCTTGGTTACCGAATGGTCTAACGTTTTGTACCCTATGCATTACGCCTGCATTGAATGCTCCTATGTAGACATGCTTTCCATCATATGCCATGTCAGACTCTAGGCATGTAGTGTAGCATGTAAGGAGTATCTCCTCCTTGCTTGGATAGTGCATCCACGGCTTGCTCATGTGCTCCTTTGTCAATCTGCAGCATGCATCTGGACTCCTTGGATCGTTCTTTGCATCAACACCATAGTTCTGTCCCTTTGCATTTCTTAATATCGTTGGAGGATCGAACGTCCACAATGGCTGACCAGTTGCCGCATCCATTGCACGTACAATTCCATCCTTGCATCCTTTGATGTACGCTTTCTTTCCTTGTACCTGCCCAATTATCCCGCCCCACGCGCAGTCATAGTCCCATAGGTCATGTACTACTGATTGGAACCACCATACCATCTTACCAGTTCTGACGTCATGGGCTGTTAGTCCGCTACCGTGTATATTTGGTCCGTATCTGTGAGTGAGGTTCGTATATGGACCTTGATCTCCCCAGCCCAGATAGACTATGCCAGTCTCAGGATCCAGAGGATAATGACCCCATACTGCCGAACCTCCCGTTTGGGTAGCTGTATGCATCTTTCCGAAGGTTGGCGATCCAGGCACTAGATCAAGCCCGTCGTTTCTTAGAACGTCAGCAGGAGCATCTGTACACTTCGTTGCTTGATAGGTTACTGGTCGGTCTCTTGCTGGATGATTAATAGCTTCAAGGAACCTCGGATACTCGAAGTACCAGCCGTTGCCATTGACTTTGGCACATTGCTTTATGGCGAACTCTGGATCACCTTGAGGAGGCGGCTGTGTGAATTCTCTATAGAGTCTCTTTGGATTTTGAGGGTCAGTCATGTCGAAGGCTGTGACAAAGCTCCTGCCACCATTTCCGCTTCCCCCTCCAATCGGAATGAACATTATGTTGCCGAAGAATTGTGGGGGATGTGCGTGCCCAGTCGTTGTCCCTTGGAACCCTCCATCTATTGTGCCTTGTTTAGCCCCGACGACGTTTCCACCGCCGAACTCATCCGCAGTACCGCACAATACCCATGGCTGGATAGTCCAAACTGTTCTTCCTGTCTTTGCATCTACAGCATATACCATGCAATTTCTGACTTGAGGGATTAGCCAGCCTTTGTCCCTGTAATAGTTCATTGCGTGGATGTCACCAGATATAAGAGTGGTAGCTCCCACAATTGCTGGTCCTGCAAGCTGCCGCGCCAAGGTTAGGTTAAAACCTGTGCGTGGATAATCATTTGACCATAGCAGCCTGCCATTCCCTGCATCGACCGCGAATATTCTTCTATCTTGGGCTGCAACATATGCGATGCCGTCCACTACGAGTGTTGGTGCCTTCGCTCCATATGCATCATCTATCCTCCCTGCAATGGCTGCTGCATGGGGAAATGGGAAGATCCACTTTGTTTCAAGGTACTGGACGTTACCCTTGTTTATCTGGTTCTGGGGACTATAGCTGCCTCCTGTAGGCTGATAGTTGATCCATTCCCAGTTGCCCGTTGCAACTGTTGGTGCTGCTCCTCCTGCTGGAGGGCCACCAGGGTCGAATGCTTGTACTTGAGGTGTTAGTGCCACCATTAGCGCTGAAGCTAATAGTATGGCCGCCACAAAC
>Ga0194120_10001055_pt1 | contig 51162 bp, 30 predicted proteins | sample TA2MahCa65mmetaG_FD_148642 | JGI IMG/M metagenome (GOLD analysis project Ga0194120, IMG submission 148642) | Freshwater microbial communities from Lake Tanganyika, Tanzania - TA2015019 Mahale Deep Cast 65m | ecosystem: Environmental > Aquatic > Freshwater > Lake | place: Tanzania: Lake... | reverse complement strand
CTAGTGCGTCATCACGCGCGAAACGAACGATGTGGTGGCGTGGGCTCTGGCCCACGCCGAAATATCGTGGGCTCTGGCCCACGCCGAAATATCGTGGGCTCTGGCCCACGCCGGAATATCGTGGGCTCTGGCCCACGCCGCCAGTGATTGGAGCCCGCGTGACGCCCCCATGCTCGGTCGTTTTCCCATAGGAGTGGACGGAATGAGCGGAGACGATCGACCCCGAATCGTTCCGATCGCGTTGATCCAGACGCGCTGCGGCGGAAAGAAGGAAGACAACGTCGCGCGCGCCGTCGACGGAATCGCCGAAGCCGCGCGGCGCGGAGCCCGCGTAATATGCCTTCAGGAGCTTTTTGCGACACCCTATCCCTGTCAATCGGAGGACCACGAACGGTTCCACGACGCCGAACCGATTCCTGGACCGATCAGCGAGCGGCTTGCCGACGCGGCGAGGCGACTTGGCGTGGTGGTCGTCGGATCGCTCTTTGAACGTCGGGCGCCCGGTCTCTATCACAACACGGCGGCGGTCTTCGATGCCGACGGAGCCATGCTCGGCATCTACCGCAAAATGCACATTCCGGACGATCCCTTGTACTACGAGAAGTTCTATTTCACGCCGGGGGATCTTGGGTTCCGCGCCTTCGCGACGCGGTTCGGAACGATCGGCGTATGCGTCTGCTGGGATCAGTGGTTTCCGGAGGCGGCCCGACTCACGGCCCTCGCGGGAGCCGAAATCGTGTTCTATCCGACGGCCATCGGATGGATCCACGAGGAAAAAGAGGCCTACGGCGCGAGTCAATGGTCGGCCTGGGAAACGATGATGCGGAGCCATGCGATCGCCAATGGGATCTTCGTCGCGGCCCCCAATCGCGTGGGCGTCGAAGGGCGGCTCGAGTTCTGGGGCGCGTCGTTCGTTTCCGACCCGTACGGCCAGATCGTGGCCCGGGCGTCCCACGCCGACGAGGAGACACTGATCGTCGAATGCGATCTCGGGAAACTCGATGTCGCCCGCACGCATTGGCCGTTCCTGCGGGATCGGCGCATCGACGCCTATGCGGGACTTGCCCGTAGGTGGGGGGACGTCCCGCGGCGGGGATGCGGCTAACCGTCCGATCTTCGACTATCCTGGATGCATTCGAAAATCGGCCGAGGAGATATGGGCGTGGGAAAAGTCGTCGAGTCGAGAGGGTTGGCATGGGATCGCGCGTCGGCATGGATGGTGGCATGCTGCGTCGCAGCCGCGGTTACCGGATGCGTCGGCGGAAACGCGTCGGTCGATGACGCGCCGGACGAATCGGCCGCGATCGGTCCCGACGCCGACGGCGACGGCATTCCGGCGAGGATCGACGGCGCGCTCGACCTGGTCCTCCGACGCCGCCATCTCAGTCTGAAGGAGCACGCTGCTTGGCAGATCATCCATGGAGCGCTCGCGTTCCGGCGCGACTTTCCCGTTCTCCTTGACGGCGAGCGCGAGGTATCGGCTCTCGAACATGTCCTGCGCGGAGGCGCCATGAGAGGTTGGGAGTTCGAACCCGGTGATGTGCTGGATCCGGCGACGGGGCACCGCGGATTGCGCGCCGTTCTCGCGCCGGGCAGCAAGTCGGGCCAGGGGCACGCCGACCAGTGGCTCGGGTATCTCGCCGAATGCGGATTGGAAGCCGACGACGAGATCCGAGTGGGAGACACGACGTACCATATCTCCGATATCGTCGCGCAGGCCGAGCTCGATGTGCCGCGCAATGTCGACCGCGAATACAGTTGGACGCTCATGGGGCTCACGTCGTATCGACCCACCGACCACGAATGGGTCGCGTCGGACGGCAAGCAGTGGTCGATCGAGGATCTGGTCCGCATCGAATGCGAACACGATCTGGCGACGAGCGCGTGCGGCGGGACGCATCGCATGTACGGATTGACGATGGCGTTCAATCGCCACCTCGCGCAGGGACGGCCTGTCGAGGGAGCGTGGGCGACCGCGTCGGATCGCATCGCCGAGTCGGCGCGGCGGGCTCGCGAGTTCCAGAACCCGGACGGATCCTTTTCTTCGCATTATTTCGAGCGGCCCGGCATGGCGGCCGACATTACGCAGACGCTCGGGTCGAGCGGGCATGTGTTCGAGTTCCTGATGATGGCGATGACGGATGAGGAAGTCCGCGATCCGAAGATGGAACAAGCCGCGCTCCGGATTTGCGGGATTCTCGAACGGACGCGGGATCTTCCCCTTGAATGCGGAGCCCTCTATCATGCGGCGCACGGCCTCGTGCTCTATCGGACTCGGCGCTTCGGCGCACCCGACTTCTCACATCCCATTGCATCCGTACCTGACGGGAAAGGATAGTCCATGCGCGCGTGTATTCGGACGTTCCTCGTTGCATGGACCGTGGTCGCCTCGTGGATGATGTCCGGCGCCGGGCTCGCCGCCGAGAACCGCCCGAACATCCTGTGGATCGTCATCGAGGACATGTCGCCGCATTTCGCCTGTTACGGCGAGACGGCCATTGAGACGCCCCATCTCGATCGGCTCGCCGGCGAGGGTTTGCTCTTCCGAAACGCCTTCACGACCGGACCCGTCTGTTCCGCGTCCCGATCGGCCCTGATTACCGGCATGTATCAGACGTCGATCGGAGCCCACCATCATCGAAGCGGGCGCGGCACGGAGAAGATCCGACTGCCCGAGGGCATCCGGATCGTTCCCGAACTGTTCCAACAGGCGGGATACTACACATGCAACGGAAGCTGGCCTGGAGGGCGCGGCGCGATCGGCAAGACCGACTACAACTTCGAATGGAATACCAAGTGCTACGACGCCGCCGACTGGTCCCATCGCAAGGAAGGGCAACCCTTCTTCGCGCAGATCCAGCTCGAAGGCGGCAAGCTGCGCGAGCGGGCGAACTGGAAGGAAACGGTCGAACGCGAACTGGAGTCGCCGACCGACCCTCAGCGCGCGGAGCTGCCGCCCTACCTTCCATCCGATCCCGTGATCCTCGAGGACTGGGCCGCGTATCTCGACGCCGTGCGCTATACCGATCTTCAGGTCGGACAGATCCTGGCCAGGCTGACCGACGAGGGAATCCTCGATCAGACCGTCATCTTCTGTTTCACCGACCACGGCATCAGTCATGTTCGCGCGAAGCCGTTCTGCTACGATGCCGGCCTGCGCGTGCCGCTGATCGTTCGCGGGATGGGCGTCGACGGCGGCGAGGAACGCAAGGACCTGGTGGAACATATCGACGTGGCCGCGTCGTCGCTCGGACGCGCCGGCATCCCCGTTCCGCCATCGATGCAGGGTCGCGATTTGTTCGCCGACCCGTTCGTTTCCCGCAAGTACGCGCATGCGGCGCGGGACCGGTGCGATGAGACGGTGGACCATATCCGTTCCGTGCGCACCGGGCAGTTCAAATACATCCGCAACTTCGAACCCGAACGGCCCTATTTGCAGCCCAATACGTATAAGGACAACAAGCCGATCGTGCAAACGATGCGACGGCTCCACGCCGCCGGACAACTGGACGCCTATCAGGCCTTGATTATGGCCGAATCGCGTCCGCCCGAGGAACTCTACGATCTCGAAGCCGACCCGCATGAACTCAACAATCTCGCGACGAACCGAGCGTACCTCGCGAAGATGATCGAGTTCCGCGGTGAGTTGGCGACGTGGATCTCGACGACCATGGATGCGGGGCGGGTTCCCGAATCGCCCTTCCTGTACGAAAGCGACATGAAGGTGTATATCGACGGCATCGCGCGGCGCGATCCGGAGAGGGCTCGCGAAATCGAGAAGAACATCGCCCTGATGCGGGCCCGCCGCCGATGACCGATTCGCAATCGGCGCCCTCGTCCGACGCCGCGCGCCGTTGGGCGCGCCGAGGCGGCCGGCTGGGCGGGCGCCGCGACCGATGGCCGCCGGAACGGGAAGCGCGGAGTCTGCGCGCCCGCATGGAACGGCGTTATCCGTTGGCCGTCCGCGAGATCACGATCGGCGAGCGGCGGTTCGCGATCACCGTCGTCGCCGATCCCGACCAGGTCCTGCTCGAAATGGAACGGGGAATCGCGCATGCGGGACGCGACGAGCCCCGTTGGCAACCGTACTGGGCCGAATCGTGGGAAAGCGCGATCGGACTGGGCACTCGGTTGATCGAGCGCCGACTCGACGGCGCCAAGGTGCTCGACCTTGGCTGCGGGATCGGACTGGCCGGCACGGTCGCCGCTTCCCAAGGCGCCGACGTTTTCTTCGCGGACGCCGCCCCGCCCGCACTGCTCTTCGCGCGATGGAACGCGTGGCCGTGGCGGGACCGAATCCGAGCGGCGCGCGTCGACTGGCAACGGGACACGCTCGGCGAATCGTTCGACCGGATCCTGGGCGCCGATATCGTCTACGATCGGCACGATTGGGAACACCTCGATCGATTCTGGCGCCGGCATCTCACCCCCGGCGGCTCGGTGCTCGTGGGTGAACCGAGCCGGTCCGGTTCGAACGCGTTTCCCTCGTGGATGGCCGATCGCGGATGGCATTGTTCCGGTTCCGAGGTAGTCGTCGAGCACCGCCCGCGCCGCATCCGGATCTGGGACCTGTCCATCGAAGCGCGGCGAGCCGGCGAAGGGCGGTAGGCGGAGCGGTCCGTCGAAACCCCACGCGTCGGCGAGGGAGCCCGGCGTGTGCCCGATCGTCCGCCGGACAATCGGCCCAAGCGCCATCGCCTACATGGCCGAAAGACGCCCATTCGCGGCGGTGTGACCTATCCTTGCGACGAAGGCCAAGCACCGGAACGAAATCGAAAGCGGCCCGTGGATCGTCTAATGAGCGGCGGGTCGCCGAGTTGGCGCGGGTGCTGGGCGATCGCGGGGATATTCGGGACGAAGACGAACCGGCCGGCGCGACGCCCGGTGAACCGACTTACCCTATCACGACTCTGGATCGACTGGAGATTCCCCCGATGGCGTCTTTCCTCCGGCGCGGCGGCGCCGTCCTGGTTCTACTGGCTTCGGGATGGATCGGAGCCCCGTCGGGCTCGCACATCGGCCGCGCGCAAGAGGCGGGGACACCTCCCGTGACGGCACCGCCTTCGGGAGCCGCTCCGGATGAACTGCGCGAGCAGACGATCTATGTACCGTTCGAAAAGCTGAGGGAAGTTTTCGAGAAGGAGGGGCGCGGCGTTTTCCTGCCGTACGAGAAATTCCAAGCGCTCTGGCAGGCCGCCCAGGCGAAACTACGGACCGAGACCGAGACTCCCCCTCCGGTCGGAGCGATGGTGACCGAGATTTCGAGCAAGGCGACGGCGACGAAGGACGTGCTGGTCGTCGAGGCCGAACTGCGCGTCGAACTGCTCCGCGCGGGATGGCACCGCGTCCCCATCCGGCTGGCCGACGCCGCGATCCGCTCCGCGCGGATCGGGGACCAACCCGCTCGAATCATCCCCGCCGAGGGCGGCGGATATGAACTGCTCTATGAACTGCCCAAGGACGCTCCGCCCCAACCGCTCGTCGTCCGGCTCGACTACGCGAAGGTCATCCAGAAAACGCCCGGCCGCAATTCGGTCACCGTGCAAGCGCCCCAGGCGCCGGTGAACCGATGGGAGATCCACATTCCCGACAGCGGAGTCAAAGTCGACGTGCAACCGTTGTTGGCGGCGAGCCAACCGCCCGACACACCGCCCTCGGCGAACGAAACCGTGTTGCTCGCCTTCCTCGGAGCGGCCGATTCGGTGCGCATCGACTGGAATCCGAAGGCCGAAGGCGCGACGGGCCTCGAAGCCCTGCTCTCCGTTCAATCCGAACAGGAGGTCGTGGTCGACGAGGGCGTCATACGTTCCCGATCCCGCCTGACGTATCAGATCAGCCGCTCCGAGCTCAATCAGCTCGAAATCGAAGTCCCCTCCGATCAGAAGGTCGCGGGTGTATTCGACGCCAATATCCGTTCGTGGGAGGTGCGATCCGAGAACGACGCGCAGGTCATCGCCATTCAACTGTTCGAGGCCGCGCGGGCCACGCAGAACGTGACGATCGAGCTGGAAAAATTCACGACGGAAACGGGAGCGGCCGAGGTCGGCATGCCGGTCGTTCGCGCTCGGCACGCGGGCCGCCAACAGGGTCTCATCGTCGTCCAGGTCTCGCCGACATTGCGTTCGACGGCGGCGCGGCGCGACGGCCTCCTGCAACTCGATACGGCCGAACTGCCGCGAACGCTCGCCAATCGAACGTGGGATTACGCGTTCCGATACGCCGCGTTGCCGTTCACGTTGGCGTTAACCGTCGAGAAGGTCCAATCGCGGGTCCGCGTCGAGGAATTCGTCCACGCGTATCTCGAGCCCGATGCGTTGAATGTGGATTTGCTCGCCGTCTACGGGATCGAGCGCGCGGGCTTGTTCCAACTTCAGGTGGAGATCCCCGAAGGCTATGAAATCCGAGCGATCCGAGGCCAGGAAGCGCCGGAAATCGCCGCCGCGGCCGTCGACTCGCACCATCCCGATCCGGCCGCCGCGAACCGGCGGCTCGTCAATCTCGCGCGGAAGGCGGAAGGCCGCGTCGGTTTGCTCGTCCAGTTGACGAAGCGGCTGACCGATCCGAACCTCATGTCCCCGACCGGACAGGCGTCGACCGTCGCGATCGCCGTTCCGCGAGCCGTCTCCGTCGGCCTCGAACAGGCAACCGGTCGGCTCATCGTCTTCGCCCCCGAGAGCCTGCGCGTCACGCCGACCACGCAGACGGGGCTCACGAACATCTCGTTCCGCGAAGCGGTCGAGCCGGTCCCCTATTTGCGTCGGCCCGAAACGCAGGGAACGATGCGCGAGGTGCTTGCCCAGGCCTACACGCGGGACGCCGTCGAACTGGCCGTGTCCGCCGAACGGCGCAAACCGCAGGTCCACGTGCGTCAGTTCCTGGTCGTGGGCGTCGAATCGGGCGTCGCGCGATTCACGGCGACGTTCCATTACGACATCAGCTACAGCCCGGTGAAACAAGTGCGCATCGACGTGCCTCGCGCCGTCTCGAGCCTGCTTCGCAACGACACGGCGGGAATCCGGGACGAGATCCCCACGACGCCGCCGAGCGATGTTCCCGCCGACCACGTGCCATGGCTCTTCACGGGCGAATCGGAATTCCTCGGTCCCGTGTCCATCCGTCTTTCCTGGCAGAGGCCCCTCGATGCGCTCGGCATCGGCCAAAGCGTCGACCTGGAAGTGCCGCACCTTCGGCCCAACGGGACCGACCGTGCTTGGGGCCAAATCGTGGTGACCAAGTCCGAAACGATCGACGTGCAGCCGTCGGGAGAGCCGACCGGCGTACGGCCGATCGATCCCCAACAGGATCTGATGCCCGGTGGAGACGGGACGAATGCGGCGCGGGCGTTCGAGTTCCACCAGGACTTCGGGCTCAAACTGACGGCGACGCGATTCCAGCTCGTTGAAGTCAAACGTACGAGCATCGAGGGCGCATTGATCCGGGCGGTCGCGACGCGCAGCGGTCAGCTCGACGTGCAGGCCCTCTACCGCATGCGGAGCGCGCGGCAGCGGCTCGCCGTCCGATTCCCCGAGTCGGTCGACGCGGGCACTTCATTCGACGCCGACCCCGCGAAACTCAATGGGCAAAGCGTCACGATGGAACAAGGTGAGGACCGCACGTTCTTCGTGCCCCTCGTGGGTCGCGGTCCCGATGAACCGTTCGTGCTCGAATTGCGATACACGATCGCCGACCATCAGGGACACTGGGATTTCCCCGTGTTTCCCGATGATCCGGCCGTCTCTCAGGTCTTCGTGAGTGCTTTCGTTCCCGAGGAACTCGCCGTCGTCGCGACCGGCGGACCGTGGACGAACGAGCAATACAATCCGTGGCGGGTACGGATCGGCGACGCCGTATCGACGGACGGACGATGGTCAGTCAAGAGCGACGCCGAGATCTGGCAACAGATCGGTTCCGGAATCCCGATGGCCGCCGATCCGCTGTCGATGTTCAGCGTTCAAGGCGACCGGTACTTGTTCTCGACCCTTCGCCCCGAGGCGCCGCCCGAGGGCGCTCTCGGGTTGAACACGGTGGAACGGCGCTGGATGCACGCGGCGATCTTCGCCGCCGCGCTGCTGATCGGGCTCGCGTTCCTCGCCCGATCGATCACGACGAAACTTGTTGTCGCCGTCTGTGTGCTGATCCTCGTCGTCGGTGGAGGCGTCTTCTGGCCGACCGCCGCCGCGAATGTCCTCGACGTTCCCTTCGTGCTCGCCGCGTTCGGAACGGGCGGACTCTGGGTCGTCGGCGAAATGGCCAAGGGCTTCGCCGGGGCCAAGTCGCTCGTCCGCCGATTCAGCCGCCGACCGCCGTCGAGTCGCGAGTCCGGGGGACCGGCGCCGAGCGACGGATCGGGCTCGAGTTCGGCATCCGAACGTTTGGGAGGATCGGAACCACAACCCGGCAACGCGTCCGGCGCGTCCCACACGCGGGCCGATCGTCCAGGCACCGAGGAATCGAATCCGGAAGGAGGTGCCCGGTGATGCGATCCGCGTTGTATTCCATGTTGTGTACCATGGGGCGAGCCAAGGCGGCGGCGCCGGCGGCGGCCGGGGAAGGGAGGCGATCGATGGCCGGTCAACCTCGCGTTCGGCATCGGAAGACCGCGTCGCATCGCGCGGCGCGCGTGGTGCTCGCCGCGATGACTTTGCTTTCGATCATCGAGCGGTCCGTCGCGGGTCAAACTCCGGAACCGCGGCGGCCGCTCGTTCGCGAGCTCTATGTTCCCTTCGATCAACTGCCCGTGCTGCTCGAAAGCGCGCCGGAGCGCGTGTTCATGCCGAGGGAACAGTACGAGGAACTCCTGGGACTGGCGGCGGCGCATCCCGCCGAGCCGGCTCCGTTGGCCGCGGCGGTCGTCGACGCGGCGTATTCGGCCGAGCTCTTTGAAGGCCGCGCGCGGATCAACGGAACGGTCCGGATCGAAGTGCTGCATCCCGGCCTGCATGCGGTCGGGCTGCCGATGTCGGGCGTCGGGTTGCTCCGCGCGACGCTCGACGACCAGCCCGCATCGATCGGCCGGGACGCGGACGGACAGGCGACGCTCTTTGTGAACGGACTGGGCCGTCACACACTTCGACTTGAATTCACGGCGCCCGTGCAGACCACCGCCGCGCAGCAATCGCTCCAGGCCCACTTGCCGGCGGCTCCGGTGTCCAGCCTCGAATTGGTCGTGCCCGGCAATGTCGAATTGAAAAGCGGGGCGGACGTCGTCGCGCGGATCGTCGATGAAGGGGCGGGCAACACGCAATTCCGACTCCTCGCGCCGTCCGGCCCATGGAACTTCGTGTTGTCGCTCAACAACCGCGTCCTGCGGCGCGATCGCGTCATGGTCGCCCGCAGCGTCGTGCTCGACGAAGTCTCGCAGGCGGTCGAGCGTTTCCACGTGACGTCGACGGTTTCCGTCCTGCACGGAGCCGTCGAGCAGATTGAATATCATCTGCCTGAATCGTTCGAAATCACGGACGTCGCTTGCGACCAATTGTCGCGATGGGAGTTGGCGTCGCCCGCCGACGGCAAGCGCCGACTGCGGGTCCACCTTCGGGCGCCGTCGGCCGAGCCGATGACGATCCGGTTGGCGGGGGAGCGCGTCGCGTCCAGCGGCGCGGATTGGCGATTCCCCACGATCGAAGTGCTCGATACGGCCGGAAGCGTCGCCGTGCTCGGACTGCTCGTCGAGGACCTGTTGCGCGTCCACGACCCGGTCGCATCGGGACTTGTTTCGATCGATCGGGCCATTTTGTCGCACGCCGGAACGGACGCCATGCCCGCCGAGACAGGCATCGCGCGGTCGCGCCCGGTGCTCGCCTACTACGCGCCGCAGGGATCGTATTCGCTTACGGCGCGATTCGAACGTCCGCCCGCCACGCTCGACGTCGTCACGAGCCTACTGCTTCGCGTCGACAACAAGGGCGTCGAGACGGCGGGGATCTTCTCGCTGAGACCGAAGGTCGAACGCGTCTTCTCGTTCGCCTTCCTCGCTCCGCCGGGCTGGAATGTCCGGGGAGTCACCGACGCGCAGGGGAACCAACTGGCGTTCGAGTCGTTCCCGATCGAGGACGGCGCGACGCGCGTGCAAGTGCGTCTTCCGCAAGGCGTATCGCCGGGCGAAACGCGCACCGTGCTCTTCACGGCCGTCGGCGACGTCGCGGGTTGGGTCGGAGAATGGGCTCAAAAGGAACTGGCGTTTCCCGTATTCCGGCTCGAACAGTCCGACAACGACACGGGCGCGCTCGCCGTCCTGGCCTACGACGACCTCGCCATCCGTCCTCAATCGCTGGAGCAACTTTCACCGCTCAACAGCGACGAACGACAACTCTATGGACTGCAACAGGACGCCGACCTCGCGTTCCGTTACGACGCGCCCCCCTACGCGGCGACGTTCCTTGCGGAGCGCAAGGCGCCGAGCGTGACGGCGACGACCTTCGCCTTCCTTACCGTCGCGCGCGAGGGGATGAAGGCCCATTATGAAGTGGCATTCTCCGTCCGCGAGGCGACGACGCGACGCCTGCGCGTATCGTTGCCCGAGTCCACACCGTCCGAGGTTTCGATCACCGGCTTGGACGGAACGACGGTCCGCGAGTCGACGGCGTCGATCGTCGACGGCCGGCGCGTCTGGGACGTACTGCTCTCCGATAACGTGCCGCTCAACGAGAACCGGATCGGCGCGGCGCGCATCGCCATGGATCTGCAGATGGAACTCGCGGCCGAGCCAAACGCCCTCGCGCTGCCGTTGCCGCGCGCGGAGTCGGTCGCCTACCAGTCGGGTTTTGTCGCCGTCGAAGGGGACGCCGAACGCGAGATCGCCGTACGCACCGAGGCGAGACGCGTCGATGTGGGTGAATTGTCGGAGTCGCGGTATCAGCCGGGCAAGAGACTGCTCGGTTCGTACGGATTCATCGGCGAGCCGCCCGCGATCACCGTGGATGCCGTGCGGCGCGACGCGCACGGACTTCCCGCCGCGATCGCGCAGCGATGCGCGCTCCGAACGGTATTCTCCGCGACCGGCGTCTCGCAAACCGTCGCGCGGTTCGAACTGAGGACCAAGGCCCTGTTGCTCGAAGCGCGACTGCCCGACCCGTCCGCCGAACTCTGGTCCGTGGTCGTCGACGACGTGCCGGTCACGCCGCAACGCGACGGCGACACGCTCTTGGTCAGCCTGCCCGCCGCAACGGACCGCGACCTGCGCGTGCTCGAAATCGCGTACGAATTGCCCGTTTCGGCGATCGGCCTTTGGGGCCAGGTCGACACGGCGGCGCCCCGATTGCTGCTTCCCGGCTCGACCGCCTCGCCCGGCGCGGCCAACGCGGACGTCGGCGCGGCTCCGCCCGCCTCTCGAACCGACTCGCTCGCGATTCCCGTCGCCGATCTCGAATGGAACGTGCTCCTTCCCCCGGGTTATGAAGTGACGCACTCGGGAGGAACGCTCCACTGGACGCCGCCCGCGAAACGCCCTTGGTGGAAGCATGTCGTCGATGGAGCGATCGGGGCGGGCACCGCCTTGGCCAGTCCGATCGCGATGCGATTCGAGCGGGTCCTTCCGCAAGCGAATTTCGCCGCGCCGGCAAGCGAATGGGCGTCCGTCGATCGCGCGGCGGCCCCGCCCTCCGGTGGTGAGTTGATGCCCATGATGGATGATTCCATGCCCAAGTCCGAACCGGAACAGCCCATGCGCGCGGCGAATGAACCGCCACCCGCCGAGGCCGAGGGCGCCGAGGTCACCAAGGGCGTTATCGCGACGGGTCGCGACGGCGCGGTCCGGCGGGAGTCCCTTCAGCTTGGCCAGACCGCAGCGCCGACAAGCGGCGGGCTCGACAAGAAGGACGCCGCATGGGACTTGGCGGGCGTGCGAAGCCTGCGCGTGAATTTCGAGAACGCGTTCGCGAACGCCGATCCCGGGCGCCTCGTGCGACTGCGAAGCCTTGGCGAGGGGGCGGTACTCTCGATTCGCGTCGTCAATCGGTTCCGGCTCGTGTTCGCGGCGAGCGCCATCGGACTCGCCGTCTTTGCCGTCGGCCTGCGACTTGTCCGAAGACCGTGGAACATTCGGCTTCGTTACCTCATCGCGGTCGGCGCGCTCGCCGTTGCGATCCCGGCGGCGGTCGGGTGGGAGCGGGAATTGCACGAGATCTCGGGAAGCGCCATCGCCGCCGTCATCTTCCTCGTGCCGCTCTATGTCGTCGTCGGAATCGTGCGCGGCCTCCTCGGAGCGGCGAACCGCGCAACCAACCTCGCGGGACGCGCCGCCGGTATCGCCTCGGTGGTTCTTGTCTCGCTCGCGATCGGCGTCGGAACCGCGCCCGTCGCGCGGGCGCAGGCGCCGAGCGGACAAGTTCCCGTCGAATTCGAAGAGTGGCTCAAGCGGTTCCCCATGTGGACTCCGCCTCGCGTCGTGATCCCCGAGGATGCGATCGTCATTCCGTACGCGCCCGCGGCGGAGAGGGACCCGCGCGATGGCACGGACCGAGTCTTCGTTCCGCACGCGAAGTATGTCGAACTCTGGAATCGAGCCCACCCAGAACAACCGCTCGACGCGACTCGGCCTCCCGTCGATTTCGCGATCGGCCCGGCGACCTTCTCGGCGACGCTCAATGCCGACGATTTCTTGGAGCTTGTCGGCCAGATGGACATCGAGGTCTTCGTCGATCGGCCCGTCGCCGTACCCCTTCCGTTCGGCGGCGGCGTGCTCGTTCGCGGTTCCTTGGATGGCGCCGCGGCTCGGATCGTGGTCGGCCAAAGCCAATTGAGTCCGGCTCAACCATCTCCTCCGGCGCAGGCCCAGCAGGCGCAGGCCGAACCGCCGGCCGAACCGCCGGCCGTGCTCGTGCTGCATGTCGAGGGCAAGGGCCGGAAGCGGTTGGAAATCAGATTCCGCATGCGCGTGGACCGGCGCGGCGGATGGCGCATGGTCCGCGGCGTCCTTCCCGCTCCGCCCGCTTCCGCGCTCACTCTGACGGTGCCCGAAACCAACACCGAAGTGCGTCTTGGCGGGGTCGCCGACCGGTCGAACTATGAAACCACACAGGCCGGAGAGCGGATCGAGACGTCGTTGCTCGCGCAGAATGAATGGACCCTTCAGTGGCGGCCGAAGGTCGGCGAGGGCCAGATCGACCGCACGCTGACCGCCGAATCCGACGCCGTATTGGACATCCAAGAGGACGGCGTTCGGCTCGCGTGGCGGAGCACGCTGCAATTCCGAGGCGGGCGGCGCGAGGACTTCACGTTCCGGTTGCCCGACGGGTATCTGGTCGAGCGCGTGTCGGGTCCGAATATCCGCGGCTGGACGGCGGAACCGGACGCGCAGGGCGTTCGGCTCGATGTCGAGTTGCTGCGCGCCGCCGTCGATCAGGAAACGGTGACGATCTACTTGTCGAAACGGGCCGCCATCGCGGGCGCGGAGCCGTCGCGACTCGAGGCGCCCGGCGTGGTGGTCGCCGACGCCGCCTTGCACCATGGGCTCGTCACCGTTCGGAGAAGCCCGCTCGTTGATCTGCGGGCGACGCGCCTTGAAGGCGCGTCGCGTTCGGATGTTCCGGCGGAGCAGGCCGAGGCGCTGATGAGCGAGGCGGGGGCCGAGGAACGTCCGATCCCCGTACAACCGTTCCAGGCATTTCGGTTCTCGACGTTTCCGTTCGCGCTCGAATTCGAGGCCCGGACGATCCGACCATCCGTCGCGGCCGAAACGCGTTCGATCGTGCGTGTCGGCGAACGCGAAACGCGGCTCGAATGCCAATTCGAATTGAGGATCGGCGACGCGCCGCTGCACGCGGTGCGCATCGGCGTCCCGCCTTCCTTCGAGCTCGAACAGATCTCGCAACCGGAATGGGTCGTGACCGACGCGGACGGAGCGCGGACCGTCACGATCTATCTCGATGCGGGCCATGTCGGTTCGCTGTCGTTCTCGATGCTCGGTTCGCTCGGAAAGCGAACGAGCGCCGACCCGGTCGAACTTCCGCGTCTGCGCGTATTCGGCGCCGACCGGCAAACCGGTCAATTCGCGATCCAGATCGACCCCGCGTTCCGGGTGCGGGCCGAGGAATTGGCGAACTGCGAGATGATCCCGCCCGAACGCGTGATGCCGTGGCTGCGCGAGGACCAGCGTCCGCTCCTGATCGGCGGCGCCGCGCTCGCCGTCGACGGCGATGCGTACTCCGCGCGACTGGTCATCGCCCGCCGACCGCCCGTCGTGCGGTGCGTGACGTTGAGCAACGTGAACATCACGCCGCGATCGATCGAGGAAACGACCCTATTGGAGTTCCGCGTGCTCGAATCGGGTATCCAGCGGATCGAGTTCCAACTGCCCGCACGGATGGCCGAGGCCCGGATCAAGGTCCCGGCGCTCCGGCAAAAGACGGTAGTTCCCGTCGAGGGCGGTGATCCCGCGAAACCGATGGTGCGCGTTCGGATCGATCTGCAGGACGAACTCATGGACATCATCCGGGTTGTGGTCGAGCACGACGGGCTGTTGACGGCGGCCGAGCATGAAGCGGCCATACCGATCGTGGAGACAGGCTCCGTCGAACAGCAATACGTGACTTTGCAAAACTCGGGCCGCGACGAGGTCGTGACGCTTGATGCGACCGGATTCGACGAACTGACTCGACTGCAGACAGCATGGAAAGCGCTGGCCGATCTCGATATCGAACAGGGCTATGCGATGCGGCGCGACGCGCCCGCCGCGCGGCTAGCCGTGCAAACGAAACCGCGCCAGGTGATGCGGACGGTCGACGCGCGGATCGGATTCGCCGAGACGATCCTCGTCGTCGACGCGAACGGGGACTACCGCGCGCGGCACCAATTGCGGATCGAGAACAACACGGAACAGTACCTCGAAGTCGAACTTCCGGACGGCGCGACGCTCTGGACCGCGCGCGTCGCGGGCGAACCGGCCAAACCGACCCGCTCACCCGATTCCAAGTCGGCGAATCGAATGCGGATTCCGCTCGTCAAGACCGAGGCGGGCGACACCGACTATCCCGTCGAACTCGTCTACGCGGGACGCGTGGATCGCCTGTCGGGTTGGTCGACGGTCCGTTTTCCGCTGATCCGCACGGTCAATATCCACACCGAGTTGAGCCAGGTCACGCTGCATCTCCCCGAATCGCACCGATGGGTCGACTTCCAAGGCGCGTCCCGTTTGCGGGACCAGTCGGAATACGCGGCGGGATACACGAATTACTTCAATGAGAAGGTCGCGAAAGTGTCGCGGGCGTTCGAGTCGGGTTCGGACTACGACAAGGCCCGCGCCCGGCGCAGCATCGAGAAGCTCGAACAGGAGTATCAATCCGCCGGCCAAACCGAAGGCCGCGGAACCACGTCGCTCGGCCTCATCACCCAGCAAGCCGATCCGTACCAGGCGACGCAGGCGATCGAACGCGCCAAGCAGATCGTGATGGACGACGGCACCAGCCGGACATTCACCGACGACAACCGCACTCGGCTCAATACCTTCTTCCTCGATCAATCCAACAGCCGAGCCCGGAATCTGGTCATCACGGCCCAGGGCAACTTTTCCTATCAGCCGCCCGCGAAGGCGGATGCCGGTAGGGACGCGAAAGCGGATGCCCCGTTCAAGGGCCGATTCAACGACGCATGGTTCTCGAAGAACAACTTGGGGTACGGGACTCCCCTTGGTTCGGAGGGCAAGGCCCAGCCCGCCGATCAGCTCGCCAAAATGCCGCAATCCAAGACGGCCAACGTGGACGAGGCGGAGCAGAAGAAGGCCGTCGAGGAACTGCGCACTCTGAATCGGGACGTGCAGTCCCGATTCCGCCGGCAGGCTCAGCGGGAGTTCGCGCCGCAAACGGCCGACCCATCGGCGACGCCCGGCGGAACCGCGGGGGTATCCGGCTTCACGTCGAATGCGCCCGGCGGTCCCGCCGCACCCGCGACTCGGGAATCCGCGGGCCGCGATCTGAACGCCTTGGACGATAGCGGCGGTCTCCTCGCGGGCGGCGGTGCGCGGATGCCCCGTCGCGGCGATGCCGCCGCGCCCCCAAGCTCCATGATGGGCGGCAGGGGCCAAATCCGCGGAGGTCAAATGGGGGGAGGCGGGATGGGCATGATGCCCGGAATGGCCGGAGGTTTCGGCGGGGCGATGCCCCAATCGCCCCAATCGTTCGACGACTTCGCCGCGCAAAACGCGGGTCCGCCGCCCGCCGTCGAGGGGATGGCGAGCCTCGACTTGACACTTCCCACGCGAGGTCAGGTATTCTACTTCCGGGCCTCGCGGGGCGAGGTCTCGATCACCGGCCGCGCGATCGAGTCCGATTGGATCGGGCGAGCCGTGCGTACGGCGGTCGGCCTGGCGATCGGCGGTGTTTTTTGGATCGCGTTGAAGCCGCGTTCGCGTCGAGCCCGCCGCGCCGCGTGACGCGCGGCGAGCGACCCTCAAGCGGTGCCACGGTCCGTGATGAACGCGACGATCGACTTGGATCATAACGCGACGACGCGCCTGCATCCCGAGGTTTGGGACGCGATGGAGCGAACGCTCGCCGACGCCGGAGCGAACCCCGAAAGCCAACACGCGCCGGGCCGACGCGCTCGACGCGCGCTCGAGGAATGCCGCGAGCGGATCGCGGAAATCCTCGGATGCCGCATCGGCCCCAACGGAGACCGGGTGCTCTTCACGAGTGGCGGAACGGAATCGAACAACATGGCCCTCCGAGGCCTGGCGATTCGGGACCGGCGCCTCGTCGTTTCGGACATCGAACATCCGAGTGTCGCGGAGGTCGCCCGAGCGATGGCTTTGGAAGGATGGAAAACGGGCGTCCTTCCGGTCGACGCGGACGGCATCGTCGACGTGGATTCCGCGATGGCCGGGTCCGACGGGCCAACCGGGCTGATCAGTGTCATGCTGGGAAACCACGAAACGGGAGTGCTCCAGCCGGTCGCGCGGATCGCGGAGATCGCCGATCGGCACGGCGCGCTCGTCCACACCGACGCCGTCCAGGCCGTCGGAAAAGGGCGTGTGGACTTCCAGTCGTTGGGAGTCGCCGCGATGACGATCTCGGCCCACAAGTTCCACGGCCCGGTCGGCATCGGCGCGTTGATCGTGCGGCGCGACGCGCCGATCCGACCGTCGCATTATGGCGGGTCGCAGCAGGGCGGACTGCGCCCCGGCACACAGCCCGTGTGGCTCGCCGTCGGCATGCGCCGCGCACTCGAGCTCTGGCATGGGGAGCGCGACGAGCGCGCGGCCCGCATGCGACGTCTGCGCGATCGCCTGGAAGAGGCACTCGATCGCGAACTTCCGCCGATCGTTGTCGTCGGCCGAAACGCGCCTCGGCTGCCCCATGTCTCGAACATCGCCTTTCCCGGTTGCGATCGGCAGGCCTTGATGATGGCGCTCGACGCGCGCGGAGTCGCCTGTTCGACCGGTTCGGCCTGCGCGAGCGGTTCGAGCGAACCGTCGCCCGTGCTTCGCGCGATGCGCGTACCGCCCGAGGTTCTCGGCGGCGCGCTGCGGTTCAGCCTCGGCGCCTTCACGACCGAACCCGAGATCGACGAGGCCGCGCGGCGCATCGCCGAGGCGGTTCGCGCGATACGGGCGCGCGGAGTGTCGCCGTGATTCGAAATCAGGGACGCTTGCCTTCGAGCGGCTGGATCCGTTCCCGCACCCAGATGTTGCGGAACCGGATCGGATTCCCGTGGAACTGCAGATGGAGCGGCAGTTTGTCGGCGTGCGGCTCGTAGGCGGCCGGCTTGTCCCACGCCGAAGACCCTTGGATCTCAAAGTGGTTCTGCACGACGATTCCGTTTTGCAGGACCGTCACGTGGGCCGGACGCGCGACCTTGCCGTCGTCGGTGAATCGCGGAGCCTCGAAGATGATGTCGTACGATTGCCATTCGCCCGGTTTGCGGCACGCGTTGACGATCGGCGGCTGCTGCTTGTAGATCGACGCGCACTGGCCGTCGTAGTAGGTCTTGTTGCCGTGCGAATCGAGGATCTGAACCTCGTACTTGTTCATGAGGTACACGCCGCTGTTGCCGCGACCCTGCCCTTCGCCTTCGACGACTTCGGGAGTCGCGAACTCGATATGGACCTGGCAATCGCCGAATGCCTGTTTCGTCGTAATGCCCGTCTTCGAAGCGATCGCGTATCCGTTCTCGATGATCCAGTTCTCGCCGTCGACCCATTGGAGCAGGTCGTGGCCGTCGAAGAGGACGATCGCGTCGGACGGCGGCGAGGTTCCGATTCCGGGCTCGACCATCTCGGGCTCGGGCCAGACAATTCCGCTCACATACTCGTCCCACGCCGCCGCGCCGAGCACGGCCGCCGCGCCGCCAAAGAGCAAGACGCCGCAAATCGAGAGGGCGGAGAGGCGAACGGATCGTCGAATGGGATGCGTGGGCATGGTGGGTGCTCCGGAAATCGAGGCCGTGGGCGACGCGCCGCGTGAGGCCCGTTCGGTTCGGCTATAATCTTAACAAGGGATCGAGACGCAACGACAGGCCAAAGGAAACGAACCGACCGTGAACGCAACGAATGCCGTCTTGGAACCGGGACCTCGCGCCGATGTCGCGACCTACCGCTCACTCGGTGATGACGCGTTATCGGCCCGCATTCAGGCGGTGCGGAACGCTATCGGTTCCCGCTTGATGTTGCTCGGCCACCATTATCAACAGGACGAGGTCATCCGGCTCTGCGATGTGCGGGGCGACAGTCACCAACTCAGTCAGACGGCGGCGGCGAGCCGCGATTGCCGGGCCATCGTGTTCTGCGGCGTTCATTTCATGGCCGAGACGGCGGATATCCTGGTGAACCGGCCGGAACGGCTCGCCGAACGGAGCGGCGAACGCGTGCCCGTCATCCTGCCCGATCTGGCGGCCGGATGTTCGATGGCCGACATGGCGGCCATCGAACAGGTCGAATCGGCGTGGAGCGAGCTCGGCGACGTGATCGACACCCATGACGTGACTCCCGTCACGTACATCAACTCGGCCGCCGGCCTCAAGGCTTTTTGCGGCAAACACGGCGGGATCGTCTGCACGTCGAGCAGCGCGGCGGCCGCGCTGGAATGGGCCTTCGCGCGGACGCGCCGAGTCCTCTTCTTCCCCGACCAACACCTGGGCCGGAACACGGCGCTGAAGATGGGCATGTCGACCGACGTCATGCCGGTCTGGGATCCGTACGAGGCCGACCTGGGCGGACTCACGGCCGAATCGCTTCGCGAAAGCCGCGTCATCCTTTGGAAAGGGCACTGCAGCGTGCATCAGGTCTTCCGACCCGCGCACGTACGCCAATTCCGCGAGCGGATACCGGACATCAAGATCCTCGTCCATCCCGAATGCCCGCGTGAAGTCAATGATCTCGCGGATGTTTCCGGTTCGACCGGCGCGATCATCCGGGCGGTCGAGCAGGCCCCGGCGGGAACGCGGTGGGCGATCGGCACCGAACTCCATCTGGTGAACCGACTCAAGAAGGAACATCCCGAGCAGGAGATCCACTTCCTCGCTCCGATCGTGTGCATGTGCGCGACGATGTACCGGATCGACCTGGCGCATCTCTGCTGGAGCCTGGAGAACCTGAGCGCCGGGACGGCCGTCAACGTGATCCGCGTGGACGACGAAACGGCCCGGTGGGCGCTCGTCGCCCTCGACCGCATGCTCCAGGTTCGCTAGGCGATCGGCCGAGGTTTCCCCGCATTTGCTCAAGTTCCCCGCGGAATCCGCCGATATGAGCGTGGCGCGGAGCACCCGCCGCGCACGGGCTCGGGACGAGCGAACGTCGAGGACGGTCAAACGGCGCGGATCGGTTCATGAGCGAACTGAACGTCGAGAACGTCGATCAGGTACTCAAAGCCTGCCGCGAAGGGGCCTTGATGGCGGGCCTCGCCTTCAGTGAGGCGTTCGGTTTCGAGATCACGCTGTCCGTCGACCGATCGGACTCGGTGGACCGCGACGCCTTTCCGGACGACCTGAAGGGCGCCGGCATCTTCGTGGTGCTCGAAGCGCGGTCGGCCGCCGCGATCCTCGTGCTTCCCGCGACGACACCGTTCCTCCCGCACTGGTGCCACGACGCGAGGGAAGTCCCCATCCGCCTCGAAACGCTCGCGAAACAGGCACGCGTACTGCTGCCCACGGCGTCCCGCACGATCAACTGCTGGTCGATGTCGGTGTTCGACATCCACGACTCGCTCGACCGCGCCGGATTGCATCCCGGAGCGCCGCGCATCCAATTGCAGCTTACGGCCGGCTCGCAACGGGCGCCCGCGTCGCTGATCTGGCCGTTCCGTCATGTCGAACAACTGCTCATTCCGGACGATATCGACGCGGACAGCGCCTCGTCGCATCCGATCACATGGGCGACCGTCGAGGAGGGATTGGCTCAGCTTCCGCCCTACGCGCGCAGCCTGCTCAAAGTCCATGTCCCCGTCTCGGTGACGCTCGCGACCACGCGGCAGGCCCTGCGGCGCATTTTGGAGCTGAGTCCCGGCGCCATCATCTCGTTCAAGAAGCCGTGCGACGAGACGCTGACGCTCGAAGTCGGCGGGCAGCCGATCGCCGACGGCGAGGCGGTGAAGGTGGGCGACAAGTTCGGCCTATGGATCACGCGGATGACGTTCCCGAAGGAGCGGTTCCGAAAGGTCATCGGAGCCGCCGCGCAGTTGAGCCACGGCGCCGGCATCTGACGCGGGGGACGGCCGAATGCCGCATCGAATCGCCCGTCATGGGCCGCCGGGCGAGGCCGTCCACCTCCAGAAGGCCGATGCGCCGTCGGTGAGCGACAGCCGCAAGTGATCGGCATTCTTGGCGATCGACCGGTTGAGCTTCGCGGTGATATCCTCGCGTTTGTCCTCGAGCCACTCGTCCAGGATCCGTTTCGCGCCTTGGCCGAGTTCATGCGCGATGGCCCCGTGGATCTGGCTCACGCGGAGCAACTCAAAATCGACCAGTTCGACGCGGCTGTCGACCACGCGCGGTTCGATCCGAAAATCCGGAGGCAATCGGGTCGAATCGAGCCGCAGCCGCGCGTCGCAAACCGCGTGGACCCGCACTCGGGCATGGGAGAGCGCATTGACACTATAGAGCTGGACATCGTAGCGCCATTCGGAGATCCTCGCGAACAGCTCGATATCGGCGGTCGCCGCGAGATCGAATCGCAGACCGCCTTCCGGCGCTTCCCGCGCGTCCTGCAGGTCGATCGCGAGCGTGCGCTCGGGATCAATGAGGTCGACCCGGTACTTGGTCCACGTTCCATGATTGACGTCGCGGGTCCGCTGAACGAGGCGGGGGCGGCCGCCGTCGCGATTCAGCCGGAATCCATCGAAAACGGCCCGGGTCTTGCCCCACTTCTTCGTGTTCTCGTACGTCTCGGGCAGAACGTCGAGCACGATGCGGCGCAGGACGGCGCGGAACGCGTCGTCGGATGCGTTCGCCGCGTTTGGCGAAACGGACGCCCGTTCATCGCCCAGGCCCACCGAAGGCAGTCCCATCGCGACCGCCGCGACGATGAGAACCAACCCTGTCGCATCCCATTGCATTGGCCGGCCTCGGCATACGCTACGCGGGGTCGGGAGCCTCGGCTTTCCGGGGCCGTCATCCCGCCGGAAGGCGGCTTATAGCCGAACGGCGGCGAACCGGCCAGACCACGTAGAGCGACTGTCCTCAGTCGCTCGCGGGAAACCGACGGCGTCCGCGGTGCGAGCCGCGGATTCCCGGAGGCGAGGTCTTCCTTTGCGCGTAGGCGCTCCGCGCGGGATGTAATGGACGGCGCCACCTCGCCTCCGCGTCGCGCGCCTGGCGGCTCGCGACGCTCGTTCAAGGTGACCACGCATGACACGAATGAGACGCATCCGACGAAAAAGGCGGGCGCGATGAAGAGGGTCCACGAAAGGGACGAATGGGGACCCTCCGTGTTTCCCGCCGTTCGCCCGAAAACCGTCCAACGGCGAATCCCCGTTCTTGGCCGTAAGGGAGCACTAGGGCCCCGCCTTGTCCTTCCTGGCGACGGTCACGGTGGTTCCGTCGGAGGACCCCGCGGGAACCAGCGCCTCGTGAACGGTCATGCCGAGCGTGATGCGCACGGTCGAGCCGTCGACATCGAGCAACACGAGCCGGGCCTGGATGTCGATGACTTCGATTCGGTGGGCGGGCGTATTCAGTACCGTGCCGCGCGTCGCGACCTGTGTCGGCGTTTCACCGCCGAGCGAGAACCAAGCGGTCGGAACGCCGTTCCGGTCGAATGCCACGGCGGTGAGCATCACGTCGCGGAGCGTTCCGGCGGCCTCCTGGGAGAAGAGGTTTCGCGCCGAGATCGGACGGTAGGCGTCGAGTTCCTTGAAGGCGAGTCGGTTTGTCCGGGTTGCCGAAAGTTCCCCTTCCCGCTCGCACCGATCCAATCCGATCGCCTCGATCGACATGGCGACGTCCATCTGCCGGCCGCCCGCGAGCGGGAGCAAGGAGAGCGACTTGACCTTATGCAGATGGCCGCCTTGGTGGAAGTCGTAGAGCAGCCGCGTGACTTGCTCCAACGTTCCGCGCCCCCGCAACGAGAAGGAATAGCGGTGGTAAGCCGGTTTCGCCTTGCGGGTCGCCCGATCCTTGATCGTGACGGCAACGGGTTGGCCCGCGTCCACGGAGGGTTGGAGCAGGCCGTTGCGGGTCACCAGCGCGAGCAACCAATCCTGATATCGGGCGCGCGCCAACTCGGGATCGCTGGGCAGCGAATAGCCCTCGAACGCGGCGAGCCGGTCCGCGTATCGCGTCGAGGCGAGAATCGTATCCTCGGCGCCCTCGATTTGCTTCTCCAACGCGGCGGCCTCGCGTTCCCGGCGGATGGCCGGACCCTCGATCCACCGTCGGTAGGCCTGGTCGCCCAGCGTCGCCAGGCCGATCACGCCTAGCGCGGCCAAGAGGAACTTCATACGGTTGTTCATGGCCGGTCGCCTCCGCGTTGGTTGTCGTGTTTCGCGACCTCCGCGTCGCCGCGCGCCGGTTCGCGCGATTCCGACTTCGGTTCTTCGCCCGCCATCTCGGGAATCGGCAACTCGGCGGGCGAGTCCGCCTTGAGCGCGACGCGGGTCTCGAAGACCCACGGAAGTTTCGCTTTCTCGTCGGACTCGGAAACCCGCTTGCTGCTGACCGAATGGCCGCGGCCGCGGATGGCGTCCTCAAGATCGGCGACCACTCCGGGCGCGCTGACTTGAACGGCGAGATCGATCACTCCGTTTCCATCGCTTCCCGTCGACATGCTCATGCGGCGAATGACCAGTTGCTCGCCATCGGGAAGTTGTTCGGAGAGTTCGCGGATGCGGTCGAGCCACGCGATTTCATCGCGCCGCCACGCGTCCACCGACTCGACCAGATCGCGCAGTTCGAGCGCGCGGCGGGAACGCGCGCCGAGTTGTTTGAATTCGTTCCTGCGTTCGGCGATCGCCGCCGACTCGTCGGCCGCGTCTTTCCAAGCCATCGCGCCGAGCGCGATCAATACGGCGGCGGCGACGCCGCCCCAAAGCACGGCTCGGCGCCACGGACCAGGTTTCACGGGCGGGCGTCGCGGATGCAGCAGGTCGATCGGGATCGCCGTGCGGTTCCAGGCGCACGCCACGCCGACCAAGGCCGCGCACTCGGAAGGGACCTGCGACTCCGAGTCCTCGGCGCAGTACGAAAACGGATGGATCGTGGCCGTCGGCAACGATGTCTGTTCCGTCAGCAAGTTCGCCAACGCGTCCGAATCGTCCGACGCGCCGATCAGGTAGATCGAAACCGAGCTGTCGTCGCCCGCGTGCGCGAGGGCCAATGTCCGCCGGATTTCGTTCCCGACCCGTTCCGCGCGGACCCGCTCGTCCTCCTCGGCGCACGGAATGGTCCGAAAGAGGATCGGTTTGCCTTCGTCCACAACGGCGAATTCGATGGTCACGTCGTCCATGAGCACGGCCATCGATGTCGACGCGGGATACCCGTGCGCTCGCTCGACAAGTTCGGAGGCGCCGAATCCGCGAAACGTGACGGCCGCGACCTTGAATCCCGCCGACTCGAACGCGCCCACATGATCGCGGATCCGTTCGTCGCGCATCGAAAAGACGAGCGTGTCGCAGCCGGAATAGTCCTGGTGCGTGATCAGGAAGTCGCTCGAATACGTTCCCGAGGACTCATCCAGTTCGGCGGCCGCCGCGTTGCGGACCAATTCGGGCAGTTCGTCGCCCGTCGCGGGCGGAAGGTGGTGGGTCGAGAACTCCAATTCGGTTCGAGGAAGCACGAGAACGGCGTGCCGGCATCGGGCACCGGTCGCCGCCACGCGTTCCCGCAACTGCGCCGCGACCGGGCGCTCCGGATCCGGTTCGAACCGATCGGCGGCGAGTATCGTCGGAAACGGATTGCCTCGCCGCGCGAGAACGTACCGGCAGCTCGCCGGCGTCCACTGCGCGAAAAGGCAATCCCGCACGCGCGCTCCCGCGATTCCGCCCGTGATGCCGCCGCGCAAGAGTTCTTTCAACATCGTTGCTCACTCGGTTTGCCGTGAATGGGATTGCCGAGCCGCGACTTGCCGTGGTGCCCCGGCCGCGCCTCGCGGCGATCCATCATCGTCCCGTTCGAACCCGCCTTCGTCCGATTCGCCAGGGGGCCACCGGCCCGGCTCCGTCGATTCCCGGAAATAGGCCAATCGGGCGACACGATCGGTCGCGTCGAGGACCACCTCCGCCCGATAGGGCAAGGCGCCGCGCGCCGCCCGACCCCAAAACGTACCTCGGAACACGTCGCCTCCGACATTGATGAAGGAGAACAGGCGCCGCATCGTCGGCAGGTCGACGACGCCTTCGGTCAACGGCCACGCCACATGGTCATGTTCCGCGTTTCCCGAACCCGACATCGACCGCGCCGCCATCAACCGCTCGACGATCCCTTCGTCCATGCCCGGCAGGGCTAACAGCACCTCGCGCGGCGCGCGATTGATGTTCACTCGACCCGTCAGCACCGGCGCCGAACTGACCGTGGTTCGATCGAGCCAATCGGGCAACTGCGTGCGCATGGCCATCGGCTCGGACGTGAACGGGCTCGCCGCCCTCACCAGCTTTCCATGATACGTCAGGGAGACCGAAGTATCGAGCAAATCGAGCGGGCTGCGGATCCATCGTGAGGCGGGCCGCGAGAAATCGACCGTGATCTGCTCGGCCGCCATCGCGTCTCCGGAGCCGGACCCCGGCCCGTATTGCCGGTAGAGAACGACGAAGTTGGCGACGGCGACCGGGAATTGCCCGCTGAGCTTCCCGTGCAGGACATCGAGCCGTTGGTCGTTCAGGAAGACGCGGGCCGCGCCGTCCCGCGACTCGTTCCGCTCGCCGCTCACCATCGTCAGGTACTGGGACCACGGCACGTCGGGCTCCTCGGCGAACATCGCCGCGCGGGCGGTTTCGCCGAGTCGTTCCCGTCCGGTTTGCGAGGGCCGATCGAACGCCTCGCCCAAGAGGCGGACCGGATCGACACCCCGGACTAACAAGAGCTCCTCAAGATCCAAGGGCCAGCCGTTCCTTGGCAAGACGGATCCCCGCACGGCGGCGTACGCATCGGCTTCGGCGCCGGCGAATCGCGGCCGCGCGTCGGCATCGATCCAATCCAGGATCGAATCGGCGACGTCATCCGTCATTCCCGGAAGACGCATGAGGGCTTGCTTCCCCGAGTCGGGTCGGAAGCGTTCCCAATCGACGAGCCGCCCCAAATGCAGCTTCGTGGACTCGTCCACCAGGCCCGTCGACGCGTCGATCGCGTCGGGCAACGCGTCCGGCGGCGGCGCCACGGCGAATTGAGGACCGTCGTCGCCGAGTGACTCCAGTGGATCGTCGATCCAGACTCCTTCGAGGGGATTCGGCGCGATCGCCGTTTGGCCCGCGTTGTCGCGCAGGCCACGGGGCCGTTCGAGCATCGCGGAAACGAAATCGATTCCGGAAAACGCCGCGTGCTCCCCGATCAACCGATCGCCGCTCGTTCGCGCCGCCATGTCCTCGGTTCGCATCGCAATCAGGAAACCGTACGCCGCCGCGCTCATCAGAAGCACCAGAACGAGCACGACGATCAAGAGCACGCCGCGACGACGGCGAGGCCGGCATCGGTTCATCGCGCCGCCTCCCCCGCCGCGGCGCTTCGAGCTGAAGCCGTATCGACGGCGATCACGAATCGGTACTCGTACGCGTCCTCATCCGTTTCGTCCCCGGTTCCAATCGCATCGCTGACTCGCGTCTTGTCCTTGAACGACGAACCAAGCCGATCGTCCGGTCGAGCGGACCTTCGTTCTCCTTCCCGCGTGGACGACGCCGTCTCCGAGAGCCGGATCTCGTCCGAGTCTTCCAACGAAGCGCGGACCGCCGCGGCGACATCCACGTCGAATGCGATCTCGATCGCGATCGGAAGCCGACCCGATGCCCCACTGTCCCAAGCCGAATGCCATGCCGCTCCATCGAAATAGCGAAACCGAAGTCGACGGATCTCGGGCGCCGAATCCTCGCGAACCGGATCGGAATCGGTCGATCGCTCGGCCTCGGTCTCCCCGTTGATCCGTTCCTGTCCGCGGACCGACGAGGCTGGCTCTCGGTCACGGAGACCGCGTCCCGTCGTATTCCCGTTCGAGCCGTCCCGATCGGACTCTTCGGGAAACAAACGGGTTGAGCGGCGCATGAGCCCGTCGGAATCGCGATGGAACGCATCGCCGCGCTCATCCAACCCTTCCTCCAAAGGCACTTGGATTCCGCTTCGCGAGCCGTCGAACAGCGTCTCCAACGCGTCTTCCTCGGGTGGAGCTCGCCACACGTATTCGACTACGTCATAGATCCCGGGAGCCGGCGCCCGTGCGAGCAGACGGAGGCGCTCGGAATCGCCGACCCATCGCACGTTCGCGGGGACCTCGGCTCGAGGCCGTTCCGCCGTCATGTCGGCCTCCTCGGTCGGCATACCGGACGACGCCGATGCGGCGGCGGACGTCGGAGGATTCGAGGCGTTCGACGGCGCGGGCGGAGCCGGCGGCGCGGGAGGCGCCGATTGACCGCGAAACTCCGATGGCCTCGACGCATGGTTCGGAAAGGCTGACGCCGCGCGGATGTCCGAACGCAGTTGGCGGATGATCGAGCGAACGAGCTGTAATTCGACGGACCGTTCGGCGCCTCGGTCGTTCAGTTTCGAATAGATGCTGAAGAGCGACCAAACGAGGGCCATCAGAACGGTCGCGAGGCCGGAGGCAATGATGACCTCCAGCAGCGTGAACGCCCCGCGTCGAGCGAATGGAACGTGGTTCTTCATGGCGAGGCGGCGTCCGATCGCGTTGACGATTCGCGCGTCGACGTCGTTGGGGTGCCGGACGCGTAGCGGGTCCACCGGACAATCTCAAAGAGGGTCCGGTTCCGTTCGTTGACGCGTCTCCCCGCGAACGGTCCGGCATGCTCGCGAGGATCCGCGTCGCGCGGAGCGGGTGCCGCCGATGGAGTCTCGATCTTGGAAGCCGACACGCGCAGCCGAACCAATCCGTCCACGTCGGTCGGCTCCCAATCGACCGAGAATGCCCACTCGGAATCGTCGGAGAACGGTTCTTCGGTCGCGATTTCCCAGCCCGAAGGATGGGCGAGCAGTTCTTCGACCTTCGATTGACACAGCATTTGCGCCATGACCCGGTCCTCGGCGCTCCGGCCATGGCGGTCGCCCGCGGAAAAGAGACTCAGCAGAAGGACCGTGCTCGCGGACAAGATGGCCGTCGCGATGATCACTTCGAGCAGCGAGAATCCTTGGGCGGGCGATCGTGTTCGAATCATCGAGGTTCCTCCGGATCGGGTGGATTCCCTCGGCCCGACTCACCCGATTCGCCCGTCTCGAAGGTCGGCCGCCCGTCTTCCCGTTTCGCCCGCTCGGGACCATCGCGATCCGATTCGGATGGTTTGTCGGGCGCGTCCGAATGCGCCGAGCTGCTGGATTCCTCGATCGTGATTCCGCCCGTCCAACCGCGGATTCGGATCGTGATACGTTCCCTGAACTCGGGGACCACGACGTCGATGTTCGTATCGTCGGCTCTCCCATCGGGATGGAAGACGGCTGCGACGATGGGCCCTTCAGGCGTTTCGATCGGTTCATCGCGTAGGGCCTCCCTGCCGTTCCATGTTCCTTCGCGACTCGCCTCCGCGGGATCGAGCGACGCGACGCGATCGTTCGCGAAATCGAGGGCAAAGACGGCGCCGTCGGGAAGCTCGTCCCTCGGCCATGCATCGGACGACCCGTTATCGAACGACCTTCCGGGAGACGGCGCGTCGCGCGCGGGATCGGCATCGAGCGAACCAAGCCGACGCGTCTCGGGATCGGCAAACGCGTCGGCGGCCGATTGGGGAACCGTCCGGTAATGCCCGGTCCCGGGTTCGATGAGCAGCACGTACGGTTCGCCCGATCGGATCGCCGATTCCCGCGCGTCGAGGAGGTCTTGCATGAGCCGCTGGGCGGCGGCGCCGCGCGAAACCCGACCGATCATCCGGTTCATGCGCGGCCAAGCGATCGCGAGGAGCGACGCGAGCATCGCGAGGACCAGCAGCAATTCGAGCAGCGTGAAGGCCGGGCGATCGCGTTCCGCCGCGGAGGTCGGCCTATTTCTCGGAAGGCATCGGTTCACGGGGGCTCCCCTGGTCGGTCTCGCCGTCCGATCCACCCTCTTGCCCGGCTCGCCAATTGATGATGTCGTCCGCCGTGTTCATTTCGCCGTCGGGGCCGGCCGAGGCGACATTCGGGAAGTCGCGTTTTCCGTTGGTCGGAGGATATTCGTAGAGGAATTCGTTGTCCCACGCGTCGCGCGGGATGACCTCGTCGTCGAGATACGGACCCTGCCAGGATTTGGCTTTCCGTTCGTCTTCGGGAGGCTGCAGGAGCGACTTCAATCCGTCCTCGGTGTTCGGAAACGTCCGCATGTCCACGGCGTAGAGCTTCAGTGCCGATTCGAGATTGCCGATTTGCGTTCGCGTGTTCTTGATGTCGGCCTTGGCCTGCGTGCCGAGCAGCCTCGGACCCACCAGAGCGATCAACCCCACGAGAATCACGAGCACGATCATGAGCTCCAAGAGCGTCAGACCGGACGCATATCGCTTGCGGTTCGTTCTCATCTGCGGTTCTCCTTAAGGGAAAGAGCGGGGCATGGCGGGATCAGTCGATCGCCGAGTTCAGGTCGATGATGGGCAACAGAACGCCGACAATGATGAACATCACAACGCCTCCGATCGTGAGCAGCATGATCGGTTCGATCAGCTTCACCATCGTCTCGAGACGCCGCTCGATCTTCTGATCCATACGATCGGATATCTTTACGAGGACGCGATCCAACGTATTGGACTCCTCAGCGACGCGGATCATGGCCATGACTTGCGGAGGAACCAGTCCGCTCGCGCTGAGCGGTTGGGAGAGCAGACTGCCCGCGGAGATGTTTTTGGCCGAGTCCTGGATCGCCCGGCGGAGCAGCGAGTTTCCGGCCGAAGCGCCGCTGATGTCGAGCGACCTCAGGATGGGGACCCCGTTCGCCAGGAGCGTGCCGAGGACCCGGCAGAACCGGGACACGGCCGAATCATGGAAGATCGGGCCCGCGAGGGGCACCTTCAACTTGACGCCGTCGAGGAGGCGGATGCCGCGGTCGGTGGAAAGGAATTTTCTGATGAGCAGAACGAGGCCGGCGACGGCCCCGCCGACCACGATGCCGTAGCGCGTCAATGTCCCGCTGATCGCCAGGAGGATCAACGTGACGACCGGAAGACCGACTCCTCCCCGTTCCAGCCGATCGAAGAACGACTCGAACATCGGCACGACGAGCACCATGAGCACGACGGCGACGATCGTGCCGACGATGGCGAGGAGCGCCGGGTAGGTCATCGCGCTCATGACTTTCCCGCGCAGTTCGTTTTGCTTCCGAAGGAACGTCGCGATCCGCTCGAGCGAATCCTCGAGGAACGCGCCTTCCAGCCCGGCCCGGACCATGTTGATCGTCAGCGGCGTGAAGACGGACGGATGCTGGGCCATCGCCGCATCCAGATTGGTCCCGTTCTCGACCGCCTTGCCGACGTCGGCAAGGACCTCGCGCATCCGTTTGTCGGCCGACTGCCTCGATAGGATGCGAAGCGATTCGAGCAGAGCGACGCCGTTCGCGAGCAGGTCGGAGAGCTGGGTCAGCGTATCGGCGATGATTTCGACCTTCACCTTCCGCGGAAGCGATAGGGAAATCGCGAACTTCGAGGCGGGCGCTTGGCGATCCCGGACTTCGAGCGGAAAGAGCGATTGCCGCGTGAGCAAGGCGAGCGCTTCGCGGTGGCTCCCGGCCGCGATGACTCCGTCGGTCGTCTGGCCGCTGGCCAGTTTCGCGCGATAGTTGAATTCGGGCATTCCGACCGTCGTCTCCGGTTCGCGACCCGTCTCACGGCGGCTCCGCCCCGCGATCCGCGGTCGGCGAACGTCTAATCGTCCGACTTCGTGACGCGCAGGACCTCGTCAATCGTCGTGATTCCGTTCACGACCTTCCTCCATCCATCGTCGCGCAACGTCGCCATGCCGGCGCGGCGAGCGGCCTTTTTCAGGACCGTCGAAGGCGCGCGTTCCGTCGCCAAACCTCGGATCTCGTCGTTGGCGACCAGAAGTTCGTAGATGCCCATCCGCCCGCGATACCCGGCGCCTCGGCAATTCGGGCATCCGGCCGGCCCGTACAGGGTCCGACGCGCGGCGCGCAGCGCGTCCCATGGAAAATCGTCGGGCGCCTCGGTCGGCGTCCGCGTGTCCCGTTCACGGCATTCCGCGCAAAGCCGCCGCACAAGGCGCTGCGCCAACACGCCTTCCACCGTACTGCTCACCAAAAACGGCTCGACCCCCATGTCGCAAAGACGCATGAACGCGCCCGCCGCGTCGTTCGTGTGAAGCGTGCTGAAAACCAGGTGACCCGTCAGCGACGCCTGCGTCGCGCTTTCGGCCGTTTCAAGATCGCGGATCTCGCCGACCAGCACGACGTCCGGATCATGCCGGAGGATGCTGCGAAGGCTCGCGGCAAACGTCAGCCCGACTTTCGCGTTGACCTGGATCTGGTTGATCCCGGGCAATTGATACTCGATCGGGTCCTCCGTCGTGATGATCTTGTTCTCCTCGTTCTTGATCTCCGCCAGCGCGCTGTAGAGCGTCGTTGTCTTCCCCGATCCGGTCGGTCCCGTCACCAGGATGATCCCGTGGGGAAGACGGATCAGGTTCTGGAAACGCGCGTAGACCTCTTCGGGCATCCCGATCCCGCGCAGCGAGAACGTGAGGTTCTCCTTGTCCAACACGCGCATGACGACGCCTTCGCCGTGCAACATGGGGATCATCGAGACACGGATGTCGATCTCGCGGCCTTTCACCCGAAGCTTGATCCGGCCGTCCTGCGGAATGCGTTTTTCCGCGATGTTCAATCGCGCCATGATCTTCAATCGAGTCACGATCGCGTTACGGAATTGGTTCATCTCGGGAGCCGTCGGCTGCTTCTGCAGCATGCCGTCGATGCGGTAACGCAGCTTGAGACCCTGCTCCTGAGCCTCGACATGGATGTCGCTCGCCCGCGCCTCGATCGCCGCGGCCAGGATCTCGTTCACCAAACGCACCACGGACGCCTGCTGCGCCTCGGCGGCGTCCTCCAGGTCCTGGCCCGCCAACGACTCGATCAACTCCCGCTCGTCCCCCTTCTGCTGGGCGAGCAGCCCGTCGAGCGTCTCGGCGCCCACTCCCAGTTGCGTCTGGATCAGCGACCGAAGCTGATCCGCGTCCACGAGCACCGGTGTGATCGCGACCCGCATCTCCGCCGCGATCGCGTCGATCGCGTGGATCTCGAACGGATTGCTGACCGCGAGCGTGACGCGGTCTTCCTGCCGTTTCAACGGAAAGACCTCGAATCGGTGGATCACCTTGATCGGAAACCCGTCCAAAACCGATCCGTCGACCGAAATCCCCTCCAAGTCGACTCGAACCATACCCAAAGCCGTGGCTGTCGCTTCGAGCAGGTCGGCGACCGAGGCGAATTCGAGTTCGCCGGCCACTTCGGTCAGCGGCCGCCGGGACTTCATCGCTCGCGAGATCGTCTTCAAATGGTTCCGGTCCAGGACCGGCACGTACGTACCATGGCTCATGTCCGTATTCCTTTGAGCCGCCGGTATGCGGTAGGTAGGGTGGGTTGTCGGTATGTGGGCGTGCTGGGTGGCCTCGATGGCCGGTGGGTGCATCCGCCAACGGTCAACATTCCGTGCCGACGCGTCGTCAAGCATGTCTCGAACGGCGGATGCGTGTCGCATTATAAGCACAATTTTGACGGTCCGGCAAGGTCGGCATGCCGGGGAACTACGTCTTATGGGTATATCACACATGCCAATAGAGCCGCTTTTCCCGGCGCACGGCCGTTCCGATCTCCCTGACGGGAGGGTCGATTCGCCGAAAAAACGCGCCCGTCGCGCCTATCGGCGGGAACTTGGGGGACCAAACGGGTTTGGATACGCCGGGCCATCGTGTCCGCGCCGAGTCCCCCTTTCATCCCTGCCTTGCGTCGAGCGACATGATGCGACGGGTTCTTGCGTCCGGAAAATGGCTTGCCGTGTTCCTCGCCTGTTCCCTTTGTCTTGGATACGGGCTCGCCGCCGGGACCTATCAGGTGTTTCCGTACGCCGTCGTCCGGGACCTGTTTCGAGCCGTGCGCGGCGCCCCCGGCGAACCGACAGCCGAAATCGACGAACGGGGCTTGGAGACGAGCGGGACTGTCCCAAGTCCGCACGGCGCGCCGATCGTCGAAGGCCATTCACTTGAATGTCGCGCAGGGAGAGAGCGGCAACGGACTCGGCGCCGATCCATTCCTTGTTGACGGCGTGCGCGAACAAGGCTCTCCCGTCCATGGATTCCAGCTCGTCGGCGTTCAAACGGAGTCGGTGGAACAGCGCCTGCCGTTGCTGGTCGACGCGCTGCGCGGACAAGAGCGACCTGTCCGCGGTCAGCGCCGAGTCCCGATACTGCTGATACTCCTCAATCGTCGCGTTGGCTATCGCGGCAACGGCCTGATCGCCGTCCGAATTCGCAATCCCAGCTTGATACGCCTGAAAGGCGCGTTCACCTACCAACCGCGTAACGTGGGCTAACGGCTCGGTTGCCGCAGCAGGAATTCCTTGAGCACGCCTTGCATGCGGTCCGATTTGGAGTTCTCGAGCCGGATGATTCGAACGGCGCGGTTCGAGCCGTCGCCAGCCTGGTCGTCAAGCTGCTCGATGAATGCGCGAACCTCCTTGCGCAATTCGGGCGGAGCCCGCACGATGATCGAGTTGGTCGTCTCGTCCACGTCGAGCGTGAGCAGGGGTCCGGCGGCGGCCGCGTTGAGCTGTTGCAGGACGGTCGCGACCTCGCTCGATACGCCCTTCGGAATCTGCACGGGTTTGCGCCCGCCTCCGCTGGTGAGCTGGGTCTTGTAGACGTTCTCGAGCATGGCGAGTACTCGGCGCGCCCGCGTGTTCTTCAGCGCGACGAGTTCAGGACGCGACTCGGTCAGCGGATCGGGGAGTTCGGTCGTGTCGAGCACCCGAAGCAGTTCCTCGACGACCTCCCGGTCCTTGCGGCTGCCATGGACGATCAGCGCATTGAGCCTCTCGTCGGCGACGACGACGATCTTGCCGAGACTTCCTCGGGACATCGGCAGTTCATCGAAGAACTGTCTGAGCAACTGCTGGACTTCGATCGCGCCCGTGTTGCGGAGCAGGAACACGGCGAAATTCGATTGCGATCCGCTCGCCGAGTCACTCCGCGCCATGGCGCGAAGGAGCGCCTCGAGTTGATCGAGGGCCTCATGATCGGGTGACGCGATCGTGATCTTGCCTTCATCGGGAACGATGACGATCGGCGGTTTTTCCGAGGGGGACGGCGGCTGTTTCGTATCGGGGGCGAGCGGTGGTTCGGCGGGGGCGGCGGGCGGTTCCGGCTCCACCGCCGCGTCGCTCGCCGGTTCCGGAGGATCCGCCTTGCCCTCGCTCTCCGTGGGCGCGTCACCTTCCTCGACCCTCGTCACAGCCACGAACCGAACGGGTTCCGAACCGATCAGCTCATTTCGGAACGTCGAAGTCGGCGCGCGGAGTTGACGGTCCGGGTCGAGACGGCCTTTCTCCTCGGGAATTGGGATTTCGATCTTCTTCGTCGCGGGCGGATTCGCGTCGGGCGATGGCCGTTCCGGCGGTCCGGCGCCGCGCGGCGCTCCGTCCGGCGATCGGAGGATTTCGGGGACGAGCGATCGGTCGGACGGCGAAATGACATGGATGCGGTTGGGACGCAGTCGCGACCAGATCGCCTCGATCTGCCTCGCCGCCTCGCGCGTATCACCCCGGAACGGAATACTCCGAACGTCCCCCGTTCCGCGCGTCTCACCCGACTCGTCGGTCCATTCACCAAGGCTCTTCAGCAACTGACGGACCTGTTCGAGCTGGGTTTGGGTCCCCCGGACGAAGAGCCGCTGCGTGTCGTAATCGCTCGATACGGACGGACCCGCGAATCGCGAGGAGCCGGGAAAAAGATCGTCGATCGCGTTTTCCACGACGTACGGATCGGTATTCCGCAGGGGGAAGATGGCGAGCGTCTTTTCGATTCCCTCCATTTGCCGAAGCGACTCTTCGACCGCTTGGTGCTGGTCCGGCGTCCCCACGACGACCAGCGCGCTGCCCGCCTCGTTGTATTGGATCTTCGCGCCGTCGTCTTCGAACAGGGCGCTGAGCGACTCGGCCGCCACTTCACCGTCGACGTTGGTCAACGCATAGACCTTCGCCGTCCTCGCGCCGCCAGGCGCGCCCGGCTTGTCCAATTCCGCCATGAGCGACTGAAAGACATCGTGTTCCTGCGGCGACGCGACAACGAACAAGGAACGGGCGGCCGGATGGAAGCTCACCGTCACCGACCGATTTCGCGCGTACGCGTTCGAAATCATCTCGTAGACAATCCTGGGGTCGGCGTGCCGGACCGGATAGGCCCGGACAACCGGTTGCTGGCCCGGCATGACGTCCAGTCTCTCAATCACCTCGGCGACCCGTTTGTGATCGCCTTCCGAGGCCGTGACGAGCAGCGACCCGCTCGACTCGTCGCCCACGACAACGCCCTCTTGAACGAGCGCGCGCACGGCCTGCTGGACAACGGTCGCGGACGCCCGTTTCAGCGGATAGGCCTTGGTGCTCTTGGGAATCACACCGGGGAGCTGTGACTCGATGGCTCGCACCGCCGTTTCAAGACGCGCAATCGCCTCGTCGGTTCCTCGGACAATCAGGCTATTCAAGGGTCTGTTGACCTGGAGGGCGAGCACTTTCTTCAAGTCCTCATCGATCGAGGCGGCCACGTCGGCGGCGGAGAGACGTTCAAAATCGAATGCGAAGACACGCGTCGTCGATCCGATCGGCTCGCCGTCGATTTGCGTTGTCGCTTCCTGAAAGGCCGCGTGGTCCTCGTCCGACGCCGTCGCGACCACGACATTCGCCGTATCGTCGAACGCGAGCCGCGCCTTGGGGGCGAGTTGCGTGAACGCCGTGAAGGCCGACCGCGCCGCCGCCTTCCTGAACTTGTAGACGCGCGTCGTCAACCGCGCGTCGGTCGCGGTCGCTTGGATCTGTTCCACGACCTTTCGAATTCGTTCGAGGTCCTCGGTCGACGCGGTGACCGCCAGCGTGCCCGCGATATCGTCCGCCGCGATGCTCGCCGCCGGAGCGAGTGTCCGCAGCACGATCAGCGCGGATGAAGGGGTCCCCCGCTGGAACCGAAAAACGTGGCTGTCCGGCACGGTCGGAGGCGGAAGCTGCGCGATGATCGTCTCGATCGCCTGCTTCAGCTTCGCATGCGTCTCGTCCGTCGCGCGGATGACCAGGCTGTTGGCCGTCGTGCTGACCCGTACGACCGCGTCCTGCGTCAACGCCGTGTCGAGCGCGTCGGCGACCGTTTGCGCGGCGAGCCGCAAGTCCTTGATCGGATAGACGGCCACCGTCTTGCCGGCGGAAGGGGTAAGTCCGCCGAGATCGGCGAGCATCGCGTCGATGGTCGCGTGATCCTCCGCGCCGCCCACGATGAGCAGGCGGCTTGTATCGGTGCTCGTGAGAACGGTCGCTTTCGGAACGCGCGCCGCGACGACCTGTTTGGCGATCGCCGGGTCGACGCCGTTCAGGGGATAGGCTTTGGTCGTCTGCCGCGCGTCGGTTACGGTCGCTTGGATCTGTTCCACGACCTTTCGTATCCGTTCGAGGTCCTCGGTCGACGCGGTGACCGCCAGCGTGCCCGCGATATCGTCCGCCGCGATGCTCGCCGCCGGAGCGAGTGTCCGCAGCACGATCAGCGCGGATGAAGGGGTCCCCCGCTGGAACCGAAAAACGTGGCTGTCCGGCACGGTCGGAGGCGGAAGCTGCGCGATGATCGTCTCGATCGCCTGCTTCAGCTTCGCATGCGTCTCGTCCGTCGCCCGGATGACCAGGCTGTTGGCCGTCGTGCTGACCCGTACGACCGCGTCCTGCGTCAACGCCGTGTCGAGCGCGTCGGCGACCGTCTGCGCGGTGAGCCGCAAGTCCTTGATCGGATAGACGGCCACCGTCTTGCCGGCGGAAGGGGTAAGTCCGCCGAGATCGGCGAGCATCCCTTCGATGGTCGCGTGATCCTCCGCGCCGCCCACGATGAGCAGGCGGCTTGTATCGGTGCTCGTGAGAACGGTCGCTTTCGGAACGCGCGCCGCGACGACCTGTTTGGCGATCGCCGGGTCGACGTCGTTCAGGGGATAGGCTTTGGTCGTCTGCCGCGCGTCGGTCGCCGTCGCCTGGATCTGCTCGATCATGCGTCGAATGCGATCCATGTCCTCGGGTGAGGCCGTAATGGCCAGCGTGCCGGCCGTGTCGTCGGCCACGATCGTCGACGCTGGAGCCATCGTGCGAAGCGTGATCGCCACCGACGAGGGTATTCCTCGCCGAAGGCGAAACACCTGAACGTCCGGAACGGGTGGAGGCGGCAACTGCGTGATGATCGCCTCGATCGCGGGTTTCAGCTTGGCATGCGCCGCTTCCGTCGCGCGAACGATCAGGCTGTTGGCCGTCGTGCTGACACGCACAACGGCGTCTTTGGTCAACTCGGTATCGAGCGAATCCGCGACGGTCTGCGCCGTGAGACGCGGGTCCTTGATCGCATAGACGGTTACGATCTTGTCGGCCAAGGGCGCGAGTCCATTGAGATCGGCGAGCATCGCCTCGATCGCCTTATGTTCCTCTTCGACGGCCCACACAAGCCATCGGTCGGTATCGGTGGTCGGGACCAGACGCGCTTCGGGCGCGATGTCGGGCAGGAGGGGAACCGCGTTTCGCAGCAAGTCGGCCGCGGCCCGGTGCATGCGGAGCACCACATTGGCCCGGTTGGGTCGGCTCTTTCCGAGTTGATCCATGGCGGACGCGATCTTGAGATGCTCGTCGGCGGTCGCCCACGCGATCATCCGATCGCCCGACGTGTCGAGCGACAACGTCGAGTCCGGCACGATCGCCTTGACGATCGTCAGGGCCGACGCGCCGATCGATTTCGGCACGGGATAGGTTCGCAATTCCCTCGCCTGGCTATCGGCATTCTGCGTGAATTGCTCGATCGCCTGCCGGATCGCCGCATGCTCGGCTTCGGTCGCCCAGACCATCAGTCGTTTGGCGACGGCGGTCGATGAGACGACGGCGGTCGGCACGAGTTGCAGCAGGACGCTGCGCACTTGGGTCGGGTCGGCGTCCGCGATGTCGTAGCTTTCCACCCGCGCTCCACCCGCTCCGTCACCGTCCAATCGAGCCAGCAGGGTATCGAGTTTCTGATGATCGATTTCGGTGCCGACGGCGATGAGCCGGCGATTCGGCGTATCCACCGAGAGTTTCAGTTTGGGCACGAGCGGCTGGAGCAGGTCGACGACGACCGTCGGAGCGAGCATCTTGAGCGCGTACGGTTTGACGATGCCCTCGCGGCCTTCCGCAGGCGCCGCATCCAATTGTTCAATGACCGCGCGAAGCCTCGCCTGTTCCCGCAACGGGGCGGTCACGAGGATCCGGTTCGCTCGGGGGTCGGCCGCGAACTGGACGTCCGGCCGCAGCGGTTGCAACATCGTCACCAGCGCCGCCGCGTCGCCCTTCGAGAGCGGATAGGCGACGAGCACTTTTTCGTTCGTTGTGTCGGTCGGGCGCAACTTATCAACGAGCTCCTTCACCAATTGATGATCGGCGGAGGTTCCGATCACGACGAGCCGGCGGCTGGTCGCGTCAAGCCGTGATTGGGCGCTTGGAGCGAGCGCCTGCGCCGCCGCGAGAATGGCGGTCGCCTCCGAGGACGACACCTCGTAGGTCTCGAGCGTCGGCTTTTCCGGCGCCAGTTTCTCGCCCACCTGCGTCAGGGTCGACGCGATTCGCTCATGAACGGCGGCCGTCGCCCAGACAATCAACCGCTGTCCACTGAGATCGACTCGGACTTTCGCGTCGGGCGCGACCGATGCGAGCAGGGACTGGAACTCGGCCACGGAAAGCCGCTCGGGACGATACACCTCCAGCGTTTCCTCGGCGGCTTGCGGAAGGTTGCTCGCGATCTGCGCGAGGGCGGCTTCGACTCGGATCTGATCCTCGGCCTTCGCGAGCACCGACAGGCGTTTGCCTCCGTCGAGCGATGCGATCGTCGCGCCGGGAACCATCTTCTGGATCGCGCTGAGCAGGGACGCGTCGAGCGGCTTGTCGAGCGGATGGAATGTCAGCGCGGGAGGTTCCGGCTTGAGTTCCGATTTCTGGAATTGCTCGATCGTTGCCTGCGCGATGCGGTGGTCCTCGGCCGTTCCCCGTACGGCGATCCGGCCTCCCTGCGCGATGACCATGGCGCGGGGCAATACGTCGGTCAACAGCTTCGTGAGCCCTTCAACCGACTCCCCTTTCACCGGATAGATCGCGACCGAAACGTCCCCTTCCGGCGCCTTGCTCGACGCGCCAAGCTTCTCGAGCGCATCCTGGACTTCCGCCTGCCGCTCGACATTCGCGAAGACCAAGAGCCGGCGGCCGCCCGCATCGGGTGTGACCTGGACGTCTGGTAGGGTTTTTGTCAGTTGCGAGACGATCGATGTGAGGTCCTTCACGTCGACGGGGTAGATCGCGAGTCTGGCCCGCTTGTCGCCGCTGACATTCGCGAGCATCTTCTCGATCGATACCTTGATCGCCTCTTGAATGGCCGGTATCGCGTAGGCGTGGATTTCCTCGGCCTTGGGATCGGCCTTGATCGAGGCGCTCTTGAAGAGACCTTCGAGCGTCTCGACCGTCGCCGCGGGGTCGAGACCCTTCGCCGCGTACACCGCGAAGACCGGCTCGGGCGGTTTGGGCGGAGGCGGCGGTGGAGGAGGCGGAGGTTGCGGGACGGGAATGCCCGATACGACTTCGTTGATCGCCTTGAGCTTTCCCGCCGATTCGGTCACGAGGAGTTTTCCGACCGACGCGAGCGGCGTCACGCGGCCATGGGACCCGACCAGTTCCTTCACGGCCGAGAGGCACGCATCGACATTCCGACCGCCCAGCGGAATCTCGATCGTGACAATCTCAAAACGGCCTCGGCTGTCCAGCTCGGTCACCGCGACGCGCGGAGCCATCTCGAAGGGGATTCCCTGCGAAACATCGACGACGATCAGCATCTTCTCCTTGCGCAGCAGCGTGAATCCCTTGCTCTGCAGCACACTGTTGAGCAAATCGATCGCCTCGGCGGGCGAATAATCCCTCGAATCGCTGTAGGTGAACAGACCCGGCGGCGCAGTGTCCATGACGAGCGAGAGATCGCCCTGCCGCGCGAACCAATCGAGCACATCCGGCCACTTCTGTTGCCGGAAATTGAACCGGAGTTTGCCCGCCGCGAGGAGACCGGTCAGCGTCGTCTTTTGTTCGTCGGAAAGCAGTTGGGCCAGCGCCGTATTCGATTCGGCGAGGATGGCGGGGCGCTCCTCCGCCTTTGCGGTGATGAGTTTTTGAAGCCGCGCATCCAGAATCGTCGCGACCGACGCGCGCTGCTCGTCCGTCAATCCGAGCCGGTTCGCGATCCCCGGCTCGGACAGGACGGAGTAGTCCACGGCCGCCGCCTCCTGACCAACCAGAAGGCCATCCGAGGCAAAACGGGCCCAGAACACAGCCAGAAGAAGGGGTAGCGCGCAGGTGCGGCGAAGTACGGACAGGATCATGACAAAAAACCTCCGGCGTGGGGGCGGCGACCGGAACGGCGCGACGGGGATGCCGCGCAAGCCGCACCACCGTCCCATCATAACTGCCGATCAGGCGGACTTCCAACAGCGACTCAAGGCCGGGACACGACCGGCGCCGAGCGGAGTCGTGGGCGGATCGGGAGCCGTTCGATGCCCGAAAACGTCGGATCGTCCATCGCGCGGATCTCTTCCTCTCCAAGGAACGGACCATTCGCGTCGATCCACGCGATCAGCCGAAGCAGGTCCTCACCCTCCATCGCGACCCCGTAATGCTCGCCGTTCATGGCGAATGCAACGAGCCTGCTGCGGGCGGACAAGTAGCGCAATGGGCGCAGCGATCGTTGGATCGTCGATGATCCGTCGGTCGAATCATCCTGGGGATAGACATCATCGGGTCGAAGGCCGTAGACCGGGATCGCCCCCGCGATGCCATAGCCGGGCCGATCGGGGTCGGGAACGGGGATCGGCCACGCCGCGCCTCCGATCAGCGTCAGATACGGCTCCTTGAATAGGCCGAACGGTTCGGCCGCCGGTCGAAGGGTCGCGTCGAACCGATGGCGCGCGGATCCGTCACCCTGATGGCATCGGCCGCAATGCCGGTCAAGCGCGCGCTGCGCGAATCGTTCATATCCGATCGACTCGTCGCCCCAAGGCGGTGGAGTGATCGGTGTGGGCGGCCGACCGAGGGCGATTCCCACGCGATTCGGAGGCGCGCCATGGCGCGATTCATGGCAACCGACACAAGTCTGTCGTTCGCCCGGCAGCACGCCCGTGAAGGATCGCATCGTATGCACGGCGCGCTGGTGTTCATCGAGCAACTGAAAAAACAGGGCCTTTCCCGAGGGAACCTCGAAATAGACCGAACCGTCGGCTTCGACCGGCACGGTCGAGACGATACGCTTTACGGCCTCGGTCTGCACGGCCGACACGGCGGGCCCGGAAAACGCAAAAACCTTGTCCCATGTCGAATAGGTTTTTGCATCCTGCTGGAATACCCGGAGGAACTTCACGCGCTCGCGCGGAAGATCGGGAACCCCTTCGCAAACGTCGACGTTGTAGAAGACGGCCGAACTCGCTTCGCGCCGTTCCGAACCCGTGCCGGGCCAGGCGACTCGATCGGCATGGCGGGGAGGGATGGAACGCGGCTTGACGGGGATCGCGTACCACGCCTGATGCGCGCCCTCGAAGAGGAGCTCCCGATTGCCGTGGATGTCCATCCAGTAGACGCGGAACTTGTCGCCGGCGCCCCGCGCCGAGACCAGGAAGTCCTCATTCGAGATCGGATATGGGCCGAGGTATCCGGTGAATCGGCCCGAACTGTGGTACGACGAGGATTCGGGGCGATTGATCGGATCGATTCCGACCTCGGGCCAGGGCAAGTCCCATGTGACACGTGTCAGGCCGTGCGGATAGTTCGAACCGCGGGTCGGATCGACGATGCCGATCGATCCGTGGAACCAGTCGTGGTGTCCGACCGCCGTGAACATCACGCGGCGGCCGTCGGGCATCGGCCGCGGTTCCGCCGGATGATCGGGCCAAACGCTCTGGTTGCCCCACAACACGGACGTGTGGGTTCCATCCTGGCGCGTCGTCCAGAGACTCTGCACACGATTCTGGTCCTTGTCGGAGTATTCCCAGCGCGAATAGACAACGCGGCCGTCGCCCATCAGGGCCGGCACGAAGTCGGGTTCACTGTTGACGCTGATCAGGTAGACATTGCCGCCGTCGGAGTCGCACCGCGCGAGGGCGTTGGAATAGATATACGGACCGCATCGGACATACGTGTTTCCGCGCGTCGTCGTGAAGAGGATATGGCCGTCGGGAAGGTGGATGGGATCGATGTCGTCATAGTCGCCCCATGTCAGTTGGCGGGATTGGCCGGTTGCCAGATCCAGTTCATGGATATGGAAACTCGATTCATCGTTCGCCTTGAAACCATAGAGCACCCGCTTCGCGTCGAACGAGAGATCGGGGCGCCAGAATGCGCCTTCGCGATCGGAAAGCAGTGATCGGCCCGGCGCGCCGGGTTCAAGACCGTCGGTCATGACCAATCGTCCGCCCGGCACGGCCATGCGTCCCAGGCGATGGACGGCTTCGTGGGTCGATTCGGAACCTTGCGGCAAGGGCTGGTCGATGCAGAGGATCCGCGTGAAATCGACGGCCGGATTCGCCAGCGCGATGGCCCGCTTGACTTCGCGAACGGCCAGATAGAGGCTTCGCGCCGCGTCGGGTTCGGTGCCGCCCGATCGCATTCGATCGGCGTCGGCGGCGAGCCGATCCAGCCGCGCGAGGTGGTCGGCCAGGTTCGGAGGATGCGACGACGCGGCCAGGCGCGCGGCGAGCTCGCGCGCCCAGCCGATCTCGCGCGCGGCCCGTTCGAGCAAAGGACGCCGTTCCGCTTGAAAGAGCCAATCGGCGACGAGCGCGGATTCGCCGGGCCTCGCGACGTGGTGATCGAGCGCGTACTTGGCCATCAGGTACCGTCGTGTTCGCCCGCGTTCCGTTGCGTTAAGCGGCCGGCCGTACAGGAGCAATTCCGCGATGTCCCCTTCAAGGAACTGGCCGCCGAGCGTTCCGACGGTGAGTGGTGCCGTGTTGTTCGCGACTCGGCCGACGCAGGCTTGTTCCGAGTCGGTCGCGCCGTCGAGCGTTCCGACGAGGGACTGTCCGTCGAACACGATTTCGACGAGTCGAAAACCGCCCCGCAAATCGCCGTCAAAATGAAAATACCCGCGCTGCCCCGTCTCCAGACCCAAGTGAGGCCACGGCGCGAGCCGCCCTGCGTCGAGCGCGATTCCGTAACCGGTCCACCGATCGGCCCACACGTTCTTGCTGAACAGCCACGCGTCGCTTCCCGATGGTTCGGCGCGCGCGACGACGAATGCGGTCATCATTGGCAAGTCGAGCGCCGAGGTATGGGGGATGACGAGGTGCCGGCGATCTGAGGCGCGGAATCGGACCGACGCGAATCCGCCCGCCCCGTCGTTCGAATGCCGAGTCCAAATCGGACGTTCGGACTCGACGGCTTGCCGAGCGTCATGATGGTGGCGGCTCTTGTCCTTCCAAACGGAGAGGGGCCGGTCGTCGGCGCCCGATCGCTGATCGGCAATCGGATCGGACGCGTCGAGCCAAAGCACGAGATCGGCGTCGTTCCACGGCGATCCCGTCGATGACCGCGCGTCGGCCTGTCCCGCAAGTGCGCATCCCGTCGCGATGCACCAAACGCACGACAAGGAAATGCTCGTCGCCTTGAATCGGAGAGTTCTTATCACTTCCGCATTCCTTCCGTGCTATTCCGTGTTCTTCCGTGGCCTCGTCGGCGCTTTCTTGGACGTCGTCTTGGACGTCGTCTTGGAAGTCGTCGTGGAAGTCCTCTTGGCAGTCGTCGTGGCCGTCTTCTTGGGGGCCTTCCTCGTCGTATTCTCGGTCACGCGAAACCGCACGATCCGCTTGATGAGCTCATAAGGAATGGGGGTGTCGAGCGGAAATCGCACCGATCCCTTCGCGCGGGCGTATGCCGACAGGGCGTCCTTGAAATGGTCGATTCCGGACGGCGCCGGATAGAAGCCGATGTGGTGCCGGAACGCGGCGAAATGAACGAGATTTCCGTGCAACACGAATGTGGGAATCCCGTACTTGATCGCCTCTTCCGCTTCGGGCGCGGCTTCCTTCACCGCCGTTCGAATGCGGCGCAGGATGGCCCGCACGTCGTTCGGAAATCCGTCGATGTACGCATCGATCGTCGTTGGAGCCGATTGTCCCGTTGCCATGGCGGTGGTCCCTCGTCTTTACGCACATGGATAGTCGACAACTTGGGTTCCCGCCATTCCCCATCGAAGGTCTTGAGCGGTCGTTTCCGCGAGCGGCCGGGTGCGTTCTCAATGACCAAACCATCCTCGTTCGTGTAATCGTCCGGCGGATTGCGTCATTGACGGCGAGGGCATCCCGGGGCGAGACGTCCGATCGAGGTCCCACTCCGGGAGGTTGGCATGGCTGGAAGGCGGGGAACAGGGCCCGAGGTGGCGGCGAAGTGGCGCGAGCGGCGGGGGCGTTGGAGGCGCTCGCATGGCTCGGTGAGCGAGTTCTGCCGCCGTGAACGGGTAAGTCCGCGGTCGTTCTTTCCGTGGCGGAAGCGGTTGGCGGCCGAGGAATCGCGGCCCAAAGGAAGGAAACGGAGGAGAATACGGTTTCGATTTATCGATCGTGTCGAAGTGAACGCGGCAAGAAAACAAGGCCGTAGGCCGCCGAAGGAAACGTGGTCGACTTCGCCGATGACAACGCCGACCCTGAACCGGCGTTCCCAAAAGACGGCCTCTTGAACGCCCGACTTGCATGGCGCGTTCAATCTCCTATACTGGCCCCATGTTGTCCGGGTTCTTCGACCCGCTTCCTGATTCGAATTAAGGGAACGCCGCGATGAAACGTATCGCCCTCGCCGTGTTGGTCGTCCTGTCCGCCGTTTCGTTCGTCTCCGCGGACGATGCCGAAGCGCGCAAGCAGCTTACGGGCGTCTGGAAGGGCCGTGTCGATAATGGAGCGACTGGACACGAAATCACGTTCACCGCGGATCTCATCTCGGGCGTCAAGGACGGAAAACGCGATCTGGGCAAGGGCGCATACAAGATCGATCAATCGGCGATGCCTTGGCGCATGGACGCCACCGAAGTGAAAGAAGGCGGAGCCAAGGGCCAGGTTTGGAAGGGGATCTACAAGATCGACGGCGACTCGCTCACGTGGTGCGTCGGCACCAAGGACACTCCGTCGAAGTTCGAGACGGGCAACGGCCAGTTCATGCTCGTCCTGAAACGCGAACCCGCGAAATAGTCCGTGACCAACGGCAATCGGTTGTTCTTCGCGATCGCGCTCGTGCTGGGCGGATGGGCCGCCTTGGACATGGGCCGGGGTGTGCGCGGATCGAGTCTGCTTGCGTGGTTTGTCGAGCGGCCGTCGGCGGACGACTACGCGACGAACTGGCCCCGGTTCCGCGGTCCGGACGGTTCCGGCATCTGTCGCCATGCGAGGATTCCCGAACAATGGGATGGAACGACGGGAACGGGCATTCGATGGAAAATCGAGTGCCCGCTTCCCGGCGCGAACTCGCCCGTCGTCTGGGGTGACCGCGTCTTCTTGAGCGGAGCCACGCGTGAACGCCGCGAGGTCTTTTGTTTTTCGGCGGCGACCGGCGCGTTGCAATGGCGCGCCGAGGTGTGTCGAGGCGAAGTGCCCGGCGATGCGTCGCTGAAGGTGAACCGGGACACGGGCTACGCGGCGCCGACCCTCGCGACCGACGGGCGGCTTGTCTTCGCGCTATTCGCGAACGGATCCGTGGGCGCGGTCGACTTCTCGGGCCGCGAGGTCTGGTCGCGGTCGCTTGGCATTCCAAAAAATCCGTACGGCCATGCCGCGTCGCTCGTCACGCACGGGAGCGACCTGATCATCCAGTGGGATCATGGCTCGGCCGAGGATGGCCTTTCCAAACTCATCTCCCTGAACGGGTCGACGGGCGAGCCGAATTGGCGGGCGACGAGACCCGTCCCGACGTCGTGGTGCACGCCGATCATCGCGCGTGCATCGGGCCGTCTCCTGTTGATCACGGGCGGCGACCCGTGGGTGATCGCCTACGATCCGGCAACGGGCGAGGAGCGATGGCGGGCCGATTGCCTCGCGCCCGCGGAGATCGGAACGTCACCCGTATTCTCGGATGGCCACGTGTTCGCCGCCAACCATTACGCTCAGTTGTCGGCGATTCGCGTCGACGGAATGGGCGACGTGACGGCGACGCACATCGCGTGGACCGCCGACGAAGGGCTACCCGATATCTGCAGCCCGCTCGTGACCGACCGCCATGTGCTCCTGCTCGACTCGGGCGGCACCCTCACCTGCTACGACAAGCGATCCGGCGGAAAGCCCCTTTGGCAAGAGGAATTCGAGACCGAATTCGCGTCGTCGCCGAGCCTCGTTGGAAATCGCGTGTATCTTATCGATCGGCAGGGTACAACATGGATCGTGGAACCCACGAACGAAGGTTGCCGCCGCGTGGCCAAGTCCCGATTGGGAGAGCCGTGCGTCACGAGCCCGGCGTTCCAGGACGGCCGGATTTTCGTTCGCGGGGAGAATCACCTGTTTTGTATCGGGACGACCGAATAGTCGCGGTCGGCGCGTTTCGGGTCGCGAAACGCGGCCGCCACGAATCGGCGACGGCGCCGCCCCGGGGATTCGTTCCCGTTATCCGTGGAGACCAGCATGGCCGATTTCGAGAACTTGCGAAAAGCCCTCCTGTGCCAGGGCGAACCCAAACGCGTTCCGCCGTTCGAATTGTCGATTGATGAGTCGATCAAGCGACAGTTCCTCGGAAAACCCGCCGGAAGCCTCGAAGCGGAAGCCGAGTTCTTCATGAAGGCGGGCTACGATTTCGTTCCGATGACCATCGGCATCCGGCAAACGACGCGCGGAGAGGAATCCGGAGTGATGGGTTCGAAGCCCGTTCAAACGAGTGTCCTCAAGGCGGCGAAAGCGAATTACAACCCGTTCCAGGAGGAAGCCACGACGCGCATGTGGGCCGAGGAAGGCACGGGCCTGATTCAGGACCAGGCGTCATTCGACCATTACGAATGGCCCGATCCCGACCAATTCAAATACGACGCGGTCGCGACCGTCGGCCGACTCGTGCCGAACGAAGCCAAGGTCATCGTCAACGTGGGAGCCGTCTTCACGGCGTCCTGGATGTATATGGGCCTCGAATCGTTTTGCATCGCGCTCGCCGAGGGTTCCGGACTCGCCACGCGACTCATCGCACGCGTCGGCGAGATTCAGATGCGCGTGGTGGAGAACCTTCTGCAGTTCGATTGCGTCGGCGCGATCTGCATGCCCGACGACCTTGGCTATTCGACGGGGTTCATGATCAACCCCAAGATCCTGCGGCAATACGTCTTTCCCTGGAACAAGCGGATCGGCGATCTGGTGCGGGCGAAGGGATTGCCGTACATCTACCATTCGGACGGACGGATCTACGAAGTGATCGACGACCTGATCTCCTGCGGTTTCCACGCGATCCATCCCTGCGAGCGGGCTTCGACCGATATCGAGCGGGTCAAGCGCGCGTACGCGGGCCGGCTCTGCGTTTGCGGAAATATCGACCTCGATACGACGCTTACCTTGGGTACTCCGCGGGATGTCGAGGATGAGGTGCGGACCCGCATTCGCGCGCTCGGGCCGGGCGGCGGATACTGCTGCGGTTCGTCGAATTCGGTTCCCGAGTACGTTCCTTTCGGGAATTACATGGCCATGATCGAGTCCGTCGCGAAGTACGGCGGCTATCCGATTCGCGCATGAAGGGGAACACGATGGAATACCATTCCCGCCACGCGATTCGATTCGCATCCATCGGCGCCTTTGCGTCCTTTCTTGCCTCGGCCGCGCCGATCCGCGCTTCCGATCCGATTCCCGCCGTGACGCCGGAACAGGTCGAGACCGATTGGGTGCGGCAGAGCCGCCTTCGCGACGCGCCGACCGCCGTCCGGGGCGGCGTTTCCGCCGAGCAGGATGCGGCGGGCGGGTGCGACGGAGTGAAGGACGGAAAATGGGGATTCCATACCGAGTTCGAGGCCCAACCTTGGTGGCAAGTCGACTTAGGCGAGTCGGTCCGCCTCGATCGTGTCGTCCTCTACAATCGGTGCGATAACGGAATGGGGCAACGCAACGCGCGGATCCTCGTGTTGACGTCGCAGGACGGTACGCGGTTCGAAACGTCGTATCAACACGACGGCACCGATTTCCAAGGCCATTTGGACGGCAAGCCGTGCGTCGCGCCGATGCGGGGCCGGACGGCTCGATTCGTGAGGCTCCAGCTTCCCGACACGAACTATCTCCATCTCGACGAGGTCGAGATCCACGCGGTGGGCGGGGACACGAACATCGCGCTCCACCGACCCGCGACGCAGAGCAGCACGAGCCAATGGTCGGTGCGGCGGGACCTTGGGCCGAACACGCCCCTCGTCGAACACACGGACGTGGTCCTCGACCGGGCTCGCCGGTTGGCCGATCATCTGCGCCGACTCGGCGCGGCGATCGAGGTTCCCAACGCGGACCTGGAATCGGCGGCGGCCGAGCATGCGGCGCTTCCCGAGGACGCGGCACCCGAACGGCGCCGCGAGGTCGATCGGCGCGTTCGAGCCGCTCAGCGAAGGCTCACGCTTTCCAATCCACTGCTCGACTTCGATTCCATCCTGTTCGTCAAACGCGCGCCGGGCCTCTTTCCGCATGTTTCGGACCAGCATTACGGATGGTGGTCGCGCGGCGGCGGCGGGATCCACGTCTTGTCCGGCCTGCGGTCGGAACATCCCCAGGTGCGATGCCTGACCGAAGGCTGGCCGATCGGGAGTTTCGAAGGTCCTGATTTGTCGTGGGACGGCAAGAAAGTCGTTTTCGCCTGGTGCCGCCATTACCCCCATGTCGCCGACATTCCCGACAAGACGGATAAGGAGCAACTTCCCGAGGATTCCTTCCATCACATTTTCGAGATGAACGTCGATGGATCGGGCGTTCGGCAGTTGACTCGGGGCTACTACGATGATTTCGATCCCCGGTATCTCCCAAGCGGCGAGATCGTCTTCCTGTCGACTCGAAAGGGACAGGCCCTTCAAGCGGGCAAGCCGAGCGCCGGGGCGACGGCGGAAGCGACGCAGCCCGACAGCTACGTGCGTTGCGGCGGAGGCAATCATCGGCCTGTCGCCGTGTTCACGCTGCATGTCATGAACGACCAGGGAGGCGATCTTCGCGCCATCTCCGCATTCGAAAATTTCGAATGGACGCCCTCGGTGGGCCGCGATGGACGCATCCTGTACGCGCGGTGGGACTACATCGACCGATTCAACGGACATTTCATGAGCCTCTGGGCGACGAATCCGGACGGAACGAACTCCCAGCTTGTCTACGGCAACTACACCGTCCGTCCCCAGTGCGTTTTCGAAGCACAGCCCATCCCGGGTTCCCAGCGACTCCTGTTCACGGCAACGGCCCATCATTCGATCACCGGCGGCTCGCTCGTAATGCTCGACCGCAATCGGGGCGACGAGTACGACGCGCCGTTGACGCGGCTCACGCCCGAGGTCGCTTTTCCGGAAACCGAGGGTTGGCCGGACACGTATTACACGAGCCCGCACCCGTTGTCGGAGGAACATTTTCTTGTGGCGTGGAGCGATCGGCCGCTCCCCCAACACCAATTGATGCCGCCCGACGATCCCAACAATCCGCGGAACGCGCTCGGGATCTACCTGTATGACGCGTTCGGCAACCTCACGCTCCTCCATCGCGATGCCGACATTTCGAGCATGAATCCGATCCCGATCCGCCCGCGTGAAAAACCACCCCAACTCGCGGCGAAGGTCGATTGGTCCGCGGCGCAGGAAGGCGCGTTCCTCTTGCACGACGTCTACCAAGGCCTTCCCGGTATCGACCGCGGATCGATCAAGGCGATCCGCGTCGTCGGCGTGCCGCCCAAGGTCCAACCGCAAATGAATTTTCCATCGCTCGGCGTTTCGGCCGAGGACCCCGGGAAATTCGTTCTGGGAACGGTCCCCGTCGAGCCCGACGGATCGGCCTACTTCCGGGTTCCCTCGGGATTGCCCGTCTTCTTCCAGGCGCTCGACGCCGAGGGGCTTGCCATCCAGACCATGCGATCGCTCACCTACGTGCAGCCGAACGAGACACAGGCGTGCATCGGCTGCCACGAACCACGCAACTCGTCACCCCTATCCCGCGCGGGCTTCCCGATCGCCGCGACCCGACTCGCATCGCGACTCAAGCCCGAGCCCAGCGGATCGTGGCCCCTTCGATTCGATCAGCTCGTGCAACCTGTTCTTGATCGGCAATGCGTCTCATGCCACGCGCCCGGCTCGGGCGACGAGGCCGCCGCGGCGATCGACCTCACGGCGACCCGGTCATATGAGACGTTGCTCGGTGTCGCGGACGGCGAGCTTCGCAAGTTGGCGTTTGAGAAGGACCGTTCGATTCCGGGCGAAGGCGTCGCGCGAGGCAGCCGCATCTACCGAATGATCACCCAGGGCGACGGCCATCAGGGCGTCTTGCTCACCGGAGAGGATGCTCGACGGCTCGCCGTCTGGATGGATACCTATGCGCAGCGGCTCGGATCCTACAGTGAAACCCAAGAAGCCCGGCTCCATGACCTGCGCGATTCGATTGCCCCGCTGCTCGAAAACGACTCGAATCACTGAACCACGGTTCCCACGCGTCCTGGCCGGAATGTCACGGCTCGGCCGCACGGTCGATTCGTTCGTTGCGAACCGAACTCGATAGAGGCGGTCCGAGATCGGGCCGTCGGACTCGACCATTTTGGGGGCGGCTGGCCGCGCCGTAGGCTATGTTGACGGTAGGCGGCCTCGTGACGGGGAATCGCGCCGCCGCTCGGCCTGGCGTGATGTCGGATTCGAGCGAATCACGGGACGGCGGGAACCGGCGCGTTGCGATGGATGTCAGGAACCCGATCGTGGATTCTCCAGCAACTCCGATGATCGACTTCGTTTCACGACCGATCGTGCCTCCGCCGGCGGCCATGGCGGAGTACGTCGCGTCGCTTCACGCGACGGAATCGGCCACCGATAGCGAGAAGCGCTCGCGCCAACGGTATCAGATCCTCCGCGAAGTGCCCGCCGTGGTGCTCGACGACGGGTTTCAGCCTTCGGGCGAGCTGTTTCTGGTGATAACGCGCGACATTTCGACGAACGGCATGTCTCTCGTTCACACCCGGGCGATCGAGTCGGGAATGCTCGCCCTGGCGCTGCGCGGCAGCCGAGGGGAGCAGATCCAAGTGGCGATGCGGGTGCTGCGGTGCCGGCCGCTGGGTGACTACTGCCCTGTCCAGGCTAAATTTTAGGATAGAGCCGCTTCAATTTGAGCCTCGCTTTGTCGATCGTGAATTGCCAATCGACGGCTCGTTGTTTCTCGTTGACACGGGCTGACCAAGCGGCAATTTCCGT
>Ga0194120_10001054_pt1 | contig 51185 bp, 57 predicted proteins | sample TA2MahCa65mmetaG_FD_148642 | JGI IMG/M metagenome (GOLD analysis project Ga0194120, IMG submission 148642) | Freshwater microbial communities from Lake Tanganyika, Tanzania - TA2015019 Mahale Deep Cast 65m | ecosystem: Environmental > Aquatic > Freshwater > Lake | place: Tanzania: Lake... | reverse complement strand
TCACTTCAGCCAGCTCGAATCTTGCCGATGCCGCGAGGGCAGCATAGTCTTTCAACCAACGACGCCCGCTGCTCGCTTTTCAACAGCGAGCGGGACATCCCCCTTGCGCTTGGCGCTGACATGTTCGTCGAGGAAACGGGCGGCGAGATCGGCGACCGAGAGCGCCGCCCGCTCGCGGCGTCTCTCATCGGCCGGGTCGCGCCCCCGCCGAACGTCGGCCAGCGTCTCTTGGGCGAGGCCGCGCGCTTGCTCGGGCGTCAACTGGCCGAAACGGCCGATGGCGACAAAGCGCTTGCGGCCAGCGGCGCGGTAGCGAACTAGAAACGTCTTGGTCCCGGAGGGTTCGATCCGCAGACCAAAGCCCTTTAACACGCTATCCCAGACGATGTAACGTTCCGCCTCGGGCGCGGCGGCGTCCACCATCCGCTTGGTCAGCTTCCCAGTCCGTTCGGTCATAGGCAATCCTTGGTGACCATATGGTGACCACAAGAAAGAAAATCACAGCTTGCAGCCGGAAACGATGGCGAAGCAAATTATACGTAATATCATTTGCTTATCGTGCTATGGCGTAGAGGCGGATATTGTGGAAGAGCTTCGAAATGAGACTTTTAATCAGGGGGTCCCGGGTTCGAGCCCCGGCGCGCTCACCAAGAAAATCAAGCTTCCAGTTAGAAGATGCGCAACGGTAGAGGCAGTTGCCGCAGCGACGGTAAGCGAGCGGTAAGCGAGCGGTAAGCAGAAGTGAGAATTTCAAAATATACCACCGATGATCGTCGATATTCACGCCGAGCGCGTCCAGAGCGCGTATATGGTGCTTAATCCTTGCCTGCCAGCACTTTGAGGTCGTGCCCCCGCCGCGATCGGAGCGCCTGCGGACTTCGTCTTTATCGATCCGCCGAATACGCGGCGATTTCGTCTGTCGGGAATGCGGCGCTGGGGAAATTCAGGTCATCCCGGACTGGCCGCGTATCGAACAAAGTAAGCGTGCCTGTGCTTCCGGAAGGCGGTCTTCAAAGGGCGATAAACGGCTTGCTTAAAGGGGGAGAAGATTGATGAGCGGAGATTTTGGTCCCTCTGCCTTCTTCAAGGCCACGTCGCATGCCTTTGGCGAAACGATAAGTTCCGGCCGGACGCGACCGGAGCTTGTCGCGCTGCTTTGCGCGCAAGCTTTCGACGCATTCACGAAAAACGTTGCAATACAGGCGGAGGGCGAACCTGCTCTCGCCTGCCAGGGAGAGTGCGAAGCCTGCTGTCGCCTGCGCGTCGTCGCTTCGGCGCCAGAAATATTTCTTCTCGCGCGCTTTGTTTCGGTCAATGCCGCCGCCTTCGCCGAGCGTGGGGTAATGCTCGAAAAACGCGTGGCCGACGCCGATCGAGCGGTTGGCCGGTTGTCGGAAGAACAGCGAATATCGGTCCAACATGCCTGTCCGCTGATCGAAGCCGGATTATGCCTCGCCTATAAAGTTCGTCCGCTCGCTTGCCGTGGTCACGCCGCCTTCGACAAGGATCTATGCGTTTCCGCTGCGCGAGGCGAGGCCGTCGAAACACCCGTCTCTGCAGCGCATCTCGTTGTCCGCAGCCTCGTCCAGAACGCATTGATGGCGGCGCTTCGTCGCGCCGGGCTGGCCTGGGGACTCTACGAGCTCAACGGAGCTCTCAATTGTGCGCTCTCAGCGCCGAATGCGCTTGAACAATGGCTATCAGGACAGGATCCCTTGGCGTCCGCTCGCATTCCTGAATTCGATCTGAGCGAAGCGAGCGCTATTTTCGACGCTGCGGTCTCATAGAGACCGGACTTATGGACAAGGATTGTTGCCCAGGACGCGTAAGGGCGGAGATGCACTAGAGAATTGATTTCGCGCATTGGCCCGGGTCTGGAGCGCTCTACCCAGCGCGCGCGCCAGGGGCGAAGTCGGCGCGCATCGGCGTGCGCGATCTTTTGAACCATCGGTAAAAAGCCTTCTTGGCGAATTGGACGATCACAAGATAGGCGACCACCATCGCCGCAAGTATCATATAAAATCGACCCGGCGGCGGCACGAAGCCGAAATAGGACGCGAGCGGGGTGAACGGCAGATTAGCGGGTGTAGATCAATTCACTCGACTTGAGCGCTAGCCATGCCGATAGATCGCTCGTCGAGAGCAGCCGTCTTGAACAGTGCATAGACGTAAGAACCGGGTTTGAGCGCGAGATCCTCCAGAGCGCCCCGCGTAATGGTGGCCAGAAGCCGTCCGTCGTCCTTAAGCTCAATCTCGATCGTCGCGATTGCGCCGTCGAATTGTATATTGGCGACCTTACCCGAAAGAATGCTACGCGTGCTGATCTCTTGAGGCAAAACACGCGACAATATGACGTCCGTCGCTTTAACGATGACACGCGCAAGGCTTCCGCAATTTCCCGCCGAACCCGCGACCCAGATCGTGCCGGCAGGGTGATTTAGCTTCGTCAATCCATGCGCAACAGATGTTTGTTCTACCGTGGCCGCCAGAATGGAAGAGCGGTCAAAGCGGTTTGCCGCCGGCGCCCCAGCGATACGATTGAACGCCTCGGCGGGCTCGCCGACCGACGTCACCCGGCCAGCGTCGATGATAACGACGCGGGAGGCGAGACGAAGCACTTCTTCGACAGCGTGGGACACGTAAATGATGGGAACGTCGAACTCGTCCCTGACGCGCTCGATCAATGGCAGGATCTCGAGCTTTCGCTGCATGTCCAGCGCCGCGAGCGGCTCATCCAGTAGCAGCAGCCTCGGGCAGGACAGCAAAGCGCGGCCGATCGCGACGCGTTGTCTCTCGCCGCCCGAGAGACGCGTTGGCGAGCGCGAGACGAGGTTTGCAATTCCCAGAGTTTCAACAACGGCGTCGAAATCGATCCGGCGTTCGCCCTCTGGGGCAAACCATCGTCCGTACAGTAGATTTTGCTTTACGCTAAGGTGCGGGAACAGGTTGGAATCTTGGAATACGAGGCCGATGCGCCGGCGCGACACGGGCACGAAAACGCCCGTCGCGACGTCAACAAGCGTATCGCCGTCCAGCCTGACGTAACCCGCGTCGGGCTTTATCAATCCCGCGATGATGCTGAGCGTCAGCGATTTGCCGGATCCGGATTGGCCGAACAGCGCCGTTACGCCCGCGCCATTTGCAAAAGCGACATCCAGAGAAAACGCTCCGACCTGCAACCTGACGTCGACCTCGATCATTCGACGTTCCCGAGACGTTTCGCAGCTCGCCACTGAATGATTTCGGAAGCCACAAGAGCGGAAAAGGCGATGAAGACCGCGACGATCGTCAAACGCATTGCGGCCGCGTCACCGCCCGGAACCTGCGTGTAGCTGTATATCGCAGCTGAAATCGTCTGAGTCTCGCCGGGAATGTTGGAGACGAAGGTGATCGTCGCCCCGAACTCTCCCAGGGCCTTTGCAAAAGCGAGAATGGCTCCAACGATAATTCCTGGAACTGCGAGCGGGAGGTTGATCAGGAAGAACGTCCAAATTCGGTTGGCGCCCAGCGTCTCCGACGCGAGCTCCAAGCGTCGATCAATCGCTTCGAAAGACAGCCGCATTGCCCGGACCATCAGAGGAAACGCCATGACGGCGCAAGCGACCGCCGCGCCAGTCCAGCGAAAGGAGAAAACGACGCCAATCTCTGCGAGAAAGGGACCAAAAACGCCTTTGCGTCCGAGCAACATGAGCAGCACAAAGCCCGTGACCACTGGCGGCAGAACCAAGGGCAGGTGGACCATGCCGTTGACAAGGGTCTTGCCAGGAAACTGGCAACGCGCAAGCGCATAAGCCGTGAGAATGCCAAAGGGCAGGCTCGCGAGAGTCGCCACTGTTGCGATCCGCAGAGAGAGCCGTATCGCTGTCCATTCAGCGGGCGACAATTCGAAAAGTGCGGCGGGGAAGTCGGGCAATGCTGCGTCCTTTGGCGACCTCGGATATAGTAGGTTTTGAAGAGCGATCCCGCCGTTAATTAGGTTGAGACGAGCGCGCCCCGATGCATCGCGCCTTCGCTCGCGCTCGAACGACGGATGCGCGAGAAAGCAACAGTGCAACCGAGCGGCGATGGTTTGTTGGCGCTATATATTGGCGGAACAGAAAGGCTTTGGCTAGCGCCGGCGAATCCGCTGGCGTTCCGGGCGATTCCGGGGCGACAACCGCAACCGCCATCGCATAAGAAGTCGCTTTCCTGGCCTCCTATTTTGCTTGGAGCACGCTAACGAGATCGAAATGGCGGTTGACGCCGGCGTGGACGAGGTTGCCATTGAAGCGCGTCGAGCTTGTCGCGCCATAGTCATAGAAACCCGCCGACTGCGCCGCGTAATTGAACCCCTGGGCAGCGCCGAGATCGTAGCGAAGATAATCGACCTTGACGCTCCACTCAGGCGTAAACATCCATTCGGCGCCGCCGCCCGCCGTCCAGCCGATCAAGCTGTCCTGATAGACCGGATTGACCAGCGTCTGGTTGGTCCCGCCGATGCGGCGGGTGAAGATCGCGCCGTTGGAGATGACGCCGCCATAGGCCATGCCGCCCGTACCGTAGACGGCGAGCGTCGGGGTGACGAGATAGCCCAATCGGCCTCGGATGGCGCCGAGATAGTTGAGCGTCGCCGTGCGCTGCGCATAGGTCGCGAAACTATTGCCGCCGGCGGCGCTCAACGTCGCTTGCCATCTGGTGTCGGTATTGCCCGAGACGCCATGGAGATCCGCCTCGCCGCCGACGAGGATGCTGTCGGCGAATTTCCAATTGGCGCCAAGCTGAAAACCGCCGAGGAAACCGGCGAGATGGTTTGTCTGGTCGATTGGCGTCGCGCCGATGGCGACTGTTGGACTGGCGATAGCGCCGCCAAAGGGCCATGGCTGCACAATCGACCGGGGATTCGACCTGGCGCCGCCGGCATTGAGGCCGACATAAACATCGCACCAACTCGGCGGCGGCGGAGGCGGCGGAGGCCCCTCAAGCGAAAAGAGAGCGAGGAAATCCGCGCCCGGCGGCTTGGTGATCGGATTGCCGTCGCCAAAGGCGTTGGCGGTGACCTCAAGATAGAAGAAATCGGTCGGCCGCGCGGTGAGCCCATTCGTCGTCGTGGTCTGTCCAGGGAAAGACTGTGGGAAGAAGGGCTGCAGGTTGACCGGTGGCGCAAAGCTTGACGTGAACGAGCCCGGCCAGAACCGCGCATAGCTCGCGGTCATATTGATGAATTGGTTCAGTTTATAGCGGATGCGCAGATCATATTCCGTGCCCAGAAACGTGCCCCTATTGCCGAGCGGCGCCACCAAATTGGCGCGGTCCCAAGCGGCCGCGGCGCTCGCCAGCCAGAAGGCGCTGAACGCGGTGTCGATCTGGAGATTCTTGAAGGGCGAAAACTCCAGACGCGCCTTCGGGGCTTTAATATTGTTCCAGGCAAAGTAGTCGTTGCGCGAGAACGGCTGATTGAAGCCGTAGAAAATATCGAAGGTCTGATTGACGCTGTCGAAGGGACTCTTATTGCCCGAGCCATAGGCGTAATTGGCGCTGATGCGCGGCTTCCATGGATGGTCTGAAAATGTGTAGCCGGCCTCGAACGCATAGGCGATGGCGTCGTGTTGCACCGTCGTCTGCACCGCGTTTTGGACATTTCCGAGTTGGCGGAATTCGCCCGTTTCGCCAAATTGTTTGTTGATATCGAAGTCGTAGTCAAAGTCTTTGATCACGCCATAGACGCGAAGGCCGGGCGCATAAGTGTCACGATGGACCTTCAGCGCATTCGAGACGTTGAGCGGATCGGCGTATTGTTTGCGGCCAAGGAAATAGGGCTGGATCGTCGCATATTCCGACCAGCGGCGAATGCTGAACACGGATCCGTAAATCCAGTTCTGCCAGTCAGGCCGGTCGAACCAATCCGGATAGCGTATGACCGGCCGCATCACGAAACTGTCGATATCCCAGTCGTTGTCCTTCTTGCCGATCTTTACGCGGAAGCCGTCAAACGTGTTGGTCGTGTTGCGGAACTCATTCTCGGCGATCAGACGACGGTCGAGCAGTTCGAGATGGAAGCGCCCCGCGCGAAGCGTCAAAGGCCGATCATTGCCGAGATCGTCCTTGCCGAAAGCGTCCTTGAAAAAGAGTTCGCCATAGGCCGAGATCAATTCGGTCTGATTAATCTCCTGTCCCTGATACTGATAGATGCTGTTGTAGGCGCGCGAGTCCTGGAGCTCGACGACAAAGCGGAAGGGATCGAGGATATTTTGGACGCCTAGATAGGCGCGCGTGCGCGACAGCCACAGCGAGTTCGGAAAATATTTTCGCTGCGAGGCCGGCGGATTGACCGTCATGTCGGTCCACGGCCGGTAATCGTCCTTGCGATATTCGAAGCGCACGCGCGAATCGAGGCCGACGTTCAGCCAGTCGATGCCTTCGAATTCCTTGTAGGTCTTGCCGAGATTGCGCACATAGGGCGGAATGTCGGGCTGCGGCTCCAGACGATAGCCGCGCGTTGGAACGTAATAGCTCTTCTTCTCGACGACGACCGCCGCCGCCGCGGGACCCGCTGCGGTCTTCGGATCAGTCTTCGTCTTCACCGACCCTTTTTGCGGCGCATCCGTTTTTGCGGCATTGGACTTGTCCGCCTTCGCGGAAACTATGCTCGGTTCCTTTTCCCCAGCGAGCGTTACGTCAGGAACGCCTAGAACGGCGCCGACGAGGACGCTGAGCGAGGCAGACGCCAGCTTCTTGTTGTTTCGTCCAAGCGACATCGCCATTTCTCCGCGCACCGCTCAAAGATCGGCAGCCAAACCGACATGTAAATTTGTTATATATCGAGTAGGTGAATATAACCCGCTTGTTAAGCTTATGTTTTAGACATCAGCATTCTTTATAAAACTGTTGCAAAATAGTCGCAATAACAACCATCTTCGATGCTGAGAGCATGCCGGCGCGGCGGCGCATCTGCAACAAGCGCAGCGTCTCGGTTCGTCGCTTAATTTGAGATGATGCGAACTCGGCTTGAGTCGGTTCTTTCAAACACGCTTCGCTTGCGCAATAACACGCAACTCAGTGCAACGTTACGAAGCCCTGCTCTACAAAGATCGCTCTCGCCTCTGGCCCCTTCAGGAAGACGAGAAACTTTGCTGGGGCGTCGCCCTTCGCGCTTGCAGTCAGAGCGACTGGATAGACGATTGGCGGATGTGAGGTCGAGGGAAAGGTCGCGACGATTTTCACCTTCGGCTCGGATTTGGCGTCGGTGAGATAGACGATGCCAAGCGGCGCTTCCTCGCGCGCGACAAACATCAGCGCAGAGCGAACATTGTCGGTGAAGGCGAAATGCGGCTCAGCGACGCTCCAGAGACCGAGCTTGTCCAGCGCCGCCTTTGCGTATTTGCCGACTGGGACCGAGGCGACATCGCCGGTCGCGATTTTGCCTGATCCGATCGCGGAGGCGAGCGCCTCTTTCGTAAGAGCCACCTTCTCCAATTTCGATGTGCGCGGCGCGATGAGGACGAGCGTATTGCCAAGAAGATCGAAGCGCGTCTTAGGCTGGATAAGATTTCTTTCGGCGAGATAGTCCATCGAGGCGACATCGGCCGAAAGAAATACCTCCGCAGGCGCTCCGGATTCGATCTGCTTGGCGAGCGCCATCGAGCCGGCATAGCTGATCGTCGTGTCGACCCCAGTCTTGCTCTTGTAAGCGGCGGCCGCAGCATCGAGCGCGTTCTTCAGACTGGCCGCGGCGAAAACTGTGATGGTGGGAGATGCAGTCCCGCCACCCGGAGCCGCAGATGTCGCCGGAGCCTCCGCGCGGACCTGCGTCGCCGCGAAAAGCGTCATGAAAGCAAAAGCGCAGCTACGAAAATCAAGCATTAAACGCTCCTTAGACTCGGCTCCGGTGCACGGCTTCGGGTGAAAACTGTGTGATTTAGTGTATAATTTTTGGATTGATTTGAGTCATGCGGAAAGTTCGAGCAGCCCAAACACCGTGGCTGCCCAGATCGGAGGCAGGTCCTGGGGCATCAGGAAGCGGACAAACCTGCTTTTATATGTTTGATTAGGCTATTTTTACGCAACGCGCGCAGGACGATGGGATGACCGATTATCTAACCACCGGCGAGCTGGCGGCCCTGCTGCGGGTGAAACAGCGCAAGGTCTATGACCTTGTCTCGGAAGAGGCGCTCCCTTTCCGCCGCGTCACGGGAAAACTTCTCTTCCCGAAAAAAGAGATCGAAGATTGGATCGCGGCGAGTGGTCCGGACACGGGTCGGTCAAACAAGCGATCCGCGGCGGCGGATGTTCCGCTGGTGATGGCCGGCGGACACGATCCTTTGCTCGAGTGGGCCTTACGGGAATCGCGCTCGGGGATCGCCGCCTTAATGGATGGCGCGCTCGACGGTCTCGCGCGCATGCAAGAACATGCATGTATCGCCGCCGGGCTGCATATCCCGACGTCGCAGTTCGAAGACTGGAACATCCCGGCGGTTAGGAGGTCATTCGATAAGGAGCCGGTCGCGCTCATCGAATGGACGAGACGCACACGCGGTCTGATGTATTCGCCGAAATTAAAGCGTCCCATCAAGAGCCTCGCGGACATCGGCGAACTCCGGTTTCAGTCTCGTCAGCCGGAGGCCGGCAGCGAACTGGTGCTGACAGCTCTGTTGTCGAAAGAGGGATTGCGCAAATCAGACCTGAAATCCGTTGACGCGATCGAGCGCTCGGAAACTGATCTCGCTATGGCGATCGCCGCAGGGCGGGCCGATGTTGGATTAGGCATTGAAGCGGCGGCGCGCCAATTTCAACTCAAATTCACGCCGCTGGTCGTCGAGCGCTTCGATCTGCTCGTCTGGCGCAAAGCTTTTTTTGATCCGCCGTTTCAGAAACTCATTCGATTCTGCGCGACGGAGCGGTTTCAAGAACGTGCGAGAGCTTTCGGCGGTTATGATTGCACGGCCTTCGGGACCGTGCATTTTAATGGCGCGGGATGAGAAGAATTACGTTGGCGAAAAGCGGCTGATGCAGCATTCGTTTAAGTCATCTCGATTCTGTCGCCGTCGCATACTGCGGATTTTTCTCTGTCAGAACAGTTTCGAAACCTTCGAACTCTGGGCCGCCAAGATAGAGATTTCGGTTCTGACCGGCATTTTTATGAGCCTCGCGAAAATGTTCGGAATGCGTCCAGTCCACAAAATGCTGGCGAGTCTCCCACAACGCGTGCGACGTATAAAGCGTATGGTCTTCGCGCTCTGGTCCTTTGAGCAGATGGAAAACAATGAAGCCCGATCTTTCCTGAAGTCTGGACTGACGCGAACGCCAGATGTCCTCGAACGCCTGTTCATTGCCCTTTACGATCTTAAAGCGGTTCATTGCGATAAACATGGGTCGGCTCCTGTCGTTGCTGGCCTCGCAAAGTCGTGACCGGTTTCAATTACACGCCGCTCATTGCGCGCTATCGAGCTTCGTCGCCATTAGAGCGATGGTCTTGGCGTAAACGCGCGCCTGATTCCAATCGAGGAAGATTGTGAAGTTCGGCTCGCCTTCGTTCCAGCCGGCACCCGTTTGCCAGCCCTTGCTTTTGAGGAAATTCGCCGTCGACGCGAGCGCGTCCGCCGTTGAGCGTATGAGATCGCGCTTGCCGTCGCCGTCGAAATCGACGCCATATTTGAGATAAGACGACGGCATGAACTGAGTCTGGCCGATTTCGCCGGCCCAGTCGCCGCGCATCTGCGACACGGACATATCGCCGCGCTCGACGATCGTCAGCGCATCATTCAGCTCTTCCCGAAACTGCTCCAAGCGCCGGCAATCATAGGCGAGCGTCGCAAGCGCCTGCACGGTCTTGAATCGCCCATTATCCGCGCCAAACCCGGTTTCCAATCCCCAGATCGCCACGAGCACCGATGCGGGCACGCCATAGCGCGCTTCGATCCGTCGCAACAACGCCGCATGGCGGGCAAGCAGCGCCCGACCTTTGCTCAAACGACTCGGCGTCACCAAGCGGCTCGAAAATTTCTCAAAGCTTTGGCGAAAAATCCGCTGCCCACGATCACGACCAATGACCGCGTTATCATAAGATATGTCCGCCAGAGCGGCATTGAGCGTGTGCTGCGAAAGACCATTTGCTTGAGCCTCTCGCTTGACGTCCTCAAGCCATTGGCTAAAGCCGGACGCCGACGAACCACAGGACGCCGCGCGCGCGACAGCGCTGCACGCAAATAGCGTCAATGCGCCGGCAGCAAGAAGCGCGCCGGACATTGCGACGCCTTTTGAAAAGGTAGTCATCGCCCGGCACTTTAGTCAGGCAGAGAAAGCGTCGCAATAAATCGAGCGCCGGCGAGTCGCCGGCGCCCGCAGCATGGCCTCAATCGTCCTAGATGAAACGGCCGATCAGCGGCCCCTCGCCTTGAACTGGCGTTTGCACGCCTTTGAAAGCTCGTCCATATGCTCGCGCAGGCACTTTTCCACCGCGATCGCATTGGGCTCTTCCGCCGCGCAGAATTTGTGGGAATCGCGCTCGCAGGCCGCGCGCTGCCTATCTCTCGCGGCGAGAGCGTCGCCAGGAGCGAGCGCGGCAAGGCCCATAAAGGCCGCAAGAATCAAAATCAGCTTGCTCATAGTTTGGCTCTTTGCTGTTAACGATTGACCGCTGCGGCCCAAGGCAGGCGCGGCCAAAGCGATACCTGTATCGAGCGCCGCCGATATCAAGTGCGAGCGCTGACGCTCGCTAGTCGCTGCTGAGCGGCATTTCCGGCGTATTTTCCGGCACGATCAGCCGCGCGCCGGTGTTGTCAAAAATGTCCGACATGCCGACGCCAGGGGCGCGTTCACGGAGCACGAGCCCTTCATTCGTCGGCTCGATGACGGCAAGCTCCGTCACGATGAGGCTGACGCGCCGGGCCGCCGTCGGCGGCAGTGTGAGGGTCTCGACGATCTTTGATTCGTTTTTCGCGGCGTGCTGCATGGCCACGATGACGCGCTTGGCGCCGGCGACGAGATCCATGGCGCCGCCCATTCCCGGCGTGAACTTTCCGGGGATCATCCAGCTCGCGAGACGTCCAGCGGCGTCGACCTGCAACCCGCCGAGCACCGCGAGGTCGACGTGGCCGCCTCGAATTAATGCGAAGCTCGTCACGCTGTCGAAACTGGCGGCGCCTGGCAGCGCGGCGATCCATCCGCCGCCTGCATCGATGAGATCGCTGTTCTCCATGCCTTCAGGCGGCGGGGCGCTGAAGCCGATAAGCCCGTTCTCGCTCTGAAAAGCGACGGAAACTCCTTTTGGCACGAAGCGCGCCACGAGAGTCGGCAGGCCGATCCCGAGGTTGACGAGCATGCCGTCACGCAGCTCCAAGGCGACGCGGCGCGCGATGATCTCCTTCGCGTCCATCAGCAATGCGCTCTGGCGATGAGATGCGTGACAAGCACGCCAGGCGTGCGCACCGCATCAGGCGGGATAACTCCGACCGGCACGATCTCATCCGGTTCGGCGATCACGCAATCTGCTGCGAACGCCATGATCGGATTGAAATTGGCGGCGGTCAGCCGATAGGTGAGATTGCCGCAATAGTCGGCTTCATGCGCGCGCAGCAACGCGAAATCCGCCCGCAACGGCTTTTCAATGAGAAAGCTCGCGCCGTCGATCTCGACAACTTGCTTGCCTTGCGCAACGATCGTCCCGACGCCAGTGGGCGTCAAAACGCCGCCAAGCCCAGAGCCGCCGGCGCGGATGCGTTCGGCAAGCGTGCCTTGCGGAACGAGCTCCACGTCGATCGCGCCCACGCTCATCAGCCGTTGCGTCGTCGCATTGGTGCCGATATGCGACGCTTCCACGCGGGCGACGCATCCCGCTTCGATCAGCTTGCCGACGCCGACAGTTGGATAGGCGGTGTCGTTGCCGATGATCGTCAGTCCGCGCGCGCCGCGCGAGACGAGCGCGTCGATCAGCCGATCTGGCGACCCGACGCCCAGGAAACCGCCGATCATGACGCTCGCGCCATCGAATACGAGCGCCGCCGCGGCTTCGGGGGTAATCGCGCTTTTGCTCAATCCGACGATCCTTCCCGCCCACTGCGATCCTCACAAGACCTACCGCGTTATATGCGTAGCGGCACCGTGACGATCAATCGTGTGCGAGCTTCATCGGGTCGCCTTATCGAGATAATGGGTTTCGGAAACCTCACGAAGGCGCGCGGCCGCCGTTTCCGGCGTGATGTCGCGTTGGGGTTCGCCCAGCATCTCGAAACCTACCATGAACTTTCGCACCGTCGCCGAGCGCAGCAGCGGCGGATAGAAATGCGCATGAAAATGCCAGTTCGCGTGAGGCGCGCCGTCTGTGGGGCGCTGGTGAAAACCCATAGAATAGGGAAAGTCGGTTTCAAACAGATTGTCGTAGCGAATGATGAGACGACGAAGGATATCGGCCAGGGCGCCGGCCTCTTCGCCGCTAAGATCGACGAAAGAGCCGATATGCCGTGTCGGCAACACCATCGTTTCGAACGGCCAGATCGCCCAGAAAGGGACAAGCGCAACGAAGTGCTCGTTACGGCAAACGATTCTTTCAGCGAGTTTTTCTTCGAGCGCGAGATAGTCGCACAGGAGACAAGATCCGTTCTGCGCCAGATATGCCGCTTGCCGCTGCGATTCCTTTAGAGCTTCGTTCGGAATGCTGTGCGTCGCCCAGATTTGGCAGTGCGGATGCGGATTGCTCGCGCCCATCGCTGCCCCGCGATTCTCGAAAATCTGGACGTAATTGATCATGTCGAGAGCGCCAAGACGCATCGTCTCATCCCGCCACGCCTCGACGACAGGAATGATTTCGGCAACTGTCATGCGCGACAAAGTCAGATCGTGGCGCGGCGAGAAGCACAACACGCGGCACCGGCCGGGCTCGCCTTCGGCGATGAGCAATCCGTCTCGTGCGAATTCCTTCGCTGGCGCCTGCGGCGTGAGCGCGGCGAAGTCATTGTCGAAGGCGAAAACGCCCGTGTATGGCGGGTTTCGTTCGCTATTCGCGCGCTGGTTGCCAGGACACAGATAGCAGGTCGGATCGTAGCGGGGTCGATCCGCATCGCGGACCTTTTCCACCTGGCCTTGCCAGGGGCGGCTCGTCCGATGCGGCGAGACAAGAACCCATTCGCCAGTGAGCTGATTGAGCCGGCGATGCGAAGCGCTGCTCAGCAAGGACACGCGCGGCTCCTATAGTACGGCGGGGCCGGCGCCCGGACCCGGGATGCAAGTGAGAATTGGGGGCGTAACGCCGATCGCCGTTCGATATCTCTCAGCCATGGCCTGAACGAAAACATCCGTGTGTTTCCCTTCAACAAGATTGATGGTGCAGCCGCCAAAACCGCCGCCCATCATCCGCGCGCCATAGACGCCAGGAAGGCTGCGCGCGATATCGACCATCAGGTCGAGCTCGGCGCAGCTTACTTCATAATCGTCACGCAAGCTTTCATGCGAAAGATTCATGAGATGGCCGCATTCCTTGAGATCTCCAGCGTCGAGCGCCGCCGCGGCGCGTAGCGTTCGATCAATCTCGCCGACCACGTGACGCGCTCGGCGAAACACGAGTTCGGACATCGAATCGGCGTATCGCATCAATTGGGCGAATGTCACGTCCCGTAATGCCGATATGCCTACGATCCGCGTCGACAGCGCCGCGACGGCGCGCTCGCAGTCCTCGCGGCGCAAATTATATTCATCGCTCGCGAGCTGGTGGCGCACCATGGTGTCGCAAAGGACAAGACGCGCTTCTGGATCAATCGCAACTTTGCGCGACGTGAGACTGCGGCAGTCAAGCAGCAGGGCGCTCCCTGCGACGGCGCAGCATGAAATGTACTGATCCATAATGCCGCAGCGAACGCCGACGAATTGGTTTTCGGCGCGCTGGCAGATTTTGGCGAGTTCGACTCTATCGACCTCTGCCCCGGAAATCGTCAAAAGCGCAAAGCCTGCTGAGACTTCGAAAGCCGCCGAGGCTGAGAGTCCTGCGCCGATTGGAAGATTCCCATCGAGGACGAGATCGGCGCCGCTCAGCCTGTAGCCAGCCTTCTGGAGAAGGATGGCGACGCCGCGGATATAATCGCTCCAGTCGCCGCGCGGCTGCGCCGCCGAGTCGTCGAGATCGAATTCGACGACTTCGTTCATGATAAGCGAGCGTATGCGCAGACGGCGGTCGGGTCGCGGCGCAATTGCGGCCCAGATCGAGAGGTCCAGCGCCGCCGGCATAACGAAGCCGTCGTTATAGTCGGTATGTTCGCCAATGAGGTTGATGCGGCCAGGCGCGCGAAAAAGGCGCGGCTCGCGCTCGAAATTCTGGCGGAAGGCGGCAATCAGATCTCGCTCGATCCTCGACTCCATTCCAGCCACAGTCCCATTGTCATCAAACCGTCAAGGCGACGCCGCATCGAATCGCGGCAATAGGGAATTCAAATGATAATCTACACATGACACATCAACGCCTAGGCGTCTGCTACTACCCGGAACATTGGCCGGAGTCACGCTGGCGCGAAGACGCCGAGCTGATGAAGGGGATAGGTCTTTCCTTCGTTCGCATCGGCGAATTCGCCTGGTCGCGCCTGGAGCCGGGCGAGGGCGCCTATGATTTCGCTTGGCTAGGCCGCGCCATCGATGCACTCGATCACGCAGGCCTCAAGATCGTGCTGGGAACGCCAACGGCGACGCCGCCGAAATGGCTGGTCGACAAGATGCCAGATATGGCCGCGCTCGACGCCGAGGGACGGGCCCGCAAATTCGGTTCACGCCGGCATTACTGTTTCAGCCACGAAGGCTATGCCCAAGAATGCGAGCGCATCGTCGAGCGTCTGGCGCACGCTTTTGGCGGGCATCCTGCTATAGCCGCGTGGCAAACCGACAATGAATATGGCTGCCATGACACTGTGCTGAGCTATTCGCCGTCGGCGCTGCGGGCGTTTCGCAAATGGTGCGAGGCCAAATACCGTTCCATCGAAATGCTGAACACAGCATGGGGCAATGTTTTCTGGTCGATGGAATATCGAAGCTTCGACGAAATCGAGCTGCCCAATTTGACCGTCACCGAGGCCAATCCATCGCATCTGATGGATTTCCAGCGTTTTTCGTCAGATCAAGTCATCGCCTTCAACCGGCGCCATGCTCAGATCATCCGACGTCATGCCCCGGGCGCGACGATCCTTCACAATTTCATGGGGTCATTCGTCGACTTTGACCATTACGCGCTTTCAGATGACCTCGACCTCGTCGCCTGGGACAGCTACCCGCTCGGCTTTCTTGAGCGTTCATCTCACGGCGATGACTTTAAGCTGCGCTACATGCGCGTCGGCGATCCCGACTTTCAGGCGTTTCATCATGACCTCTACCGCGCTTGCGGGCGCGGCAGATGGCAGGTGATGGAACAGCAGCCGGGTCCGGTGAATTGGGCGCCATGGAATCCCGCTCCCGCTGAAGGCGCGGTGCGGCTCTGGACTTTTGAGGCCTTTGCGGCCGGCGCGGAGACGGTGAGCTATTTCCGCTGGCGGCAGGCGCCCTTCGCGCAAGAACAGATGCATGAAGGGTTGCTGCTGCCGAACGCCGCACCGAATGAGGGCTATCACGCCGTCGTCCGCATCTCGAAAGAGCTCGCCGCACTCGATGCGCGAGTCGAAACAGTCCGCGCGCCGGTCGCGCTAATCTTCGACTATGAAAGCGCCTGGGCGTGGCGCATTGAACCGCAAGGCCAAGACTTTTCCTATTTCGATCTTGTGCTGTCCATCTATCGGGGTCTGCGGCGCGCGGGCCTTTCCATCGACGTCGTTCCGCCGACGGCGGCGGCGGTCGCCGAATGCAAGCTGATCGTCGTCCCCGCACTCTTTGCGCCCTCGCAGGAGTTCACAGAGGCGCTGGCGAAAAGCGGCGCGACGATACTGCTTGGTCCGCGCGCCGGATCGAAGACCGCCGACTTTCAAATTCCCGCCGATTTGCCTCCCGGAGTTCTGCGAAGCCTCATCGATATTCGCGTTAAACGAGTGGAGAGCCTTCGTTCCGGCGCACGAGTTCCGGTCTCGGAATTTGGCGCCTTTGTGAGGTGGCGCGAATTTTTGATTGTCGGCGAGAACGTTGAGCGCGAGCTGACATCCGATGACGGCAAAATTGCGCTCGCGCGACGCGACAATGTTTTCTATCTTTCTGGCTGGCCCGATGAAGAATTGCTGAAGAGCGTCCTGCGTCGCATTTTCCAGGCCGCTCGAATACCAACGCTCGATCTTCCGGAGGACATTCGCATCCGCGACAATGGCGCGATGCGCTATATCTTCAATTACGGTGCCGAGACAACGGATATCTCGGCCCTCATCGGCGAAGAAACTTTGTTGCTCGGCGAGCGCTTACTCGAACCTTGCGGCGTCGCCGCCTTCAGGCGCTGCGATTGATTGCGCGCGGCTCAGAACACGAGCCAGGAGGCGACAACGAAATAGGTCATGAGCGAGAAGGTGTCCTGCACCACGGTGGCGACCGGGCCGGAGCCGAGCGCCGCGTCATAGCCGAGCCTCGCAAACAACCAGGGCATCAGAAATCCGAACGCCGTCGCGATCGTGCTCGCGACCGCGAGCGAAATTCCGACGGTCGCGGCGAGGCCGACGCTCGAAAAGAAAAACCAGACGATTGGGAAGGCGAGACAGCCAAGCATCGAGCCAAGCAGCGCGCCAGTGCCGAGCTCCCCAGCGAAGAGCGGCAGCAGAGCCGAATCGGTCAGGGACAGGCCGCGCACGACGACGACCTCCGATTGCGTGCCGACAGAGTCGGCGAGATAGACGATCGCCGGGATGAAGAACGCGACCGCGATATGGGCGCTCAGCGCGGCTTCAAAGCGCGACATCATCGCGGTCGCCGCGGCGCTGCCCGTCATGCCGACGAGCAGCCAAGGCAATCTATAAAACGCGCGCCGATGCGGCGCCGCCGTCAGCGCGTCTTTCGCGGCCTCCGACTTGCCGAGAATGCCCGCCATATGATGCAGATCCTCAATGTGCTCGTCACGCAAGATCGTCATTAACGCGCGCGCCGGCACGGCGCCGAGAAATCTTCCCTCCGCATCGCAGACCGCCAATATCGAAAGCCCTGAGCGAATGGCGACGCTCGCCGCATCTTCGCGATCGACGTCAAGGGAAACGCTATAGGGCTCAGCCGCGCGTGCGATGTCCTGCACCGACGTCGTTTCGGCCGCGCCAAGAAGATCCCGTATGGCGACGACCCCGACGAGGCGGCTGTCTTCGCAAAGCACGAAAACATGCGAGGCGTCCTCAAATCGTTGCCCGATGAACCGCGCCCGCGCTTCGCCAGCCCTCTCCCACCACCCGGCCACAGGAACGGACGTCACGAGATAGTTCTGCAACGCTTGGCCATTTTGGTTCGCCGGCCGCGCGTCGTTAGGCGTCAGTATACGGGACATTACGGTCATGGCTCTTGTGGCGCTTTTGGAGAATCGAGGGTTCTCGGCTGGGAATGCTCCGCACAGCCGCAGCTCATAGGAACGCGCCATATTACAATGATGTGACGCGCCTAACACTACGTGGGCTTTTCGCGGATGCATCAATCGTTGCATAATGAGGACGTTCCTGCGTCGCCGCTTTGGCTTCCTGGCGCGGACCATGGAGCGGATCGGACGGAGTCGAAGTGATGAAACCCTTGGGATTTGCATTGGGCGCTCTGACAGGGGACGCCGCCGTTTTGCTCCTCAACCGTCAGGGAACGCAGCGCGTTCGCCCGGTCGCTAAAGCGGCGCTGAAAGCCGCGATGATGGCCTATCATGAGGCGCGCGTGCAGGGCGCGGAGCTCGCCGAAGCCGCCGAGGATCTCTTCGCCGAAGCGAAGACCGAGGCTGCCGCCGATATTTTTGCGGCGGCAATGTCCGCGGCTCAGGCGAAAGCTGCACAAGCGAAGCGCGAAACGAAGTCCGAAAAGGCCTCAAAGTCCGAAAGCGGCGCCCCGGCGGGCGAAGCGTCCGCCTCGCGGGCGGGCGAGAGCGCTTAAAATGGGCGACGCGATTCTGCCTTTGGCGCAAGTCGCCCACGCCATGCCGGGCCGGGCGCGGCTGCGCATCGCCGACCGTCGCGGCGACGCCGTTTACTTCGCCTCAGTGTCAAAAGCCCTTTCGGCCATCGCCGGCGTTCGCGCCGTCGAAGTGGCGCCGATGACGGGCAGCATTCTCATCCAGCACAGCGGTCCCTTGGCGCGCATCGGCGTCGCGGCGCAGGAAGCGCGTCTGTTTGTCGTCGGGGAAGCGCCGCAGATCACGCGCGAAACCGCTGAAATTTCGATCGACCCGAAGATCGTCGCGGCGCTCGCGCTCTTTGCCGCGGCGCTCTGGCAGATGTCGAAGGAACGCGTCTGGCCGCCGGCGATCACGCTGCTCTGGTATGCGAGCCGCCTGGGCGGAATCTGGTCGCTCGACGGCGACGGCGACAACGGCGATTAGGCCTAGCTCTTTAGCGCATCGGCGAAGTCGGTCGCTTCCCACGGCAGGTCGAGATCGGCGCGGCCGAAATGTCCGTAGGTCGCAAGCGGAAGATAAAAGCCGGCTGCGCCGGACGCCGCAGGCGCCGTGCGCAAGCCGAAGCGGCGGACGATCGAAGCAGGCCGGAAATCCAAAAGCTCCCCGACCCGTCCCGCCAGTTTCTCATCCCCAAGACGCCCGGAGCCGAAAGTCTCGACCGAGAGGCTGAGCGGCTTCGCCTGCCCTGCCGCGTAAGCCAAATGGACTTCGCAGCGCTCTGCGAGCCCCGCCGCGACAATGTTCTTGGCGGCGTGCCTTGCGGCATAGGCGCCGGCGCGTTCGACGCGCGAAGGGTCCTTGCCGGAAAGCGCCGAGCCGCTCTGGCGCGCGATCTCGCCATAGGAGTCGATCCCGTTCTTGCGTCCGGTCAGCCCCGCATGACGCGCGGGACCTCCAATTTCGAACGGTTCGCCGGCGTTGACCTGAACCTTCGTCTGAGCGTCCGGCCCCATATTGCCAATAGAAAGAGCATCAAGCGCGATCGCACGCAATTGTTCGAACTTGTCTTCGTCCATCGCCGCGCCATCGAACGCCACGGTCAGCGACACGCCGTGAATGCGCGATGGACGGCCGCCGTGAAACTCCACGGACACTTGCGTTTTGGCGTCAGGCGAAAGCGAGGAAAATCCGTTGCGCCGAGCGGCGTCAAGCGCTCGCGCGACTCTATGTGCAAGACTGATCGGCGCCGGCATGAATTCTGGCGTATCGCGGCAGGCGTAACCGAAAACATTGGCTTGCTCATGCGCGACGCGCCTGCCGATCGCTTCGTCATCGTCGAGCTCCAAAAGCGGCGGCTCGCGCGCGTCGAGCGGCATTTCGACAAAGCTCGTCAGAATCGAACAATTTCGCGCGTCGAAAATCCCGGCGGCATAGCCGGCGTCTTGCATCACCGCGCGGGCAAGCGCGGGTAAATCGATGACCGCGTCGGCGGCGTACCGTGCGGCAAGAAACAAAATGCCCGTCGCCAAAGCGCACTCCACGGCTGCGTGCGCGCGCTCGTCTTCGCGCAGCAGCGCGTCGATGGCTGCGTCGCTGATCTGATCGCAGAGCTTGTCGGGATGCCCCGGCGTCACCGACTCCGACGTGAAGATCATGTCAGGAGACATGGCTTTCTCCGTTGGCGCGCAGCGGCGCCTCTTCGCGATTCGCAATCCTGCCGATGATATCGTTAGCGAGCGAACTGCCGAGCGCGATTGCGCTGATCCGCAATAGATCGCCCGCTCCGAGCGGCGATAGGCCCAAAAGGCGCCGGGTGAATGGAAAGAGCTGCACGCCCGCCTGCAGCAGCAGGGTCGCGCCGACGCCTCCGTAGAGCGCCGCATTGGGGGGCCTGCCAATCTCTGAACTCAAGCCGCGTAGCTCGGAACGACAGGACAGGCTGTGGAGCAGCTGGCCGCAGGTCAGGCCATGAAAGGTGATAGTGTTAGCGCGTACGCCGCCCGCCCCGCCGCCAAGACTGAAGTAGCTGGCGAGCGCCGCAGCGCCCATGACTGATCCCTCTCGAAGGACGCGACGGAAATCGGACGCCGCCAGAATTGGCGCCTTCGGATCATGCGGCGGCTTATCGAGCACGTCTGGCTCCGGCGGCTCCACCCCCAGCGCAATCGCCGGCAGGGCGTCGGTCGCCAGATTGAGCCAGAGCAGCTGCATCGGCGTCAACGGCTCGCCGCCGACAAGCGCGGCCCCGAACATAACGATGGTCTCCGACGCATTAGTCGAGACGAGATAGCGCAGGACCTTGCGGATATTGGCGTATGTGGCGCGGCCCAGTCTTATGGCCTCGACGACGCCGTCCATGTCGTCTGTGGCGAGCACGATGTCGGCGACCTGACGGGCGACGTCGGCGCCCTCTCCCCCCATGGCGATGCCGACGTCCGCGGCCCGCAAGGCGGGGCCGTCGTTGACGCCATCGCCAGTCATCGCGACGATATGGCCGTGTCCTTGCAACGCCTTGACAATGTTGAGCTTATCGACGGGGCTGACGCGCGCGAAGACTTGCGGCTGCCTCGCCAGCGCCTCGAGCATCTCGGGCTGCATTTTCGCCATCTGCCCGGCTTCGAGCACGCGCAATTCGCCGCCGTCATTGAGATCGAGCCGCCGCGCGATGGCGAAGGCCGTCGCGCTCTGATCGCCGGTGATCATCACCGTGCGCACGCCGGCGCGATGCAGCTGTTTGAGCGCCGGAGCGACGCTCGGCCGAATAGGATTCGCCATGCCCGCGAGGCCGAGCCAGATGAGATCCCGCTCATTACGGGGATCGCCACCGGCTTCGCCGATCGCGACCCCGAGAACGCGCAGCGCGTCTCCGGCCATGCGTTCATTGGCTTTGAGAGTGGCTCTGCGCGCCGCATCATCGAGGGGCATGACTCCGTTAGCGGTCCTGAGCGTTGCGCAGCGCTCGAGGACCTCGACCGGATCGCCTTTGACGCAGAGAATGCGCGGACCATCTCCTGCTTCGTGGAGCGTGCTCATGCGCTTGCGGCCTTCGCCGCGCGCAACGCACGTCACTGTAAAGGCAGACCGACGCAGAGCGATAGGATCAACCCCCATCGCCACGCCAGCTTCGATCAGCGCGGTTTCCGTCGGCGTGCCGTCGATCGCCCAGCCTTTTGACGCAGGCCTTACGCCGGCGTCGCTGCAGAGAGTCGCAACCTCGAACAGGCGGCGCGCAATAGCGATCGTTTCGGCAGGCGCATCCGCCCCATCGCGCAAGAGGCGCCCGTCTCGCAATTCGAAGGCCGCGCCATCCACATGAACGCCGACCGTCGCCATGCGATTTTCGGTAAGTGTGCCAGTCTTGTCGAGCCCAATTGCTTCAATGGCCCCAAGCGTTTCGACGGCGTCGATTTTGCGCACCAACACCTTGCGCTTACGCATGTCCTGCACGCCCAAGGCGAGCGTTGTTGTCGCGACCGCTGGCAGCCCCTCGGGAATTGCAGCCACCGCAAGCGAGATCGCGCTGCGCAAAGTGGGAATAAGCCCGTGGCCGCGTAAGAGGCCAAGAGCGAAGACGCTCGCGCAGATAATCCCGTTTATGACGACAAGTTCGCGCTCAACTTCGCCGAGTTCGCGTTGGATGGGAGTCGGCGGCGGCCGCAACGCGCCGAGCAATTGCTGCACACGGCCGATCTCCGTGTGCGCGCCAACCGCAGTGACGATCGCCACGCCGGATCCGCCAGTCACCGCTGTTCCGCGAAACACCATATTGCGGCGATCCGGGACCCCCGTGTCCAACGACAAAACGAGTTTTTCGTCTTTGGGCGCGGGTTGAGCCTCGCCGGTCAGCGGCGATTCGTTCACCGTCAAATCGTCGCTGGCGATCAAGCGCGCGTCTGCTGCAACGAAAGCGCCGCGCTCGATCAACAAGAGGTCGCCCGGCGCGAGATCACGCGCATCAATCTCCAGTCGCGCGCCATCGCGGATGACGATGGCGTCCGACAGCTCCTCGCCAGCAAGGCTCGAAATCGTGCGATCGGCCTGACGCTCAGTGGCCGTGGCGATCCCGGCGTTGACGAGCACCACGGCGGCGATCATCACCGCGTCGGCGACGCCGCCGGTCGCCAGCGACACCGCCGCCGATGCAGCGAGCAAGGCGACGGGCAGGCTGGTCATCTGCTCAGCGAAAATGCTCGCAGTCGAGCGCGGTTCTGCGCGGCGGAGCTCGTTGCGCCCCCATTTCTCCAACCTTGCCGTGGCTTCTTCTTTGGTTAAGCCTTGAGCAATGTCCGTTTCCAGTCGCGCGGCGAGCGCGTCGGCGGTCTCGGCATGTGCGGCGTGTTCCGCTATTGGCGCCGCGCCGCCCTCGCCCGACTCCCACGTAGGTTCTTCAGCGACGACCGCTTCAAGCGCCTGGATCAGACCCGCGCTTGTGAGCGGCCCCTGAAATTCTATGAGAGTCGAACCCGTCAGTTCGCTTGCGCGAATATAGAGAACGCCGGGAAGGCGCCGAAGCCGCCCCTCTACGGCGCGCGCTAGCGGCGCCCGGCCGCGCAGCCCCATATGGCGAATACGCACACGGCCGGGACAAGCGCTATGAATAAGCTCGGCGCCAAATTGCGCGCGAGCCTCGACGCCGAAGCGACGCGTATTTATGGGGGCGTTGTCTACGTCCGTTTCGGCCAGGATCATTGAGCACATTGTCTGGAGCGCATCGAAGCCCGCTTTTCACGACCGTTCGATGACATCTGCGCCGTTGCGGACGCGCTCACGCAAGAACCAATGCTTTTTGCCGAGCAGCGCCGCACCAATCGCAAGCGGCGATCTGCAGTGCAGCAAAGCATCCTGCGATTTGGGGAACTGTCACTATAGTGGCGTGCAGAAGAGGCGCAACTGGCGAGCGCCATGTGGCGCTAAAAGGTCTCCTTGCGTGTCGTGCGAAACGCGCCGCCGGCGGAACCTTAACGCGCGTTTCCGCGTTCCCCACTGACAGCGAGCCTGTGCGACTTTGTTGGCTCCAAAATCGAGAGAAGTTAATTTCGTCTATTCAGATGGGGGCGGGCTAGTGTGTTTTTGACAAACTGCTTTCGGCGACGTCCGTTACGGCCAGGCCTGCGGTCGCGACAAGCGATCCCTTCGCACAATCACAGGAAAAATTTGAAGGGGAGGAATCATGATCAAGAGACGCGCTGCGGTGGTCCGGGCGGCCACCCTGTTGGCAATTTTCGCCACCCCGCATCAGGCCGCCCGAGCCGAACAGGCGGGCGCCGCAACGTCGTCTCCTCTGACGAAATTCGAAAAAGCGCCGCAAGGCGAAGCCGAGCAGATTGCGCAAATCATTGACCTCACCACGCAGCTTCTGCAGATGCGCTATCCGGAGGGCATGGCGCGGCGCGGCGTACATCCGAAGGATCATGGCTGCGTCAAAGCGACATTCACGGTCAATCCTGACATTCCCGAGAATTATAAAGTTGGCGTATTCGCAACGCCCGGCCGAAAATATTCGGCTTGGATTCGCTTTTCGAACGCCACGCCCTTTCTCGCGCCTGATCTCGGCAAGGGCGGCCCCGACAGCCGCGGCATGGCGATTAAGCTGATCGGCGTCGAAGGCGATGCGCTACTGAATGAACCTGGCGCCGAGACGCAGGATTTTCTGCTGATCAATCTTCCCGCCTTCGCCTTTCCCAATGTGTCCGAATATTTGCAAGTCACGAAAATTCAGCTCGCCAAGCACGACGACATCTCGTCATTTTTTGCGCCGCCCCTATCGCCCGAGAAATTGAAGACGGCGGCGGTCGTCAAGAAAATCAAGCAAACGAATCTCGGCAATCCCCTCGAGAGTCCGTATTTTTCCGCGGCGCCATTCCTCTATGGCGCGGACAAGGTCGCGAAATTCAGCGTCACGCCACGCAGCGCTGAGAAAACGCCTGTCCCGGAAAATCCAAGCACGAATTATCTGCGCGAGGCGATGAAGAAAAGCCTCGATCCCGCAATTGGCAAGCCGGCCATCTTCGATTTCAAGGTGCAGCTACGCAACGACGATTCGCTGCCGGTCGAAGACGCGACCGCTGAATGGCCCGAGACGACGGCGCCGCCGCAAAATGTCGCGACGATTGAGATCGACCCGCAAAATTTTGACAATCCGCTCCAGGTGACCGAATGCGAGCATATGGCCTTTACGCCATGGCATGGGTTGACGGCGCATCAGCCGATCGGCGGAATCAATCGGCTGCGTCGCGGCGTCTACATCGCCTCCTCCAAATTCCGGTCCCAGCCCAAAGAGCCAACGGGATTTCCAAAATGGCCATGGTGACTCTCGCACGCATTTTCTCGCGCGTTTCGCTCATCGCGTGCCTCGCGCAGGCGTCGTACGCTTATTTCAACGCGCCGGCTTTCGGGCAAACGGCGCCTGCCGGCGAGTGGCGGACGGAACAAGAAAGGCGCATGAATGCGCTCGACGGCTACATCAGCCGCAAGCCAGTCGCCTACCGGTGGTTTGCGGATTTTCCCTTTGGCCTCACGGACGGCGCGCCGTTTATTATCCTGAAGCTCTTGCCGAAGCTCGCGCCCGAAGAATGGGGAAGCGCGAATAATTTTCTCGACGTCGCCGGCCTCTTCGTTGACGAGCGCGACCCCGCCTACCCCATTGCGCGCGGCTTTGGTTGGACCGGACTGGCGCGCGACGATCCAAACGGCCGCCTCGATTACGCGGCTTTGAGTTGCGGCGCCTGCCATATCGGTCGCGTGCGCCTCGATGACGGCAGTTTTCGCTATCTCGACGGCGGCGTGAACGCGCAATTCAATCTCGTTCAGTATCGCGTCAGGGTCAGGAACACGATTAAGAAGATCACCGCGGGCGCAACGACTCCCGAGGAGAAAACCGAAGAGGCGACGAAGGCGATCGTTGCGGCGCTCGACAAGGTCCATGCGCAGGACAGGAATTACTTCTACAAGAATTACACATTTGCGGGCCGCCGATTCGACGCCGCCTATGAGGCGCGTCAGATCGAGCTGTTCAAACAGAACGCGGCCGCGATCGTCGGCAAATATCTCACCCGCACGGGACTTGAATTCGTCTCGCTCCTCGATCTCGTCTATAAGAACTACAAAGGTTTCGAGGAGCAGATGACGCAAGGCTTCGGCGGGATGGCCGACGCAACCGGCGTCAGCACGTCCATGGCTTACGCCGCCGCAGAAGCGCGCGGCGAAAATCCCGATCCGAAGACGAGCCTGCCGCCGACGCCAGGCATCACCGACTTCATGGCCGTTTGGGAGCAGGAGAAGCGTCTGGCGCGCTGGTCCCCCGATCACACGCAGCTTATCGACGGCGGCGGACAATGGAACGGCAATATTCCAATTCCGATCTTCCGCAATCTTGCCGCCGAATTGACGCTGGGACTTGGACCCGACACCGACATTCGCATCGCCGCCTTCAGCGAGGATTTGCTGCGCGATCTGCCGGCGCCCGTCTACCCCTTCCCCGTCGATCTCACGCTCGCGAAAAAAGGCGCGGCGCTCTTTGAAGAAAATTGCGCGGCGTGCCATCGGCCGCATAACGGCAAGGTCTATGACCTGGGCACGGATCTCGGCAGGGCCCGCGTTGTCAGCGATACGATTGCGAAAAATGCCCGCGACAGCTTCACGAAGATTTGTCCGCCGACGAGAGTTGTCGAGATGCCGCCCTCAGGGGATCGGATCGCGCCCTGCGCGAAGTTCGAAGGCGTATCGCTAGAGAACCGCGCGGACGTCTCCATGGCCGATCCCGCGACGCATGAGGGCTACAACGCCCTTCCGCTTGGCGGCGTGTGGGCGCAAGCGCCTTATTTGCACAATGGCTCAGTGCCGACGCTCTATCATCTTCTCGTCCCGCGCGAGCGTCCCGCCGTCTTCGTGAAGAGCCGGCTCGACTATGACAAGAAGCTCGTCGGCTTCTCTTGGGAGCCGGCGCAGACGCTCTCGCGCGAGGGCTATCGGTTCGACACGACGTCCTTTCCCGTGCTCTCCAACAAGGGGCACGACAAGGACGTCGTCGAGGATGGCAAGACCATGAAGCTCGATTGGTCGGACGACGTCGCCGGCGCCATGGCCCTTGTCGAATATCTGAAGACGAAGTGAACGGCGCGGGCGGCGCTCCGCCGCTTCCCTGATAATTGGGTGAAGGTTTCCTCATCCTGAGGAGCGTGCGCAGCACGCGTCTCGAAGGACGAGGAAACCTTCATGCGCCGCCCCCGGGACCTCGCCCTCGCGCTTCGAGACGCGCCTCGATCTTGGGCAAGCCCAAGATCGACATTTATACGCGCAAGTCGGGTTTACCCGACTTGCGGGTGCTCCTCAGCATGAAGGCGAGTGTAGCTGCCCTTCACCTGATTGTTCTCCCTAACCCCCGGCTTGACTCTCTCGCATCGGGAGTCATTATAAGAACATAATAGGAACATATGAGATGACCCATCCGCTGGCGTCGCTGCGGAAAAGCTTGGCTTGCGCCTATCCGGCCGTAACTTCCGAGACGATCGCGCTCGGCGCTCCCGCTCTCGATCGGCGGCTCGGCGGCGGGATTCTCCGTGCGGCGCTGCACGAGGCCTATGCCGAGACCGCGGCCGACGCGCCGGCGGCGACGGGCTTCGCCCTGGCGCTCGCCAGGCGCGCCATGGCGGGCGCCGAAAAGCCGCTGCTCTGGGCGCGGCAGGAGGCGCTGACCGCCGAATCCGGCGCACCCTATCCGCCGGGCCTTGCCGACATCGGCCTCGACCCCGCCGCCGTCGCCTTCATCCGCGTGCGCGACGCCAAAGAGGCGCTGCAGGCGGGCGCCGAGGCCGGTCGTTGCGCAACTGTGGGCGCGACGCTGATCGAACTCTTCGGCGAAGCGCGCGCCTATGATTTGACCGCGAGCCGGCGCCTGGCTCTCGCGGCGGGCGCCGCTGGCGCGCCGATCTTCATGACGCGCGTCGCCGCCTCCCCTGCGCCGAGCGCCGCCGCAAGCCGCTGGCTCGTGCGCGCGGCGCCCTCCCGGGCGCTTGGAGCGAATGCGCCGGGGTCTGCGGCCTTTGCGATTTTTCTGCTGCGCCAGCGTGGCGGCGCGGCGGGGCAAGAGTGGCATGAGTGGCGTGTGGAGTGGAACCGTGACCGTGGCGCCTTCGAGGACAGAACATTCGACGCACCGTCGCTATCTGGCCCTGTGGCTTCCCTTTTTGTCGGCGGAGCGCCTGACGAAGGCGCGTCGCAGACAGCCGAACGCAAATTCGGATGACGCGCCGCTTATCCTCGTCAAAAAGGAACGCAGCGCGCTGCGCATCGACGCGCTCGATCGAAAGGCGATCGCGCTCGGCTTGACGCCGGGCATGACGCTCGCCGACGCCAGGGCGCGCGCGCCCCATCTCGCCGTCGCCCAGGCCGACGCTGATGCCGACGAGCGGCTGATGCTGCGGCTTGCCGCCTTTTGCGAACAGTTCACGCCGCTCGTGGCGCTCGATCCGCCTTGCGGCATTATGCTCGACGCGACAGGCTGCGCGCATCTTTTCGGCGGCGAGGCGGCGATGCGGGCCTGCGTCCTACAGGCGATGGCGCGCCTCTCCTTCACGGGCTGCGCGGCCGTCGCCGGAACGCCCGACGCCGCGCGCGCACTGGCGCGTTTTGGCGCAGAAGGCGTCACGCCTCCGGGCGAAGATGAAATTTTCACCCGCCCGCTCCCCATCGCCGCGCTCGAAGCGCCAAGAGAAACGAGCGTCGCGCTGACGCGCGCCGGCCTCACGACATTAGGCGATCTCGCCGATCGCTCCTCGGCCGCGCTGACGGCGCGTTTTGGCGCTGAAACGATGCGTCGGCTGACGCGCATTCTGGGACGCGAAGATGCGCGCATCACGCCCTTGCGGTCCTTGCCGGAATGCATGGTCGAGCGGCGCTTCGCCGAGCCCTTTCTCGATCTCGCCGCGATAGAAAATGTTCTGCGGCCGCTGATCGCGGAAGCGATGGGCATTCTCGAAAAGCGTGGCGAGGGCGGCCGCGCTTTTGAAGCGCGCTTCTTTCGCACGGACGGCGCCGTCGCGGCCCTCAATTTCGAAACCGGCGCGCCCTCGCGCAATGTCGAGGCGCTTCTGCGGCTCTTTCATCTCAAGGCCGACTCGCTCGCCGATCCGCTCGATCCGGGATTCGGCTTCGACGTCATCCGCTTTTGCGTCTTGCGCGCCGAAACTCTGGCGCAAAGTCAGATCGGCTTCGAGCGGCAAAGCGCGCAGGAGAGCGACGTCGCCGATCTCGTCGATCGCCTTGCGGCGCGATTTGGCCGCGAACGCGTGCTGCGCTTTGCGGCGCATGAGACGCATGATCCCGTGCGCGCCGCCTCCTATGTTGACGCTGCCGCGTCTCCTTCTTCCCGGCCCACTCTCTGGGAGAAGCCGGAGCCGGGCGAGCCGCCCTTGCGTCCGCTGTTTCTGTTCGATCCGCCACAGCCCATCGAAACGATGGCTGAGACGCCGGACGGGCCGCCGATGCATTTCAAATGGCGCCGCGTGCGCCATATGATCGCCCGCGCCGAAGGGCCGGAGCGCATCGCGCCGGAATGGTGGCGCAACGCGGTCGGCCGCGAAAGGCGAACGCGCGACTATTACCGGCTGGAGGATCGCGAAGGCCATCGCTTCTGGGTCTTTCGCGAAGGCCTCTATGAAAGCGAAACCGCCGCGCCGCGCTGGTTCCTGCATGGGCTCTTCGCATGAGCGCGCCTTTCGCCGAACTCGTCGCGGCGACGAATTTTTCCTTCCTGCGCGGCGCGTCGCATTCGTCAGACATGGTTCTGACGGCGCTGCGGCTCGGCCAGAACGGCATCGGAATCGCCGACCGCAACAGCGTCGCTGGCGTCGTGCGCGCCTATGCGGCGCTTAAAGAGCTGCGCGAAAAATTGCGCGATCCGCCGGCTGGCGACGATGCGGCGCTTCTCACGCAGCTCGACGCAGAGCGCACCCAATCCTTCAAGCTCGTCGTCGGCGCGCGCCTCGTCTTCGCCGACGAGACGCCAGACATCGTCGCATATCCGCAAAATCGCAACGGCTGGGCGCGGCTCACGCGACTGCTGACGACGGGGAATCTTCGCGCCAGGAAAGGCCAATGCCATCTTTATGTCGACGATCTCGCGCAGGCCGCGCGCGATCTGCTGCTGATCGTCATGCCTTCGCGCAATCTGGCGCGCCTGCCGTCGACGCTCGCGCGTTTCAATGATCTTGCGCAAGGCGACGTCTGGCTCGGCGCGACCATGCCGCGGCGCGGCGACGACAGGCGGCGTCTTGCAAGGCTGAAGGAGATCGCCGCGCGAACGCAGACGCCTTTACTCGCGACGAATGACGCGCTTTACGCCGATCCCGGCCAGCGCGATCTGCAAGACGTCATGACCTGCATTCGCGAAGGCGTGACGCTCGCGCACGCCGGGCGCCGGCTGGAGGTCAACGCCGAGCGCCATTTGAAGACGCCCGACGAAATGGCGCGTCTCTTCGCCGACGCGCCGGAGGCGATCGAGGAGACCGAATGTTTTCTGGCGCGCGTCGATTTCTCGCTCGATCAATTGACATATGAATATCCGGACGAGCCTGTGCCCCCCGGGCGCAATCCCCAGGAATGGCTCGAAGAGCTGACCTGGCGCCATGCGGCGATGCGCTATCCCGACGGCGTGCCGGAGAAGGTCACGACGCTCCTGCACGAAGAGCTGTCGCTCATCAAGTCGCTCGACTACGCACGCTATTTTCTCACCATTCACGACATCGTGCGGATCGCCGAAGACAAGGGGATTCTCTGTCAGGGGCGCGGCTCCGCCGCCAATTCCGCCGTCTGCTATGTGCTCGGCGTCACCAGCGTCGATCCGGCGGAGAATGATCTACTCTTCGCGAGATTCATTTCGCAGGAGCGCAAGGAGCCGCCCGACATCGACGTCGATTTCGAGCATGAGCGGCGCGAGGAGATCATCCAGCATATTTACGCGAAATACGGCCGCGAGCGCGCGGGCCTCGTCGCGACCGTCATCAGTTACCGGCCGCGCAGCGCCATACGCGAGGTGGGCAAGGTCTTCGGACTGACCGAGGACGTGACCGCCGCGCTCGCCAGCACGCAATGGGGCAGTTGGGGCTCCAACATTCCGCAGGCTTACATCCGCCAGACCGGGCTTGATCCCGAAAATCCAGTCATCCGCCGCGCCATTCATTTCGCGACGCGGCTGCTCGGCTTTCCGCGCCATCTCTCTCAGCATGTCGGCGGCTTCGTTCTCGCGCGCGGGCGACTCGATGAGCTGACGCCCATCGCCAACGCCGCGATGCCTGAGCGCACCTTCATCGAATGGGACAAGGATGACATCGACGCGCTCGGCCTGATGAAGGTCGACGTGCTGGCGCTCGGCATGCTCACCTGCATCCGAAAATGTTTCGATTATTTGCGCGCCCATGAAGGAAAGGACATGGGCCTCGCCGACGTCCCGGCCGATGACGCGGCGACCTATGACATGCTGTGCAGAGGCGATTCGATTGGCGTCTTTCAGGTCGAGAGCCGCGCCCAGATGAATATGCTGCCGCGCCTGAAGCCGCGTGAATTTTACGATCTCGTCATTCAGGTGGCGATCGTGCGGCCGGGCCCCATTCAGGGCAATATGGTGCATCCCTATCTGCGCCGGCGCTCCGGAATCGAGCCCGTGACCTATCCTTCGCCCGCGCCGCAGCACGGGCCGGCGGACGAATTGCGCAAGGTGCTCGAAAAGACAAAAGGCGTGCCGCTCTTTCAGGAGCAGGCGATGAAGCTCGCCATGGTGGCGGCGAAATTCTCCGACGTTGAAGCCAATCGTCTGCGCCGCGCCATGGCGACCTTCCGCAATGTCGGTACGATCCATCAATTCGAGGCGATGATGGTCGAGCGCATGGCGGCGCGCGGCTATGATCGCGCCTTCGCGCAAAGCTGTTTCGAGCAGATCAAGGGCTTCGGCTCTTATGGCTTTCCGGAAAGCCACGCCGCGTCCTTCGCCAAGCTCGTCTACATCTCCTCCTGGATCAAATGCCACCATCCGGCGATCTTCGCCTGCGCGTTACTCAATTCGCAGCCGATGGGCTTTTATGCGCCGGCGCAGACCGTGCGCGACGCGCGCGAGCATGGCGTCGAGGCGCGCGCCGTCGACGTGAATTTCAGCGAATGGGACAATACACTGGAGCGCGCGGAAGACGGCGAACTGGCCCTGCGCCTCGGCTTTCGGCAAGCGGACGGCGTGCATGAGAGCGAAGGAAGATTCATCGTAAAAGCGCGGACGAAACCCTATGACAGCGTCGAAGATCTCGCGAGGCGAGCGGCGCTCAACGGCGCAACGATGCGCGCGCTCGCCGACGCCGACGCTTTCCGCTCTTTGCAAAGCGACCGCCGCGACGCGCTCTGGGCCGTGCGGCGTCTTCCAGACGCGAAGCCCATGCCGCTCTTTGCGGCGGCGGACGCCCGCGAACTCGCCAAAGAAGAAGATCCGCTGTTGCCGCCAATGTCGCTTGGCGAACATGTCGCGGCCGATTATCAGACGCTGCGGCTTTCGTTGAAAGCGCATCCAATGGCGGTGCTGCGGCCGATTTTCGCGCGCGAACGCATTATGTCTTGCGCAGAAGTTACGGCGCTCGCCGACGGCGCCTTTGCGCGCGGCGCCGGCGTCGTGCTGGTGCGACAACGGCCGGGACAAGGCAACGCCATTTTCGTCACGCTCGAAGACGAAAGCGGCATTCTCAATGTCGTCATCTGGACGCGGCTCTTCGAGCGCTACCGCCGCGAGACGATGGCGTCACGGCTCATGCTGGTGGAGGGCCGGGTTCAGAAAAGCCCGGAAAATGTCGTGCATCTGATGGCGCAGCGCATTATCGACCGCAGCCAGGACCTCAATAGGCTGTCAGAGGCGCATCGTCCAGAAATCGCCGTGTCGCACGCCGACGAATTTATCCACCCCCAGCATCCGCGCAGCCATCCGCGCAATGTGCGAATTTTACCGAAGTCGCGGGACTTTCACTAAGACGACTTTGCCAAAGAACGCTTAACTGCTCTTCAGTCTCTTGTCCGCGGGCAGGCTGTCCAACGCCTGCTGGCGCAGCTTCTCAATCTCCACGCGCGTCTTGCGCGCCTCGGCGCGCGCGACCTTCGCGGCGCGGCGAACGGGCAGATGCCCGAGCCAGGAGGAAACGCCGCCCGCCAGCACGCCGAGGGCCATGGACGCCAGAACGACGAGGAAAATCGGCGCTTCGAACGATAGTCCGCTGTTCGGCGCAAAAGGATCGAGCCCGATGCGCACCGAGCCACGATTGGCCATCGAGAAAAACAGGATGATGAGCGCCAGCGGAACGAAGACGATGACGCGCAGGATGGACTTCATAACATCTCCCTCTTGCCGGGGCCGCGCAACACGCTGGGCGGCCCCAACATTGAGCCGCCGCACGCCACTGCCGCGCGTCCCGAGATCGAGGGGACGCAGCCGCCTTAAAACGCCTCAGCCGTGATAATTCTCGTTGAGGCGCTCGCGCATCTCTTTGCCGGTCTTGAAGAAAGGCACGCTCTTTTCCTGCACCGAGACCTGCGCGCCGGTGCGTGGGTTACGGCCCGTGCGCGCGTCGCGCCGCTTGACCGAAAAAGCGCCGAAGCCCCGCAATTCAACGCGATCGCCGCGCGCGAGGGCGGAGGTGATCTCGTCAAGAATCGTGCTGACGATCGTCTCGACGTCGCGCTGGTACAGATGGCCGTTTCGGCCCGCGATGCGCTGAATGAGTTCCGACTTTATCATGAGCTGATCCAATAGCTTGGCGTCGAAAAGCCTTATCCGCGACGCCCGAGTCAGTTCGCGGCCGAATGCTGCCAAATCGCCAAAAGGCCGTCAAGCTCGCCGCTCCGTTCGAGGAGGATTGATTTTTCTAAAAAACCGGCGATTGACTCTAGTCCCGCGACGCGCGCGAGCCCAGCGGCGCCCTCGACAAGCCCAAGCCGCTCGAGACTGGATTTTTTCTTCCACTCGCGCACCGGCAGGTCTTTCGCGACGCCCTTGTTGGCGACGAGCCAGTCGACGGCCTCGCGCTGACCGCCAATGAGATCGACGAGCTTGAGCGGCACGCCCTGGCGCGCGGTAAACACCCGCCCGTCATCGACTTTCGCAAGTTCGGCGTCGTCAAGGTTGCGCCGCTGCTGAACGAGGCCTTTGAACCAGGCGTAGGCGTCGGCGACAAGGCTCGCCACCGCCTCCCGGGCCGCCGGGCTCGTGGGCTCAAAACCATTCGGCGCGGCCTTGAGCGGCGAGGATTTTATCGTTTCGACCTCGACGCCCCAATTGTTGAGCAGCTTCGAGACATTGGGATATTGGAACAGCACGCCGATCGAGCCGACAAGCGAATTGCCGCGCGCAACGATCGTATCCGCCGCAAGCGCGGCGATATAGGCGCCCGACGCGGCTACCGTGCCGATCACGGCGACCACGGGCTTCTTCTCGGCGACGCGCCGCACTTCCTCATAAAGGCGCTCCGAGCCGGTCGTCGTGCCGCCGGGGCTCTCGATCTCCAGCAGCAAGGCCTTTGCTTGGCTGGACTCTCCGATCTTCTTGATCATATCGACCGTGTCGTCATCGCCGGTAATGAGGCCCTGCAACTCAAGGCGCGCAATATGCGGCGTGAGTTTATTGGCTGAGTCGGCGCCGCCGAGCCGCACAACGGCGACGAGACCCGCTATGCCGAGCGCGACAAGGGCGGCCAGTCGCCACCAGCCGAGCTTGCGGCGCATTCTTCGGCGATCAACGAAATAGTCCGTGGGAGTCGACATCGGGAAGTCCGCTTCTTGGCCTGGCGCGAGTTGCGTCGCAGCATCAGCAAGGTAATGCCGCGATCTGCAATTTGGAAGACGCAGACCTATCGACGCGTCGCTTCCATCGCCCAAGCGAGGTAGTCACGATCCGCTTCGCCGACGTCGACCCGCAGGATTTCGGGCGTCTCGTAGCTGTGCAAACGACGAACCAGATTCGCAAGCGCGGGATAATCTTCAGCGCGCGCTTTCATGTGCAGCAGAAATTCCGGCTCTTCGCGCATCTCGTCTTTCCAGACGTAATGGCTGCAAATGGGATGTATCTGAACACAGGCGGCGAGCTTTGCGGACAGCGCCGCGCGCGCGAGTTCTCGCGCCTTTTCCTCATCATCAATTGTCGTGACGAGGATCGCGAGCCCGCTCATGACGACCTCACCCGCCAATGACGGTCGTAAACACCTGCCCGCCGCGCGCCAAGGTGATTTTCCAGTAATAGGCGCGACCCGCCGTTATCTTCTCCAAGTCGCGGGTCGTCTCGATCTTTTGATCATTGACGCCGAGAATAATGTCGCCGCGCTGCAAATTGAGCTGCTGAGCGTAAGAGCCGTCATCGATCTCGGAGACGACAACGCCGTTGGTCGTTCCCTGTACGGACAATTCTTCGATGACCGCGGGAGAAATATTGATGACCGTCGCGCCGGCAAAAGGCGATGCGCCTTTGATCTTCACCGCGTCGCGCGAGGGCGTTTCCGGCGCTGGCGCGAGGCGAATTTGCGTCGTGATCTTTTTGCCGCTGCGGAGCACGCCGAGCGTCGCCTGACCCCCGAGCGGCTTGGTGGCGAGCCGATAGCCGACCGCTTCAGGATCGTCGGCCGTTTGGCCGTCCACTGAGATGATGACGTCGCCGCGCTTCAAGCCGGCCTCAGCCGATGGCCCCTTGGGATCGACGTCGGCCAGCAGCGCGCCGGTTGGACGATCAAGGCCCAGACCATCGGCGATCTCCTGCGAAAGCGTCTGTAACGTCGCACCCATCCACGCCCGCCGCACCTGCTTGCCGCCGCCCTTCGCCGCGGCGATCACGCTCTTGACCATGTTGACGGGGATCGCGAAGCCGATGCCGACCGATCCGCCGGACTTTGAAAAGATCGCGGAATTAATGCCGACGACGCGCCCGTTCATATCGACAAGCGGCCCGCCCGAGTTGCCGGGATTGATGGCGGCATCCGTCTGGATGAAGAAGCCGTAGTCGGAAATGCCGACATGTGTGCGCGCAAGCGCCGATATGATGCCTTGCGTCACCGTTTGGCCGACGCCAAAAGGATTGCCGATCGCAAGAGTCAAATCGCCGACTTCGAGCGCATCTGAATCGCCAAGCTCCATGGTCGGAAAATTGGCGCCGTCCGCGAGTTTCAACACCGCGAGATCGGTGCGCGGATCGCGCAACAAAATTTTTGCGGAGAATTCGCGCTTGTCGGCGAGCGCCACCTTCACGTCGGTCATCCCTTCGATGACGTGGTTGTTGGTGACAACGAGGCCAGTTTGATCGACGATCACGCCGGAGCCCAGCGACTGCGCCATGTTGCGCCCTGGCATGCCGCCTCCCCCGCCGAAAAAGCGTTGGAAGACCGGATCGTCGAACAGCGGATTGGCGGGCATGCGCTCGACGCGCGAAGCGAAAACGTTGACGACGGCGGGCTGCGCCTTTTTGACGATCGGCGCGAAGGAATAGATCAGTTCACCGCGGCTCGTCGGAACAGCGCGATCAGGGCCAGGCGGCGTAAAGCTCTCGACCCGGCCGGGCGGTTTCTGCGGGGCGGCTTCAGGTGAAACTTCGGCGCGCGTGGAAATGGAGAACGCTGAGAGGGCGCAGGCGAGCGCCGCAGTAATGATGTGACGCGCTGAGACGTTCATGAAGCGCTCATAAGCTTAATCCCCGCCGCGTATATAGACGCAAAGAAGCGAAACGGTAAGAACGCGCTTCGGAGCGCCACGGCCGACGTTTGCTTGGACTTAGAACGTTTTCGGCGCCGCATCCCGGTTACAATGAGAAGCGACGCCGTGATTGCTGATGGCCCTTGTGGCCGAAGCTGTCCTGTTTGGCCGACTACGCCGCTGTCTCTTCGGTCTGCGCCGGCCCGGAATCCTGTCCCTTGGCGTCAACGTCACGGTCGACGAATTCGATGACGGCGAGCGGCGCATTGTCGCCATAGCGGAAACCCGCCTTCAGCACGCGCGTATAACCGCCGTTGCGACCCTTGTAGCGAGGTCCCAGCACGTCGAAGAGCTTGCCGACGAGCTTCACGTCCTTGATCTGGGCGATCGCCTGCCGGCGCGCATGCAGGTCGCCGCGCTTGCCGAGCGTCACGAGCTTTTCGACGACGGGACGCAGATCCTTCGCCTTCGGCAGCGTGGTGACAATCTGTTCATGCTTGATGAGCGCCTGCGCCATATTGGCGAACATTGCTTTGCGGTGCTCATGCGTGCGCCCGAAGCGGCGCTTCTTGTGACCGTGATACATGCGGCTCTCCGTTGATTATGCGGCCGCCGTGCCAAGGAACGGCCGTCTCCATTATTTCCCTCTCCCGCTCGCGGGAGAGGGTGGCCCCGCGAAGCGGGGTCGGGTGAGGGCAACTGCTTGCCCCCTCATCCGTCGCGCATTCGCGCGACACCTTCTCCCGCAAGCGGGAGAAGGAGAAAACTCAATAATGCTCCTCGAACCTCTTCGCGAGATCGTCGATGTTCTCCGGCGGCCAGCCGGGAACTTCCATGCCAAGATGCAGACCCATCTGCGCCAGCACTTCCTTGATCTCGTTTAAGGACTTGCGGCCGAAGTTCGGCGTGCGCAGCATTTCGGCTTCCGACTTCTGGATGAGGTCGCCGATATAGACGATGTTGTCGTTCTTCAGGCAGTTCGCCGAACGCACCGAAAGCTCCAGCTCGTCGACCTTCTTCAAGAGCGCCGGATTGAAGGCAAGCTGCGGAATCGACGGGGCGGCCTCTTCGCGGCGCGGCTCCTCGAAATTGACGAAGACGTTGAGCTGGTCCTGCAGGATGCGCGCCGAAAAGGCGAGCGCGTCCTCGGGGCTGATCGCGCCATTCGTCTCGACCGTCAGAGTCAACTTGTCATAGTCGAGAACCTGGCCCTCGCGGGTGTTCTCAACGCGATAGCTGACCTTCTTGACCGGCGAATAGAGGCTGTCGATCGGAATGAGGCCGATCGGCGCGTCTTCGGCGCGGTTGCGGTCGGCCGGCGCATAGCCCTTGCCAGTCGCCACAGTGAATTCGATGCGGATCTCCGCGCCCTCATCGAGCGTGCAGATGACGAGTTCCGGGTTCAGAATCTGGACGTCGCCGGTCGCCTGGATGTCGCCGGCGGTGACGACGCCCGGTCCCGTCTTCTTGAGCGTCAGGCGCTTCACGCCCTCGCCCTGATACTTAATGGCGATGTCCTTGATGTTGAGGACGATGTCGGTCACGTCCTCACGCACGCCGGGGATCGACGAGAACTCATGCAGCACGCCATCGATGTGAATCGAGGTGATCGCCGCGCCCTGCAAGGACGATAGCAAGATGCGGCGAAGGGCGTTGCCGAGGGTCACGCCGAAGCCGCGCTCGAGCGGCTCGGCGACAGCCGTCGCCACGCGCTTCGGATCATCTCCGGCCGTGACTTCGAGCTTGTTCGGCTTGATGAGTTCCTGCCAGTTCTTCTGGATGCTCACTTGGAGGCCTTTCCTTGAAGCTCCTGAATGCGGCGTCGGGGCATGCGCCGCGCGCCGCGCGAAATCAAATCAGACAATCTGAAATGCCTCAGACGCGGCGGCGCTTGCGCGGCCGGCAACCATTGTGGGGAATGGGCGTCACGTCGCGGATCGACGTGACGGTGAAACCAGCCGCCTGCAGCGCCCGTAGCGCCGACTCACGGCCAGAGCCCGGACCGGAGACCTCGACTTCGAGCGTGCGCACGCCGTGTTCGCCGGCCTTGCGGGCGGCGTCCTCGGCGGCCATCTGCGCCGCGTAAGGCGTCGATTTGCGCGAGCCCTTGAAGCCCATCGAGCCCGCAGAGGACCACGACACGGTGTTGCCCTGTGCGTCGGTAATGGTGATCATCGTGTTGTTGAACGTCGAATTCACATGCGCGACGCCGGAAACGATGTTCTTGCGCTCGCGGCGACGAACGCGCGTTGTGTCCTTGGCCATTGTTCAGTTTGCCTTTCGATATCAACGCCGCCGTAGCGCCAGCGGCTCCACCTGACGGGGCAGTCGACAGAGCGGCGATCGACAATCGTTCGACTGCCGAAGCCCAACTGGCGACCGCCGGAATTATTTCTTCTTGCCGGCGATCGGCTTCGCCTTGCCCTTGCGGGTGCGGGCGTTGGTATGCGTGCGCTGGCCGCGCACCGGGAGCTGACGGCGATGGCGCAGGCCGCGATAGCAGCCAAGATCCATGAGGCGCTTGATGTTGATCGCCACCTCGCGGCGCAAATCGCCCTCGACCATGTAATCGCGGTCGATCGTCTCGCGAATCTGCAGGACTTCCGCGTCGGTGAGCTGCGACACACGACGCTCCGACGGGATGCTCACCTTTTCGCAGATCTCCGCCGCCTTTTTGGCGCCGATGCCGTGGATATATTGGAGCGCGATAACGACGCGCTTATTCGTTGGGATATTGACGCCAGCAATACGGGCCACAGTGTCTCTCCATTTGGGAAGGAGCGTAAAGCTCCGGTATTGCGTCCGCGTCCGGTGGAGCCCGGCCCATGCGGACGGTTGCGAACCGTTTTCATACGAAAACAGGCCCCGCCCCCCAAGCCGGGAGCCGGAGCCGCCTGTCCAACAACGTGAAGATCGCTTATTTAGGGGCGAATGGCCCTCGGGTCAAGCGGCTTCACGAAAATAACTAGCGGTCGACAGCGGCGCCGGCGAGCGCCCGATCAATCGCCGCCGTCACCTCATCGATTGGCGCCATTCCGTCGATTTTGGTCAGTTCGCTCCGCCCCGCGTAATGCGCCGAGACCGGCGCAGTCTGGGCGCGATAGGCTTCGAGCCGCGTTTTGAAGCTTTCTGGATTGTCGTCGGCCCGCACGGCGCCGCCCGCGGCGCGGGTCTCATTGACCCGCTTGCGCATCCGGTCGACGAGCGCGCCTTCGTCGACGGCAAGTTCGAGCACGGCGTCAAGCGACAGGCCTCTGCGGTCGAGCAGCTTCTGCAGCGCCTTGGCCTGCGCCACAGTGCGCGGAAAGCCGTCGAGAATGAAGCCGTTAGCGCAGTCTGGCGAATCGAGTCGTTCGTCGATCAGTCCGATCACGACTTCGTCCGGCACCAATGATCCGGCGTCCATGATCTCCTTGGCCCTAAGGCCAATCGGGGTTCTCGCGGCGACCGCGGCGCGCAGCATGTCGCCTGTCGAAAGCTGCGGCACGCCGTGCTTCTCGACCAAACGCGCCGCCTGAGTTCCCTTGCCGGCCCCCGGCGGACCGAGCAGCACCAGCCTCATCGAGTGCGCTTCCCGCCACGAAGCTTGGCCTTGCGGATCAGCCCTTCATATTGCTGAGCCTGCATATGGCCGTGGATTTGGGCCACCGTATCCATGGTGACGCTGACGACGATGAGCAGCGACGTGCCGCCGAAATAGAATGGCAGATTGGCGTAGGCGATCAGCCCCTCTGGAATGAGGCAGATGATCGCCAGATAGGCCGCGCCCAGCACGGTGATCCGCATTAGAACGTCGTCGATGAATTTCGCCGTACGCTCGCCGGGACGGATGCCCGGCAGGAAGCCGCCATGCTTCTTGAGATTGTCCGCGGTCTCAACCGGATTGAACACGATCGCGGTGTAAAAGAAGGCGAAGAAGACGATCAATCCGACATAGGCGAGCATATAAAGCGGCCGGCCGTGGCCGAAATAGGCGGAGATCGTCGCGAAAATGCTTTCGCTGCCGGTCGATTGGTAGAAACTCGCCACCGTCGTCGGCAAAAGCAGGAGCGACGACGCGAAGATCGGCGGGATGACGCCGGAGGTGTTGAGCTTCAGCGGCAGGAAGGACGTCTGCCCCTCATAGACGCGGTTGCCGTGCTGGCGCTTGGGATAGGTGATCAGCAGACGCCGCTGCGCGCGCTCCATGAACACGATGAAGGCGACGACCGCGAAGGACATGGCGATGACGCCGATGATCAGCGCCGTCGAAATCGCGCCTTGCCGGCCCAGTTCGAGCGTCGACACGATCGCCGACGGGAAAGCGGCGACGATGCCGGCGAAAATGATAAGCGACGATCCGTTGCCGATGCCGCGCGAGGTGATCTGCTCGCCAAGCCACATGAGGAACATCGTGCCGCCGACAAGCGTCACGACCGTTGTGATGCGGAAGAAGATGCCCGGATCGGTGACGACGCCCTGCTGGCCCTCGAGCCCGATCGCCATGGCGTAGGCCTGGAACGTCGCCAACGCGACCGTGAGGTAGCGAGTATATTGATTGAGGACTTTACGCCCCTGCTCGCCTTCTTTCTTGAGCGATTCGAGCGTCGGAATGACCGAGGTCATCAGCTGGATGATGATCGACGCCGAAATATACGGCATGATGTTGAGCGCGAAGATCGCGCGGCGCTGCACGGCGCCGCCAGCGAACATATTGAAGAGCTCCAACATACCCTTCGACTGGCCAAAGAAGCTCTTCGCAAAGGCTTCCGGATCTATGCCGGGCAGCGGCACGTAAGTGCCGAGGCGATAGACGATCAGCGCGCCCAGCGTGAACCAGATGCGCTTCTTCAATTCCTCGGATTTGCCGAAGGCGGAGAGATTGACGTTGGCCGCGAGTTGCTCGGCTGCCGATGCCATGAAAGAACTCCCCTATGTCGCCGCTCTCACAGGCGACGCATTTTGTTGTGCGGAGCGCTCGGAGCGTAGGCGGCTTATGCGAGGCCGCCCAGCCAGTAGAAGCGCTGATATAAAACAACGCGGCCGCTCATGCGAGAGCGGCCGCGGTTTTGCTTTACGCCGCCGGCGGCTCGCCAGCGAGAAGTTTCACGGAGCCGCCTGCGCCTTCGATGGCGGCGACGGCCGACTTCGAGGCCGCTGAAACCTCGAAGGCGAGCTTCGCTTTCAACTCGCCTTGGCCGAGGATCTTCACCCCGTCGCGCCGCTTGGTGACGACGCCGGCTGCGAGCAGCGCGTCGAGCGTTATCGGGGCTTTGGCGTCGAGCTTGCCGGCGTCCACCGCCTGCTGAATGCGCCCCAGGTTGACTTCGTTGTAGTCGACCGAGAACGGATTGTAGAATCCGCGCTTCGGCAAGCGCCGATGCAGCGGCATCTGACCGCCCTCGAAGCCCTTGATCGCGACGCCCGTGCGCGCCTTCTGGCCCTTGACGCCGCGTCCGCCGGTCTTGCCCTTGCCGGAGCCGATGCCGCGGCCGACGCGCATGCGGTTCTTGCTTGCGCCGGGATTGTCGGAAATTTCGTTGAGTTTCATGGCCGCGTCCTCACTTCCCGTCGACGGTTTTGCCGTCGACGATTTTGACGAGATGCGCCACTTTGGCGATCATGCCGCGCACGGCCGGCGTGTCTTCCAGCGCGCGGCGGCGGCCGATGCGGGTCAAGCCGAGACCGAGCAGCGTGCGGCGCTGACGCTCGGGACGACCGATCGGGCTGCCGATCTGCTCGACGACGATCTGCTGTTTGCTCTTCGCCATGGGTCGCCTCCTTACGCGTCGACGGCGTCGGCGTCGACGCCCTGACGGCGCGACTGCAGCACCGAGACTTTCAGCGAACGGCGCGCCGCGACAGAGCGCGGCGAGTCCTCGCGGCCGAGCGCATTAAAGGTCGCGCGGATCATGTTGTAGGGGTTCGACGAGCCCTGGCTCTTCGCCACGACGTCGTGCATGCCGAGCGTCTCGAAGACGGCGCGCATCGGACCGCCGGCGATGATGCCCGTGCCCGCCGGCGCCGCGCGCAGAATGACGCGGCCAGCGCCATGGCGGCCCTGAACGTCATGATGCAGCGTGCGGCCTTCGCGCAACGGCACGCGGATCAGCGCGCGCTTGGCCGCTTCCGTCGCTTTGCGGATCGCCTCAGGCACTTCGCGCGCCTTGCCGTGTCCGTAGCCGACGCGACCCTTCTGGTCGCCGACGACGACAAGCGCGGCGAAGCCGAAGCGCCGACCGCCCTTCACCACCTTGGCGACGCGATTGATGTGGACCAGACGATCCACAAATTCGCTGTCGCGCTCCTCACGATCCCGATCGCGGCCGCGACCGCCTTCTCCTTCACGCGCCATTTTCTCTTCCGTCACTTACGCGGCGCGTCGCTGCGCCGCTCGCTTCGTGTTCGTCCCTCTCCCGCAAGCCGGAGAAGGAAAACTAGAATTCCAAACCGCCCTCGCGGGCGCCTTCAGCCAGCGCCTTGACGCGGCCGTGATACATATAGGCGCCGCGGTCGAACACGACCTGTTTGACGCCTTTGGCGACGGCGCGCTCAGCGAGGAGCTTGCCGACGACCTTCGCCGCATCGACGTTCGCGCCGGTCTTCAGACCGTCGCGGTTCGCCTTCTCGAGCGAAGAAGCGGCGACCACCGTCGCGCCCTTCTCATCGTCGATGATCTGCGCATAAATCTGCTTCGACGAGCGAAACACCGACAGACGCAACCGCCCATTGGCGCGCTCGCGGATCGCCCGGCGCACCCGCGCCTTGCGACGCTGTTCGACTTTGACATCCCTGGCCATGGCGGGTCCTTACTTCTTCTTGCCTTCCTTGCGGAAGATGAATTCATTGGCGTATTTGACGCCCTTGCCCTTGTAAGGCTCGGGGCCGCGCAAGGCGCGGATTTCGGCGGCGACCTGGCCGACCTGCTGCTTATCCATGCCGCTGACGGTGATTTCAGTCGGCTTCGGCGTCACAATCGCGATGCCGGCCGGGATCGGATAGTTCACGTCATGCGAATAGCCGAGCGCGAGCTGCAACGTCTTGCCCTGCACCGCAGCGCGATAGCCGACGCCGGTGATCTCGAGCTTCTTTTCAAATCCCGCCGTCACGCCGACGAGGATATTGTTGATCCGCGCGCGCGACGTGCCCCACAGCGCGCGGGCGCGCTTTGAGTCATCGCGTGGTTCAACCTTGATGGCGTTGTCCTGCTGGGCGACGGAAACGTCGTCGGGAACCAGAAACTCCAGTTGGCCCTTCGCGCCCTTCACCTGCACGAGCTGGCCGTCCACCTTGGCGGTAACGCCGGCGGGAACGACGACAGGCTTCTTGCCGATACGAGACATTGTTGCAAATCCTGTTTGATGAGGCGCAAGGCTTAGAAGACCTTGCACAGCACCTCGCCGCCGACATTGTTCTCGCGCGCCGCGTGATCGGCCATCACGCCCTTCGGCGTCGACACGATGGTGACGCCAAGGCCATTCGCCACGCGCGGCACCGCGCCAACCGCCGCGTAGACGCGACGGCCCGGACGCGACACGCGTTCAATCTGTTTGATGACCGGCTGGCCGTCGAAATATTTCAGTTCGATTTCGAATTCGGTGCGGCCATTGCCAAAGTCAGTGCTGCTATAGCCGCGGATATAGCCCTCTTCCTTCAGCACGTCGAGCACATGCCCGCGCAGCTTCGAGCCCGGCGAGGACACCTTGTCCTTGCGGCGCATCTGCGCGTTGCGGATGCGGGTGAGGAGATCGCCCAACGGATCGTTGATCGCCATCTGTTCGTCTCCTTACCAGCTCGACTTCACGAGACCGGGCACAAGGCCGCGCGACCCGAGTTCGCGCAGCGCGATGCGCGACATTTTCAGCTTACGATAAAAGGCGCGCGGGCGGCCCGACACTTCACAGCGATTGCGAACCCGCACCTGCGCCGAATTGCGCGGAAGCTCCGCAAGCTTGAGACGCGCCTCGAACTGCTCTTCGACGCTCAGCGATTTATCCTTGGCGGCCGCCTTCAGCCGCGCGCGACGTCCGGCGTAGGACTTCACGAGCTTTTGCTTCCGCTTGTTGTTCTCAATCGCGCTTTTCTTCGCCATTACCAGTTTCGCCTTTCGGTATCCGCGTTTGAGGAGCTCTTAAGCCCTCACTGCCGGAACGGGAAATTGAACGCCTTCAGCAAGGCGCGCGCCTCTTCGTCGCTCTTGGCCGTCGTGCAGACGATCACGTCCATGCCTAAGATCGACTCGGCCTTGTCGTAGTCGATCTCGGGGAACACGATGTGCTCCTTGATGCCGAGCGCATAATTGCCGCGTCCATCGAACGACTTCGGATTTAATCCGCGGAAGTCGCGAACGCGCGGCAATGCGACGGTGATCAGTCGGTCGAGGAACTCGTACATGCGCGTCTTGCGCAGAGTCACCTTCGCGCCGATCGGCATGTTCTCGCGCAGCTTGAAGGTCGAAATCGCCTTGCGCGCGCGGGTGACGACCGGCTTCTGCCCGGCAATGAGGCCGAGATCAGCCGCCGCGGCCGACGCCTTCTTGCTGTCGTTGACGGATTCGCCGACGCCCATGTTGAGCACGATCTTCTCGATCGTCGGCACTTCAAGCGCGTTCTTGTAGCCGAACTGCTTGGTGAGCGCCTCGCGCACGACCTCGTCGTAGTGCTTCTTCATGCGCGGCGTATAGGCGTCGCCGTCGCCAGCGACCGGAGCCTTGGCGGGCTTCGCCTCGCCTTCGGCCTTCGCCGGCTTTTCCTTCGCGGCGGCGGGCTTGTCGGCGGATTTTTCGGCGGGCTTGGCGGCCTTCTTCGGCTCCTTCGCCTCCGCGCCCTCGGCGGCGGGCTTTTGAGCCTTAGCGGGCTTTTCGGCCTTCGGCTTCTTTTCCTCAGCCATCGATCAATTCTCCGGAACGCTTGGCGACGCGGACCTTACGGCCATCGTCGAGAATCTTGAATCCGACGCGCGTCGCCTTGCCGTCCTTGGGATCGGCGAGCGCGAGGTTCGATAAGTCGATCGACGCGGCCTTGTTGACGATGCCGGCTTCGCGATCCTTGGTCTGACGCTGATGGCGCTTGACCATATTGACGCCGTCGACGACCGCGCGCCCTTCGCTTGGAATCACGCGCAGCACTTCGCCCCCGCGGCCCTTGTCGCGGCCGGCGAGAACGATGACCTTGTCGCCCTTCTTGATTTTGGCGGCCATTACAGAACCTCCGGAGCGAGCGAGATGATCTTCATGTGGTTTTTGGCGCGCAGCTCGCGCGGCACCGGTCCGAAGATACGGGTGCCGATCGGCTCTTTCTGATTATTGATCAGCACGGCGGCGTTCGAATCGAAACGAATGACGGAGCCGTCCGAACGCTTGATGTCCTTCGAGGTGCGCACGACGACGGCCTTGAGCACGTCGCCCTTCTTCACGCGGCCGCGCGGAATCGCCTCCTTGATCGACACGACAATGATGTCGCCGACGCCGGCGTATTTGCGCTTTGAGCCGCCCAGCACCTTGATGCACATCACGCGGCGCGCGCCGGAGTTGTCGGCGACGTCGAGATTGGTTTGCATCTGAATCATGGCTTACCCGCCTTTCATTCCGGTCTGGTTTCGGCAAGCCCGCTTTGGACTGCGCCGACTTCGTCCGGACAGTTCATTCCCAAACTACGCCTTGGCCGCCTCTCCGACGACGCGCCAGCGCTTCAACTTCGAAATCGGCGCGGTCTCTTCGATCGTCACCGCATCGCCCACCTTGAACGCGCCGTTCTCGTCATGGGCGTGATAGTTCTTCGTGCGGCGCACCGTCTTCTGGAACAGCGGGTGCGTGAACCGGCGCTCGACCTTCACCACCACGGTCTTGTTCTGCTTGTCGCTGACGACGACGCCCTGGAGAATTCGCTTCGGCATGGCGCTTTAACCTTGCTTTTCAGTGCGCTTCTGCGCGGCGATGGTTTTGGCGCGGGCGATGTCGCGACGAACGACGCGCACGCGTGAGGTGTTCTCGAGCTGTCCGGTCGCACGCTGGAAGCGCAGATTGAACTGCTCTTTCTTGAGCTTCAGCACTTCGTCATTGAGCTGATCTTCGCTCATTGTCTTGATGTCGGAGAGGCGCTGTTTGGATTTCATCACGTCCCCCTTACTCAGCGATGCGTTCGATGAAGCGCGTCTTGATCGGCAGCTTCGCGGCGGCGAGCGTTAGAGCTTCGCGCGCGAGCGGCGCCGGCACGCCGTCGATTTCGAACATGATGCGGCCGGGCGCGACGCGCACCGCCCAGAATTCCGGCGCGCCCTTGCCCTTGCCCATGCGCACTTCGGTCGGCTTCTTGGAGACCGGCACGTCGGGGAAGATGCGGATCCAGACGCGGCCGGCGCGCTTCATGTGACGCGTCATGGCGCGGCGCGCTGCTTCGATCTGGCGCGCGGTGATGCGCTCCGGCTCCAGCGCCTTGAGGCCGAACTGACCGAAGTCCAGCGAATAGCCCGCCTTGGAGGCGCCCCGGATGCGGCCCTTGAAGGCCTTGCGGAACTTGGTGCGTTTGGGTTGCAGCATGATAGCGCTCTTTGATCTTTATCGTTACGCCGCGTCGCGCGGTTCGCGCGGCTCGCGCCGGCGGCGTTCGCCGCCGCGGTCGCGATCGCGGTCATGATGATCGCCGCCGGACGCCTGTTCGGCCGCCTTCTTGTCCTGCGCCATCGGATCGTGCTCAAGGATTTCGCCCTTGAAGATCCAGACCTTGATGCCGCAAGCGCCATAGGCGGTGTGCGCGGTCGCCGTGCCGTAATCGACGTCGGCGCGCAGCGTATGCAGCGGCACGCGGCCTTCGCGATACCATTCGAGACGCGCGATCTCAGCGCCGCCGAGACGGCCCGAGCAATTGATGCGGATGCCCTGCGCGCCCAGGCGAATGGCCGACTGTACGGCGCGTTTCATCGCGCGGCGGAACGCGACGCGGCGCTCGAGCTGCTGGGCGATCGACTCGGCGACGAGCGCGGCCTCGGTTTCGGGCTTGCGCACTTCGACGATATTGATGACGACCTCGCTGCCCGTCAGCTTGCCGACGAGCTTGCGGATCTTGTCGATGTCCGCGCCCTTCTTGCCGATGACGACGCCGGGACGCGCCGAATGGATCGTCACGCGGCACTTCTTGTGCGGGCGCTCGATGACGATTTTCGACACCGCCGCCTGCTTCAAGGTTTTCGACACCGCCTCGCGAATCGCCATGTCTTCGTGCAGCAGCTTGGCGTATTCGCCCTTATTGGCGAACCAGCGCGAGTCCCAGGTGCGGTTGACGCCCAGTCGCAGCCCGATCGGATTAACCTTCTGACCCATGGTTTTAAATCCTCTAGGCGTTGGCTTGCGCTTCGACTTCGCGCACGATGATCGTCAGATTGGCGAAGGGCTTTTCGATGCGGCTCGCCCGTCCGCGGGCGCGCGCATGGAAGCGCTTCATCACCAGCGCCTTGCCGACGAATGCCTGAGCGACGATGAGATCGTCGACGTCGAGGCCGTGATTGTTCTCGGCGTTGGCGATGGCGCTTTCCAGCGTCTTCTTCACCTCATGCGCGATTCGCTTTCTGGAGAACTCCAGATCGGCGAGCGCGCGATCCACCTTCTTGCCGCGGATCAACTGCGCGAGCAGATTGAGCTTCTGCGGCGACACGCGCAGCATGCGCGCGACGGCCTTCGCTTCGTTCTCCGCAAGCCGGGGCGGATTGGCTTCCTTCGACATCGTTAGCCCCTCTTAGCCTTCTTGTCGGCGGCGTGGCCGTGGAACGTGCGCGTCGGCGCAAATTCTCCGAATTTGTGCCCGATCATGTCTTCCGACACGGACACGGGAATATGCTTCTGGCCGTTGTGCACGCCGAAGGTCAGTCCCACGAATTGCGGGAGGATCGTGGAGCGGCGGCTCCAGATCTTGATCACCTCTGAGCGGCCCGAGGCGCGCGAGGCCTCGGCCTTCTTCAGAAGATAGCCGTCGACGAACGGGCCCTTCCAGATCGAGCGAGACATGGTTAGCCCTTCTTCTTGCGATTGTGCCGCGAGGACACAATGAAACGATCGGTGGATTTATTGGTGCGCGTCTTCTTGCCCTTGGTCGGCTTGCCCCAGGGCGTGACGGGATGACGTCCGCCCGAGGTGCGGCCTTCGCCGCCGCCATGCGGATGGTCGATCGGGTTCATGGTGACGCCGCGGTTGTGCGGACGACGGCCGAGCCAGCGCGAACGCCCAGCCTTGCCGATCGACGTGTTCATATGATCCGGATTGGACACGGCGCCGATCGTGGCGAAGCACTGGCCATGCACAAGGCGCTGCTCGCCTGAATTCAGGCGGACGATCACATAGCCCTGGTCGCGGCCGACGATCTGCGCGTAGGTTCCAGCCGAACGGGCGATGGCGCCGCCCTTGCCGATTTTCATCTCAACATTGTGCACGATCGCGCCGACGGGAATGTTGGCGATCGGCATGGCGTTGCCGGGCTTCACGTCGACCTGATTGCCGGCGATCACCTCATCGCCGACGGCAAGCCGTTGCGGCGCGAGAATATAGGCGAGCTCATTGTCCGAATAACGAATGAGGGCGATGAACGCCGTACGGTTCGGATCATATTCGAGCCGCTCGACCTTGCCCGGAACATCGAGCTTGCGCCGCTTGAAATCGACGATGCGATAGGCCTGCTTGTGACCGCCGCCGCGAAAGCGCACGGTGACGCGGCCGGCGTTATTGCGCCCGCCGTTTGAGGTCTTGCCCTCGGTCAGCGTCTTGACCGGCTTGCCCTTGTAAAGCTCACTGCGGTCCACGATGACGAGCTGGCGAAGGCTCGGCGTGACCGGCTTGAATGTCTTCAGCGCCATAGTTCTATCCTCACGCCTTCCTTACAGTCCGGTCGTCACGTCGATCTTGTGGCCCTCGGCGAGAGTCACGACCGCCTTTTTCACGTCGCTCTGCTGGCCGCGCTGGCCTCGGAACGTCTTGATCTTGCCTTTGCGGACGAGCGTGTTGACGCTCTCGACCTTGACGTCGAAGAGACCCTCGACAGCCGCCTTGATCTGCGGCTTCGTTGCAGTCTTTGCGACTTTGAAAACGACCTTATTGCTCTCCGAGGCGAGCGTCGCCTTCTCGGTGATGACCGGCGACACGATCACGTCGTAATGGCGAACGTCCTTGCTCATTTCAGTCGCGCCTCCAGCGCATCCACTGCGGCGCGGGTCAACACCAGCTTCTCGCGGCGGAGGATGTCGTAAACATTGACGCCGTCGACGGGCAGAACGTCGATCTTTGGAAGATTGCGGGCAGCGAGCACGAAATTATTCTGCGGCGCGCCGCCAACGATGATGATCGCGTTCTCGAGGCCCGTCTTGGCGAAGCCGGACGCGAGCAGTTTCGTCTTGGGTTCGGCGAGCTCCGCTTTCTCCCAGACGATGATGCCGCCGTCCTTCGCCTTCGCGGACAGAGCGTGTTTCAGCGCGAGCTGGCGCACCTTCTTCGGCAGGTCATGCGCGTGGCTGCGCACCACTGGACCGAAGGCGCGTCCGCCGCCGCGGAACTGCGGCGCGCGCGCAGAGCCATGACGGGCCCCGCCGGTGCCCTTCTGCTTATGCAGCTTCTTGCCCGTGCGCGCGATGTCGGCGCGGTTCTTCACCGCATGGGTGCCGGCGCGCCGCTTGGCAAGCTGCCAACGGATCATGCGGAAGATGAGGTCCTTGCGCGGCTCGAGGCCGAAGACCTCATCGGAGAGTTCGATCGAACCGGCCGCCTGGCCGTCGAACGACGTGACGTCGATCTTCACGGCTCAGTCCTCCTTCTTCTCTTCTTGCGGAGCGGCGTCCGAACCTGCGGCTTCGCCCTGCCCATCGCCGAGGCGGAATTTGCCCGGCTGCGGCGCATCCTTCGGCAGCACGCGCTTCACCGCGTCGCGCACGAAAATCCAGCCGCCGGCCGTGCCCGGCACCGCGCCCTCGACGAGCAACAGTCCACGATCGGGGTCGGTCTGCACGACGCGCAGATTTTGCGTGGTGACGCGCTCGACGCCCATATGGCCGGCCATTTTCTTGTTCTTGAAGGTCTTGCCCGGGTCCTGACGGCCGCCGGTCGAACCATGCGAACGATGCGAAATCGAGACGCCGTGCGATGCGCGCAGACCGCCGAAGCCCCAGCGCTTCATCGGACCCGCGAAGCCCTTGCCCGTCGATGTGCCCGTCACGTCGACGAACTGGCCGACGACGAAATGATCCGCCGTGATCTCCGCGCCTATCGGCAGCAGCTCTTCCTCGTTCACGCGGAACTCGGCGAGCTTCATCTTCGGCTCGACCGAGGCCGCGGCGAAACGCGCGCGCTCAGCCTTGGAGACGTTCTTCACTTTGGCGCGGCCGATGCCGAGCTGAACGGCGGTGTAGCCGTTCTTTTCCTTGGTCCGCTGCGCGACGACCTGACAGCCGTCGAGCTTTAGAACCGTGACAGGCACATGCTCGCCCGCCTCCGTAAAGACGCGGGTCATTCCGACCTTTTGCGCGATGACGCCCGACCGCATGATCCAATCCTTCGCAAAGCGCGCTCTCTTTCTTGAAAGGAGCGCCGCCTGAATTCCCTTAGAGCTTGATCTCGACGTCGACGCCGGCGGCGAGATCGAGCTTCATCAGCGCGTCCACCGTCTGCGGGGTGGGATCGACGATATCGAGAACGCGCTTATGCGTCCTGATCTCGAACTGTTCGCGCGACTTCTTGTCGATGTGCGGCGAACGGTTCACCGTGAATTTTTCGATGCGCGTCGGCAGCGGAATCGGGCCGCGGACCTGAGCGCCCGTGCGCTTGGCCGTCGAGACGATTTCCTTCGTCGACGTGTCGAGAATCCGGTGATCGAACGCCTTTAGGCGAATCCGGATATTTTGACCGTTCATTGTCTCGTCCTTTGGGACCGCGAGCGGCTCTGCTCGCCTTCATGCGCCGCGCGATGTCGCGTGGCTTTGTTCACAAGAGCAAGCGTTTAGCCCGCGGCCCGGATTCGCTTTACTCGATGATGCTGGCGACGACGCCGGCGCCGACAGTTCTGCCGCCTTCACGGATGGCGAAGCGCAGCTTCTCCTCCATGGCGATCGGCACGATCAGCACAACGTCCATCGTCACATTGTCGCCCGGCATCACCATCTCGACGCCGTCGGGAAGCGTGACGATTCCCGTCACATCCGTCGTGCGGAAATAGAACTGCGGACGATAATTGGTGAAGAACGGCGTGTGGCGGCCGCCCTCTTCCTTCGTCAGGATGTAAGCCTCGGCCTTGAACTTCGTGTGCGGCTTCACCGAACCCGGCTTGCACAGAACCTGGCCGCGCTCGACGTCCTCGCGCTTCGTGCCGCGCAGCAGGCAGCCGACATTGTCGCCCGCCTCGCCCTGGTCGAGCAGCTTGCGGAACATCTCGACGCCCGTCACCGTCGTCTTGGTCGTCGGGCGGATGCCGACGATCTCGACTTCCTCGCCGACCTTCACCACGCCGCGCTCGATGCGCCCCGTCACCACCGTGCCGCGGCCCGAAATCGAGAACACGTCCTCGACCGGCATCAGGAAGGGCTGATCCTTCGGGCGCTCCGGCTGCGGAATATATTT
>Ga0194120_10001053_pt1 | contig 51213 bp, 50 predicted proteins | sample TA2MahCa65mmetaG_FD_148642 | JGI IMG/M metagenome (GOLD analysis project Ga0194120, IMG submission 148642) | Freshwater microbial communities from Lake Tanganyika, Tanzania - TA2015019 Mahale Deep Cast 65m | ecosystem: Environmental > Aquatic > Freshwater > Lake | place: Tanzania: Lake... | reverse complement strand
CCGCGGCGGCGGTGGCTCCCGCGGGCGGACCGGAGCGCACGGGCGCCGGGAACTGCAGGCCCGGCCCGCCCGGCTTGAGCGAAGGCTGTGCCGGCTTGGCCTGGGGGGGCGCCGCCTTGGGCGGCGCGGCCGGGCCTTCGTCGAAGAAGTCGCCCAGTGCGTCGATACCGTCGTTGTCGCCCACTTGCGGTTCCTCCAGTCAGGGCTAGCTAGAGCCATGTACCCCGGCTCGGCGCGCCCCGGGCCCGGCTCGCTCGAAGCGGGCCGGCAAGCCGCTCAGGCGGCTAGGCGGAGCAGGCTGCGATCAGGCGAAGACGTCGACGTTGCGCCCGCGGTTGGCATCCCGCGGGGGCGGCGCGTTGTTGCGGGCCTTCTGGGCGGCCTGCGCCTGCGCGGTTTGCTCGGCGCGCGCCCGGTTGCTGGCCGCCGTCTGCTGAGTCCCCTGCGAACGCTGCGCCTGCCGCGTCCGGCGGCTCTCCGCGGCGCGCTCGATCGCGGCGTTGTTGGCGTCGTTCTGCTGAGCGCGACGGCTAATCTTACTGGCGCCCTGTGGCATGGCGTGGATCCCTCCCGTTTTTCGACGGCTGCCCGAAGCCTCCGTTGTGTGCGTCACTCCCGGGTCAAGCCCGGGGTGGCGAGGCGTCGCTCGGATCCCCTTCCGCGCGCCGCCGGCAGCCAGCACACATTGTATACCCCCGTCCGTAGCCGGACATGCGTGAAGATGGCGGGTGCAGGTCGCACAGACCGGGCCGCACGCCCGCGCTAGCCTTTGCTCAGCGGTTTGACCCGCCACTCGCGAATGTCTTAGAATTGCGGCCACATAGGCCCCGGAAGGCGGTGTCGTGGATCCACAGCCCAGGGATGCAGGTGCGATGCCCAGGGAAATCAACCTGACCATCCCGATGATCCCCAACATGGAGATTGCGGCCACGCAGACGGCCGAAGCCGTTGCGCAGTTCATGGAGTTCGACAGCGAAGAGATAGACGCCGTCAAGATCGCGTTGATCGAGGCCTGCATAAACGCTTTCGAGCATTCCCGCAGCTCCGAGGGCAAGGTGTACATCAAGTTCGTGATGAACCCCGGCGACCTCAAGGTGGTGATCCAGGACTTCGGTCAGGGCTTCGATCCGGACAACATGACCAAGAGCCCCGGCTGGCGCGGAAACGGGGTCAAGATCATGCGCGGCCTGATGGACGAAGTGGACATCCAGTCCGGACCGGGCGGCACCACCATCACCATGGTCAAGGCTAGAGGGAGCAGAAGTGAATAGCGAGTTGGCGGTCACGGTCCGAAAGGGGCCCGGTTTCGCCGTCATCTACACCGACGGCTACGTCAACAACCTGGGCGGCGAGAAGATCGGCGAGACGGCCCGGTCGTTGCTCGACGAGGGCGTGCGCCACTTCGTGATCAACATGGAGAAATCCACGGTCGTCAATTCGATCGGCGTGTCCATCCTGATCGAACTGATCGAACGCATCCAGGAGCACGACGGCAAGATCTTCTTCTGCAACCTCACCAAGGTGATCGCCAAGACCTTCACCATCATGGGTCTCGCCCAGTTCGCCGGCATCGAAGAGACCGAAGAGGCGGCGCTCGCCGCGCTTTCCGCCTGATGGCCAAGACCGCTCCGCTCGGGCCGGGCTTCACGACGCTCGAGCGCCTGATAGGAACGCTGTCCGATCTGGGCGAACTGGCGGCCGACGTCTCGACCGCCCCCAACCTCAAGCTGGTGCTGCGGCCGATTCTCGGGCGCATCGTCCGGGACATCGGCGCCGAAGGCGGTTCGGTCTTCACGCTCAAGGGCGACTCGCGGCGCATGGAACTGCTGATCTCGGACAACGCCCCCGATCGCGGGCCGATCCTCACCTTGACCGAGGTCACCGAGCGGTTCTGGGCCATGGAGGATGCCTTCCCGTTCGGGCCGGCCGACCAGCCGGGCTTCGACGCCAACCGCCTATTCATGGCGGACAACCGCACCGCGCTCGCGGCCTTCCCGACCGAATTCTGGGTGCCGCTCGCCGTCCGCGGCAAGGTCTACGGCCTGGCGCTCCTGGGCCCCAAGCGCGACCTGCTGCCCTACTCGCCGCTGGAGCTCAACATCCTCTCGGTGATGGGCAGGCAGATAGCCGTCGCCCTTCACTCGCGCGCCCAGCGCACCGAGCAGGCCCGCGCCCGCACCGAGTTGCACCAGTTCCAGCAAATCGGCCTCAAGATCCACGGGTCGCTGCGCGCCGGCACCATCCACCGGATCCTGGTCAGCGAGGCGGTCAGCCTGGTCAACGCCCGCCGCGGCATCCTCTTCACCTACGACGCCGCCCATGACGAACTGGAGCTCAACGAGGCGTTCAACTTCGCCTTCAAGGAGTGGGAGATCGGGATGCGTTTCCCGGCTTCCCGAAGCTGGCTCGAACCCGTCATCCTGGGCAAGACCGGCATGGTGCTCGACGCGCTCGCCGAGATCCCGGCCGAGGTCGAGTGCTACTCCTGCCTGGCCGTGCCGCTGCTGGTGCGGCGGCAGGGTGGCCGCACGGGCCCCCTCAACGACGAATTCGATCCCGCCGAGATGCCGGTGGTGGGCGTGCTTTGCGTCTTCGACCGCGAAGAACGGCGCGGCATCGGCGCGTTCACCGAGGACGACAAGGACTCCCTGATGTCGATGGCCGTCACGGCCGGGGCGTCGATCGAGAACGCCCGCCTCTACGAGCAGGCGACGGTCGACGGCCTCACGCGCCTGTTCATCCGCCGCCACTTCGACATGAAGCTGGCGGACGAGCTGGCGCGGGCAGGGCAGGCGGCGCTGCCTTTATCCCTCCTGCTGGTCGACATCGACAAGTTCAAGACCTTCAACGACACGTACGGCCACCAGACGGGCGACCAGGTGCTCCGCAGCGTCGCTCAGCTCTTCGCCCGCAACGTCCGGGACGATATCGACGTCGCGGCCCGTTATGGCGGCGAGGAGATGGCGGCCATCCTGCCCGAGACCGACATCGACGAGGCGATGCGCGTGGCCGAGCGCATCCGCCGCGCGGTGGAGAGCCACGCCGTGCCCGGCCCCGACGGGCAGCTCCTTGCGGTCACCATCTCGATCGGCGTCGCGGTCTTCCCGCACCATGCCGGCGACCCGGAACTCCTGGTTGCCGCGGCGGACGCTGCGCTGTACGATTCCAAGCATAACGGCCGCAACCGGGTCACGCTTTGTTCTCGACAGAACCCCGGGCTCGACCCGGGGGCGACCCACCCGAGCAACCCCCAACCCGCGCCACGATCATAGCCCGGATCCCCGCCAAGAGCCGATTCTCGGCATCGCCAGCGGATCCGCATGGAGACACCGACGATGCAAGTGTTTACCGCCGATATCTTCACCGCATTTACCTGGCTGGCCATCCTGTCAGCGCTGGCGGTGCTGCTCTTCTCGGGCGGCCTCACGAGCTGGGTGCTCCGGCAACCGGCCGGCAATGCCCGCATGCAGGAAATCGCCGGCGCCATCCAGGAAGGCGCCCGCGCGTACCTCAACCGGCAGTACGGCACCATCGCGGTGGTCGCCGGCATCCTGGCGTTCTTGATCTTCTGGTTCTTCCAGGAGCCGGGAAACGCGATGCGCGGCGCGATACCGGCGCTGGGGTTCCTGGTCGGCGCATCGTTCAGCGGACTTGCGGGCTACGTCGGCATGAACATCTCGGTCAGGGCCAACGTCCGCACCGCGGCGGCCGCGGAGCAAGGCCTCGCGCCGGCGCTGCAACTGGCCTTCCGCGGTGGGGCCGTCACCGGCTTCGCCATCGCGGGCCTCGGCTTGCTCGGCGTCGCGATCTTCTTCGCGACCCTGTACCTGCCGTACAACCCGGGCGATCCGCATCATAAGCTGTTCAACCTCGCCATCGAGGGAATGGGCTTCGGCGCCAGCCTGATCTCGCTCTTCGCCCGCGTGGGCGGCGGCATCTTCACCAAGGCGGCCGACGTCGGCGGGGACCTCGTGGGCAAGGTCGAGGCGGGCATCCCCGAGGACGATCCGCGCAACCCGGCGACCATCGCCGACAACGTGGGCGACAACGTCGGCGACTGCGCCGGCATGGGCGCCGACCTCTTCGAGACGTACGTCGTCACGATGATCGCGGCGATGCTCCTGGGCCAGATGGCCTTCCCGTACGACGCCAGGATGGGCGTCGCCTTGCCCCTCGGCCTGGGCGCGGCCGCCATCATCGCGTCGATCGTCGGCCAGTACTTCGTCCGCCTCGGGCGCAGCCAGAGCATCATGGGGGCACTGTACAAGGGCTTGCTCGCCACCACGGTCATCGCGGCCGGCCTGTTCTACTGGTTCAACTGGATGATCACCGGCAAGATCCAGTTCTTCTGGGCGGCCACGGTCGGCCTGGCGGTCATGGTGCTGATCACCGTGATCACCGAGTACTACACGTCCACCAGTTACCGCCCGGTCAAGCAGATTGCCGAATCCAGCCAGACGGGCCCCGCCACCAACATCATCTCGGGCCTGGCGGTCGGCATGGAGTCCACCCTTGCGCCGGTCGCCGTCATTGTCGGCGGCATCGCCTGCGCCTACTTCATCACCGAACCCCTGGCGGCCATCTACTACTCCGAACTCACCGGCCTCACGATCCCGCAGAACATCGCGTCGATGCTCGCGGCGATCAAGGATCCGGCCAAGTTCGCCGACGCCGCGGCCATCCTGCGGATGATCGAGCAATCCACGCAGTACGGCACGCAGCAACTGCTGATGGGCGCGTACGGCATCGCCATCGCGGCCGTGGGCATGCTCTCGGCGGCCGGCATGGTCGTCGCCATCGACTCCTACGGCCCCATCACGGACAACGCCGGCGGCATCGCCGAGATGAGCGAACTCCCGCCCAACGTCCGCCAGATCACCGACGCCCTGGACGCCGTGGGCAACACCACCAAGGCCGTCACCAAGGGCTACGCCATCGGTTCGGCGGGCCTGGGCGCCCTGGCGCTGTTCATCACCTTCACGCAGAAGGTCTCCGAGGTGGGCCACGCCAACAAGGCCTTGCAGGGCATCACCTACAGCCTGCAGGATCCCTACGTCATCATGGGCCTGTTCCTCGGCGCGATGATCCCGTTCTTCGCCTCGTCGCTTTTCATGAATGCGGTCGGCAAGGCCGCGCAGGCGGTCATCGTCGAGGTGCGGCGCCAGTTCAAGGAAATGCCGGGCATCATGGACCGCACGCAGAAGCCCGACTACGGCCGCGCCGTCGACCTGGTGACCCGGGCCGCCATCCGCGAGATGCTGCCCCCCGGCATCATCGCCGTCGCCGCACCCGTCATCTGCGCGTTCATCAGCGTCCGGTTGCTCGGGGGCATGCTGGCCGGCGCCATCCTCGCGGGAATGCTGCTCGCGCTCATGATGGCCACCGGCGGCGGCGCCTGGGATAACGGCAAGAAGCTGATCGAGACCGGCATGTACGGCGGCAAGGGCTCCGAGGCCCACAAGGCCGCGGTCGTCGGCGACACCGTGGGCGATCCGTTCAAGGACACCGCCGGCCCGGCCCTCAACCCGATGATCAAGATCCTGAACATCGTGGCGCTCCTGGCCATCACGGCATTCGGCCTGCACCTGCGGCCGTAGGGCACCCCGGCGGCTCCGGCCGACCGGCGATCACAGACCGGATCTGCCGTCCAATGCTAAGATCCCGTCGCCATGGTTACCGGACACCTGGTTAGCGTCCTGGGCGGCCTCTGCATCGCGGGTGCCGCCACCTATGCGGCCTTTCTCCTGTGGGGCGAGTACGTTCCGCGCAACAAGTACGAGCTGACCATCCGCCTCCAGCCGCTCCGCCGCCATCCCATAGGCCGCGGCGTCTGGGACTGGCTGGTCGAGAAGGGCGCGCTCCTCGACGCGCCGGACATGGAGTGGCTGCACACCCCGATGGGCACCGACCCGGTGGCCATCGGGCGGCATGCGTCGTGCGCCGAAGGCTACGACGAAGCCCATGCGGCCCGGGTGGCCGACCTCGCCAGGCGCCTGGGCGGCGCGGCGGGCCTGTCCCCGGATGTCCTCGCCGGATTGTACGAGGCGGGTCACCTGCATGACGCGGGCATCGAGGACTGGGACGTGGACCTGGCCTTCCCCGGGCAGCTCACCGCCGACCTGCGGGCCCGCCTGCCCGAACACGTGGCCCGCGGCGAGCGCCTGGCCCGCGAAATCGCGCCCGATCCCCAGGTAGCCTGCTGGGTGCGGTGGCACCACGAGCGCTACGACGGGTCGGGCTATCCCGATGGCCTGGTGGGCGACCAGATCCCGCTCCCCGCGCAGATCCTCGGCCTGGCCGACACGTTCGAGGCGCTCACCCATCGCCGCCCGTACCGCGAGGCCCTCGACCCGCAGGACGCCCTGGCCGAACTGCAGCGTCTGGCGGGGATCCACTTCGATCCCGACCTGGTCCACCTCTTCGTCCGGGACGTCTACCCGGACATCCTGGCTCAGCTCGAACCGCTGCCGGTCGCCTGACCCTACCGGTACAGCTGCGGAGGCGTCGGAGCGCCGTAGGCGGGCGCGGGAGCCGGCGCATAGACCGGAGCGGGCTGCCCGAACTGCGGGGTCGGCGGCACGGCGTTGCCGCCGCCGAACATCTTCGCCTCGATGTCCTTCGTGAAGCTCGGCTTGAGCGTCTGGTCGTAGAGGTTGCCCAGCAGGATGCCGACGCCGCCGCCGACCAGCATGCCGATGAGCGTGCCGCCGAAGGGCACGATCGACCCGATCAGGCCGCCGACGATGGTGCCGAGGGAACCGGCCACGGTGTAGCCGATGCCGTCGGCGACCGTGCCGGCAAGCATCTGCTGCTGGCTTATCTTGCCGTTCTTGTGGTCGATGAAGTTCTGGATGAACGCCAGGGGGAACGACACGATGGCGCCGAACTTGAGGCTGCGGAAGAGGTTCAGCGGATTGAGCGCCTGCATCAGCGCCGACCCGAACGTCGGGCGCAGGCCGTTAAGGCCCTGTGCCCCGGCCCGGAGCGCCAGGGCGGCGTCGCCCGATCCCTTCACCGCCGAGTAGGCCGCCCGGTTCATCATGTCCGGAACCATCTTCAAGGGGGTGATCGCGGGGATCACGTTGATCGTGAAGGCGCCGGGCCTGGCCTCGGGAGCAATCGTGCCGCCGGCCACCGGTTGCGTCATCTGGATCGCCACGTCGTTCACCACCTCGGAAACTCTGGGTTCTCTGTCTGGGTCTCCCGGGGCAAGCCCGGGGTTCCGAACTAGTGGTCGGGCGTTAAGAAGCCGTAATCGGTAAAGCGGCGGCTAGCGATGGTTTAAGAACAGGGGAGATTCCCGTCAGTTCAGGGTCGCGATCGCCACGACGACCCAGCCGCTCGCCAGAGCGCCGCAGGCCAGCGCCACCCCATGCCAGGCCGCCGCCGAGGACTCTTCTGCCGAGGCGAGGAGCTCCTCCCCGGACGAGCCGGCCGCCGGGAAAGGCGCCGCCTCGCACCGCCGGCAAGCCGTCAGCGGGAAGGGGATCTCCCGATCGCAGGCCGCGCAGGCGAAGACCGCCTCGTACGTCATTCCTGCTCCCGGGCGCCCGCCAGGGCGATCGCCGCCCCGACCAGCAGGGCCGCCGGCGCGACCAGGCCCGTGAAAGCGGCCACGGCGCCGCCCACGATGCCCGCGGCGCCCCCGCAGGCGCCGGCGACAGCCGGTCGCCCGCCCGGCCGGCCGGGCGCGAAGGGGAGGAGCAGGCCCAGCAGGCCGGCCCACAGCGCGATCGCCGCTACCCAGGCCACGGGACCCATCGCCAGCGGCCCAGGGGGCAGGGAGGCCACGGGGCCGGAGAGATCGAGGGCACTCCACAGCCGGTGTGCGGCCAGGGTGATGGCAATCGCGCCGAGGGCGCCGACCCACAGGCCCCAGGCGGCGGCGATCAGGCCGCGGGCAGCCACGACGGGGATTCGCCCAGCGTGGGCCGCCCCGACCAGGCCGCCGATGCAGGCGCCCACGAGGCCTCCGGCTCCGCCCAGCCAGAGCAACGCGCGGGCTATTCCTGCGGGACCGGACGTGAGCGGATCGGGGAGCGGCAATGCCCCTGCCAGCAAGCTACCGGCCAGACCGGCCAGCAGGCCGCCGGCCCCGATCTCCCAGACCCGGGCCCGGGAAACGGAACCCTGGGCTTGCCCCAGGAGTGACCCACCCACAACGGTACCCTGGGCTTGCCCCAGGAGTGACCCGAGGCCTGAAATCCGGCGGACCGACGACGATTTGCCGGTCGGTCGCGCCGCATCGTCCCCCCGAAGTTCCACAGGCAAGGTGAGCGGTCCGGCCTGGCGCCGTCCGGTTCTGACGATGGTTACCGTCAAAGGCTGGGTCCGACTCGCCACTCGCAGTCCCTCCCTTGGGGGCACGTCCACGATGACGAACCTACCGCTCGTCCGCTTTGCCTCCATAGGCGCGCTTCGCCCAAGATTGCGTGACGATCACACGGCCGTGTCCTGGATGCGAACCGCGTAGCCGATACGCGGCAGGTTGACGATCAATTTCGGCTCTCGCGGGTCGTCTTCGAGCTTCTGCCTGAGGTTCCGCACGTGGGTGCGCACGATCTCGGGGTTGCCGAGGCGCGGCGGGTACCCCAGAGCGTCGACCAGCAGCGTCTCGACGTCGAACGCCCGACCCGGCGCTTCCAGCAACTTGTGGAGTATCGCGCACTCGTTGGGTGTCAACATCACCGGGTCTCCGCCCAGGGAAACGGTGTGGTTGCGCGTATCGAGCTGCATTCCGCCCGCCTGCACGACGTCGCGAGCCGGGCTCGCCGCCATCGCCCCCTGCAGGTGCGCCCGCAGCCGCCAAACCAGCTCCTCGTGATCGACCGGCCTGGGCATGAAGTCCCAGACGCCACACTCGAAGCAGCGGCAACGTTCCTCCGGCGAGGCCTCCGGACCGCCGATCACGATCACCGGCACTTCCGGTCCACCGCTCCTCGCGTCGAGCAGCGCGCGGCAGAGCTCGATTCCGCAAGCCTGCTCGCCAAAGGAGACGATCGCGGCGGCGGCCGGCCGCGCGCGCATCGCCATGATCGCGGCGCCAGCCTCCGCCACGACTTCGACCTCGAATTCGGCACGCGTCAGGAAGAACTCGAGCAATCGCCGCTCGCGCGGATCCTCCTCGACCACCAGGACGTGCTTGACCATCTCCACCCCCTCCTTTCGACCCTCTCACCGAGCATGCGCTCGCGTGGCCTTCACGGGAACCCGATATTCACCACGCGTTCTTCACACCAAGCACCGGCGCGCGCCGGTGCCGATCAAGGTGTTCCATCGCTAGGGTGGGAACTCCGAGGAGGGAGAGTTGGGGATATGCAAAACCGTGTCCTGATCATCACGTCTCCGGACGCCTGGACATCCTATTCGGCCGATGTCCTCGCGGCGGCGGGAGTCCCGTACGTGGCGGCTCGCCTGGGAGGGGAAACCGAGACGGCCCTCGCGGATCCGCGGCTGTACGCGCTGGCGATAGTCGAGATCGCGGGTCCCGACGGCCGCGGTGCCGTGGCCCGCCTCCGCGCCGACCGGCGCTACCGCCATCTCGGCGCCCTCGTGGCGGCGTGCGGCGCGACGCCCGTGGACGTCTACGAAGCCTTCGAGGCCGGCGCCAGCGACGTACTGCCCCTGCCGATGGACGAGCGCGAGTACCTGCTCCGCGTTCGCGCCCACCTCCGCCGCGCGACGCGGCAGGCGGGCGTCCGCCGCCTCGAACTGGGGGACAGGGTCCTGGATTTCGACGCCCACCATGTCTTGCTGGAAGACATGCGACGCGATCCGCTCACCCCGCGCGAGACGGCGATCCTGGAGTACCTCGTGCGCCGGCCTGGACGGCCGTCCACGACGGAAGAGCTGCTCGTGGAGGCCCTGGGCTACCCGCCGCGCCGCGGCAACCCCGAGGTCGTGCGCACCCACGTGCGCCACCTGCGCCAGAAGGTCGAGCCGGATCCGACCCGGCCCCGCTTCCTGGTCAACGTGCCGCGCGTGGGCTACCGGCTGGAACTCGGGGAGGCCGCGCCGGCCGCCAAGCTGGGCTAGCCCTGCTTCCTGAGCTTCCTGGAGAGCCCGACCAGCTCGATGGCCCGTAGACGGACCAGGGCGCGGGACAGGGCGGCCTCCGCCTCGGCCGTGCGCTCGCGGTCGACCACGACCTTGGCGCGCCCCTCGGCTTCCTTCGCCCGCAACTCGTCGATCTCCGCGGCGCGCTCGGCGGCGGGGGACAGCACCGTGACGTGATCGGGGCGGACTTCCATGAAGCCGCCCATCACGGCCACGATCTCCTCGTCCTGGCCCCTGCGGACCAGCAGCAGATCGGTCGCGAGCGAGGTGAAGAAGGGGGTGTGGCCGGGCAGGATGCCCAGCTCCCCTTCTTCGCCCCGCGCCTGTACGAAGTCCACGGGCTCGCGCATGACCACGCGATCCGGGGTGATGATTTCGAGCGTGATTGGCATGAGACTAGCCCTGCGCCGCTATTTGCTTGGCCTTTTCCACGGCTTCCTCGATGCCGCCGACCATGTAGAACGCCTGCTCGGGCAGGTCGTCGTGGCGCCCTTCCACGATTTCCTTGAAGCCGCGGATGGTGTCGGTGAGCTCGACGTACTTGCCGGCCGTGCCGGTGAAGACCTCGGCCACGAAGAACGGCTGCGAGAGGAACTTCTGCAACCGGCGGGCGCGGCCTACGGTCAGCTTGTCCTCGTGCGAGAGCTCTTCCATGCCCAGGATGGCGATGATGTCCTGCAACTCCTTGTAGCGCTGCAGGACCCGCTGCACTTCGCGGGCGACCTCGTAGTGCTCCTGGCCCACGACCTGCGGGTCGAGCGCCCGGGAGGTGGAGGCGAGCGGATCGACGGCCGGGTAGATGCCCAGCTCGGCGATCTGCCGCGAGAGCACGGTGGTGGCGTCCAGGTGCCCGAAGGCGGTCGCCGGCGCGGGGTCGGTCAGGTCGTCGGCCGGCACGTAGATGGCTTGCACCGAGGTGATCGAGCCCTTCTTCGTCGAGGTGATGCGCTCCTGCAGGAGGCCCATCTCGGTCGCGAGGTTGGGCTGGTAGCCGACGGCGCTGGGCATGCGGCCCAGCAGCGCCGACACTTCCGACCCGGCCTGCGTGAACCGGAAGATGTTGTCGATGAAGAGCAGCACGTCCTGCCCCTGCGCGTCGCGGAAGTACTCGGCCATGGTGAGGGCCGAGAGGCCGACGCGCTGGCGTGCGCCCGGCGGCTCGTTCATCTGGCCGAACACCAGGCAGGTGGAATTGATGACGCCCGACTCGGTCATCTCGAGGAAGAGGTCGTTGCCCTCGCGGGTGCGCTCGCCCACGCCGGCGAAGACCGACACGCCGCCGTGGTGGCTGGCGATGTTGTGGATGAGTTCCTGGATGATGACGGTCTTGCCGACGCCGGCGCCGCCGAACAGGCCGACCTTGCCGCCCTTGAGGTAGGGCGCGAGGAGGTCGACGACCTTCATGCCGGTCTCGAAGACCTGGGGCGTCACCTCCATGTCGATGAGTTCGGGGGCCGGCCGGTGGATGGGCCACCGCTCGATGCCCTCGGGAGCGGGCTTCTCGTCGACAGGTTCGCCGATGACGTTGAAGATGCGGCCCTTGACGGCGTCGCCGACCGGCACGGTGATGGGCGAGCCCAGATCCGAGACCTTCATGCCGCGGGTCAGGCCCTCGGTGGAGTCCATCGCGACCGACCGGACGCGCTTGTCGCCCAGGTGCTGCTGCACCTCGCAGATCAGGCGAACCGGCTTGCCTTCGCGCTCGAAGAGGACCTCGAGCGCGCCGTACAGCGGCGGCAGATCCCCGTTGGGGAAGAACACGTCGACGACGGGGCCGCGGATCTGGGTGATCTCGCCGGCGGAAGTTTTGGTGGCGACAGCGCTGCTCATCTTGGCTCTCTTATCCTTTCAAAGCCTCGGCGCCGCCGACGACTTCCAGGATCTCCTGGGTGATGCCGGCCTGGCGGGCCTTGTTGTACACGATGGTGAGGTGGGAAATCATTTCGCCGGCGCTCTTGGTGGCCGAGCCCATCGCCATCATCTGACTGGCGAGGAACGAGGCGGCCGACTCCAGCAGGGCCTGGTAGACCTCGTTGGACAGGTAAGCCGGTATCAACCGGCCGATCATGGCCTCGGCGTCGGGTTCGAAGATGTAGGGGCTCTCGGCGCGGGTCACCTTCTGGGGCGAGGCGCTCGGACCGGCGTGGCCGTGGACCTCGTGGTCGGTGACGACGATGCCCTCGCCCGCGAGTTGCTCGAGGGAGGCCGGCAGCACGTCCACCCGCGTCGGGATGAAGCGGGTCATGCCGCCGAACTTCGTGTAGAGCAGCTCAACTCGATCCACCTCGCCGCTCTCGAAGTGGGCGAGCGCCTCGTGGACGAGCGTCTCGGCCTCCAGGTGAGTCGGCACGGCCGACAGGCCTTGCATGCGCCCGACCACCGCGAAGCTGGAGTGGCGGAAGAAATTGACGCCCTTGGTCCCGACGATCACGAAACTGACGTTCAGGCCCTCACCCTTGAGTTCCCGCATGCGCTCGATCGCGAAGCGCAGGATGTTCGAGTTGTAGCCGCCGCACAGGCCCTTGTCGGAGGTGACGACGATCAGCAGGACGTTGCGGACCTCGCGCTTGGCAAGGAGCGGGTGGTGCACCTCGCCCGGCGGCAGGTGTGCGGTCACGTGGGCGAACATCTCGCCCAGCTTCTCGGCGTAGGGCCGGTTGGACAGCACGCGGGACTGGGCGCGGCGCACCTTGGCCGCCGCGACCATCTCCATGGCCTTGGTGATCTTCTTGGTGTTCTCGACGCTGCGGATGCGGCGCCGGATGTCTCTCGTATTCAACGGCATCTTCGGCCTGCCGCGCCCCTAGTGGCCCACGCCAGAGAACATCGTGCTCTTGAAGGCCTTGACCGCTTCCTCGATGCCCTTGGCGTCGCCTTCCTCGAAGGTCCCCTTGGCCGTGATGCCCTCGACCAGGTCGCTCTTGTTGGCCTTGAGGTAGGCCAGGAGCTCCGTCTTGAAGCGGGTGATCTGGTTGACGGGGACATCGTCCATCAGGCCGTTGGTCGCCGCCCAGATGAGCGTGACCTGCTGGCCGACGCTGAGCGGCGAGTACTGCGGCTGCTTGAGCAGTTCGGTGAGGCGCTGGCCGCGTGCCAGCTGCGCCTGGGTGGCCTTGTCGAGCTCCGAGGCGAACTGCGCGAAGGCGGCCAGCTCGCGGTACTGCGCGAGCTCGAGCCGGAGCTTGCCGGCGACCTTCTTCATCGCCTTGGTCTGGGCGTTGCCGCCGACCCGGGAGACCGAGATGCCGACGTTGAGCGCCGGGCGGATGCCGGCGTTGAACAGATCGGTCTCGAGGAAGATCTGGCCGTCGGTGATGGAGATGACGTTGGTCGGAATGTAGGCCGACACGTCGCCGGCCTGCGTCTCGATGATGGGCAGCGCCGTCAGGGAGCCGCCGCCCTTCTCGTCGTTGAACTTGGCGGCCCGCTCCAGCAGGCGGCTGTGGAGGTAGAACACGTCGCCGGGGTAAGCTTCGCGGCCCGGCGGGCGGCGCAGCAGCAGCGACATCTCGCGGTACGCCCAGGCCTGCTTGGTGAGGTCGTCGTACACGCACAGGACGTGCTTGCCGCGCTCCATGAAGTACTCGCCGATGGCGCACCCGGACATCGGCGCGATGTACTGCATCGGCGCGACCTCGTCGGCGTCCGCGTTGACGACGATCGTGTAGTCCATCGCGCCGTGATCCTCGAGGGCCTTGATGACCCGCGCCACGGTGGAGGCCTTCTGGCCCACCGCGACGTAGACGCAGATCATGTCCTTGCCCTTCTGGTTGATGATCGTGTCGATGGCGATGGCCGTCTTGCCCGTCTGGCGATCGCCGATGATCAACTCGCGCTGCCCGCGGCCGATGGGGATCATCGAGTCGATGCCCATCAGGCCCGTCTGCACCGGCTGGTGCACGGGCTTGCGGGCCACGATGCCGGGCGCCTTGCGATCGATGCGCGAGAAGTCCTCGCCGGCGATGGGGCCACGGCCGTCGATCGGCATGCCCAGGGCGTTGACCACGCGGCCCAGCATGCCTTCGCCCACGGGCACCGACGCGATGCGGCCGGTCGTCTTGACCGTGTCGCCCTCCTTGATCCTGCGGAAGTCGCCCATGATGACCACGCCCACGTGATCCTCGAGCAGGTCGAGCACCATGCCGAAAACGTCGTTGCCGAAATCGACCAGCTCGCCGGCCATGGCCTTCTGCAAGCCGTAGACGCGGGCGATGCCGTCGCCCACCTCGAGCACCGTCCCCGTGTTCGTGACGGACAGCTCGGCCTGGTACTTCTGGATCTGCTCCTTGATGACCGCCGAAATCTCGTCGGGGCGGATGCTGATCATCTCTCTTGGTCTCCTCTAAAGGTCTTTCTTATCTCTACGACTTTACGCGGAACGCATCATGTCCTGGCGAAGCTTGTCGAGCGCCCCCTTCAAGCTGCCGTCCACGACCTGATCCTCGACCTTCATGCGGGCGCCGCCCAGCACGGCCGGATCGATGTGGGGCTCGATTTCGACGAGCCGATCCCACGCCTTCTCGAGGCGCTCGCGGAACTTCTCGACGTCCTCGTTGGGAATCGGAACGGCGGTCGTCACCTGCACGACCAGCCGCTTCTGCAGCCTGCTCGCCAGGTGGTGGTAGCGGCTCTGGATGAGTTCGAGGGCGCCGCCGCGGCCCTTGTCGAACAGCAACTGCAGGAAGTTGAGGGTCAGCTCGTGGACGTGCCGCTCGAACAGCTTCACCGCCACGCTCTTCTTGTCAGCCCGGGCCACCAGCGGGTGCTCGACGAGCAGGCGCAGCTCGGCGTTTTCCGCCAGGGTCTGCGCGATGACCGTGAGCTCCTGGTCGAGCCTGTCGACCAGGTCCAGCTCGGTGGCGAGCTGGAACAGCGCCTCGGCGTAACGATCCGCGACGATCTGGCTCACAAGGAACCTCCCATGGGTGATACCCGGCGCGTGCTCATGGCCTGACCTCCCCGGCCTTCCGTGCGAAGGCGTCGAACAGCTCGCGGTGGCGATCGGGCGTGAGCGCCGCCGCGATGCGGCGCTCGGCCTCGGCGAACGCTTCCTTGAGCAAGGCCGCACGCAACTCGGACAGGAGCGCGTGCTTGTCGCGGTCGATTTCGGCCCGGGCGGCCGCCTTGAGGTGATCCGCCTCGGCCTTGGACTCCTTGTCGATGTCCTCGGCCAGGCTGGCCGCGAGCGTCCGGGCGCCGGCGGCCACGTTGTCGAGGATGGACTGCTCCTGGCCTTCGATGTGCTTGGCCTCGTCGAGCGTCTTCTGCGCCTCGGAGAGCGCCTTCTCGGCCGCCGCGACCGTGCGGGCGATCTCCTCTTCCCGCGCCTTGAACATGGCGGCGATCGGCTTGCCGCCGAACTTCACGATCAGGAAGACCAGGATCGCGAAGTTGATGCCCGCCCAGAGGCCGGGATCCGTCAGCCAGTTCATGCCTGCGCTCCTTCCCGGCTACGCGAGGCGGCCCCGGTCGACAGCACCTTGTCGGCGATGGCCGCCGCGATGCCCTCGACCTCCCCGCGCAGCTTGGCCAGCGCATCGTGGCGCTCCTGGCCTATTTGCACCCGCGCCTTGGTCACCAGTTCGAGTGCCTCCGTGCGGGCCTTGGCCAGGCGCTCCGAGCGGCGCGCCTGGGCCTCCTTGACCGCCGCGTCCACGGCGGCCTGCGCCTGGGCCTGCGCCTCCCGGAGCCGCCGATCGTGCTCCTGGCGGGTCTTGCGCGCCTGGTCGATCAGGCGCTCCGCCGTGGCCTGCTGATCCGCGATGTACTTCTCGCGAGCCGCGATGTGTTGCACGACGGGCCTGAAGAACACCTGGTTGAAGAGCCAGGCGAACAACAGGAAGCTGACCATCTGCACGATCAGCGTCAAGTTGAAGCTAAGCACGAGCGATCTCCGTGAGGCGGGGCCGAGGGACTAGTTGTGGGCCTGGTCGGCGACCTGGGTCGCGGCCGGGGCCTTGCTGTGCTGGGCCTCTCCGCCGGCCTTCTCGAGCATGGCGGGGAAGGGGTTGGCAAACAGCAGGATCAGCGCCACGACGAGGCCGTACAGGGCGAGCGCTTCCATGATGCCGATGGTGACGAACATCGTGCCCTGGAGACGGCCCTGCGCCTCGGGCTGGCGGGCGATGCCCTCGACCGTGGCGGCCGAGACGTTGCCCTGGCCGATGCCCGGGCCGATGGCGGCCAGGCCGATGGCCAGACCGGCGCCCAGCGCGGAACCGGCGAGTACGATTTCGAGTGCCATTTGGGTGGTCTCCTTTTTAGTGGTCGTGCGAGATGGCCGCCCCGATGTAGGAGGCGGAAAGTGCGGCGAAGATGAAGGCCTGGACGGCGCCCACGAAGATCTCGAGGCCCATCAGCGGCATGGGTATGAACCAGGGCGCGAGCAGCAGCAACACCCCGATGATCACGTGGCCCGCGGTGACGTTGGAGAAGAGTCGGAGGGCCAGGGACAGGGGCTTGGCGACGTCCTCGATGACGAGGAACGGGAAGAGCCACCACTGCGGCGAGAAGTAGTGCTTGAGGTAGCCGACGCCCTTGTGGGCGAAGCCGAAGATGTAGAAGGCGAGGAAGGTGAGGAGCGCGAAGGCGGCGGTGGTGTTGATGTCACCGGTCGGCGCCTCGTAGTGCGGGATGTGCATGTCGTGCAACGGCCCGGCACCGAGCAGCTTCCAGGGAAGGATGCCGAGCCAGTTGGCCGCCAGGATGAAGAGGAACACCGACCCGATGTACCAGAGGTACGGCGCCACGCTGTGGCCGATGAAGCTGCGCACGAGGTTCTGCGCAAAGCTCACCACCGTCTCGGTGACCGTCTGGCCGCCCTGCGGCACCCGCGAGAGCGTGCGGCTGGCCAGGTAGCCCAGAAGCAGCAGCACCGCCATGATCGCCCAGCTCCAGACCACCGTGTCGACGTGCACCAGTTCGGTCCAGCCCGGCGTGCCCAGGTGCGGGTACTCGCTGGCCAGGCGGTCCGAGAATTCGGTGGCGGTCATCGGGCGGAAGCCGAAGGGCATGAACAGGCCGGGAAACTCGAACGGGGTGCCCGCCAGCTTCACGTGCCAGTCGATCACGCCGAAGACGTGCTCACCGACCTTGATGGCGGCTTCTTCTGCGGCCAATGTCGCGCTTCTCCCTTGTATCGAACCGGTCGTCGTCGTCTCGCCACCCCAGCGGTGGCGGAATGGGCTCGCGGCGGGCCCTCACCAGGACCCAGATCTCGTAGAGGCCCATCAGGACCCGGTACGAAAGGAAAGTGAGGATCGCCGCCCAGAGATTGATCCAGGGGTGGTTCCGGGCGATCAACGCCAGCACGCCGCCGGCCATCAGCAATCGCCCGCCCATGCCGCCCCTCAGAATGACCAGATCGAGCAGCCTGGGCCGCTCTCCCCGCGCTTGGGCCACGAAGGCCCTCACGTACCGCCAAAGTACGGCAAGGTAGATCGCGGCGAGTGCCGCCCCCGCCACCGCTCCCCGCGCCACTCCCGGGAAACCCAGGAGCCACGCCGCGAAACCGGTGGCAACCCCGAGGACCGCCATCGCTGCTACCAGAGTAGCGGCGAGCCTTTCCTCGAAGCCCTTCATCCGTCCGATGGAGGCTCGTTGAGGAGCCGGAGGATCGAGACCAGGCCCGTGATGAAGCCCAGAACGAGCCCTCCAAGCATGAACCACGGAGCCGTCTCGAAGCGCCGATCCAGCAGTAGCCCCACCGCGAAGCAGAGGATGACTGGCCCGGTGAAGGATACGACGTGTTTCAATGCCGCGAAACTGCCCCTTGGCGCCCCACTGGATAACACAATCCTAATGATCCCGCAAGGCAGATTAAACGCTTTCGAGCGACCGGAGGGGTCAAGGACGGCGGGTATACATCGCTTGGACGCATGGGACACAACGACAGCTATCAGTTCGGCCGGACGCAGCCCCTCGGGAAAGTCTCCTTCGGGGACAAGGGCTACTCCGACCAGTTCGTGCGGACCGAGACCCAGTCGCTGGGACAGCAGAAGCGGCGCACGGCCCCCCTGCAGGTGACGGGCGACCTGGTCTTCCGGATGGTCGAGCAGGCCGACGATCAGCTGCGTACCTGCCGCATCATCGTCGACAAGTTCAACCAGCGGATGCGCATCCTGCAATGGGCCGAGGAAGTGTCGCGCTCGCCGGATGCGGCGGCCCCCGAGCCACCGCCCGAACCCGAGCCCCCCAAGGGGGCCAAGAAGGGCCTGTTTGGCCTGAAGAAGCCCAATCCCTTCGCCGCCAAGAAGGCCCAGGCGAGCGCGGCCAAGCCCGACAAGGTCTCCAAACCCCGGTCGTCCGTGCAACTGTCGCCGCAAGAGCAGGCGCTGGGCGTCTCGATCTCGAAGGCCATCGCCAAGGACGTCGAGATCCGGCGCCGCGTGCAGGTCGCCGTCTATCAGTACCAGGTCGCCATCCAGGCCGTCGCGGAAGGAGAGGCCGTACTCGGGCAACTGCGGGCGCTCGAACCGCGGGAGGCGTTCGACCGCCTGGAGGCCCTCGACGTGGCCAAGATCCAGGGCAAGATCTACCCGATCTGCAACTTCCACGAGGTCTTCAAGCACGACGCCGAGCTGACGCGCCTGTTTCCCCCGCCGGCCGGGTCGCAGCCGTCTTCTCCCAACCGCATGGCCTAGCTGCCGGCCAAGCCCAAGCCTGGCGGTCCCGGCCACCCCCGGGCCGAGCGCCAGCCTGGTGGGGCCGGCCTCCGTGCCGGCCTCATGACCTGACCGTAAGACCTCCGTCACCGAGATGCCCCCGGAGATCCGGTACCATCCGGGCCATGGCTGATCCCGTCCGCTCTCCGGCCCCGCACAACATCGGCGAGACCACGCTGCGCATCGTGCTCGACCATTTCCCCGAGGCGCAGGAGGTCGACGAGACCGGGAATGCGGTCTTCTCCCAGGACGCCCTGCGCGTGATGCACATGGTCAAGGGCCTGCGCACCCACAACGCCGGCCAGGAGACCATCCGGCGCGTGATCCAGTCCTACGTGCCCACCCCCGCCGCCGAGCAGCAGCCCATCCCCATTCGCCGCGCACCCGGCGTGATCGCCCAGGACGCCCGAGCAAAGGCGACGGCCATCACCGCCGCCGCCGACGAGGTCGCCGACGGCTATGCGCAGCTCATGAGCGCCATGGACCGGCTCTCGGCGTCCATCGAGGAACTCGAAACCAGGGCCGAGCAAGTCGCCCACAAGCCACAGCGCTACGACGCATTCCTGGGCGACCTGGCGCGACTGATCGAGGTCTCCCGCAGCCGGAAGCCGCTGCCGCCCGGGGCGTAGGCCACCTCCGCCGCCGGCCGGCCGATCGCCGGGTCACTAGCTCTGGCCGCCCGCCGCGCCGCGGCTGGTGTGCTGCTTGGCCTTGATGCCCCAGTCGAACAGGCGCCGGGCGTCGCGCCAGAGGTTCTGGCTGCCGAGCATGACGACCGTCAGAAGGTTGTCCTGGGTGGCGCCGATGAAGCAGCGGCCGGCCGGGTTCGTGAAGCCCGTCTTGCCGAGGACCGGAGTGGCGTACGATGCCAGAAGCTTGTTGTGGTTGTCCACGCGGTGGGACGCGTGGTTGCCCGGCCACACCAGGTCGACGGCCTGGGTCTGGGCGATCGCCACGAAGATGGGGCTCTGCATCGCGGCCCGCATGATGACGGCCAGATCCCGCGCGGTGCTGTAGTGGCCGGGGGAGTGGAGGCCGTTTGGCGTCACGAAATGCGTGTTCTGCGCCCCCAGGGCCTTGGCCTTCTGGTTCAGCACCTTGGCGAAGCGCTCCGGCGATCCCGCCACGTGCTCGGCCAGGGCGATCGCCGCGTCGTTGGCCGACTCGAGCAGCAGGGCGTAGAGCAGTTCCAGCACCGTGTAGCGCTCGCCGGGTACCAGGCCCAGACGGGAAGGAGGCGCCTTGGCGGCGGCGTTGCTCACCGTGATGACGTCTTCCAGCGCCGAGTGGTCGATAACGACGAGAGCGGTGAGGACCTTGGTCGTGCTGGCGTTGGGCAAGCGCTTGTTGGCGTTGCGCTCGTACAGGATCCGGCCGTCGGCGTCGACGATCAGCGCCGAGCGCGCCGAGATCTCCGGCGAGGCCGGAGACGCCGCGTAGGCGGGCGCCGCAAGGGCCCCGGCTAGCAAAGAGGCCAGAAGGAAGCTAAGCAACCGCATTCCGAGCGCACTATACCCCGTCGCCAGGCGGATCGGGCGGACGCTCCGCCTAGAAGATCTTGGCCAACCGGCCTGCTGGCGTCGGCGATGCACGTCACTCGTGATCCCCATCCTCCCGCGCTCGCGGTCGGCCATGCTTGAATGTGGCCATGCACATCGCAGCCAGGGCCACCAGGGCCGTCGTCGTCTCCGCCCCTCCCGAAGCCGTCGCTCTCTACTTCAGCCGCAACGAGCGCCTGCTCTCGCGCCTGGTGGGCCCCGGCAGGGTGCTGCGCCTGGAGGACGGGCTCTACCGGGTGTCGCTCCGCACGTTCGAGGCGCTCGGACTGGCCGTCAGGCCGGTGCTCGACGTGCGCTTCGTGGACGCGCCGCGGCTCACCACCATGGAAGGCCTCGAATGCCGCGCGGTGGAAGGCCCGGCGGGCCTGGCGCTCGACGTGTCGCTCTCGGGCACGGCGCATTTCCAGCCGCACCCCGGAGGCTGCCGCATCGCGTGCGTCTGCGATGCCAGCGCCGACATCTCGCTGCCCTTTCCGCTGAACCTGCTCCCCGCCCGCGCGCTCGAAGCCGCGGCCCAGCCGGTGCTGGCCGCGGCGATGGAAGCTGCCGCCGCACGCTTCGAACACCTCATCGCGGCGGATTTCGCCGAACCCCAAGCCATCGCCGCCTGACGATTTATTATCGACCGCCCGCTGGGTACAAGCTCCGAGAACCAATCGGGGCCCAGGCGTGACGGAAGTCACAGACAACCGGCGGGCCGGGGGATTGGCGGGCACCCTATCCTGTGCTAGGCTGATAGGCAGGCTTACCATGGCGCGCTCTTTCGCGGGTCGCCGTGACGCTCTCCCGGGCCCAGCACACATCCGATAAAGCGGAGGCAGTTCAAGACCATGGAGAAGGCCTTCAAAGGCGCTTCCCCGCAGGAGAAAGAGCGGCTCGTAAACGAGTACCTCCCCCTGGTCAAGAAGATCGCCCGCGGGCTCGCGCGCCGCAGCACGGACCCGGTCGAGGACTTGATTCAGGTCGGCTCCATCGGCCTGCTCGAAGCGATCGAGCGGTACGAAACCGGGCACAACACCGAGTTCAAGACCTACGCGGTCCACTTCATCACCGGGCACATCCGCCATTACCTGCGCGACCGCCAAAACCTCCTGCGCGGCCCCCGGGTTCTCCAGGAGCTCTCGTATCGCCTCTCGCAGGTCACCGCGAAGCTGACCCAGGAGTTCGGCCGCGAGCCCACCAACGCCGAGCTCGCCTCCGCCCTCGACGTCACGCCCGAGCAGGTCGACGAGGTCAAGCTGTACGACCGGCGCGTGACGGTGCTCTGGCTCGATCAGGAGGGTTCCGAGGGCGAGGACGACGAGCAGCGCTCGCTCCTCGAGAGCCTGTCCGATCCCCGTTTCTCGGGCGAGGCCCGCGACGAGCTCGACGAGCGGCTTGTCCTCACCGAGGCGATGAACCGCCTGCCCCAGTCGCAGCGCGAATTGCTCGAAATGCGGTATTTCCAGGACCTCACGCAGGCCGAGCTGTCGCGACGGCTCGGAATCTCGCAGATGGAAGTCTGCAGACGGCTCAAGAAGGCCGAGAAGCAACTGCGGGCCGTGCTCACGCCGCCCGGCCGCAACGGCAACACAGGTTCCAGCCTCTTTTAGCCTGTCCGTACTACTATTCTTCATGAGTAGTAGAAACGGTAGGTATTGATGGCATGTCCGACTTGCTAAACGATGCGCTCGCGCGCCTCGTCGCCGGCGAGCACATCGATCGCGACACCGCCGCCGCGGCCATGCGCGCCATGATGTCCGGCGACGTCACGCCCGTGCGCATCGCCGCATTCCTCACGGCGATGCGGGCCAAGGGCGAGACGCCCGAAGAGGTGGCCGGCTTCGTCGATGCGATGCGGAGCGCCGCCCTGCGCGTCCCCGGCGACCATGGCGACCTCATCGACACCTGCGGGACCGGAGGCGACCGCTCCGACACCTTCAACATCTCGACGGCGGCAGCTTTCGTCGCGGCCGGGGCCGGCCTCAAGGTTGCCAAGCACGGCAATCGGTCGGCCACCAGCAAGTCGGGCGGCGCCGACGTCCTCGAGGCACTGGGCGTCCGCATCGACCTGCCGCCCGACGGCGCCGCGGCGTGCCTGGACGAAGCCGGCATCGCGTTCCTCTTCGCGCCGCTCTACCATCCCGCCGTGAAGCACGTCGCGCCCGTGCGGCGCGAACTGCCGTTCCCCACCGTATTCAACGTGCTGGGTCCGCTGTGCAATCCCGCATCGCCCGCGGCGCAGGTGCTGGGAGTGTTCCGGCCCGACCTGCAGGACCTGGTGGCCGGCGCGCTGGCGCGCCTGGACTCGCCGCGCCGGGCGCTGGTCGTCCACGGGCACGGGGGACTCGACGAGATCTCGCTATCAGGCCCCACGCGCGTGCTCTCGGTAGACGGGGGCGACATCGCGTCCTTCCAGATCGAACCGGCCGCCCTCGGGCTCGCGCCGGCGCCGCGAGAGGCGCTTGCAGGAGGCGACGCCGCCCACAACGCGCAGATCGTCCGCGACATACTCGCGGGCACGGCGCCGGCTCCCCACAGCGACGTCGTCATGCTCAACGCGGCCGCGGCCCTTTGGGTCGGCGGCCTCGCGCCCGATCTTGCCACGGGCCTCGCGCAGGCCGAGAAAGCCCTGCGCAGCGGCGCCGCGCGCGCCAAGCTCGCCGATCTCGTGCGCATCTCGACGACGTTCGCCTAGGCCGCCTACTCTTCCATGTGTTGGTGGCGAAAAACGCTCACCGCCATCAGGGGCTTTGGGGGATAACTTGACATGTTTGATGGGACTCCCCTCCGCACGAATTGGATGATCTCCTTGGAGAAGGGGTCCTGGATCCCCCCAGAGAGCGGAGCGATTTCCAGAGATCCGCTGAGTATCTGATCTTTTTGCAGAAAATTTTGGAAAACCCCTTGCAAATGCTGGGGGGCGTCTCTATAATCCTCGAATATCAACAGGAAGCTGGCTCAGCAAGCCACTTTCGCCGATCTCGGTCGGTGAAGGAGGCAGCATCGCCGCCACTTTTTCGGCAGAAGGGAAACGTGGGATGAACAAAGAGGAACTCATCAAACAGATCAGCCAGAAGGCCAAGGTTAGCCAGAAGGAAGCTGGCGAGTGCCTGAACGCCACTATCGAGGCGATCAGCAACGCGCTCGCGAAGGGCGACAAGATCACGCTCGTCGGCTTCGGCACCTTCCAGGTCCGTCAGCGGGCCGCCCGCGAGGGCCGCAACCCCCGCACCGGCGCCGTCCTGAAGATTCCGGCGAAGAAGAGCCCCGTGTGGACCGCCGGCAAGACCCTCAAGGAGCGCGTGGAAGGCAAGAAGAAGGCCGCCGCCGCCGGTGGCAAGAAGAAGTAAGTCCCCCGGGACAAGCTTCTCGCCTGGGTTTTACCCAGGATCCCTGGGGTAAGCCCAGGTCCGTGAAACCAACAAGTCAGCTTTCCTGAAACGCTCAAGGTGGGCCCGCAAGTGGCCCACCTTGAATCATCATCTGGAGCGTCCCACGGCCGCCCCGCTTCGCGGGGCGGCCCTTCTGCTTGGCAAAGATCCGTAGTTGCACACCGCCTGCTTGTGGTACTTGATCCTGGTACGGTTTCCTATCAGGGGGATGGCAATCGGGAGGGGACGAATGGCGACCTGGAACACCTTGCGGTTGATGCTTGGCGCGCTGCTCGCTACCGCGGTGGGAACCGCCGGGTGCGACGCGTTCTCGGGCCTCATGGCGCCGCCGGCCAAGACGGGCAAGAAGGCCAAGGCCCCCGCGGGGAGCTTGACCCGCCACGAAGCGACCGTTCCCATCAACCGCGAATCCCAGATCGCATCGGTCAGGGGCGGAGTCGAGGCGATCAAGACGACAATGGCGCAAACCAGTTCCAGCCTCTCGGACAGCTACAAGACCGCGCTGGCGACCCCGCAGGGCAAGTACGCGGTGGCCGCCCTCTTCCGCACCATGGGCATCAAGGCGGCGATCATCGACTCCTACGGCACCGAAGTTTCGTACGACGACGCCTCGCTCCAGATCACGCGGGTCAAGAGCGGCACCTACGAGATCTCGGCAAACGTCAGAGGGGCCGGTGGCTCGGCCCGCGGCGCCGATCTGACCCTGGTCCGCTCACAGGACGGCACGACCGGCGACCTGGCATTCACCATCGACGCCGAAAAGTGGCTCGATACCCCCAGGCCGCCATCTCGGCCGGGATACGCCGCGCCGACGCCTCCGCCATTCCAGATCTTCTACGACCAGCTCCCGGACATGGCCAGCCTCGAGCGCCTCGAGGGCAAGGTGGGCGTCAATCCTCGCGGGGACGGCGGGAAGCGCGTCGAGTTCGCGGGCAGAGCCGAGGACTTCAAGCAACCGCAGGGCTTGCTGCGCGGCTTCGGCGCGCCGATGACGTGCGCGGAAGGCACGTTCGACAAATCGGGCGACTACGTGCCCGGGGAATGCGTCCCCGGCGACCCGGCGAAGGCGCCGCGCTTCCCCCATAAGATCGCGACCCGGGGAAAGCTGCCCAGGTTCGAGTACGAGCAGTCCTTCACCTATGCCAGCACCGGCGAGACGTCCGGGAAGTTCGACATCAACGGCGACTTCAACCTGGAGACCGACAAGGGCTGGAACAGCTGGTCCATCGCCAACACCTTCAAGGGCGACTCCAAGCTCCCCGGGGCTTCCGTCGTCGAGGTCAACTGGGAGAACCACACGATGAAGTACCGGTTTGCCGGCACGTTCAGGCCGCTCACCGTGAGCGCCGACCAGCGACAGGCCACGGGCTTCATCCTCGAGGGCAAGTTCACCTCGACGAGTGGCGGGGCCAAGCTGGCCGAGATCCGCTTCACGTCCGACGAGGCCGCAAAGGGCGGCTACCCGAGGATCGAGTTCGCCAACGGCGACTCCATGGTCCTGAAGCCCCAGGAGTTCATGCCGGTCATGCCGGGCGGAGGCCCCATGTCGTTTCCGGGCGTCGAAGTCGAGCCAGAGGTAGAGAGGCAAACCGTGGTCAGGGCAACGCCCGCGCCGCTGCCGTGACCGGCGCTCCCGCGGCGGTGCCGCGGAAGGCGCCGCGATTCAGCGGTTACGGGAGTGCGTGGCCGGGGCGCCCGGATGCTGGCTGGCCGTGCGGCCGGCCCAGATGCCGGCAGCCGTAGCCACCAGGAAGGATGCCACGGCCGCGAACGCGACGAGGCGCCACGGGGTGGCGCGGCGCTTGCGCTTCTTCCTGCGGCCCCGGCGCGGGCCCTCCTCGCGGCGCGGCCGACCCGGCGGCGGGGGCGGCGCGTCGTCGCCGACCAGGACGCGCGACAGCGCCCGGGTCGTCGCCCGCGCGAACGCTACCGGGCCAGAACTGCCGCCATCCAGCGGCCGGGTGCCGATCAGGCTTTCCTCTTCCAGTTGCCACGCGAGGCGGTTGCGGCGCCGATCCTGCTCGTCGAGGGCGGCGACGAGTTGCTCCGGGGTGATGCGGCCGGCCTCGGCGAGTAACTGGCCGAGGGGCCGCGGATCGTCGACTTGCTGCATCAGCGCCTGGCCGAGGGTCTCGGAAGTTATGGCTCGCTGGGCGATCAGGATCTCGCCGAGTCGCTCCCTACCCAGATGGCTCAGCTCCTGCTTCCGGAGGCGCCAGGCGACGAACCGATCCACCTGATCCTCCGGCGCCAGGTGGCGCTGCCTGACGAAGTCTTCCAGTTCAGCCAAGCCCAGCCGCTGGCTCTCCGCCTCGATATGGTTGAGCTGCGTCCTGCTGAGCAGCTTCGACGCGACGAGCAACTCGCCGAGGCTGTCGGCCTGCGGAAGTACGGCCGGGTGCGGAAGCTGCCGCTCGATCACGTCCTGCACGTCCCCGGGGCCGGCCAGGCGCGCCTCGATGAGGAGGTCGCCGAGCGGTCGCTTGAACTGCGATTGCAGGAAGAGGGCCTGCTTGAGCTGCCGCGCCTCGAGCAATCCCTCGGCAATGAGTCGCCCGCCGAGCCTCTCGGCAAAGGGCCGCACCGGCTGCGGGCCGAGCCGGAACTCGCCGACCACCCCCGCGACCAGACCCTCGACCGAGACGAGGCCCATGCGAACCAGCGCCTGCCCGATGGTCTCGTCTGGGCGCCGCTGCTTGCGCGCCTCCTGGACCTGCGCCGGCGTCAGGATACCGGCGGCGGCAAGGACGTTGGCGATGGACGTATCGGGCGTCCGCATGGAGACGTCGGTCCCGTCGAGTTCCGAGACGCGGGCGACGAACTTGCGCCAGGAAAAGAACTGGCCGCCCTGGAGCTGGTTGAGGCCGCGCTCCCGAAACAGCCCGTCCGGCCCCGCGTCGGCCTGCACCGGCCGCAGTTCGTCCTGGAGCACCACGGCCATGCGCTCCCGGCTTCCCAGCGCCAGCCGAGGATCGACCGGATACGTACGGTTGCCCAGCCCCTGCAGGCGGAGCTGGTTCTTGGCCGCGATGAAGACGTCCTCGCGCCGCTTGAACGCGATGGCCACGCCCCTGTGCTGGGCGTAAGCGAAGACGTCGGTCAGGAACAGCTGGCGACCCATGACCGGGGGTGTACGGGTGTTCCAGCCGCAGAGGCACCAGGGCCGCGAGGCGCGGGACGCGGGAAGCATCGCCCCGCAACTGGCGCAGACCGGCCGCATGGCCTCCGCGATGGCCTCTTTCGCCCCGTGCTCGATCGCCTCGAGTTCCGGATCGACGATCGCCACGAGATCCTCGGGCGGCCGCATGGACAGGATTAGCTGGTAGGCGGCGATCGCCTTGGGGATGTCGCCGGCGCCGCGATACGCGCGGGCGAGCGCGAGCCAGACCTCGGGATCGTCGGGAGCGACCTTGGTCGTCGCCTCGAGAATCGCGATGGCCTGCTGGTAGCGCCCTTCCTCAAGCGCCAGCAGGCCCATGTCCAGCGAGGATTTCATCTGCGAACATCGTACAGGCTGGGGGCCGGAAGGCGGTACCGCAGTGGGCGTCAAGAGCCGGTACGTGGAACCTTCGGCCGAGCAGCCTGCCAGGGATGGGCGCCGTCCGAAGGACATGGCGCCCCGGCACCGCGAGGCGGTCGCCGAGTAGCCCGCCGAAGATGGGCGCCGTCCGAAGGATGGCGCCCCAGCACCGCGAGGCGGTCGCCGAGTAGCCCGCCGAAGATGGGCGCCGTCCGAAGGACATGGCGCCCCAGCACCGCGAAGCGGTCGCCGAGTAGCCCGCCGAAGATGGGCGCCGTCCGAAGGATGGCGCCCCATCACCTTTTGTCCGACGTGCGCAGCATGTCGGACACAAAGGGTCCAACATACGGTGGGCGCCGTCCGTAAGGATGGCGCCCCACCGAGTGGAGATGGCGAGAGTCGAACTCGCGTGCCAGAAGGCGGCCATGGAAGCGTCTACGAGCGTAGCCTGCGGGTTTTTTGGTCACCCCCGCCTCCCCCCGCAGACCTGGGATTGGCGGTGGCCGAGCCCGCTGGTTACTTGGGCTGGCCTAGCAGGCGGTGGGCCAGTCGCAACCGGTATTAGTTGCCCTGCCGCCGCGACCGGTGCGCTGCGGAGAGCTGGACTCCTAATCTATGAAGAGTTAGGCGGCCTTGAGGGCCACGTTCCGCTTCACGGAAACAGGAGCCGCCGCAAGAACCATGCTGTTCTTCTTGGCGTTTGTTGTTTTGAATCTGATTTAGCGGGGTCGGATTCACTCCCGGCTCGCAGCCTCCACCACCCCACTCCCGGGCGAAACCGTTACATCCCCGTTTGTTGGTAGTGGCAGAGCATGCCTACTCCCGATTATCGACAGTCGGCTCATGGAGTCAACGGGACAGCGGGAAAAAAGATTACGGGGTATCTTGAGAGGATGCTTACGGTTACCGGCTCGATTGCCCGCAACAAGCCATTCCCCGGCGAAGAGGCGCGCCTGCGCGAGTTGTTCCTCGACCTTCCGAGCCTCCTCAAGGGCGTGCCGATGGTCGACTCGGTCGAGAGCTACGACGACAACGTGTACCGCATCATCATGCAAAAGGTGGGAGCGCTCAACTTCTACCTCTGGCTGGCAGCCGATGTCCGTATCGTGGAGTACGACGACCGCATCGAGGCGCAGACCCTCCCGTACGATCCCCATGACGCCTGGATCGGGGAGGGCGTGCTGCTCTACGAGTACGCGAGCGTCACCGGGCTCATGCCCAATGGCTCGGGCAGCACGCACGTCGATCACGCCGTCGACGTCAAGGTCCACGTGCCCCTGCCCGGCTTCCTGGAAGCCCTGCCGATGGGGATGGTGCGCGGCGCGGCCGACGCCCTGATGAACCAGCACCTGGGCAAGATCCTCGACGACATGGAAGCCAGCGCCCTCCGGCTGATCCGGTAGGGCGCCGGCTCTACCGCCCTGGCTACAGGGTCGCCAGGTAGGCCGCCACGTCGGCGACCTGGCCGGGAGTGAGCCCGAAGGTCATTCCCCTCTCGGTGATTCGCTGCGCGGTCGCGCCTTTCACGTTGGACGCCGCGCCGGCCCCGTGGCAGCCGGCGCAGCGCGCTCCGTAGAGGACCAGGCCGGCGGCCGCGTCCGGTGCCGTGGTGGGCGCGGGGGTGGGAGTAGGCGGCGGCGTCGCTGTCGGGGCCGGCGAAGGGCTACGCGTCGGTGTGGGAGCGGGTGAGGGCGTGCGCGGCGGGGTGGGGGCGGGCGTGGGCGTGCGGATCGGGGTCGGGGCCGGGGACGGAGTCCTGGGGGCCGTCGCGGTCGGAGTCGGCGAAGGCGTCCTGGCCGGCGTCGCCGTCGGTACCGGCGCGGGCGTCACGCCGGGGGACGAACCGGGGTCCGGAGCCGTCCCGCGATCCGGCCATGGCACGGCGTAGCGCCAGGCGGTCGAGTCCTGCGGCTCCGCCCGTTCCGGCCAGCGAACGCGCGGCCCGTTGCGTTCATCCCCGCCGCCACCCTCCCGCTCCGGCCAAGGGATTCCCTGGTCTCCCTTTCCCGCGGAGGCCGACGCGACGCCGCCGCCCCCGCCGGCGGTCCCCGGCGGCGGGCTGTGGCCGGCCGCGGGGAGGTATCCGTCCAGCAAGGCCCGGCACCCCGCGGCCGACGCCAGGCCGATAACCGAGAGGACGCAGACTCGCCGTGAAAGACGGCCCAGTTTCCCGCCTCGCATCGAAAACTCCTAGCTACGCCGATACTTGGACCAGCGATTCCTTCTGATCGCGGAATCTATGCCTTTTTGCCCAGCGCCGGTTACAGCAAGCCGACCGACATGGGGTGTAAGGTTCGCCTGGCGCTCATTACGGACGTAGATAGCCCGCCCTATTGCCCTCCGGAGTTAACTCCTAGGTACTCGGCGCCGGCACGACCGCGACCGACTCACCGCGCATCAGATCGGGCGGTTCGGGTCCGCCGGCGGAAGGGACTGGCGGTAGCATACCGGGCAAAGGTCGCCGGGCCCCGGGTGCGGCACGCCGCACGATCGGCAGCCCTGCTGCCCGAGCTGCCTGCGCCCCAGTTGCGCGCCGCGCACGCGGAGTTCCATTTGCACCCACCGCCTGGCCAGGTCCGGGTTCTTGATGTGTTCGGCCGCTCGCGCCTCGATCGCGGCCACCTGCTCCGGCGGGAGCTCCACGACGGGCACCGTCGGCGGCGGCCCCGACGAGCGACCGGGCGGGGGCACCGGCAGGGAGATCGCCGGCGGCGGCGCCGGCTCCCCCGGCCCGGGAGACGCGAGCGACAGCCGGATGTCCACGACGACCTGCTTGCCCAGCTTCGCCTCGAACTTCTCGAGCAGTTCGGGCCGCAGGAAGGTCAGCTGGTGGGCCCAGACGCTCTGCTCTGCCCGGACCCACAGGATCCCGCCCCCGAACCGCACCGCCTGCAGGTGCTTCGAGACCAGCGGCCCGGCCACTTCCGGCCAGGCTCTCACCACTTCCAGGACCGGCCCGATGCGCAGCTTCCGCATGAATGCCGGCATCATCCGGCCAACCGCCAGGGGCCGGCCTCGGCGGCGCCGCGACCCGCGATCCCCGGCGTCGGCAGTCACAGGTCGTCGTACAGCCAGCGATAGCGGGCGTAGGTCGTGAGGCTGCGCTTGACGTAGCGGCGCGTCTCGGGGAAGGCCTGCGCCAGATCCTTCCACCGTGCCACGTTTCCTTCCCCGCCGTTGTAGGCGGCGAGCACCCGCGGCAGGTCACCGCCGAAACGGCGCTGCAAGTACCCCAGGTACGCGGCCCCCACCCGGATGTTGTAGTCGGGATCGCGGAGATCGCCCCTCGCAAACCGCCCGCGTTTCGCCATCCAGCCCGCGGTCTCGGGCATGACCTGCATGAGCCCGACCGCCCCGGCCCGCGACGTCGCCTCCGGCGAGAAACCGCTCTCCACCCGCATCACCGCCACGACCAGCAGGGGGTCGACGGAAGCGCTGGCCGCCGCCGCCACGACCGCCTCGCGGTAGGGAAAGGGGTAGACGACCTTGCCGCCGACTCGCAGCAAGGGATCCCGCGCCACGTAGATGCCCAGGCCGAGCACGAAGCCGGCGGCCAGCAGGCGCGCCCCACGACCGGGCCCGCGCCGCGCCGGTCTCCAGGAGGTGCCCTGGCCGGGCGGAGCAGGGGAGGCGGGCCGCGCTTGCGGCACGATACGATCTCGTGCCGTCAAACTTGCCTGGCCTCCTGCAGGACGCTCGCCAGGCTCCATTCGAGGTCCGTCAGGCTGCCCGAGTTCTGGATCACGCGGTCGGCGCGCTCGATTTTCTGGTCGATGGGCCACTGCGAGTTGAGGCGGGCAAGCGCCTCGTCGGCGGACAATCCGTCGCGTCCCATCAACCGCTGGATCTGCTGGGCCTTGGTGCATGCCACCACCCAGATTTCGTCGAACTCCCGCTCCAGCCCCACCTCGAAGAGCAAGGGCACGACCTCCACGACGAGCCTGGGACGCTCGACTACCGGCCGTGCGGCCAGGCGCGCCACGGTCTGACGCGCCGCTTCCCGCACCCGGGGGTGGATCATGGATTCGAGGGTGGCGCGCTCGACCGGATCGCCGAAGACCAGTGCCGCGAGGCGCTTGCGGTCGATGGAGCCATCCGGTCGCAGGATCTTTCCGCCGAAGTGCTCCACGATCTGCCGGTATGCCGGCTTGCCCTGCTCGACGACGTCGCGAGCCAGCTGATCGGCATCGATGATGTGGGCGCCGAACCGCTCTGCCAGGAGATTGGCCACGGTCGTCTTGCCGCAAGCGATCCCACCCGTCAGACCGACGTGCTTGAACGGCAGAGAGAGCTTCCCGGTGGTCACAAGGCAGATCGTAGCAGAGAATCACGCCCCCGGAGCGGGGTCCCGGAACAGCTTCCTAACACGCTCCACGCCTGCCCTCCAACCCATCCTTTACCTCGACTTAACCGAATGATAAGAAAGATCCCCGCGGTTAAGCGGATATTAGCAATAGATTAAAGGCCGAGCAGTTCAGGGTCTCGGTGGTGGGTCAGCTTTTCCTAAGTGGGAAGGGAGTGTTTTTGCGATGAAGTCCCCGTTCACCCGGTTCCTCGCCGCAGCCAGCGCGACGATGGTGGTGGTAGGCTGCGGGACCTCCCCGGTCACCGGCCTGTCCGCGACGACCGGCACACAGCTCAACTCCAAGAGCAGCGCGGCGCTCCGCCAGGGCTTCGAAGACATTCACAAGGCCATCTTCGACATGGTCGACCGCAACAAGGACGGCAGCATCGACGAGTACGAGGCGGGCCCCTACTTCAACCTGCGCTCCGAGTTCCCGAAGGCTGACCGCGGCAAGGCCGGCGCCATCAATTACAACGAGTTCATGGCCTACGCCACCAAGGGCGGCTTCCTCGCGGGCAACGACTCGCCCGACAAGTTCCTGGATCGGATGCGCGGCTTCCTCGATGGCGCGTTCAAGTCCTTCGACTCGCTGCCCAAGCGCGGCTGGTTCGACAAGGGCGACGGCTTCCTGCAGGCCAAGGAACTGACCCAAAAGAACGTCAAGGCTGCCGGCCTGGGCTTCATGTATCCCAAGCTGCACCTCGACGTGAAGATCAGCGGCTTCAAGCGCGACGCCTTCAAGGCCGCCGACAAGACCGGCGACGGCAAGCTGTCGCAGGGCGAGTTCGAGGATCTCTACATCCAGACCGTGGTCGCCCTCATCGGCAAGCTGGGCGGCAAGCCGGGCGGCGGCGGCGGCGCCCCGCCGGCCGACCCCGGGACGCCTCCGAGCGATCCGGGCGCTCCGCCGAGCAACCCGCCGAGCAATCCGCCGGCCAATCCGCCCGGCAACGGCGGCGGTGCCACCCCGGCCACCCGCATCGGTCCCGACGGCAAGCACGTCATCGTCATCGACAGCGACAGCTGGGACGCCTGGGAAGACCTGCTGTAGGCGACTTCTACCTCAGAGCGGTGCTATCAGAGGGGGCGCGACGAGCGCCCCCTCACTCGTCGCATGAGCTCCTCGACGGCGCCCAGCACGTCTTCCGGGGCGCCCGGAGCGACGCGGAAATCGCAGACGCCGTCCAGGGCCGCGGCCTCGGCCGCCAGGTTGCGCAGCCGCGCCTCGATCTCGCCGGGATCGGCTCCGCGCCCGACGAGGCGGGCGGCCAGGTCGGTCTCGGAGTAGCCCGACAGGCAGATGGCCACCACGCGAGCGCCGCCGAAGCGGGATCGCAGGTGGCGGATGCCCGGAGGGTCCACGACCACGAGCACCTCGCGATCGGGGGGAATCTCCGAGACGGGCACGCCGTAGCGGTTGCCGCCGTAAGTCGTTTCCTCGACCAGGGCGCCGGAATCGGCCAGGCGCTGGAACTCCTCGGCGCTCACGAACGTGTAGTCGACACCCGATACCTCGCCAGGCCGCGGCTCGCGCGTGGTGCAAGTGCGGGCGCGGCGCACCAGGCCCCCCGACCGGTCGACGAGCGCGTTGGCAAGCGTGGTCTTGCCGCTCCCGGATGGGCCGGCGAGCACCCAGATCGGCGGCCCGGGGGGAGACCCCGCGTCCCGCGGCGCGGCCGCTCCCACCCTGCTACTCCTGCGGCTCGGAGCCGGAGAGCGCCCCGGCCCTGTCCTCGAAGGGCCCGGCGACCACCGTTATCGCGTTGTTGGGGTTGATCAGCTTGATGGCCGCGTTGCGCGCCCGCTCCACGGTGATCGCCCCGAACTCGCGCGAGACGTTGGACCAGTACGTCGCCGGCTCGAAACCGTAGTACAGGATCTCCGAGAGCGACTGCGCCATGCCGGCGTTTGACGCCAGGGAGACCGCCTGCTGCCCGATCATGGCGCTCTTGGCGTCGGCGACCTCGGTCTCGCTGGGCCCCTCCCTGACGAAGGTCCGTACGATGTCGAGCAGCGCGGAGTAGGCAACCGGGACATTGCGGCGGTTGACCGTGACGCTGGCGATCCACGGGCCGGGCACCCGGCCGGCGGCGAGCGTGCTACCCGTGCCGTAGGTCAGGCCGAGTTCGTCGCGGAGCTTGTTGCCCAGGCGCCCGGTGAGCGTGGAACCGCCGAGGATCCAGTTGGCAACCCGTGCCGCGTAGTACTCGCGATCGCGCCGGCGCAAGTTGGCGACCAGACCTACCCGTATCTCGACGTTGGACTTGTCCAGCATCGTCTCGATGAAGGGCCGCGTCTCCCGCACCATGGGGATGTTCCAGCCCGGTATCTGCCGGTCGAGATCGACCTCCTGGGCCGCCCGCCACGCGGCCGTGAGCTCGCGGATCTTGGCGATCACCGCCTGGGGTTCGACGTCGCCCACGACCGTGATGGCCGTGACGTTGGGCCCGAAGAACCGCCCGTGGAATGCCTTGAGCTCGCCGGCGGTCAGGGCCTTCATGTCCGCGATGGCCTGATCCGGGTCGGGCTGATGGAAGGGGTGGCCAGGCGGATACAGTTTCTGCATCAGGACACGCGAGGCCCGCTGCGCCGGCTGCTCCTCGGCCTGCTGGAGCCGCGAGATCGCTATCTCCCGCGTCAGCTTGAGTTCCTCGTCGGCGAAGGCGGGCGTCGCGAGGGACTCGATGAGCGCCTCGACCAGGCGCGGCCAGTCCTTGGAGACCGCCCTGCCCCTGAACGTGGTCTGCTCCGTGCCCGAGGCGAAGGAAAGCGAGGCGCCCACCGACTCCAGGTCGCGAGCGAAGCGCGCCTTGGCCCGCTTGGTCGTGCCCTTATCCAGCAACGCCGCGGTGAGGGCCGCGGTGCCGTACCGGCCCCCCGCTTCGGCCTTGTCGAGGATCCAGCCGGCCTTGACCCAGCCGTCGATGGCGACGGTCGGATTGGCGTCGTTGCGCACCACGGCGACCTGCAGGCCGTTGGGCAGCCGCTCGGTCGCGATGCCGGTGGCCGGCGGCAAGGGAGCCGGCCGCGCCTCCCAGGGCTGCGTGAGGTACCGGTCGACGAACTGCTTCTGCGCCGGCGTCGCCTTGGCCTTCGCGGATTCCTCGACACTCGCGACGCGCGGGATGTCCTTGGACGCGACGTACCAGCCGACGGTGCGGTTGTCGGGCGTCAGGTACTTCTGGGCGACCGCCCGGATATCCTGGGCCGTCACGCCGCGCATCTCCTCGAGCAGTTCGTAGAATCGCTGCCAGCGGTCGATCATCGCCCAGATGCCCAGCGACCAGGCCACGCCGGACGTGCCGTCCGAGCGATACGTGTACGCGGCCTCGGCCTGGTTCTTGGCGATGCGGAGTTCGGCCGCGCCGACGTCGGTCGTGCGCAGTCTTTCGACCTCGGCATTCAGCGCGTCCTCGACCGCCTTGTGGGTCACTCCCGGCCGCAGCACGGCGGAGACCCAGAAGAGGCCGGGATCCTTGTTCTGCTCCGCCCATGCCTCCGCCTTGGTGGCCAGGCCGCCGTCCACGAGCGCGCGCTCCAGGCGCGCGTTGACGCCGTGCGCGAGGATGGCCTCGGCCAGGGAGAGAGGCGCGGTGTCCTTCGAGGCGGCTTCGGGGATGTGCCAGGCCATCGAGATCGCGTTGGTCTCACCCCAGCGCCGCAAGGTCACCCGCCGCTCGCCCACCTGGGGCTCTTCCTTGGTGTAGTTGGCCGGGATCCTCCGCGGCGACGCCGGGATGCCCTCGAAGTGCCGCTTGATGAGCGAAACGGCCTGCGGGGTGTCGAAGTCGCCGACCAGGATGGCGACCGCGTTGTTGGGGTGATAGTAAGTGTTGTAGAGCGCCTTGAGGTCGTCGGTGCTGATGCCCTCGACGTCGCTCCGGTAGCCGATGACGGGGTGATGATAGGGGTGGCTCGTGAAGGCCGCCGCCTTCACCGCATCGTAGAGGTTGAACTCGGGGTTGTTCTCGCCGCGCTCGAGCTCGTTGCGCACGACCGTCATCTCGGGCTGCCGCTCGGCATCGAGGATGAGGGCGTTGCGCATGCGGTCGGCCTCGATCATCAGGCCGAGTTCGAGCCGATCGCTCGAATAGGTCTCGAAGTAGTTGGTGAAGTCGGGGCTCGTCGACGCGTTGAAGTTGGCGCCGTTGCGCCCGAGCACCTGCGAGATCTGGCCCTTCTTGAACTTCTGCGTGCCCTTGAAGAGCATGTGTTCGAGCAGGTGTGCCGCGCCGGTCGTGCCGGGCCCCTCGTTGGCGCTGCCGACGCGATACAGCACCATCCAGGTCACCGCCGGCGCCGCCCTGTTCTCGCGCAGCAGCACGGTCATCCCGTTGGCCAGCTTGACTTCCTTGACGGCGGACTTCCAGTCCACCGTGGTCACGACCTGCGGCGGGGGCTCGGGCACCTCCTCCTGCCGGACGGCCTGCTGCGCGCAGCTGGTCACCGTCAGGACCGCGGCGAGCACGCCGCAAAGATACCGAACGCTGGGGAAAGGCATGGCGAATCTCCGAATTGATGGGTCACTCCCGGGACAAGCCCGGGGTTCCGTAAATTGAGACCGGACCGGCCGCGGGAGCCCCGGAGGCAGCCCACATCTTGCCCGATTTATGTAAATCCCGGCAAGCCGTCGGGTATACTCTCCCATGGAACGGAATCGTCCGCTTCCTAAGCACGGCTCACGGAGGGGTGACATGGAGCTTAGGATCAACCGGGACTGGGAGTCCCACCGCGACGTCCGCTCCGCTGCAACGGAGGGCAACAAGGCAGTTTCGTCCGCAAGCGGTGATGGCAACAGGGGTGCCAATCCGCCGGCGGCCGTGTCGGTCGAGGTGGCCCGCCGCCAGGTGGAAGCGGAGAATCAACAGGCTGCCGCGAATCGCGTGCGGGATCCCGCAATCGCGATTCAACTGGCCTCGGCGATTCGCACCCAGGTCACTGCGCGGGCCCAGGATGCCGTGCGGATCCAGACGGCGAATGTGACGACCCGGTCGTTGCAGGCGTTGCTGGATGCGCCCGACCCTGACCCGACGGCCGACGCGGGCGCCTAGGGGAGAGGTGAAGGCCCGGCGGGCGCCTGCCCGCTCCGGGCCTCTTTCATTCGAGCCTCCTCGGGGGGGTGCCGCCCCCCCGAGCCCCCCCGCAGAGCCGTCCGTGACGATCCGCCGGGCATCCCTGCCCGGCGTCAGGTTCGTGCACAGGCGTCGGGGCAGCCGGTGGATTCTTCATCGATTGCCCGGCTTCCGGCCGATGAGCAGGAAGTGGCAGGGGGGCCGCAACGCGGTGGGCCGGAGGTAGGTCACGCCCGCGGCGCCGGCGAGGGCAAGCGCCTCGCCTTCCCGGAAGCTGTTGCGGATGGACGCGATGCCGTCGCGGCGGGTGATGCGCGCCGCGCGGATGACCGTCATCAGGGCCCAAGTGGCCGCCACGCACGGGGCTCCCCGCACCAGATCCGCCACCAGGAGGACGCCGCCGGGTGCCAGCGCCCGATCCATGGCGGCGAAGAACGCGCCGGCTTCCTCGTCGGTGAGGTGATGCAGCGTGCGATGGCTCGTGACCACGTCGAACGGCTCCCACTCCGCCGGGAGCGCGAACAGGTCGCGCTCTTCCACCGCCACTTCCGGCCACGCGCCCACAAGCTCCCTGGCCCGGCGGATGGTCCTCGGATTCAGGTCGATGCCCACCGCGGTCAGCGGTGCTCCCGCCTTGCGGGCCCGCGCTGCGAACCCGACGGGAATGTCGGCCACCCCGGTGCCCACGTCCAGGACCCGCCGCGGGGATCGCCCCAGCTCGCGCTCGGCGAGCCAGGCGACCAGAGCCGGGTAGCGCAGCAGGGAATTGATCGCGGCAATGCCCTCCATCGCCGCGAACAGGTCGCTCTCGGGCGTCGCCGGGTCGTCGACCCACTCGGGGATCCGGGTGCGAGGCGGGTGTGACATGGAGCACAATTATGCCGGTAATTTGGCGTTATGACGCAAGCCATGCTATCGTATGTAAACAATTGACATTTGCAAGTTATCCACAGGAGGAGAACATGCGGACACCCGGCGATCTCCGAACGCTCTACCAGCTCGGGATCTCGTGGGAGCGGGCCGCGACCGCGCTCGCCCGGTCCAACGGGCGGGCCCTGGGCGCCGCCTCGCCGGAAGCCCGGGTGGCATTCGGGGCGGCGGCCGACTCCTGCCGCATCCTGCGGGAGGCCATCCTCTCGAACCCGGACGGCCCATTACCGCGCTGCTTCATGTCCGCGCTGCGCACGCGCACGGCGCCGCACCACCTCGCCGACCTCCTGGAGCAGGTCGCCGCAACGCTCTCGAACCTGCAAGACGGATCGCTGCAGGCCGTCCTGACGCCGCGGCCGGCGCTCGCCCGGCTGGCGGAGTTCCTTTCCGACACCGGCCAGGAGATCCTCCGCACCGTGGCGCGGCGGCGGCAACTCGTCGCATCCTAGTCCGCGAGCCGCTGGGCCGGGCAAGGAGTAAGATCACGCCATGCCCGAGCGCCGGAAACCGGGCCGTCTCCTGCGGACCCTGGCGGAGGTCGCCGAGTTCTGGAAGGCGGCCGGCCAGGTGCTGGTCGAGGGCTTCATGCACACGGCGGCCGAGCGGCAAATCGCCCAGCTAGAGGGCGGCCGCATCCGCGTCTGGGCGAAGCGGGTCAACCTCCACTTCGCCGAGGACGTCGTCCTGTTCCTCGAGGATCTCGCCGCGGAAATCGAGGTGGACGATCCGGATCTGCCGCTCATCCCGGAGAAGACCGACCAGTACACCTTCCACCTGGTGCATGGGCGAATTCGCCTGGGTGCCGCCTCGGTGGAGGCCCTGCTCGGGAAGTATCTCTTCCCCGCGGCGCGGATCCCGCTGCGCGACCCGCGCGTCTTCATCGACGAGCGCGGCATGCGACTCGACGCGGAGCTCGCCATGGGCCCGGTGACCGTGCCGATCACCCTCGCAGGGCCGATGCAGCTGGATTCCGACGGCAGAATAGAACTCGCCGCCGTGCGCGTGGAGGCCGCCAGGTTCGGCCTGGGGCCCGTGCTGGGCCTCCTCAGGACCGATCTAGAGCGCGTGCTGCCCATGGCTCCGGGAGGGCCCGTGACGGCTGCCGGGAACCGCATGCGCATCGATCCCGAGCACATCTTTCCGAGCCCCCGCGCCAGGGGACGGCCGGCCGCCGTGCATCTGGAGCCCGGCGAGATCGTGCTCGAGTACCGGTCCCAGGCCGAGCCGCCGCCGCCGCCGCTCATCAGCGAGGAGCACCCGGCGTACCTGTTCTGCCTCGGGCACGCGCTGCTGATCGGCAAGATGTTCCTGCACGACGCGGTCTTCCAGGTGATTCCGCAGGATCCCGAGGCCGCCTCGCTCGACTTCTCGCTCCAGGACTACCGCAAGCAACTGGCGGCCGGTGAGAGCGCGATGAAGCAGCATGGCGAACTGCTGGTGCGGCTTCCGGCCCTCTCCGACCTCGCCGAAGCTTACCCTAAGCTTAACGGTCGCTTAGCTCTCCGAACGCAACGAGCGAAAATCCGCAAGCGACAACCTACGTAAGCGGCGCGCGCCGGAGGTCCGACGCGATCGCGACAGGTTGACGCACCGTTCGCCCTCGCATTCGGGAGGTTCGATGTCCCGGCACAAGCGGCTCTGGATCCTTGGCCTCGCCGTGGGCCTCGCGATCTCCGGTTGCGGCAACCCGATGCCGCAGGTCGCCAGGCCCGCGACGCCGACCGCGCCGGCCAAGGCGCCCGTCGTGCAGCTTCCGACCCTTGGCGCCGGCACGCCGGCGGCCGCCCCGGTCGCGGTCGCACCCGCCGATCCGGCAGCCGCGAAGCCGGCACCCAAGGCCGAGCCGGCCACCGCCCCGGCCGCCGCGCCCCAGATCGACCTCTCGAAGATCGTCCTGCCCGAACCCAAGATCGAGCAGCCTTCCCAGGTCGTCGGCAACAATTCCGCGGCCATCGGCGCTCCGCCGATCGAGATGATCGACAAGGACACGCCCAAGGAAGAGCCCAAGGAAGCCGCGAGCTACGTCGCGGGGGCGAACATCGTCCCGAACCAGCTCGTCATCGCCTTGAAGCCTGGCATGTCGCTGGCTCGCAAGGTGCAGGCCGTCGGCACCCGTACGGTGTCCGCGGTCGACGTCGGCGTGACGTACCAGACCATCGAGCTTCCGCCCGGCATGTCGGTCGAGGACGGATTGGCCATGTACCAGGGCGACCCGGCCGTCGCGACCGCCACGACGAACCGCGTGTACAGCCTGACCAACACCACGTTGCCGAACGATCCGATGGCCAAGGACCAGTGGGGCTACCAGGCCATCAAGGGCCCCGAGACCCTCGGCCGCTACGTGGACGCCCGCAACATCACGGTCGCCGTGCTCGACACGGGCGTGGACTACACCCACCCCGACCTGGCCGGCCGCGTGATGATCGGCTGGAACTTCGCGGGCGGCAACAAGGACGTCATGGATCGCTTCGGCCACGGCACCCATGTGGCGGGCATCATCGCCGCAGCGGCCAACAACGGCGTCGGCATGGCCGGCGTCTGCTCGACCTGCAACATCATGGCCATCAAGGTGCTGGGCGACAACGGCGAGGGTTCGACCTCGACCGTGATGGAAGGCATCAAGTACGCCGCCGACTACGGCGCCCGCGTCATCAACCTCAGCCTCGGCTCCTCGGACACGACCGTCGACCCGGCCCTGTCGCAGGCCATCTCGTACGCCCGGTCGCGGGGCGTGCTGGTCGTGGCCGCCGCCGGCAACAACCGCGGCGACGTGGGCTCGCCGGCCAACGATCCCGGAGCGATCGCCGTCTCCTCGACCAGCAAATGGTTCTGGTTCTGGGAGTGGACTTCCTGGTACTCGAACCGCGGGCCCAAGGTCGCGGTATCGGCGCCGGGCGGCAGCATCTGGTCGCTGGCCCCCCTTGGCCCCAACCGCACCGGCCGCACCGGCTACGCGCAGCTCTCGGGCACCAGCATGGCGGCCCCCTTCGTCTCGGGCGAGGCGGCGCTCATCTGGGCCACCCACCCGACCTGGAACGCCTCCAACGTCGAGGCTCGCATCTACCAGTCCGTCGAGGACAAGGGCGCCACGGGCCGCGATCCCAACTACGGCTACGGCCGCATCCGCCTGGACATGGCTATCCAGTAGCCCCCTATACAATTGAGGCGATGGAAGTCGCCTCGCCAAACCCCTACCACGGCGTACCGCTCCTGCTGGACGGGCGGATCCCGACGCACCTGGCGACCGGCGAGCGCGAACTCGTGCTCACGTTCGACGACGGGCCGCATCCCGCGGCGTCAGGGCCGATTCTCGACATCCTGGCTCGCCACGGGGTGCCCGCCACGTTCTTCCTGGTGGGCGACAACGTACGGCGCGCGCCGGATCTGGCCCGCCGCATGGTGGCCCTGGGCCACGAGATCGGGAACCACACCGATACCCACGTAAGATTGCGCGAGGTCTCGGACGCGTGCGTGGAAGCCGAGATCGCGTCCTGCCAGGAGGCCGTGGCGGCCCTGGTCGGCGTGCGTCCGCGGCTGTTCCGGCCCACGTACGGCCAGTACGATGCGCGGGTGCTCGCGGTCTGCCGGAGCGAAGAACTGACTCCGGTCCAGTGGTCGGCGATGGTCTGGGACTGGCTGGCCCCGGACGCCGCCGAGGCGGTGGCCTGGTTCCGGCTGCAACTGGCGCCGGGGGCGATCGTCCTGTTGCATGACGGGGCGAACACCCGGCTGGATTCCCGGGAAGCGACCATCGCCATGCTACCCGGCTTGCTCGAAGCGGCTCGCGAGGCCGGCTATCGCTGGGTCAGGCTCGGCGATCGGCTGGACCGCCTGGCGTAGATGACACCCGCGGAACTGCTGGCGCTCGGCCGGGAGGTCCGGGACGGCTACCTGGGCAACCGCCCTGCTCCCGAGGCGCTGGCCACGTTCTCGGCAGGCTGCCTCGGAGCCTGGGAGCGGCTCCCCGACGCCGACCGGCGGGCATTCGGGCAGGTCTACACCCCGCCGAACGTGGTGGACCAGATCCTGGACGATGTCGGCTTCGACGGCCGGCGAGTCGGACGCCTGCTCGATCCGGCCTGCGGGACCGGCGCCCTCCTGGCGCGGGCGGCGGGCCGCATCGCGGCGGCCTGCCGGGAGCCGGACGAAGGTGCCAGGCGCATCCTGACCGACCTGGCCGGGATCGAGATCCGTCCCGAGATCGCCGACCTCGCGCGCCTCCACCTCGAGTTGCTGGCCCGGGATCTCCTCGCCCGGGACGGCCGGACGACCGGCGGGCCCCTGCCCGCGCCGGCGATAGTGACCGCCGACGCCCTGGAACCGGGCCTGCTGGCCGGGGAGAGATTCCGCTGGATCGTGGGGAATCCGCCGTACCTGGAAGCCAAGAGAGCCGAAGAGGCCGACAAGCGCCGGTGGCGCTCCCGCTTCGCCGGTCGGGTGGAGGGCGCTTTCGACCTCTACGTGTGTTTCCTGGAGTTCGCCCTGGAGCACATCTCGGCCGACGGGGACATCGGCATGGTGATCCCGAACAAGTTCATGGTGAACCGGTACGCCCGGTCCCTGCGGCGCCGCCTCCTCGCGGCCCGGCCGCCGCGTACCCTTCGCGACCTGAGCCACCTGCCGATCTTCCGCAACACCGGCGTCTACCCGATCATCCTGCACCTGGCGGCTCCCGGGACGGGCGTTTGCACGACCGTCGGGCCCGACGGCGCGGCGGCGGAGATGGACCTGCGGGCCTTCGAGGCCACCGGCGCGGCCGCGACGTTCTGCATCCCGCCCGATCCGAGGCTCGGCGCGCTCATGTCTCGCCTGCTGACCGGCGAGATGCCCCGGCTCGCCGCTCACCTGCAGTTCCGGAGCACGGTCTCCTTCCACAAGAAGGGCCTGCGCGAGCGCTACGTCGCGCCCGGCGCCCGCGAGGGCCGGCGGCCCTACCTGGGCGGGAAGAGCTGGATGCGCCGCAAGGAGATCGCGCCGTTCGCCGTGGAATGGGACGGCTACGGAATTCGCTACGCCGCCGAGGAACTGGCGGCGATTGGCAATCCGCTGCCGCCCGAAGGGCTCTTCGACCAGCCGAAGATCGTGATCTGCCAGCACGCCCGGCGCCTGATGGCGTACTGGGACGAAAATGGCGAGTACGTGACCAAGGACGTCTACCCGATCGCCCTGGCCCCGCGGGACTGCCCCGACCCGGCGGCGCATACGGCCGCGTGGACGGCCCTGCTCAATTCCCGCATCCTGTCGGCGCTGTACGCCGTGCTCTTTCGCGGCATCAGCATCGGCGGCGGCTACTTCCACTTCCTGCCCGCCTTCCTGGAGCAGGTCCCGTGCCCGGCGCTGCCCGAGGACGACGTCGCCGCGCTTGCCCGGACCACCGCGAGCTTGCAGCGCGGCTCGCCCGATCCCGCCGCGCTTGCCGAGGTCGATGCCATCGCCGGGCGCCTGTACGGTCTGTCTGACGAGGAGTCCGCGGCTCTGGCCGCGGCCTTCCGGAACTCCTGCGACAACGCCGATCCCGTGACCGGCCTCCAGCGCGCGCTTTAAGTTTTGATTTTCCGACGCACGCCCCTCCGCAAATCAATCTAGAAGATGACATGTGGACGCCAGAGCGGTAAGAGGAGGGTGAAGCGATGTCGGATTTCGGCAAGCTGGTCGGAGTGGCGCTGCAGGCCGTCGGTTCCCTGTTTCGGCCCACGGGCTGGCAGCAGCGCAACGAGGAGGCCGGGGCGGAAGCCACGCTGCGGCTGGCGCGTGACGTCAACCGCCTGAAGGTCGACGGCAGCGCGCTCATCGCGCATGCCGCCGGCAGCCTCCGGGATCTCGGCGCCGCCAGCGGCGCCACCCTCGACTCCGCTCTGGCCGCGCTGGACGAGGCCGCCGCCCAGAGCGAGGATCCCTATCTGCGCCGCAGCGTCGCCGACCTCTCGCGCAGCGCCGAGGCGCGGCCCCTCGACGCGGAAGCGGTGGCGCTCCGCCTCGAAGTCGCGGCGGCCCGCCTCGCGGCGGCCAGCCCGAGGCTGTCGGCTTCCACCCGGGCCGCCGCCGCGGACGGCCTGATCGAGATCGAGCGCGCCCTGCGGGAAGGCTCGGCGCGGGTCCGCACGGACGCCCGGGTCGCGGCCTGGAGTGCGGCATGGACCGGCGCGTCGGCGCTCGACCTGGGAAAGACCTGGCTCAACGGCGCGATCGACAATGTCGTCAACTACGGGGGCGGGTTGGCCGCCGGTACCGCGGGCGGCGCGATCACGGGGGCGGCAATCGGCGCCTTCGGCGGTCCGGCGGGGGCGGTCGTCGGCTTCGCCGTGGGAGCAGCGGTGGGAGCCGTGGGCGGCCTGTTCGGCGGCGCCACCCTGGGCCGTGCCTGGCGGGCGCTCGGCTAGTGTCCCGCTCCGGAAGTGGGTTGTGCATTCGGCGAGCAATCGCGAATCCAGGCAAGGAGCCGGTTCGCGCCGTGTACTTCCAGCGGAACGCGTACACAAGCGAAACGGCGACGCAGCCTGGGTTTGCGAGGGCCGGCGAAGGCACAATGGACTTCCGGAGCGGGACACTAGCGCCTTGCCGGTCGAGATACGCGAGTTGGCGGCCGGCGGGCACTCGTCTTAAAATAGACTTAACCTCCAGGAGGGGTTGCGATGGCTCGCCGGATCGCTCTGGGTATCGCCGCTACTTTGCTGGTGGTCGGCTGCGGCACAGCGGCCCGGTTGGGGTCGGCCGTGCCGCCCGGCGGTGCCAAGGTCCCCGGGACCGCCCCCGCCGGCGGGGCCGCCTCGGCTGGCGGGCTTGCGGCCCGGGACTGGCAATCCTACTTCCCGGGGCAGGTCGGCCATACCTGGCAGTACCGGACGGTCGCGCACCCCACCGACGATCCCTACGTCGACTACCCGGGCACCCACACCGTGCGGGTGGAAGCCTCCCGGCAGGAAGCGGGACGCGTGGAGATCGACCTGCGGGAGATCGACTCGTACACCACCCGCTACCGCTTCCCCCGGCTCATCGCGTCCCCGGCCGGCGTCGACCTCGTGGGCGTTGACTACTGGGGCCCGGTGGCCACGGCGATCGATTCGCTATCCATCCCGCTCCTGCGGTTCCCCCTGGCGGTCGGCTCTCGCTGGGACGACGGCGCCTGGATGGGCAAGGTGATCAAGGAGGAGCGCGTCACCGTGCCGGCCGGCACCTTCGATACCGTGAAACTGGACGTCATCGGCACCCACGACCAGGCCTACACGGCGGTCGGCTATTACTGGCTCGCCAGGGGCGTCGGCGTGGTCAAGAGCGACTACAGCATCGAAGGCTGGCTGATCGAGACCGAACTCACGTCGGCATCGCGCCGGTAGGCGGCCGGCCGGCTAGAGGATCAGGTCTTCACAGCCTCGGCGATCGCGTCCTCGCAACTGGCGATTTCGGATTCCGTCAGCTCCTTGAACAGGGGGCGCTTTGCCTTCGAGATGCGACCTTCGAGGCTCTGGAGCACGAGCTGGACGAACAGCGAAGCCCGCTTGTCGGGCATGTCGACGCACCCCGCCAGGGCACCGAGTGCCTTGTCGTACCGCGCAAGATAGTCCAGCTCTTCCTTGAGGTCGCGGTGCACCGTGTCGATTACCCGGTCGTAAAGGTACTCGGCCAGCGGGGTGGCGTCGAAGTGGCGATAGAGGTCGGCGGTTTCGTTGAGAACCTCAATTTCCCCGCCACCGGCAGCTCGCCAGGTGATGAGCCGCATGGCGGGCGCAGAAAAGGTATCCAGTGCCCGGTAGTATGCGGGAACGTCTCGAAGGATGGCTTCGGAAATCGGGAACACCGCGCCTTTCGGGCTGAATCCCGAACGGCACAGAACGTGGTGCACGAGGAACCGGTGGATCCGGCCGTTGCCGTCCTCGAAGGGATGGTTCAGGACGAATCCGAATGACACGAGAGCCGCCGCAACCACCGGATCCAGATCGCTCGCCAGGATTCTCTCCGTCATCTCCATCCAGCCGGCCATCAGCTCGGCAACATCCGCGGGCTTCGGGCCGATGAAGTCCACTCTCTCCCTGTGGTCCAGGACGGCCGGGCCGACGTAGACCTGCGACGTTCGCCAGTCGCTTTCGGCGTAGCGAGGATCCACGATGGCGTTCTGCAACGCGACGAAGTCCGCCTTCGACAGCGGGTCGAAATCCTGGACCCCTTCCAAGGCGGCGACGAAACGTGCGGAGCGGACTCTCGACGGCGATTCGCCTTCGATCGCGAAGGTTGACCTGGTCTCCCTGCGGTACAGGTAGTGGATGGCACGGTGAAGGACCCGGGGATCGACCGAGGCCAGCAAAGACTTGATGTCTCTGTCGACTCTCGAGGCCACGAGGGACTCGAGCCGCTCGGTTCTTCGCACGACGGGACAGTACGACGGCACTCCGAGGAGGTTGTCTATGACCCGGTGGCGGGGGGAGTTCCTGCGGTCTCCGGTGAAGTGCCTCTCGGGGTCCAGGGCTTCCACGTAGCGGCCACGACTTGCCGGTGGCAGATCGAGGTGCACACCGGTCAGGCTCTCGTAGAAGAACCAAGCGCGGCGCGCGAGGGCGCCCGTCGGCTCGGCCAGCATCCAGTTCCGGACGCCCTGTGGACCCAGGGCCTTGAAGGCCGCGGCGAGCAGCCGGAGATCGAGTGGCTCATGCTTGAGAGCGAAGGCCAGGTGGCCGACCGGCGTGGCGTCCGGCTCGTAGGAAGGCCGAAAGTACTCGATACGGTACGGCCCCTCGTGGACCGCTCGCCTGGCCCCCGCCACGATGAAGCTCTGAACCATGGGAGGCGGCACGGCCAGTTCCAGCATGGACCACAGCGCCGCCTGGCCTACCGGCCGACCCTTCGACGACGCCAGCTTGTGCAATCTCGAAACCTCTCCTGCCTAATCGCTACTTCTCCGGGCAGTCCGTGCAAGAATGATTTCTCAGTCCGCGTGCAAAATCAATGAGTTTTCTGCAAAAACAGTAAATTGGAAGCACGTCGTGCAAAGCGGATATCGCCATGCCGGGGATCTTGTTCCCGGCCGGCCGTGCCTACCCGCGCAAGGCTCCGACCAGCACCACCGGTTCGTCGGGCGTCACGCCCTCCAGGTCGGCATGGGTCAGGCTCACGACCTGCTCGGCGTTGAGCAGGCCCGTGAGGTCCAGGATCTTGCGGCCGCGCAGGACGAAGCAGTCGGGGATCTCCTTGCCGCCGTCTCCGTACTTAGCGTGCATCTCGAGGAATACCCGCAGATCGTCCACGACCTGCCCGGCCCGGGAGGTTCGGAGCGCGCCGCGATTGGTCTGCAGCCGCACCACGCCATCCCTGTCGACCACGCGCAAGGCGGTGCGCTGCACCTTCCACAGGCCCCCCAGGCGCACCTCCTTGATCTCGGCGCCCCAGACCGCCAGACCCTCGGTCTCGGCCAGCTTGCTGATGGCATCCGGCAGTTCGCCCACCGACCGCGCCACCAGGTCGCGCACCTCCATGTCGGAAGCGGCCGCGGCGCCCAGGTCCCGGGTGCGCAACTCCGTGGCGCCGGTCGCGATCGCTCGCACGATGTGCTTCTGGGCGTCGACCTCGATCTGGACCTCGATCGTGCCCTGCGCGGCGCCCAGGCGCGCGACCGCCGCCTCCGCCTCGCGCCGCAAGCGCAGCAGGTCCTCGTTGGTCGGGTTGATCATGGTCCGCTCGATGGTCTCGCGCACCAGGGCCAGCGCCACGCCGATCGCCGAGACGACGTCCGCGTTCTCGGCCAGCACGTGCCGCAAGCCAAGCTTCTTCGCGAGGTAGGGCACGATGGCCGCCGCGCCGCCGCCGCCGCCCATCAGCGTCACCAGCCGGCGATCCAGCTTGTACTCGGCGATGAGCCGCTCGACGACGGGTTGGCAGCCGGCGGCGGCCGACGCCAGCATCGCCTCGCTCACCTCTTCGGCCGACGATCCCAGCACCTTGGCCACCCGTTCGAGTGCGATACGGGCCTGGTCGCGGTTGCCCTCCGCCGGATCGCCCGGCGGCACCAGGCCGGCGAAATTCGCCGCGCAGGTGGTGGTGATCGTATGCGTGACGTCCTTGCCCGTGCGAAGCCCCACGTACTCCTCGGGATCGCCCGGCCGCGGGGCCAGGATGGTCACCTCGCTGACCTTCATGTCGGCTTTCGGGAAGGCCGCGTAGCCCAGGCCGGCGATGTGGGCGCTGCGCGGCCCGACCGCGTAGACCTTGCCGCCGCGCGCCCGCGCCATCGATCCGCCCGCGACGCCCACCGTGCGGACGTCCAGCGTGCGCAGGTAGAGCCGGTGGCCGCCGAGTTCGGCCGAGCGCACCTGGGCCTTGCCGTTGCGGATGCAGGAGATGTCGGTGCTCGTGCCGCCCACCTCGAGGAAGATGCCATCCGAGAGCTTGACGTACATCATCGCGGCCGCGACGCCCGCCGCCGGCCCCGAGAGCATCGTGAGGATGGGCCGCCGGCGCATCTCGTCGAGCGCCATGACGCCGCCGTCCGACCGCATGACCATCAGCGGCGCGGCGATGCCGGCCTCGCGGACGCTCCGCTCGGTCATGTCGGCCGTCTCGATCATCTTGGGCAGCATGCTCGCGTTGAGGACCGCCGTGCGCGTGCGGCTCCGCAACCCGTAGAGCTGCGAGATCTCGTGGCCGGCGCATGCCAGCCGCCCCTCCGAGCGCAACAGCTCGACGGCCCGCGCCTCGATCTCGGGCTCGTCCACGCTGAACGCCCCGCTCACCACGAAGGCCTCCGCGCCCGCCGAGGCCAGCTCGGAGACCATCTGGCGCAACGCCGGCTCGGACAGGCCGCCGGCGACGTCCAGGAAGCGGTGGAAGGTCCGCAGCGCGTGGCCCGGCGCGAGGGGCAGGGCGCCCACGCGCGTGGCCCGCCGGGCGAGCCAGGCGTCCGCGCCGCGCCCCAGGCCGATGATGCCCACCGGCGAGACGTCGCCCTCGAGCAATGCATTGGTCGCCTGGGTCGTGCTGTGAGCGATCATGGCGATCTCGGCCGGCAGCAGCACGGCCTCGTCCAGCAGGCGTTTGAGGACCTGCACGATGCCGGCCGCGACGCCCTCGGCCGCCGCGTGCGTGGTGGGCACCTTGACGCGCGCCACGATCGCCAGGGACCCGGCGTCCAGGGCGACCGCGTGCGTGAAGGTCCCGCCGACGTCTATGCCGACCCGCACCCGCCGCATGGGCGGTGCTCCCGGCTCGGGCGGAGCGGCGGCCTCGGCCGGGGGCGCCTCGCGCTCGGGCGGCCGGGTGAAGAAGTCCCGCAGCCGCGTGATCCAGTTCTGGCCCTGGGAGCCGCGGTCGGGAGTGTCGGGCACGGCGGGTTCTTCCTCGCGACCGGTGCTCATGAGAGGTACCTCACCGCGGAGATGACCAGGCCCGCGATCGCCGCGCCCCAGGCCCAGGGCAGCGTGTGCAGCATGAGCTTGGTGGGACTGGTGCCCACGAAGTTGGAAATCCACACGTTGTGCGTGTTGGTCGGGTCGCAGACGCCCTGGATCTGCCCCACCGACTCGAAGAGGCCGAAGACCGCGGGGTTGGGCAGGGCCTGCGTGCCCAGGATGAGGCCGGCGAAACCGCTCCCCATGCCGAAGCGGTTGAACGGCCCGCGATACAGCGACAGCGGCGCCAGCAGGCCGAAGACCAGCACGTACATCATCGGCTGGGAGGGAATGAGCAGCGTGAGCGACGGCTTGACCGCCTCGGCCACCGCGGGGTGCATCATCGCCTTGACCACCATGCCGATGCCCATCAGCAGCACCAGCACGGGCACTACCGTAGAGATGCCCTCGAACGTGGCGTGGGTGGCGGCGTTGACCTGCCCCGGCCGCCAGGTGGAGAGCACGCCGTGCAGGATGCCCACGAGGAACGCCGGGATGATCGGCACATTGAACGCCATTACCAGCACGAGCGGGATGATCGGCGTCAGGAGCGCGTACCCGGGGACGGCCTCGCCCGGGTTGGCGCGCCGGTGCAGCCACGAAGCCGCCAGGGCCAGGGCGCCCGCCGCGGCCATCCCCTTGAGGGCCGAGGCCGACACCGAGACGCCCGGGAGGCGGTCGCGCAGCATCCAGAGCGCGATACCGGCCGCGCCCAGGCCCAGGGCGCCCGCGAGCAACGGGAGGGACTTCACGCGGTGATCGTTCTCGAGCTGGAAGTACAGGTAGAGGGCCCCCACCAGGGCGAACACGGGGCCGAAGATCAGCACGAAGTTGCGGATCTCCGCCTGCGGCACCTGCAGCACTTCCTGGAAGAACACCCAGTTCTGGAGGTTGAACATCCCGCCCAGCGAGATGCCCAGGACCAGCACGCCGGCCGCCGTGACCGGCCGCAGCCCCGCCGAGATCATCACGGGCAGGACCACCGAGCCCACCATGATGACGGCGCCCAGGCCGCCCATCGTCGAGAACAGGACCGCCGTCACCGCCAGCAGGAGGAAACCGACTACGAACGGGCTGTCTCCGCTGAACTCGGCCGCCCAGCGCACGATGCGCGCCCCGATGCCGAAGCGCGTCATCACCTGCGCGAGCACGGCGCCGATCATCGTCGTGACCATGACCTCGCCGAACATCGTCGTGCCGCCCTTGAGCACGGTGTCCAGCACGTCGGCGGCCGGGATGCGGGCCACCAGGGCGATCGCCAGCGCCATGCCGGGAAGCGCGAGGAGGGCGGACAGGCGCCCCGTGGCCATCAGGGCGGCGAAGACGAGGAAGACGACCAGACAACCGAGGGCGGTCAGCATGCCACACTTTAACAAGAATCGCGGTACAAGGGGCTTGCATGCGCCTCGTAGCCCTGCTGACGACGTGGAGCCGCAACCTGGCCGCGGCCCTCGTGCTGCAGGCCGTGCCGCCGGCCTGGGCGCAGGATGGGCTGCCGGACGCCCCCGAGCACGGCGAGGCCCAGAGCCCTCTGGCCGCGCTCGAAAGCGTCGCCCCGACCTGGCTGGTGCAATCCCAGCAGGTCGGAAAGCTCCGCGGCACGCCGTCGCTCACCCGGACCTGGAGGCCGCTGGCGGGCCCGGATCCCTTCCCCGGCCTCAAGGCGATCCGGCGCGGGACCTCCGTGGAACTCACCGGGACCGGATCGCCCCTGGCGGTCCAGGCAGGCAAGGTCGTGTTGCCGACCAGTCCGGAGGCGGGGCGGCCGGCGTACCTGGTCAAGGACGAGCGCCCGGCCGGCTTCCTGACCGCCGCCGCGGAGAGCAACACGGGCCTGCAGGCCACCTGGAAGCTGGTGCGGCAGGTCGGCGTCACGGTCGGCGCCTACAACAACAAGACGAGCCTGAAAGGCGACGCCAACCTCGTGCGGGACGCCCTGGGACGCGTGGATGTCGACCTGGGTTTCGCCAAGGGGGGAGGATTCTACTTCTACGGCACCGGCCGCAAGCCGGGCGACAAGACCAAGACGGGCTTCGACCTGCGTACCCGCCTCGGCCCCTTCGAACTGAGCGGCCAGGTGGTCCACGGGGTCAACACCGGCGCCGAGCAACTCGGCTGGTACGCGGCCATCAGCCAGCAGCTCACATCCCAGATCACGGCGGTGGCGCGGGTCGACCAGAACCGCAACCTGCGAAAGAACCCCGGCGCGGCGACCCATGCGGTGGTGGCCTTGATCCAGCGGCTACCCAGAGGGCGCACGCTCAAGCTCAACTACCAGGTCGGCATCGCCGACACGACCGGGACCGCGCCGGCGGTCGGGCC